>Ga0075436_100001284_pt1 | contig 17052 bp, 18 predicted proteins | sample RhiMethybrSRZTD5_FD_75303 | JGI IMG/M metagenome (GOLD analysis project Ga0075436, IMG submission 75303) | Populus rhizosphere microbial communities from Tennessee, USA - Rhizosphere MetaG P. TD hybrid SRZTD5 | ecosystem: Host-associated > Plants > Roots > Rhizosphere > Soil | place: USA...
CCGTGCCGATCGATCCGCTCAACCGCCCGGGCAACCTGACGGTGCTGCCGGTCTCGGGCCTCCTCGCGGAGACGATCATGAACGTCTTCGCCGACGACTCGGTTTCTGCAATCTTCGGCGGCGAGAACCAGCTCTTCTGAACACTTCGCGCAGCCATGCGGGTTGAGCCTTCTTCGCCAACGAGACGCTAACGGGGCTGTCCTGGACGCGCTTCACGATTCCCGCACATGAGCGACGAACGACTTGAAGAAGGCGGCGAAGCTCTGCAGCGGAGCGCTAGCGCAATGATCTTCCAAGGCGCCGAGGCGTTCGGTGCGGCCGCGACCGGTTGGTGCATGGCGGCCGGTGCCGCGCAGTGGAAGGACAAGCTCGCCGGCGGGGACCAAACAGCTGGTGAGGCGCCTCCACCGAACGATCCGCCTTGAGATCAAAAGCCCACATAGCTAAGCGATCGGCGCCGCTACCTGCTCGGCAGCCTCTTCGTCCGACGTTGGCAACACGTGCGCGTAGGTCTTGAGGACGGTCTCAGGTCGATCGCCGATCCGGGCCGCGACGACGTGAACAGGGACGCCACTCGAGAGTGCGTGCGTCGCATGGGTGTGACGGAGGATGTGAAACGTTCCGGTCGGGATGCCGGCGGCCTTGCGGTGACGCAGGAACGCTTCGGTCAGCGGGTCGGGTTGCGCGCGGAAGGCTCCACGCCGTCATCCGCGGGTTGCTGCCGCCGGCTGCTGGTAGCCCGTGACCTAAGCGCACGTGCGCCCGAGGATGCGCAGCCTCTTGAAAACGCCTGCAGAGGCTAGGATAGTGCGCCATCGGAGAGCAACGGAAGGGGCGACTGCGGCCAGTCTCTCTGATCCACGGGCTCCGACGGTGGTGCGTCGGATCGAGTGCTGAGAATGCGCGTCGCGGTACGTGGCACGGTCTTCTACGCGGACGAGCTGCAGAGGCTGGTCAAGTGGAATGACGGTCGCTCAGAGAGCCTGCGGCGAGGTGTCATAGCCGGCGTCTTCCGAATCGTCGAGGAGTAGCGACGCTGTGCGCGATCTCTACCTGATGATCCTTCCAACTGCTGCGCTTCTCGTGCTCGTACTTTGGTGCGCCCTCGTCGCCGGTTGGGCGTCGATACTCGGGCGCATGGCGCAGTCGGTCTCGAGCGGGGACGAGCTTGAGGGAGCGATGCCAGCGGATCGACAAGAGTCCCTTGCCAACCTCGCGAGACCCGGCGATCGTTGAAAAGCCGCTGCACCCGTGTTATTTACATTTGCGCGGCAGGGGGACTGCGGTAACGGAGTGATCGCGCCTGGGCGGCGCACCTGGCGGCCACCCCTGCCGTCCACGTTGGGCAGCTAGCCCCTCGGGCCGGGAACCGCGGAAGCGCTCGGCGTTCGGTAGCCGCCCGGCCCTAGATCTGGGGTCTCGGGACGATTGGGGCGGTGCGCTCACCGATCGCTCATGTCTAGTTGCGGCGGTTGGCGTTGCGGTGCCGACCGTGGAAATCACTGACGCTCGACACGTACAAGTCAGTCGTGATGAAGTGGCGTAGGGTGGACGGCACAACAACACGTTCCGACAGAGGAGGAGACAATGGTCCTGGCAACGGCCAAGATCGGGGATTTCGACCGCTTCTGGAATACCTTCTCAACCAAGGGCGCTGAGAAGCGAAAGCAGCACGGTTGCAAGGGGGCGCATGTCTTTCGGGATCCAAATGAGAGCGACCGGGTTTGGGCGATCTTCGACTGGGACGAGGCGGGCTGGCAAAGCTTCACCTCGGACCCTGAGGTCCCGGCGATCTTTCAGGAAGCCGGGTTTACGCAAGGTCCGCCCAAGTCGGCGGAGTTCCTCCGTCAGCACGACGCCTAGACAGGCCCGCGCGACTCCAAATCAGTGCTTCGACCTATCGCCGACTGGTGTCGGGCCGAACGCGGGGCAAACGAGGGGTTAGAGCAGCTGGCCGGAAATCGATGGTCCGAATTTGACGAAGCGGCCGCGGGCGGCGGGGCGCGGCCGGTCCGTCGGTATCCCCGGCTAGCCGCCGGGAAGGATGCTTGCGATGCCGCTGATCTGATCGCTAACGGCGGTTCCGAACGTCATCAGCGCGAGCACCACGACGATGGTGATGGCGGCGAGCACGATTCCGTACTCGGCCATGGTCTGCCCGTCCTGGCGCCTGAGGGCGTTGCTTGCCCCTGACACGAAGACCTGCCAACGAGCGACGAGCCTGATCACTCGAATCACCTTTCCTGTCTAGGCGTGGCCGCGCCGCCGGTTTCCTCGGTTGATTTCTCATCGTTGCTTCGCCCGGCGGTCCATATCCCTCGCCCGGGGCGTCGCTCGCCATCGAAATGGAGAGCGGTCGCTACACTTCGCCGCCGTGGCCGGCGAGCGAGTAAAGCTGTCCGTGCAGGAGCGCGAGGGTCGGGGGACCGGTGACTCGCGCCGCCTACGGCGTCAAGGTCTGATCCCCGGCGTCCTCTACGGACGCGGGCAGCAGCCGCATGCGTTCTGCGTCGAGGAGCGGGAGCTGCGGCGCGTCCTCACGGGCGATAGCGGCCTGCACGCGATCCTCGACGTCACGCTCGACGGTCAGGCGACGTCCCACGCGTCGATCCTCAAGGATTACCAGGTGCATCCTGTGCGCGGGCACGTGATCCACGTCGACCTCCAGGAAGTCCGGCTCGATCAGCCGATCCAGGCGCAGGTCGTCGTCGAGCTCATCGGCGATCCCGAGGGCGTGAAAGAGGGCGGCGTGCTCTCCCAGGTGCAGCGCGAGATCAACGTCGAAGCGCTGCCGCTCGAGGTCCCGGAGCGGATCGAACTCGACGTCAGCGGAATGGCGATCGGCGACACGCTCCGCCTCGCCGACCTGCCTTCGCGCGAGGGCGTCACCTATCTCGACGATCCCGAGGAGACGGTGCTCGCGACGGTGACCATGCCGACGCGGATCGTCGAGCCCGAGCCCGAGGAAGAGGAGCTCGCCGAGGGCGAGGAGCTGCCCGAGGGCGAAGTGCCGGAGGGCGAGGAGGTGCCGGAGGGCGCCGCCGAGGCACCGGCCGAGTCGGAGGCGGACGCCGCCGGCGAACAAGGCACGACCGAGGGCTAGTTCGTGCGGCTCTTCCGTCGGGGCGAGCGCGCCTCGACGCTGGATCTGCTCGTCGTCGGGCTCGGCAACCCCGGGCGCGAGCACGAACGCGACCGCCACAACGCCGGCTGGCTCGTTCTCGACGAGCTCGGGCGCCGGCTCGACGCGCGCTGGCGGGGCAAGTTCTCGGGGCAGCTGGCCGAGGTCCGGCTCGACGGGCTGCGGCTCGCCCTGCTCAAGCCCGAGACGTACATGAACCTCGTCGGCGGCTCGGTCGGCGCCGCGGCGCGCTACTTCAAGGTCGATCCGGAGCAGCTGTTGGTCGTCCACGACGACGTCGACCTCCAGCCGGGGCGGCTGCAGGCCCGTGCCGGCGGCGGTCTCGCCGGCCACAACGGGCTGCGCTCGCTGGCGCAAGCGCTCGGGACGCAGGACTTCCTGCGCCTGCGGATCGGCGTCGGCCGGCCGGGTCGCGGCGACCCGCGCTCGGTTGCCGATTACGTGCTGTCGTCGTTCGATCCGGAGCAGGACGCCGAGACGCTCGTCTCGCGCTCCGCGGACGCGGTGGAGACGATCGCCCGCGACGGGCTCGAAGCCGCGCAGCAGCGCTTCAACTGAGCGCGGCGCGCGTACCATGAGTGCCGCGGAACCGCGGGTTCCGTCTTTCGTGATGGACCGACCCGTCTTGCACGCATTCGTGGACGAGCTCGTCTCCGACGAGCGGCTCGCCGCCTTCGCGGAGGCGCTGCCGACCCGCGCTCGCGTCTCCGAGCCGGCCCTGCCGTTCCTGCTGGCGGCGCTGCATGAGCGTCTCGCCCACGGGCTCGTTTGCGCCCTTCCCGAGGACGCCGATGCCCGCGACGCCGCCGACGCTGCGGCCTGGTTCCTCGGCGATGACCGCGTCGCGCTCCTGCCGAGCCGCGGCGTCCACTGGGGCTCGGGGCTCGAGCCGCCGCCGCACCTCGTGGGCGAGCGGGCGCGTGCCCTCGACGTGCTCGAGCGCGGTGGCCTCGTTTGCGCCTCCGCGGCGGCGCTGGCCGAGGGAATGCCGCCGCCGGACGAGCGTCCGGAGCCGATCGAGGTCGCACAGGGCCAGGAGCCGGGGATCGACGAACTCGCCGAGAGCTTCGCGCTCGCCGGTTACGAGCGAGTCGAGCGGGTCGAGGAGCGCGGCCAGTTCGCCGTCCGCGGCGGGCTGGTCGACGTCTTCCCGACCACCGGCCGCGAGCCGCTGCGGATCGAGCTGTTCGGAGACGAGATCGAGTCGATCCGCGCGTTCTCGCCGTTCACGCAGCGCGCATTGCACCCGGTCGAGAACGCGCGCATCTACGCCGCCGCCGAGCGGCGGCCCGACCTGCTCGAGCCGACTCTGCGCGACGACGAAGAGCCGCCGCCGGTCCCCGACGACCTCGTGGCGCCGCTCGACCGGCCGCCCGATCTCGTCTGGGAGGCCGACGAGGTGAAGAAAGTGGCGCTCGAAGAACTGAACGTCGAGGCGGACATCGCCGGCTCCACCGAGCTCGACCCGCTGCCCGCGAACCAGCCCTTCTCCTTCGAAGCGCAACGGCCGGCGCTCGCCGCCCGCGGGCTCTCGGAGGCAGAGAACGAGCTCGGGGCGCTCGTCCGCGCCGGCCAGCGCGTGGTCGTGGCCTTCCCGCACCGCGGCGAGGCGCTACGGACGCAGAACCTGCTTCGCCGGCTCGACGCGCGCCTGCTCGAACCGGGTGAACCGCTGCCCGACGAGGCGGAGCTCCTCTTCGCGGTCGCACCGGCGCGGCGGGGCTTCGTCTGGCGTGACCTCGGCCTCGTCCTGTTGCCGGACACACAGGTCTTCCGAAAGAGGCTTCGCAGGCCGGCGGCGGTCGGGCGCGCGCTCCAGAGCTTCGCGGACCTGCGGACGGGCGACTACGTCGTCCACGAGGACCACGGCGTCGGCCGCCTCCAGACGTTCGAGACGAAGGAGGTCGCCGGCGTCACGCGCGACTACCTGCTTCTGGCCTTCCGCGGGGAGGACCGTCTCTACGTACCGCACGAGCAAATCGGGAAGGTGTCGCGCTACGTCGGCGCCGACAGCCGGGCGCCCGCGCTCTCGAAGCTCGGGGGCAAGGCGTGGCACAACCTGAAGAGCCGCGCCCGTGCGAGCCTTCGTGAGCTGGCGGGCGAGCTGCTCGCCCTCTACGCGCGCCGCCAGCAGGCCGAGGGCGAGTCGTTCGAGCTCGAGAACGAATGGCTCGAGCGGCTCGAGGCCGGCTTCCCGTATCGGGAGACCGAGGACCAGCAGCGTGCGATCGAGGCGGTCAAGGAGGATCTCGAAGCGCCGCGGCCGATGGACCGGCTCGTCTGCGGCGACGTCGGCTTCGGCAAGACGGAGGTAGCGGTGCGAGCGGCCTTTGCCGTCGCGCTGAACGGCAAGCAGACGCTGATGCTCGTGCCGACGACGGTGCTCGCCCAGCAGCACTGGAACACGTTCCGGGAGCGTTACCGCGACTTCCCCGTGCGCGTCGAGATGGTCTCCCGGTTCCGGCCGCCGGCCGAGCAGAAGCGCGTCCTCCAGGATTTCGCCGCCGGAAAGGTCGACGTCCTGATCGGCACACACCGCGTCCTCTCGCGCGACGTGATCCCCAAGCAGCTCGGGTTGATCGTCGTCGACGAGGAGCAGCGCTTCGGCGTCGCGCAGAAGGAGCTGCTGCGGCAGCTCCGGCTCGAGGTCGACGTGCTCAGCATGAGCGCCACCCCGATCCCGCGGACGCTGCACATGTCGCTGTCCGGCCTGCGCGACATCTCCGTGATCGAGACGCCGCCGGAGGGGCGCCGCCCGATCCGCACCTTCGTCGGCGAATACGACGAAGACGTTATCCGCCTCGCGCTGACGCGCGAGGCGGATAGGGAAGGCCAGAGCTTTTACCTCCACAACCGCGTCGAGACGATCGACGAAGCCGCCCAGAAGCTTCGCGAGCTTTGTCCCGGGCTCCGTTTCATCGTCGCACACGGCCAGATGCGCGAGAGGGAGCTCGAGGATCACATGCTCTCGTTCCTCGCGGGGGATGCGGACGTGCTCGTGTCGACGACGATCATCGAGTCCGGTCTCGACATCCCGCAGGCAAACACGTTGATCGTCGAGCGCGCGGACACGCTCGGCCTCGCCCAGCTCTACCAGATCCGCGGCCGCGTCGGCCGCTCCGACGTGACGGCCCACGCCTACCTGTTCTATCCGGACTCGCAGGAGTTGACTCCGGAGGCGCGGGCGCGCCTGGCGACACTCGCCGACCACACGGAGCTCGGCGCCGGCTTCGCGATCGCGATGCGCGACCTCGAGATTCGCGGCGCCGGCGATCTGCTCGGTGCCGAGCAGTCGGGCCATGTCGCGGCTCTCGGCTTCGAGCTCTACGTGGAACTGCTCGGCGAGGCTGTCGCCGAGCTCTCGGGCCAGCGGCGCACGATCGCCCGGCCGGTGCGGGTCGATGCACGCGTGGACGCGTATGTGCCGGCCGCTTACATCGGCTCCGAGGCGCTGAAGATCGACCTGCACCGACGGCTCGCGCTCACCGAGGACGAGGACGACCTGCGCGAGCTGCAGGCCGCCACCGAAGACCGCTACGGGCCGCTGCCCGAGCCGGTCCAGAACCTCTTCGCGATCCAGGAGGCCAAGCTGAAGCTGGCGCGGCTTGGCGCCGACTACCTCGTCTTCCGTGGTGGCCGGGCGACGGTCGGCCCGGTCGAGCTCGGCTCCGGGGAACTGCGCGCCCTACGCGGGCGAGTCGATACCGCCGTCTACACGACCGCGCGCAGGGAGGTTTCGTTAAGGGACGAAGAATTCGACGGAGCCCTTCGACTTGTCGATGCTATGCTCGAAACGCGCCAAGCGGCCTGAGGGTCGGGCCTCGCTTGGCGATTCGCACGTTATGAAGCATCTCCGTCTGGTTCCCATCCTCGCCTTCGTGGCGCTGTTCGTAGCCGCCTGCGGCGGCGACAGCAGCCCCAAGTCGGTGCCGAGCGACGACGTCGCGGTCGTCGGCGGCGAGACCATCTCGAAGGCGGAGTTCGCCCAGGTCCTTGCTCAGGCACAGCGCAGCTACAAGGCGCAGCACAAAGCCTTCCCGAAGCCGGGCACACCGACGTACGGGACGATCCGAGCGCAGATCATGCAGTTCCTGGTCGAGCGCTCCGAGTACAGCCAGAAGGCCAAGGATCTCGGGGTCAACGTGAGCGACAAGGACGTCGAAAACAGGCTCGACCAGATCAAGCAGCAGTACTTCGGCTCCGCGAGCGCGGGGCAAAAACCGAAGTCGAAGGCGGAGATCGAGAAGCTCTACCAGCAGCAGCTGAAGTCGCAGGGTCTGACCGACAAGGACGTCAAGGACGGGCTTCGCGCTCAGCTGATCCGCGAGAAGGTCTCTGAGAAGGTCACGAAGGACGTCAAGGCCTCCGACGACGACGCGAAGAAGTACTACGACGACCACAAGGCGCAGTACGAGCAGCCAGCTCAGCCGGAGAGCCGCGACGTGCGCCACATCCTCGTGAAGAACCAGGCGCTCGCGCAGACGATCTACACCAAGCTCAAGGCCGGCGGCGACTTCTCGAAGCTGGCGCTCAAGTACTCGATCGATCCGAGCAAGACGAGCGGCGGCCGGCTTACCGTCTGCAAGGAGCGGACGGTTACTTGCCAGCTGAAGACGGTGGCCCCGTTCGAGAAAACCGCCTTCTCGCTGAAGACGAACGCGATCTCGAAGCCCGTGCACACCCGCTTCGGCTGGCACGTGATCCAGGCGCTCGGCCCGGTCAACCCGGCGAAGAAGAAGAGCGAGATCCCGTTCGACCAGGTGAAGGCGGCGATCAAGCAGACGCTCGAGCAGCAGAAGAAGCAGGACGCCTTCAACAAGTGGTGGAAGGACACCAAGAAGGAATTCAGCAAGAAGACGAAGTACCAGGCCGGCTACGAGCCGCCGGCCTCGCAGACCAGCACTAGCGGTTAGTCTCGCTCGGTGTCGCTGACCCAGGCGCTGCTCGAGCTGCAGGAGCTGACCGAGCGGCTGCGGAGCGACTGTCCGTGGGACCGCGAGCAGACGGCGCGGACGATCGTCCCGCACACGATCGAGGAGGCCTACGAGGTTGCGGACGCCGCCGAGCGCGGCGACGACGAGAAGCTCCGTGACGAGCTGGGCGACCTACTCTTCCAGGTCTACTTCCTCTCGCTGCTCCTGGCCGAGCGCGGCGAAGGTGACCTGGAGCAGGTAACCCGCGGCATCCACGCGAAGCTTGTGATGCGGCATCCACACGTCTTCGGCGACGCCGAGGCCGCGACCGCCGGGCGCGTCCGCCACAACTGGGAACGGATCAAGCGGGAGCAGGAGGGGCGCGAGGGGACCTTCCACGACCTGCCGGGGAACCTGCCGTCGCTGATCTACGCGCGCAAGATCCAGCGGCGTGCCGCCGCGGTCGGCTTCGAGTATCCGGACGCAGCCGGGGCGCTCGGGGATTTCGAGGAGGAGCTCACCGAGCTGAAAGTCGCGGTTGACGCGGTCGGTGAACGGCCGGCCGAGACGGAGCCGGACACGGCCGTCGCGGGCGAGGTCGGCGACGTCCTGTTCGCCGCAGTGAACGTGGCGCGCCATCTCAACGTCGACCCCGAGCTCGCCCTGCGGACAGCGAGCGACCGGTTCATGGCTCGCGTCGAGGAGGCGGAGCGTTTGGCGGAGCGAGACGGACGGCAGTTCGACGGCCTGCCGCTCGACGACCAGGACCGCTACTTCGATCGCGCCAAGGAGACGATCGGGTGAGCTCGATCGCTGCGCTACGCGCCCTGGTCAGACGCGACAGAATTGGGCGCCTCGTCGGCGGGTCGCGGCCGCGGAGCCGAACGTGAGCAGCATTCTCGCTGTTGGTGCTCGCCAGATCCTCGACTCACGCGGCAACCCGACCGTGGAGGTCGACGTCCGGCTCGAGTCGAGCGCTTTCGGCCGTGCCGCTGTCCCGTCCGGCGCTTCGACCGGTGCGCACGAGGCGGTCGAGCTTCGCGACGGGGGCTCGGCGTACGGCGGCAAGGGCGTCACGACTGCGGTCGCGAACGTCGCGGGCGAGATCGCAGAGGCCGTCAAGGGCCGCGATTGCTTCGACCAGGCCGGCCTCGACCGGACGATGGCCGATCTCGACGGCACGCCGACCAAAGGCCGCCTCGGGGCCAACGCGATCCTCGGCGTCTCGCTGGCGACGGCCAAGGCGGCGGCTGCCGAGCGGGGCCTCTCGCTCTTTCGCTACCTCGGCGGCGAGGGCGCGACCACCTTGCCGGTGCCGATGATGAACGTGATCAACGGCGGCGTGCACGCCGACAACTCGATCGACCTTCAAGAGTTCATGGTCGTTCCCGTCGGCGCCGACAGCTTCGGCGAAGCGCTGCAGGTCGGCGCGGAGGTCTACCACTCGCTGAAGCGGGTCCTGCACGACCGCGGCCTCTCGACCGGCGTCGGTGACGAGGGAGGCTTCGCGCCGGACCTCGAGTCGAGCGAGGCGGCGATCGAGGCGATCCTCGAGGCGGCCGAGGCCGCTGGCCATCGGGACCGCGTCGCGATTGCGCTCGATCCCGCGACGAGCGAGGTCTACAGCGACGGTGTCTACCGCTTCGAGGGGCGCGAGCTCTCGAGCGCGGAGATGCCGGGCTTCTGGGGCGAGCTGGTCGACCGCTACCCGATCGTCTCGCTCGAGGACCCACTCGCCGAGGACGACTGGGACGGCTGGACACAGCTGACGGGCGAGCTCGGCGACCGCGTCCAGCTCGTTGGCGACGACCTCTTCGTCACGAACGCCGAGCGGCTTCGCCAGGGGATCGACCGTGGCGCGGCCAACTCCATCCTCGTCAAGGTCAACCAGATCGGGACGATCACGGAGACGGCCGCGGCCCTGTCGCTCGCGAGCGCAAACGGCTACAGCGCCGTCATGTCACACCGGTCGGGGGAGACGGAGGACGCGACGATCGCCGATCTCGCGGTCGCGTACGGAACGGGTCAGATCAAGACCGGCGCGCCGGCGAGGAGCGACCGGGTCGCGAAGTACAACCAGCTCCTACGCATCGAGGAGGAGCTCGGCGCCCGCGCGGTCTACCCAGGCGTGTCGGCCTTCCCGCGCACTCAGCGCTAATCCGACGCGCCGCCTGCGCCGAAAACAGAGGTGGAGAGGCCACCGAGTCGAAACCCGGAGCTAGCCTAGGAACGATGGCTGCGCACACCCCGCGGAGAACGAAGATCGTTGCCACGATCGGCCCCGCCAGCGGCACGGCCGAGGGCGTCCGCGCGCTGGTCGAGGCAGGCATGGATGCGGCGCGGCTCAACCTCTCGCACGGCAGTCGTGACGAGCATGCGGAGCGTGCGCGGCTCGTTCGCGAGGCCGAGTCCGGGCTCGGGCGGCCGCTCGCGCTGATCGCCGACCTGCAGGGCCCCAAGCTCAGGATCGGCGAGCTTTCCGGGCCGGTGACGCTGACGCCGGGTGAGGACGTCACCGTCGTTGGCAAGGAAAGCACCCGCGACGGCGAGCTGCCGGTGCTCCCCGCGGTGATCGGCGAAGTCCTCCAGCCCGGTCACGAGGTGCTGATCGACGACGGCCTCGTCCGGCTACGGGTCGAGCGCGTCAAACGCGGCCGAGCCGAGTGCCTCGTCCTCACGGGCGGTCTCGTCAGCAGCCACAAAGGCGTGAACGTCCCGGGCGTTCCGGTCCCGATCCCGTCCCTGACGCGCAAGGACATGGATGACCTCGAGTTCGCGCTGGCGCTCGACGTCGACTACGTCGCCCTCTCTTTCGTGCGCTCGGCGGCCGACGTGCGGGACCTCAAAGATCTGATCCACCAAGCCGGGTCGCCGGCGCACGTCATCGCGAAGATCGAGAAGGCTGAGGCGGTCGACGCTTTGCCTGCGGTACTCGAGGAATCCGACGCGGTGATGGTGGCGCGCGGCGATCTGGGTGTCGAGATCGGCCCGGAGCTCGTGCCGCTGCTCCAGAAGCGAATCATCATCGAGGCCCTCGATCACGGAAAGCCGGTGATCACCGCGACGCAGATGCTCGAGTCGATGATCCACCAACCCGAGCCCACGCGCGCGGAGGCGAGCGACGTCGCCAACGCGATCCTCGACGGAACCTCGGCGGTGATGCTCTCGGGCGAGACCGCGGTCGGCGATTACCCGATGGAGTCGGTGGCCACGATGACGCGGATCGCCCGGGCCGTCGAGCCCAGCCTGGGCTACCGGCACCAACTGCCCGAGGCAGAGGAACAGCCGACCGTCGGCCAGGCGATGTCGAACGGTGCCTGCGACCTCGCTGAGGTGCTCCAGGCGGCCGCGATTCTCGTTCCCACCTTCAGCGGCCGGACGGCCTCGGCGGTCGCGCGGCTACGCCCGCGCCGCCCCGTCCTCGGGCTCACGCATCACGAGTACGCCTGGCGGCAGATGGCCGTCGAGTGGGGCGTCGTCCCGCTGCGCATCCCCGAGTGCGCCGACGTCGAGGAGCTGTGGGAGCGCTCGGTCACGGCGGCGCGAGAGGCCGGAATCGTGGAAGTAGGCGATCGCGTCGTGATCACAGCGGGCACGGCGGTCAACATCGCGGGCTCGACGAACGTGATCAAGGTCGAGACCGTTTAGTTGTTTGTAAGCAGGACCGCGGGGTCCTCGGGCGAACTCGCGGCCGATGGCCCCTGCGAAGAAGAAGGGGCGCCGCCCGCGGCGCGGCGTCCTCGTCCGTCGCTGGCTCGGAGTCGGCGCGCTCTGCCTGGTCGGCCTTCTCTATTACCGGCCCCTGCGGACGTACGTCGACACGAGGCACACGCTCGCCGAGCGCTCCGGGCAGGTGGCAAGCCTGCGCGGCGAGCGGCAGAGGCTCCAGCGCAAGCTCGAGGACGCGACCGGCGATGCCGCCCTTGTTCGCGAGGCGCGCCGGCTCGGCCTCGTCAAGTCGGGCGAGCGTCTCTTCATCGTCAAGGGCGTCCGGGGGTGGGAGCAGGCTCGACGTACCATCCGGCGGCATGGACGATGAGGACGTCGTCGCCCGCCAACTCGGCCGTCCGCCGCGCGCCTTTCGGCGCGTAGTCGTCCGCTGCCCCTACGGACGCCCGGCGGTGACGGAGCAGTGGCCGCGCGACTCCGGCGGCGCCCCGTTCCCCACCACGTACTACCTGACCTGCCCACAGCTTGTCGCCAAGATCTCGAGGCTCGAGGCTGAGGGCGGCGTCGAGCGCTGGACTCAGGCCGTCCGCGAGAGCCTGGAGCTACGTGCCAGCGTCGACCTCGCAAACGCCGAGCAACAAGCTCTTCGCCCTGACATTCCCGGCGGGATCGGTGGCTCGACCCGAAGCGGCAGCCTCAAGTGTCTGCATGCGCATGCCGCTTTCGCGCTCGCCCGGCCGGGCTACGAGGTCGGCGAGGGGATCCTCGACGAGCTGGGCGATCTGTGGCCGGATTCAGGTTGCTGCACCGCGGAATAGTCGCCCCAATGCCAATTGCCCTCGACCAGACCCGCCGCGAGTGGGAGCAGGGAAACGCCCGTTTCCAGCGCGAGCTTCGCGAGACGCAAAGGCCCGAGGTCGTGCGGGCCGAGCTCGACGCGGTCACCGCCGCGCTTCGGCGCCGGATCGGGCAGAGCTTCAGCCTCTCGGACCTTGCCGACCTCTACGCGACGGCGGACGACTGGGCGCGGGAGGCGGTTGCCGAGACGGAGCCTGCCGGCGGGTGGCCGAGGCGGCTGGCCACCGTCACCGAAGCCGCGTTTCATCTCTACTCGCGCGGGGCGGTGGACTACGAGCCGTGACGACGACCGCGCGCCGCCGTCGACCGAAAAGACGCTCGTCCCGCAAGACGATCGTGGTTGCAGTCGCCCTCGTCGTCGCCTTTGCCGTCGGCATCGCGCTCGGCCAGGCATTGCACGACAACCCGCGCCCCGGGGGGGTGCAGACCACGTTGCGCACACTCCCCCCATTGACGGAAACGGGGGGTTAGAAAGCTACAGCTTTGGGTAACTTTCCCCGGTGGCCCGGCGCGAATTCCCGGGTAGGCGCCCGCCTACGAGCGATCCCGACTGGCTGACCTTGGGTCAGGCGGCCAAGTATCTGGGGGTCGCGCAGAGCACGATTCGCAAGTGGTCCGACCAGGGTAGGGTGCCGGCCTTCTACACGCCCGGCGGCCACCGCCGCTACCGGCGGCCGGACCTCGACAACTTCCTGAATCGCTCCGGACCGGGGGGCGGCGTGCAGCAGGGGCCGGTCGTCCTGATCGTCGACGACGACGAGCGCGTCCGCGAGTACGTGCGCGTGAATCTCGAGATGGAGGGCTACTCGGTCCGGGAGGCCGGCAGTGCCGACGAGGGGCTCGAGGTACTCGAGGAGGTGTCCCCGGACCTCGTTTTGCTCGACGTGATGATGCCCGAGGTCGACGGCTGGGAGATGCTGCGGCGGGTGCGCGAGCGCCACGGGACCGACGCCATCCCCGTCGTCATGTTCAGCGGCAAGGTCGACGAGGGAACCGCTGGAGAGGCCGAGGCGCGCGGCGCCCAGGGGTTCGTCGGCAAGCCGTTCGACCCGCAGCAGCTGATCGAGCACGCGAAGCAGCTGCTCCCGGCCTGAACTGGGACAAGCATCTCGAGCGCTGGGCGGTCCATCACCGCACGGGCTGGCTCAACCCGGTGTTCGAGGGGCTCTCGTGGCTGGGCACGCAAGGGTTCGTCTGGCTCGCGATCGCGGCGGTGCTGGCGGTCCTCTGGCGCCGCCCCTGGCTGTTCTTCGATGTCGCGCTCGCCGACGTCGCCGGCCAGTTGATCTCCCTGGGCCTGAAGCAGGGCATCGGGCGCGAACGGCCGAACGTCGCCTATCCGGAGCCGAGGCCGCTCGTCCATGCGCCCCACGATGGCTCCTTTCCCTCCGGCCACGCGACGGTGAGCTTCGCCTGCGCGACGGTGCTGTCGTTCTATGCACCTCGCGCGGCGCCGGCTTTCTACCTCCTCGCCGCGGCGATCGCCTGGTCGCGCGTCTATGTCGGCGTCCATTACCCGCTCGACGTTCTCGGCGGCGCCGCGCTGGGCTTGGGTATCGCTATAGCTCTTCGCTGGCTGACAGCAACCCTGCGCCGATCAAGGCCAGTGACGCGAGCAGGCTGATCCAGATCCCGATTCCGCGCCCGCTCGCGGGCAGGAACTCGTCGGGGATCGAGATCAGGCGGATCAGGACGAAGATCGTCGAGAGGGAGCCGAGTGCGATCACGATCAGGCTTTCCGGGATGCTCGGTGGCAGCTCGATCCCGGCCTCCCGGAGTGCGACGAGCGCGATTGCAGCCAGGCCGATGAAGAAGACGAGCTTGCCCAGCGTCCCTGTGTGCCAGCCGATCACCGCGATCGTCGGCCCTACCGATCCCGAGCCCGCGTACCAGTCGGTGAAGGCCGAGACGCTGAGGACAAGCCCGGAGATCCAGGTCGCGCGCGCGCCGACCGTAGTCATGCTCCCAGCAAATGCCGGCGCGCGGCCCGCCGGCCGTCGGCTCACGCCGCCCTGGGGGAGAGGTTCCTCGGTGGCCACGGTGGAAGTATGGGCATCTTCGTGGTTAGATTCACGTGTTGCCGAATCAGGGGGTCGGGATGACGGCATCCCGGGAACATTCGACCACAGCCGCCGGTGGTGACGAGAGGCCGCTTCTCCTGGCCGCCGGCGATCACGGAAAGGGCGAGTTCCGCTGCGTGGATTGCGGGCATACCGTGACGATCTGGCGCGAGTTGCGGCCGTGCCAGATGTGCGGTTGCGAATCCTGGGAGGCCGTCGCATGGAGCCCCTTCGGCCGTGCGCTCGAGACCTCGGCGGTCGAGGCGCATCTCCACCGTTAGCCAATCCCCCTACAGACCAAACAGCCGCTGCACCTGGTGCCACATCGCGATGCTCAGGTAGACGCTGAGCGCGATCAGCCCGATCACGATCAGCCAGAAGCGGATGTTCGCGGCGCGTCGCTCTCGCGTGCGGCGCGCGCGGGCCTCACGCTTGGCGCGGTGCTTGCGGTACTCCCGCTGGACGCTGCCGGAGTCGTAGATCGGGACGTCGGGCGGCATCTTCGATGCGGGCTCCGCCATCCGCGGAAGTCTAGAGGCGATACTTGACGTGGGGGCAATGAAAACGGAAGCGGGCCAGGCGATAGCGGTAGGTGGGGGTGCGGCAGCTCTCGAGGCGCTCGCAGCAGCCCTGCGCGGGCTGGCCGAGGGCGGGGCGGCCGAGGACGCGTTGCAGGAGATCGCCGAAGCCGCCGCCACAGGAGCCGCGGCCGACCTTGTCCTCGTCTGGGTTCGCGGTGAACGGTCGCTCGAAGCGCGCATCGTCACGGCCGCATCGACCTCGGTCGCAGCCGAGCTTCAGGGCTCGCGTGTCGGCGATGCCGGAACCGAGGAAGAGGGGCGTTCGATCGGGCGCCGGCTCGGGCTCCCTGTGTCGATCGAGCTCCCGCTCACCGTGGCCGACCACGACCTCGGCCGGCTCGAGCTCTTCCGACGGGCCGGAGCATTCTCGCCGGAGGAGCGCGCGTTCGCCGAGTTGGCTGCGGAGCACGCTGGAGTCGCGCTGGCCGGGATCGACGGTAACGGCGACCGGAGAACGCTCGGCGCCGCCGACCTCCTGCGCCTCGGCGGCGACGCGCTCGCCACCGGGCTCGACGAGCGGCGCACCGCCGAGGAGGTCGCCCGGCTGGCGGCTCAGGCGACCAACGCTCCCGGCGCCGTCGTTTGGCGGCTCGACGAGGACCTGCGGCCACACGCGGCGGGCTCGTTTCGCATCGACGATCCCGATCCAACCGAGGTCGCCGGAGCCGTTGGCGGCCGGCTGCCGTTCGCGATCGCATCCCGCTCCTGGATCCTGCAGCTCGGGCAACCGCCGATCGGGATACTCCAGCTCAGGTTCGAGCAGCCACCGGTGCCGGCAGACGATGTGCTCGACGCGTTGACGACGTTTGCAGCGCGTGCGACGCACGCGCTGCGATCGAGCGAGCGGGCGCGCGAGCAGTCGGTCGAGTTGGAGCGCAGCCGGACTCTCATCGCCGTCGTCGGCCAGGCAATCGCGGAGCTCTCGCTCGTCCACACGCTCGAGACCGCGATCGACCGCGTCGCAGAGCTCCTCGGGGCGGAGCGCCTCGCCGTCTACCTGCTCGAGCCCGACGGTCAGCGCCTGCTCGAAGCTGCCGGCCGCGGGCTGGCCGGACCGCATACGCGGGTGGCCGAGCGGCTGTTCGAGCTCGCGCGCGGATCTCTACGCGGACGGGACGCGCTGCTGATCGAGGACGCGGTGGTAGACGTCAGGCTTGCACCGGTTCGTGAGCAGCTCGCGGAGACGGGAATCGAGGCGGCGGTCGGGCTGCCGCTACGCGTCCGCGAGGACCTGATCGGGCTGCTCGCAATCTTCCCACCGCGGCGGGTGACGCTCACGCAGAACGAGCTCGCGCTCGTGACCGCGCTTGCGGCGCAGCTGGCGGTGGCTGTCCAGAACGCCCGCCTGCACGAGAAGGCGACCCGGAGCGACGACGAGCGTAAGCATGCGCTCGACGCTGAAAAAGAGGCGTCGAAGCGGCTCAGCGCCCTCTACGAGATCTCGCAGTCGTTCGCGCAGAGCCTTTCGCTTGAGACGACGCTGGAGGCGCTGGTCCGGACCTGCGCCGATCTCCTGAAGCTCGACGCGGTCGGGATACGAATGCCCGACGAACGCGGCGAAGCCCTGCTCACGCAGGCGCTTCACGTCCGCGACGGACGTCTGCAGGAGCCGGTCGCCCAGATCCTCTACCGGCCGCAGCCGTTGTCGGCCCGGCTGCGTGGTCTCTTCGCCGGCGGCCGGCCGCTCGTTCTCGATCCGGAGATAGCCCTTGAGCTGGGCGGTGCGTACGCGCTGCTCGTGCCGTTCCTCGAACGCGGGTCGACGACGGCGATCGTCCCCGTCTCCACGCCCGCGGAGGTGCTCGGAACCCTGACGATGCTCTCCCTCG
>Ga0075436_100001287_pt1 | contig 17041 bp, 14 predicted proteins | sample RhiMethybrSRZTD5_FD_75303 | JGI IMG/M metagenome (GOLD analysis project Ga0075436, IMG submission 75303) | Populus rhizosphere microbial communities from Tennessee, USA - Rhizosphere MetaG P. TD hybrid SRZTD5 | ecosystem: Host-associated > Plants > Roots > Rhizosphere > Soil | place: USA...
CAGTATTGGCCGTATTCGTACATGGCGGCCCTCCGGCGGCTGATTCGGTTCGGTAATTGTACTGGCGAGCCCGCCAGCGCGCGCTTCACCCTGTGTCCCGTGCACCTCCAACCAAAGGAGAGGGCCATGACACACGACCACAACACGCGACGAGACGTTCTGCAGTCGCTGACGGCGCTTGGACTGATCGGGCTCTGGACAGCGCGCCCGCGCGCGGCGGCAGCTCAGACGCCGCCTGGGAAGGTCGACACCAAGGGCCTCACGGCCAAGATCAAGTACGAGAGTCCGCTGGCGGGCTACCTGACCGACCTGAACGGCAAGTACAAGCTACGCGTGACCGAGCTGGTGCTGGAGCCCGGAGGCTATGTGGGCGAGCATCACCACGCGGGGCCTGGCATCCGCCAGGTGACGTCCGGCTACATGACCTACGTGATGCCGGACAAGACGCACGTGTACGGCCCCGGCGATTTCTTCTTCGAGTCGGGCGACATCACGCATACGGCGCAGAACAAGACCGATGCGCCGATGGTGCACGTGCTCTTCGAGATTTTGCCGGCGGACCACAAGGGGCCGTCGATCATGCTGCCGAAGGCGAAGTGAGGCGCGCTGCTATGCGGCGCGCGCGCGCGCGCGGCGGGCAAAGTCGAGCATCAGCGCGTGGTGCTCGATGGCTTGATCGACCACCAGCGAGCCGTGGCCGGCGTCGAACCCGAGCGCCGTCATCGTCGCTTCGTATACGTCGACGGACCGGCGTCGCGTTCGCGTATCGTTGCGACCCCGGATGATGAGCACCGGGGCCTGACGTTCTTCGTATACGTGATCGGCGAGCTGGCCGCGTAGCGGTCGGGCTGCTCCTGCGGCGTGTCGCCGAATCGCGCGGCGCGCACGCCGCGGAGCGTGTCCGTCGTGTCGACTTCCCACCGGCCGAGGTCGCCCCAGATCTGCTCGAGGAGCGCACGACCGAACGTCGTCGAGCCGCGATAGTTGATGGTAAGGAACGCGAAGCCCTCGTCGACCCACGCCTGGCTGGAGGGCGGGTAGTAATCGGTCATCGATGCTAGAGAGCGGTCAGCAGCCAGCCAAGCGCCGGATCGAACACACCGAGGACGAGCACCGCGATCGCGGGCGCGGCGGCGACCGCAAGGCCACACGTGATCGCGGTAAAGATGGTGAAGCCGCACATGGCGGCCATGATCAAACGACGCCTCCTGACTGTCAGGCCGGGGCCGTGCCGCACGGAGTGGATTGCGAAGAGCAGCTCGCGACGCAGCGCGACGACGAGCCGAGACGCTCGGCTCTGCGTCGCGCGGGCGACGTCGGGTGTGCCGAGATCTTTTGTGCAAATGAGCGTCAGCCGATCACCGTCGATGACGCGCACTGGATCACCGACTTGAGTCGGCGTGTTCAGGCGTGCGGTCCACGTCTCACCAGCGATCCGCACAAGCGCTTGATAGGGCGGCCCGTTCGATTGCTGATCGACATGGACGACAACGGCGGTTTGGCCGACCGGATAGACGCTGGCCGGCGCCGGCGCGTCGGGGTTTTCCGGAAGACGACGAAGCCCAGCGTGGAGCATGATTACAGCCACAAGAGCGAGCACGGCGGCGCCGACAGCGTCCAAGGGCTCAGCGGTCATGCCGCCGCCGGCACAGATCACGCGCGGCCTCGGGCCACGATGGAAAGTCGAACGCAAAGCCGTTGCGCGCCAGCCGGCCGGATATGACTCGGCGGCTCTTGAGGATCAGCTCGGTCTCACTTCGAAGCAGCCACGTACCGATCTCCAGCATCCACGCAGAGGCCGGCAGGCCTAGCCGGATGCCCCAGGCCTCGCGCAGCGCCCGCATGAAGTCGGCGTTCGGCAGGGGATGGGGCGCGGCGAGATTGACGGCGCCGTCCACCTTTTCGTGATCGATCAGCCAGTACACCGCGCGCACGAAGTCGCGGTCGTGGATCCACGAGACGTACTGCCGGCCGTCGCCGGCGCTCCCGCCGAGGCCGAAGCGTACCAGGCGCAGCAGCACGTCGAACACGCCGCCGCGGTCGGGACTCATCACCATCGCCGAGCGCATCGCCACCTTTCGTGTGCGCGGTGTGACGGCGTGCTCGAGCGCACGTTCCCACGACGTGGCCACGTCGATGCTGAAGCGCCAGGTCTCGGGCACGCCCGGCTCCAAGCCACCGATGACGCCCGTGGCCTCGTCGTTGGGCGCGTCGTAGCGGTGGGCATAGATCGTCGCGGTGCTCATCTGCAGCCAGACGCGCGGTGGCCGCGCCGCCGCCGCGATGGCATCGCCGACGAGGCGCGTGCTGTTCACGCGCGAGGCTTTGATCAGGCGGCGATTCTCGTTCGTGTAGCGGCAGTTGACGCTACGCCCGGCGAGGTTGATGACGACATCTGCGCCGTCCAGCTCGCCTGTCCAGGGACCGAAGTGCCGGGCGTCCCAGGCGACTACACGCCACGGCGCCTTCTGCGGCGTGCGGCTGAGGACGACGACGTCATGCCCGTCGGCGTGCAGCGCCCGCGCGAGAACGGTCCCAACCTGGCCGGTGCCGCCGGGGAGGAGGACTTTCACCGTGGATGAACAATTTAGCGAGCTTCGGTCTCGCTGAACAAGCCAGTGGCGCAGAAGAACACGCCGACACGACTGTAGAATCGCCAGCCCGTCGCACTCATGTAGATGAGACATGTGTCGACGTGGTCTTCGCCGAATCGGCTGAGGTCGTGCGCCGGGAACTTTCGGTCAGCGTCGCTGCCGGGCACGACCCACGTCACCATCGCGAGATCGAGCGGGCTCTCAAGGCCGAACGTCATCATGCCGAGATAATGGATCCGGAGACGTGCGCCCGGGTGCTTCTTGAGGAAATCGGCAACGGATATGCGGCCGGCGTTGCTTGCAGGCTGTTGCCGCCGAAGGCATTCGGTCTCGAACAGCGCGCAGGCCAGGTCGCTGTCGGGCTTCTTCAATCGGCGCTGCGCTTCGTCGAGGGCTTCTGGCCTTACGTAACTGAGGAGTGTCTCGATGTCGCGAGCCACGATTGCGCGCCAGATCGTGGCCGCGACGAGCTCGATCTCGATAGTGCGCCGTGCTTTGTCCTCGTCGCTCTGGGCCATTGCCGTGGGATTTGAGGCAGTGAGCGCGACTACCAATCCGATCGCGACTCGGATGAATCTCATGTCGCGTGACTACAGTGACGCCGTGGAGAAAGCCAGAAGGTGCTGATCGCCGGCGCCGACCAGGAGAAGATCGCGCATCAGTCGAAGCCGGAACGCCCCGTAAACCGTCATGATGTTGGCGCTGGTGCGGCCGCGACGGACATCAACCCGGTTGAGAACAGCGCCATCTGAGGATGACAGCACGAAGAACGAGTGCTGCGATTCGCCGAGATAAATCCGTCGCCGTGCGATGTCGAGGACGGGCTCGTGCGAAATGTAGATGATCTTTCCTTGGCGCTCTCTCAGGTCCGCGCGCCAGATCACCCGTTCACTTGTGGCATCCCAGGCCGTCGGCATGCGGCCGCCGAAATAAACGATGCCATCGTGGTATGCGAACGGCTCGCCGAGGCGATCGATTGTGAGTGACTTGGTCAGCACGCCGCCTACCAAGTCGACGATGTGAAGACGGCACGATTCCCCGGGATACAGCGGCGCGACGATATAGGCGCGCTGACCGACGATCAGAGCCGTATCGAAGCCCGCAACATCGTGCCCCTCGAGCCTGATACGCCAAAGCGTGGCCCCAGTGATGGGATCGATTGCGTGAAGGTCCCCCGAGGCCTGTGCGCCTCGGGCCACGCGCGAACGCATCAGGAGACGGTTGGTGTGCCAGGCGAGGGGAGCCTCCACGGCAAAGCGCTCGATGTAGCGTGACCAGACGATCTCACCATTCTCTGGGCGTAGGCGAAATAGATTTTCGCTGTGTTTGTGCGCGATGAGGACAAAGACTCCATCAGATCGCACGAGTGGGACGACCATCGGCACGCCGCCGCCTCGGTCCTCCTCGGTGACGTTCATCCGTCGTTGCCATCGGACCTGGAGTGACTTCGGATCGGCAGAGACGATATAGACGGCTTCGTGCCAGACGTACCACCCGAAGACGATGGCTGACGCAGAGACGGTGAGCGTGGCCGGTCCCTCCGCGCCGGACGGTTTGCGTAGCCGTGCGCTCCGCCGCTCCTGGCCAGTTGTCGGGTCGATCGTACGCAAATGCGAGCCGACGGTGAGGACTTCGTCGCCGAAAAGCTCGAAGCTATTGATCTCACGCGTATCGACCCAGACGGGCTCCACAGCGGCGACAGGCGACGCAAGGCTCGCAACAACTCCGGCTGCGCCGAGACCCAGAAAAGCACGACGCCTGATCATCTTGCGATGATGTTTTGGATCGTGCTGATTACCGCCTGATTCGTGATGTAGCCGGAGTGTGAGGTCAGGGCATCGAAGCCACGGTCCATCCTTCGGTTGATCACTGGAACGTTCGTGACGTTCGGCCCGTGCTTGGTCGTCGACAGCGGGTCGAAACGGTCGTCGAAATTCGTAATCGGCACATCGGACGGCATCGCGGCATTGATCGTACCCGGGAACAGTGGCGTGCCGAGCATGATGAGGTTATCGACCGGAATGCCTCGAGCTCGGAGACCGTTGGCGACGTTGTTCACGATGATGCCACCGGCGCTGTGGCCGACGAGATTCAACTTTTCACCGGGCGATAGCGGCTTGCTGTCGAGATCGCGAAGAATCTGGTCGAGGAGTGCGTCGCTGGGCTGTTTCGTCGTCGGAATGACATCGAAGAAGATGCTGCTGCTCCAGCTGAAAAACTGAACATCGGGGTCGGCCGACTGGAGCGTCTCAGTAAATGTGCCCCACTGCCGACGACTTTCGGCGTTCTGGCAGCACCCATGCGCGACGTACGTCCGCAGCCCCGACGGATCGATGAAGGACAACGGGTTGTTCGCGGCGTACGCGTATACGTTGGCTCCGCCGGCGCGGCCGAGCGGATCCGGCTGGAGAAACCGCATCAGCCGGGGGTTGTAGTACCGCGCGCGGTAGTAATAGAGCCAGTCGGCGTCGCGCTCGCGGCCGGTGAATTGATACCGGACACGATCCGGCGGCCCCGACGTCTCCGCGACCCCGAACGGCTCGTAGGCGAACGTCTGGACGAGGTTGCCGCTGCCGTCGACGAGCCCGATCGTGCTTCGGGTGCCGTCGATCAGGTACGTAAGAGACTGTTCCTGCCCCAGCGTCTCGTCAGCACCGAGCCCGCGGAGGTAGGCCACGTCGAGCCCGTGCCGACTCTCTCGGATCACATCGCCGCCGGCGTACTGATAGGCGGACACGTCATCGGTGAGGCGGAGGAGGCGGCGGCCGAGTGCGTCATAACGGAGCTCGACTGCCGCGTCGGACATCGTCACGCGCCGCAGCTGATCGCGGGTATCCCACGTCAGGGTCGCGAGGCTCTCCGGGCCGACCACGGACGTCGCGTTGCCATTACCGTCGTACGTGAGGGTGTAGTTACCAAACGCGAGCTGTTGATTCGCGACGTCATAGGTCGACGTCCCGACGGGATCGGGTAACCGCGTGCGCGCCAGGCTCCCACCAAGGCTCGTGCGCCGGCCGGCGGCGTCGTACTCGTACACCAGATCGCCCAGGACGAGGCCCATTCGCTCGTACGTCATCCGAGTGACGCGACCCGCCTCATCGTAGTCGTACCGGCTCGAGAGCCCGTTTGGAAGCGTGCGGCGTCGCAGCTGGCTGGTGGCGAAGTACTCGAGACTCGTCGCGCCCCAGCCCGCCTGCGTCAGCGTCGCCAGTCGCGAATTCCGGTCATAGTCGTATGCCGTACTGCTGCCGCCCTCGACGGAGAGGCTGCGCCGGCGACCCAGCTCGTCGTAGGCATAGCGGACGGCGCCCTGGGCGGTGATCTCTTCGACGAGCCGATCCTGATCGTCGTACCTCATGAGGATCGTTCCGCCATCGGTATCGCTCACTCGGATGAGGCGACCGATCGCATCGTACGAGTATTCGACGACGGAGCCGTCGTCATACGTGGTCCGAGTGCGACGATTCAGCGCGTCGTATTCGTGCTGGGTGACCCGATGGTTGCCGTCGGTGACCCGAACGACATTACCGTTGAGGTCGTATGTGAAGCGTCGGGTCCGTCCGAGCGCGTCGGTGCGCGTGATGGGCCGGTCCATGTCGTCGTAGGTATAGGACGTCGTGTTGCTTTGCGCGTCGACGAAAGCCAGCAGGCTGCCTTTGGCGTTGTACGCGAACGCAGAGACACCGCCATCCGGGCCCGCGACGCGCGTCACGCGGTTGAGGGCGTCGTAAAGCCACCGCGTCACCGCGCCGTTCGGATCGACGGCTTTGACCAGTCGCGAGCCCGCATCGTGTTCGAAGGTTGCGGTGTTTCCAAGCGGGTCCCGAATGCTGGTGACGTTGCCGGCCGGGTCGTAGGTGTAGGTCGTCGTGCGGCCGAGTGGGTCCGTGACTGTGATTGGCGCGCCGCCGGTGTCATAGGTGAATGCGAGCCGATCGCCCTCGGGATTCACTCGCCCGGTGAGGTTGCCGAAGGCGTCGTATTCGAATCGGGTCACATTGCCCAGGGGATCGGTGATGGACTCGACGTTGCCAAAGACCGATTCATAACCGAAGAGCCAGCGACGGCCGTCACGATCCATCGCGGCGCGAAGCCGCCGCGCGGCATCGTATTCGATGCGAGCGGCGCGGCCTAGCGCGTCGGTGACGGTGCTCGCCAGGCCGGTGGCATTACGCTCCGCGCGCGTCGACTGACCGAGCGCATCGATGACCTCGTCGCCACGACCGCCGACGCCCATGCGATGCGTGGTGGTGTGACCGCGAGGATTCGTGACATGCGCCAACGTATGCGCGCCGACCGGGCCTTCGTACGCATAGCGCCACACGCCGCCGTCGGCCATCTCCTGCGCCACGACGCGGCCCTGAGCGTCGTAGCGGTTCGTCACGTATGTCACGCCTTTTTGATCTCGAATAGTCAGAATGCGACCGGCGTCGTCGTACGTGTACTGGGTCTGTCCACCGGCGGCATCGATGACGGACGCCAGCCGACGAGAGACCGGATCGTACGCATACTGCACCGTCCGTCCGAGCGCGTCGCGTACCTGTGTCAGCCGTGCGGACGTCAGGTCGCCCGGCACCAGGAGGGACGTCGTGAACAGGATCGTGCGCCCGTCGGATTGAGCCAGCGCGGTGACGCCGCCGTTCTGATCGCGAGCGATCGTCAGACTGTTGGCGTGGCGGTCGCGTTGCTCGGTCAGCAGATTGAGCCCGGCGATCGGCTGGGTTCGACCTCGACCAATCCAGCCGCCCTGAAAGCGCCACGCGGTGCCGTTCGAAAAACGCAGGGTCTGCGTCCCATCGGTCTCGGCGCTGATCGTCGCGCCCAGGAAGCGCGGGTGCGTGCGGTTGAGGAAGTGACCCGCCGAATCGCGGACGAACTCGTATCGCGCGTTGCCCGGCATGACGAGCCGCCGCACGGAGGCATTGATGTCGAGGAGCGCGACATCGACCGAGAGCGCCCAGCCCTGACCGAGGAAGAGCTCGAAGCCAGCGATGCGGCCGAACGCATCGAAGGGGTTGTAGCGACGATAGACGACCGCGGGGACGCGGCCCGGCTGCACCAGGTCGACGGCGTCCACGAGGTGCTGGCCCATCGCGAGATTGACCGGCTCGCCGTCCTCGGGCGTGCCTTCGTCGGCCGACGGTTGCGCGTCTTCGTTGTCGATGAAGCAGCTCAGGCCGCACACACCACAGAACCGTGCGATGCCGACGCCGGGATCGGCCGCGATCGTCAGCCCGTCGGCGCTCACTGTTCCCGTGCCGGCCATGCGCCACGCGGCCGGTACACCGGGAATCGGCGCGGCGTCGTAATACCAGAGCTGTGCTTGGCGGCCCGGCTCGAGGCCGAGGTCGTTCGGCAGCGTGACCGGAAGGGGCGCCGACGGCACACCGCCCATCGGTGTGCCGAAGAACAGCTGATAGAGCGAGCGGGTGCGTCCGGGAGGCGGCGGGACGGGTAGCCGATCTTGCGGTATCCGCTCAATCGCGATTTTCGTTTTCGGCGTGCCGTCCCAGCCGGTGATGGTGGCGCCCGCGGGCAGCGTGAAGGCGACGCCGGGAAACCGCTCGTCAGTCATCACCTGATCCGCCGTAGCGTTGGCGATCGCAACGAACCGCTCTGGCGGTGGCGGTGTCGTGAGCCATGTCGGAGGAAGCGAAGTGATCTGGTCCGCAGCGACCGTAACGTCGACGGCGTAGATCGGGAGTCCGGCGCGGGCTGCATTGGCGTCGATGCCCATCATCTGGGTGCCCGTCGGCGGTGTGAGCACGAGAAAATTTCCCGCCGCATCGCTCGTTGCTCGCGCCGGGCCGATGGCGACCTGAACGCCGGGCAGCGGCTCGCCGGAGCTCAGAAGCACACGACCGGCGACCGCGGTCTGTCCTGGCGCGCCGATGGTCAGCATCGTCGTCGTGGTCTGCGAGCGGGAAACTCCATCGACGACTGCATTCGCGGTGACCGTCAGCGGTGTCATGCCGGGCGCAGCGTCGGCCGCAAGACGCACGCGAAGCTCGCCGGTCTGACCCGGAGCGAGTGAGGCACTCGGCCACAATTCGGCGCTGACTCCCGGCGGCATTCCGGAAACGGCCAGGGATACGAGATCCGTGAATGTTCCGGTGCCGATCACAGCGAGCGCGTAGCTCACCTGTGCGCCGGGCAGCGAGGTGGCGGCCGCGGGGGATACCGTCACGCCAAAGTCGCCGGTCATCGTCACCGTGAAGCCGCGGCTCGACGTGCCACGAGCGGTGGCGACGACGACGGGTCCGCTGATGGCGCCGATCGGCACCGTCGTCACGATGCGTTCGTTGGCAATGGTGCGGACCAGCGCCGGGACGCCGTTGAAGCTCACCGTGATCGGACCGGGCGCGAATCCGGTACCGGACATCGTCACCATCGTGCCCGGTGTGCCACTCGACGGCGCGATCGCCGTCAGTGTGGGACCGAGCGCGACGTGGAACATCCGGCGGGCCGGCGTCGGATCTTCGTTGCCGGCGCGATCGCGTGCCTTCACTTCGAACGTGTGAGGGCCGTCGGCAAGATCCGACAGCGCAACAGTCGTCGCCGACGCGAATCCGGTCCACGCGCCCTCGTCGAGCCGCCACGCGAACATGAGGTCGGCCGGCGCCGTGATCGCATCGCTCCCGGTGAACGCGAAGATCGCCTGAGCGACTGCGACCGCGCCGTCCGGGCCACCGGTGATCATCGTTTCGGGTGCGGTGTTGTCGACGATGACGAAGCGGGTGACGATCGATGATTCGTTGCCTGCGGCATCGATCGCTTGCGAAGACAGCGTCTGCGCGCCGTCGAACGCGGTGGTCGTGTCCCAGATGGCGTAGGCATTTACAGTCGGCGCGGAGGCCGCCGGATCGAGTGTGGTGGAGAGGAGCCGCCCGGAAGCGCGAAGGATCATGCTGGCCACGCCGCTGCCGGCGTCACGTGCGACGCTCGAGACGCGCACGAATCCGCGGACGTGCGCTGCTGCGGGCGGACTGCTCAGCTCGACGCTCGGAGGCCGATCGTCGTGCACGACGCGCGCCGCCGCCGGAGCCGACGTCAGGCCATTGCCGCGACGGGCGGTGGCATAGACCTCGAGGTCATTGGTCGTGTTGGGCGTCAGCGTCACGTCGACGGCGAACCGCCCCGCCGCGTCGGCGATGCTCGACGCGGCGACAGTCGCCTCGAGTGCAAAGACGTCCAGTCGACTATCCGGCTCAGATGTCCCGCTGACAGCGACCGCGCGCGCCGTGCTGAACTGCGGCAGCGTGCGCACTGACGGAGCGGAAGGGGCCTCGAATCGGTAGAGACGGCCCGACTTACCGTCGGCGACATATAGGGCTCCGTCTGGACCGAGTGCCAGGCCCTGTGGATCGGAGAAGTTCTGGGCGAAGTCGGTGAGCAACGCCCCCGAATGCACCTTGCCGATCGCGCGCTTGGAGGTGTCGGTTTCGAGCGTCAGCTCTTTCGACGCGACGTACACGGCTCCGAGCGCGTCGATCGCCAGCCCGACAGGCTGTTTGAGCCCCGTGCCGGCCAGCGTCATTGGCGTCCCGAGCCCGCCGCCAGGCATGACGGGATACTTCAGCAGCACCCCGGTGGATTCGGGCCCCGTCGCCAGCCCCTTCGAAGCGACGACGAGCGTGCCGTTCACACGCGCGATTGCCTGTGCCGACCGAATGTTCGTCGCGACCTCGGCCATGGCGCCAGTGGTGAGGTCGATATGGACCACGACGCGGCCTTCCGTGCGATCCACCCCGTCGGGCGACGTGAGCCGGTGTGCTGTGACATACAGCGTGTCGTCGTCGCTCACAGAGATCCAGCGCGGCGTCTTCAATCCGAGCGCGATGACCGTGAGCGAGCCGTTCGATTCCAGGCGGACGATGCGCCCGGCATGTTCTTCGACGATCAGCAGGCGGCCGTCGCCGCCCATCGCCAGGCCAGCCGGGCGGTCAAGATTCGTGGCCACCGTTGTGATGATGCCCGTCGTCGCGACGCGATAGACCACGCCAGCGCCCCGGTCGGAGACGTAACGCATGTTGTCGGCGGAGACCGCCACGCCGACAAGCTCACTGCGCCCGTCGACGATCACGTCGAAAGGGGCGAGCGCGGTGATCGGCTGATCCGCCCGCGTGGCCGACGCGAGGCTCAGCGCCGCTACGGCCGCGGCGACGCCGCCCGGTGCGAAAGTCAGCGAGCGACGAATGCACTGCAACAGCCATGGCTGTGCGAACGCGATGTATGCGAGCGCCAGTAATGCGACCTCGCCGACGTTCCAGATGAGATGGACCGTCGGCCGCGTCCAGGTCGTCAGCCCGGGCACCGCGACGCCGACGGTTGAGAGCAAGCCCCCACCACCGAGAATGCCCGGAGCGCTTTCGAGTCCGGTCAGCATGGCGCGCGTGATGAGATAGGCGTGCTCGACGGTGTGCGCGGCGGCCCACATGAATGTTGCAGCGAGCGCCCTCGACGCGACACCGACGCGAAGCAGCCAGGCCACGGCGGCGAGCACGCCGACGTTCCACAGAAAGTGCATTGTCTCGACGTCGAACGCGGCGACGAGGCCGCGCGCTTCGGGCGCCGGCCAACCCAGAAGATGAATTTGGGCGATCTGCACGAGATGCTCGCCGAGGTGAGCGAGCTGAACGACGAGTAGCGCCTCGAAGACCGTGCGAGCCGTCCCGCGTCGCAGCAGCCAGCGTCGCATGTCAGCGCCGCAGGCTGACAACGAGATCGCTGCTCCGCGCCGCAGCGGCGGCGAGCGTGAAGGTCGCCGAGGCGCTGACCACGCTCGGTCGATTTGTCGGAATCGCGACCGCCACGGAGGCGGTCGTGGACGCCAGCGTCCCGTTCAACGTCGCGGCGGCCGAGGCACTGCCGCCCGTTTGCCCGTTGACCGTCACGACGACCGGCGTTCCCGGCGGAATGTTCGTCCCTGCGAGTGTGACGGTCACGGGCTGCGCGCTCGACGCGGGAAGCGTGATGTCTGGCAGGTTGAAGGACGCCGTGGGCGCCGATGGCGTCGGAAGGCCTCCGATGGATGTGATCGTCAGCACGGGGCCACCGCCGAGCGCGATTGCAGAAGGCGATGCCACTGATGGGACGACGTTATTGACGTTGAGCACCGCGGTGTTGTTGTAGGCCTCGAGTCGGAGCCGACCGAGCGAGCCGCCTCCGCTCGCGATCCCAATGCCGCTGTTGCCGGAGCCGCCGCGTACGTCGATCGTGCCAGTAGCGCCGGTGAGGGCCGTCGCCACCAGACGGACGGCACCGCCGCTCCCGCCGCCGCCCGGATTGTTGCCGCCTCCACCGTTGCCGCCACGCGCGTTGATCGTGCCGGTCAGGGTGATGGTGCCTGACGCGGCGACGAGGATCGCGCCGCCGCCACCTCCGCCGCCGGCGCTTGTCGTACCGAGCGTGGTATCGCCGCCACCACCACCTGAGCCACCGATCAAAGGCAGCAATTCCGCGTTGCCGTAGGGTGCGCCGGGCGTGCCCGTCGCCGACACGACACCACCGGTCGTCGCAAAGCCTGCGCCCGCACCGGCGCCACCACCACCGGGGCCGAGCCCCGTACCTCCGATCGGCGAGGCGACCCCATTCGCGCCGTTGCCGCCATCAAAGCCTCCGGGTCCGCCGATGCCCGCGTTGCTGCCGAGGAACGTGCCGTTGACGACGCTGCCGCCGCTCGTCGCAGAAACATCCACAGTGCCCGCGATGGTGACGTTGCCGGTGGCCAAAATCGTCACGGGCGTGTTCGCGGCGTTGCGGGTGAAGCGCACCGTGACGCCTGAGGGAATCGTGACGTTCGTGAAGTTGAAGACGCCGCTCGCCGGCACTGCGAGTGTCACATTCGTCGTTGGCGTGAACGCCCCGTCTGCGCCGGTGCTGCCGCTGCTGAACGTTTGCGCCGACACGGGGCCCGGCGTGATCACGGCGAGGACAAACACGATCGCCGTGGTGGTGAACCGACGCATGGCCGCCTCCCTGAGGATGCTGCTCACTGAACGATGAAGAGGTTGCCGCCCGTTCCAGCCGGGCTCGACGTGGCCGTCGGCGTCACGATCTGTAGGACCCGTGCGCCCGGCGTCGTGCCCGCGGCGACGGTGACATGCGTGGTCGCCGCTGTTCCGTCGGCATTGACCACCACGTCGTCGATCATGAACGCCGAATCGGCGGTGTTGTCCCGGAGGAAGATGACGGACGTCGCACCGCGTAGACCGTGGCCCGCGATCGTTATCGCGATCGTCCCGCCTGACGTCGTCGTCGATGGCGTGACGCCCAGAACGACCGGCTCCATCGCCACCGCTACCGGCACACTCACAACCGGCGTCGCGGCGCGTGGTGCGGCGGCGAGCACGCTGACCGAAGCGCCGACGCTGCGATCCATCGCCACGCGCGGCGCTGCGGTCGTGACGCTCACCGGACGCGAGGCGAGCAACAAACCGAAGGCCGGTACGATGGTGACGACAGCTGACGCGGTCAGCTTCGCGTCGTCCCGATGTGTCGCGCTGATCGTGACCGTCGGCGGCACGGGAATATGAGTCGGAGCAGCGTAGACACCCTCGGCACTGATCGTCCCGAGGATCGGATCACCGCCGGTGAGACCGTTGACAGCCCAGCGCACAGCACTTTCTGTCGCGGTGAACGGCAGGCGGCCGGCGATGCGCACCGACGCCGTCTCCGGCGCGACGGCAAGCTGGCCGAGGACGCGAAACACTCGCTCGGACGTCGCCGATCCGCTCGCGGTGGCGACACGTACCGGCCCTGTCGTCGCGCCAGAGGGCACTTTGGCGACCAGCCTGTTAGGCGCGGCCGCGATCACTTCTGCGGCGTGCCCGTCGAATGAGACAGAGTTCTGGGCAACGCTCGCGCCGAACCCTCGACCGAAAATCTGGACGGCGGCGCCCACCGCCCCCGCTGCGGGAGCGAAGAATGAGATTGTCACGCCGCCGGGAGGACGGCTCGCATCGAAACGGTCGACGCGCAGGATGTTGCCGACGGCGTCGTACGTGTAGGTCGCCGCATTGCCTTGCTGATCCACCACGGCGACGAGACGGTTCAGCTCGTCATAGACGTAATAGATGCTTGGCGTCTGGGCGAACAGTCGCATTGGCGCGAGCACGGTGCAAAGTGCGATGAACGCGATCGACCGACTGGTGATGACGACTCGGGCGCGATCGGACGAGGCCACAGCGTTGCGGTTGAGGCAAGGCCCGCGCCACTCGCGCGTCGCGTAACTATGCGATTCGCGCGCAAACGCGTCGGGCGCCCGCGCGCATTGCTACGGGCCGTCGTGCATGGTGCCCTGACGTCTGGGCAGTCGGACTAGCGAACCCGCGACGGGACGATTACGTCGAGCACCGCGCGCAGCAGCGGCGAGTCCGCCCGCTCGCGGTGATACGCGAAGGACAGCTGCAGCGTCATGTCGCCGCCCCGCACGGGCAGCGCGCGCAGATGCCCGCCGCGCACATCACGCGCAACGACAGCACGCGCCAGAATACCGACACCGCCGTTGGCCTCAACGGCCTGTTTGATCGCCTCCGTCGAGCTCATCTCCATGACCCCGTGGGGCTCGATGCCGGCGGTGCGCAGCGCGCGCTCCAGGCGATCGCGGCCGGCCGAGCCCGGCTCGCGCAGGATCAGCGGCTCGCGGCCCAGGGCCTGCAGCGTGACGGACTTGCGCTTCGCCCACGGGTGCTCGGGAGAGACGATGGCCACCATGAGGTCGCGCGCGAACGGGCGGACGATCAGCGCGCCGTCCTCGGCAGCACCGCCGAGCATGCCGAGGTCGTCCTCGAATGCCAGCAACCGCTGGCGTACGACGCGCGTGTTGTGCACGGAAACGTCGAGCTGCATCCCAGGATAGCGCCGCCGCAGCCGCTTCCAGAACGGGGCCAGGTAGTAACCGGCCGTCGTCGGCGTCGCCGCCAGTCGCAGTCGCGTGCCGCTGAAGTCGCTCGTGCTCTGCAGCGCCCGTTCGGCGTCGTGCGCCAGCGTGAAGATGCGGTCGGCGTACTGGCGCAGTGCCTCGCCCGCGGGCGTCAGCCGCACGCGGCGGCCGATGCGGTCGAACAGGCGCACGCCGTGCTCGCGCTCGAGCTGGCGGATCTGCAGGCTCACGGCGGGGATGGTCACGTGCAGGCGCTCGGCGGCCTTCGTGAACGAGCCCGTGCGCGTGACCGCCTCGAACGCCCGCAGCTGCGAGAAGCCGAGCATGCCGGCCCAGCTTAAGCGCGATTTAAGCAGACGGAAAGAACTTGTAAATTTCCTTCAGGGCCGCCGGCGCGTAGCGTCGAGGCATGCGATATCTACATCGGCTCGCGCTGATCGAGTGGTGGCTGTACGGCGGCCTGCTCGTCTGATCAGGCCTTGTCCTCGCTGAAGCGCAAGATGTAGCCGTCGGCGTCCTCGACATAGAAGTCGGTGTGGCCCCACGGCCGCATGCCCAACGGCTTGAAGATGCGCGCGCCGCGCGACTGCAGCTCGGCATACAGGGCCTCGACGCCGGTCGTGGCGAGGTAGGCGTCGAGGTGCTCGTGCTCTTTGCGAAGTACGCGGTCGGCAACCGTCTTGGCCGCATGTTTCAGGTGCACCGTCGCGCCGTCGCGGCTGACGGACGCGTAGAACGACTCGTAGGTGAAGTCCACGGTGAAGCCGAGCCGGTCGCGGTAGTAGGCCAGCGCGGTCTCGAGATCGTCCACCAGGAATTGCGGCGCGATCGCGCGCACCCGAGCGGTCATACGCCCCCCATGACGTGTGTGCACTTCGCGATGTCGGCGCGTGGGCGGAAGCCGAGCCGCTCGTAGAGGCGCGCGGCGTCCGGGTTCGACGTGCTGAGCCGCAGCGTGTGGAAGTGGCCGTGCGCCGCCGCGATGATCTCGGTGACGAGCCGCTCTCCGAGGCCGCGCCGCCGATGCGCCGCCAGCACGTACAGGTGACGCACGCGGCCGGTGGCGGGCTCGGTGGTGTAGGGATCGATGTTCAGGCCGCCGACGGCGACGACGTCAGCGGCGGCCCGCGCCGCAAACAGCGCTTCGCCGGGCCGGTCGAAACGGTTGACACCATTGAGCCATTCGTCGGTCAGGCGTCTCACGAATCGCAGGCCGTGGGCCTCACTCTCGGCGATGGGCGCGGCGAGCAGCTCCGGCGTCAGGTGAGTGAGCCGCTCGATCGCCATGGGCTATTGTGTCGCACCGGTCCAGCCGGTTTTGGTACTCTCGAAATCAAGAATGAAGCTCTCGGCGAAATTCGCGCGGCAGGAAAGCGAAGAAGCACGCCTGGCCCGAATCGGCCGCCGCCGTATCTCTAAAGCCCAGTCCGAGTCGGTTCGCCGCTTCCTCGGGGATCAAAAGCCGGCAAAACCCGTGCGCGCCGCGCGCGTCGCCGTGGCCGATGGGCCGCTGCAGTGTGACGAATGCGGTCGCCGCTTCACGCTGCCGATGCATCTGGGCCGACACCGGAAGTCGGCGCACGATCGCGCGTCAGTGATCGAAAACGGTGAGGTGAGCGCGAACGGCGACGCTAGTAACGGAAGCGAACACCGCCCAGAACGTCGTAGCCCGTAGCGCCGCTCGCCGGCGCCTTCGTGCCCGGCGCCACGAAGCCCTCGCCCGTCGCTCGCGACATGTCGTACGACCCGAACAGCGTGGCGTCCTTGCCCAGCCGCCAGTTGAAGCCGGCACCGGCTCTCGCGCCCAGTCGATAGGTGGGATCGATCTGCGAGCCGAGCAGCGTCGAAAACTCCGTCGGCTGCGCGACGAACAGCGCGGGACCCAGAACGACGTAGGGCTCGAACGGCGTGTCGCCCGTCGGCCATCGCAGCTTCATGTCGAACGACACTGCCTTACCGCGCGGCAGATCGCCGAGAATCCGGCTCTCACCCGATTGTGAGGTCTCCGTCGGCGGCAACGCCTCCCAGCGGAGCGGCGAGACGCCGAACCCGAAGCCGACGGCGGAATTGCTCGGGGAGGCGAGATCGAGAAGATTGTCGCTCGACGACCCGGCCTGTGTCGTGAACGGCGTGAGCCCGATGCCCACGGTCAGCGCCGCGATGGCGAGCCAGCGCACGTGATGTCGTTTCATATCTGACTTCTCATACCTCAACTTCGACGAAGGAATCTCGACGATTATGCATCGATCACTCCTCACGCGCAATCGCGCGATGACGGCCGCAAGCGGGCGATCAGCGGCGGCCATGCCGCGCCCAGTCGAAGTAGGCATCGCGATAGATCTTCCAGGCCGTATGCCTCAGTTTGCGACCCGTCGCGAGATTCTCGCCGCTGCCGTAGATGGGCACGAAGCTGATCGCGACGAGCATCGCCGTGACGAGCATCGCCACGATCCGTCGGCGGATGCCCTCCGGGCCCGCGAGCCATCCGATGACGCGCGCGACCCAGAAGAAGATCCACGCATAGACGACGAGATGGATCAGCGCGATCGCCAGCAGCAGGCCG
>Ga0075436_100001291_pt1 | contig 17030 bp, 11 predicted proteins | sample RhiMethybrSRZTD5_FD_75303 | JGI IMG/M metagenome (GOLD analysis project Ga0075436, IMG submission 75303) | Populus rhizosphere microbial communities from Tennessee, USA - Rhizosphere MetaG P. TD hybrid SRZTD5 | ecosystem: Host-associated > Plants > Roots > Rhizosphere > Soil | place: USA...
CGACCAGGAGATGCAGTTGGTGTACGCGCAGCTGTAGCCCCAGTTGCAGTTGCCGTAATTGCCCGCGTCTTCGACCCCGAGCTGCAGCGAGGACAGGATCGTGTCCTGCCCGTGCCGGTTCGCGATCATCTGGTCGATGGTCGTGCCGAGATACGGGCTGACAGTATTTCGCCGCGGCCGTGCCCCCGACAGGAGCACCGCGCCGCGCGCGTGATCGCCGCCCGGCTCCTCCGTCGTGGCCATCGCCTCCGGCATGTCGAGGCCGCTGATGAGCACGACACGGTTTCGGAACGGCTCGAGCGGCTTCGTGATGAACGAGAACGCGAAGTCCTTGCCCTCCTCGAGCGGACTCCAGTAGCCGGGCGCGGCGCCGTGCGGGTGCCAGATGCCGACGAACCGTTTCGGCGGCGCCGCGGCCGTCAGTCGCAGCGGACGCAGCGGTGGCACCATCGACTCGAGCAGCGGCAGGGCCAACGTGACGCCGGCGCCGCGAAGAAATGTCCGTCGGGGGATGTGCTTCTTCGTGATGAACATATGCGTCTCTCAACGCTCCTTGACCCGCATCCGGAACTGCGCGCTCCTGACCACCCCGAGCACGATTGCCGAGAATCGGTTGCCGTCCTTGTCGGCGGCGCGCGCGATCGCGCGCACGGTCGGCATGTCCGTGTACTCGAGCCCGCGGCCGAGCGCGTACGTCATCATTTTCTCGATGAACATCCGCACGAACTGCGGCGAGTAGCGAAGCAGCGCGGCCCTCAGCTCGGACGGGCCGTCGACTTCCTGTCCGTCGAACAGCTTCACTCTCGCGTCGATGGGCAGGCCGGCCTCGCCGCCCTGCTTCGCGCGCCAGCTCGCGTCGGCATCCAGATTCTCGAGCGCGAAGCCGATCGGATCCATGATCTTGTGGCAGCCGGCACACGGCTGCTGCGTGCGGTGCAACGTCATCTGCTCGCGCAGCGTCAGCGGCTTGCCGTCACCCTTCGTGTCTTCGAGCGCCGGAACGTTCGCCGGCGGCTCGGGCGGCGGCGTGCCCAGGATGTTTTCCAGCACCCAGGCGCCGCGCTTCACCGGCGACGAGCGGAAGTTCTGCGTAAACGTGACAGCCAGGAAGCTGCCTTTTCCGAGCAGGCCGCGCCGGTAGTCCATCTCGGGCGGGAGCGTCACGCGCCGGAACCGCGATCCATAGACGTCCGGAATTCCGTAGTGCCGCGCCAGCCGCTCGTTCACGAAGGTGTAGTCGGCCGTCAGAAGATCGACGATGTTGCGATCCTCGCGAATGATGCTGTCGAAGAACAGCTCGGACTCGCGCTTCAGGCTCCGGCGCAGCTCGTCGTCCCAGTTCGGATAGAACACGCCGTCGGGCGCGGTGGCGGGCAGGTTGCGGAGATACAGGAGCTGTTGCGCGAAATTGGACACCAGCGCGTCCGAGCGCGGATCCGCGAGCATTCGCCGCACCTGCTGCTCCAGTACCGCCTGCTGGCCGAGTTTTCGCTCGGCAGCGAGTCTGATCAGTTCGTCGTCGGGGATGCTGCTCCACAGGAAGAACGAGAGCCGCGACGCCAGCTCGAGATCGCTGATGGCATACGCCTGTCCGGCTCGCACGCCGGCGGGTTCGTGCTCGGCGCGCACCAGAAACTGAGGACTCGCGAGCAGCAGACGCAGCGCGAGCTCGATCCCATCGTCGAAGCTGCCGTCGCGGCGGCCGTTCTCGTAAAGCGACAGCAGCGTCGCAATCTCTTCCGCATCTGGTGGACGACGGTACGCGCGCCGCGCGAGGATCGTGAGGATCTGTTTGGCGCAATCGCGCTCGGCGGCAGGCGACGCTGCTTTCGGACGACAGGTGAACACCCTTCGGCGGCTCGCGGAATCCGCTGCACCCTCCGCGTTGAACGGGCCTTGGATACGGAGGTAGCCGATCGCCGGGTAGTTCTGCATCTGCGGGATCGTGTTGTTCTCGAGCGACTTGCGATCGTACTGGCGGATGATGTCCAGGCTGGGCCGATAGTTGGTCGCGATGAACGTCGCGCCAACCAGACGGGAGCCGGCGCGAATCGGCACGGTGACTTCCAGCGTGCCGTCCGTCTCCGCCGTCATGCCGACCGCGAGACCGACGCCGCGGTACGGCCAGACGTGCGCGCGCTCGCCGTCGATGATGAGCGCCAGCTGTTCGCCGGGAATGAAGCTCCCGACGCCGAAGTTCTGGATCGAGAACTTGTACTCGCCGTCGGCGGGAAAGACGTGCCGGGCGGCGATTCCGCCGCGCGTGCCGAACGGCATTCCGTCCACGTGGTGGTTCTGCGAGGCGTCGCTCGACGCGAGGTACGTCGCTTCGACCGGCGACGTCCAGGAGCCGACGGCCATGCGAACGATGCGCGCGGCTGCCGTCGTGTACGACTCGAGCAGCGTCGGCGAGATCGTAAGTGATCCTGCGATGTTGTCAAAGCCGTTGGCCGAATCGTCCGGCGGCAGCAGCGTCGTGACATCGATCTCGAGACCGAGGAGATCACGGATCGCGTTTGCGTACTCGGTGCGATTCAGCCGGTGCAGAACGACCGACCCCGGCGCCGTTTTCGTCGCCGCGGCTGTATCGATCTCGCTTTCCAGCCAGTCGCGCAGCGCGTCGTAGTCGGGCAGCGGAGGACGCGGGATGTCTGGCGGCGGCATGACGCCGGCGCGCAGTTTGCGGATCACCTTCTCCCACACAGCCGCCCGATCGGCGACGTTCGTGAGGTCGAGACCCTGCAGCGACAGGTTGGCGGTCTTGAGGCGGTCGTTATGGCATGTGACGCAGTATCGATCGAGCAGCGCGCGCGCCTTGTCCCCCGAAGCCGCAGATGGCGAGGGGACCTCCGCGCGCGCGGCAGCTCCGGCCGAGAGCGCGAGGGACACGCCGATAGCGCAGCCACCTATCAGGACCCGGACGGATCGCAGTGTCACGGCGCCTTCAAGCGGCATCGCGGCTATGCTCGCGGGCATTCTGCCCGAATAATCAACGCACGTCTATGGTTTCAATGCCTGCCGAGGCGGCCGTTCACTGGCCCGGCTTCGGCGTCTCTGGCACCGAAGCGACAGGCCCTTGATACTGGCTCAGGACCATCCTTCGCGGCGCGAAGTTCGCGAAGGCGCTCTGAAGCGCGACCCGCGGCACGCCGAGAGGCGCCCGTCTTGACACCCGAAGAACAGCGGGAACGTGAGCGCGTCATGGCGAGAGAACGGGGCTCACCATCGTCGACCGAATCTCGAGAGCGGACGCGTGGCAAGTCTGATGACACGAATCGGTAAGTAAGGCGGTTCACGCCCGAGAGAGGCCGCTTGCGTCGAGCATGTCGCGCAAGCGGCCTTTCGTACGTACGTCAGCCGATGCGACCCGCGCAGCTACTGATTGGCGACACAGGACACTCGCCGCACACGCTGGCCGTTGATCGTCGGGTGGTGAACGACGGCGTGCGTTCCGGCTCCGCACTGCGCAACGGTGCGGCCGGTGGTCCGGATCACGTTTCGATGAACGACGTTCCGAGCGCAGGTCACACGACGTACGCGCTGGCCGTTCACCGTGACGTGCCGCACCACCGCGTGCGTGCCCGCGCCGCAGCTCACGACGGTCGGTCGATCCGTTGTTGCAGCCCGGCGCGGTCATATGGACCCGCTGTCAGGTCGACGTTATATGGCGCGGACGGTTGAGGATCGTTTAGAGTTCGGCGAAACCGTGATCAGCCTTGGTCGAGTGGAAATCGCGTCCGTCGGTTTCTTAGTGGCAGCCGCCGTGTACACCCTGGCGCATCCCGCAAAGACATCTGCCGAGGCGCTCGCGCTGCCGTTCGAATCGGTGCAGACCGATCTGTTCAGCGTGCCCAACTCGTACTCGAATGCCTGGGCCGATTTCGACAACGACGGCGATCTCGATCTGGCCGTGTCGCTCGGCAGCGGCGAAGTGCGTCTGTACCGGAACGACAACGGCACACTGGTCAGCGTTGGCAGGGAAATGGGCCTGCCCCAGGCCGGCGGCGACAGCTACGAGCTGCGCGGCCTGAGCTGGGGCGACTACGACGGAGACGGCTTCGTCGATCTGCTCGGCGGCGCCACGCAGACCGAGCACGTGACGAAGGTCTTCCACAATCTGGGCGGCAAGAGGTTCGTCGACGTCGCGGCCGATCTCGGGCTGACGATTCCGGGCCGGTCGGCGCGCCAGACGAATTGGGTCGATTACGACAACGACGGCGACCTCGATGTGTACGCGGCCGATCGCATGGGTAAGAACAGGCTGTTCCGGAAGGACGGCGGCACGTTCACGCAGGTGTTCGCCGATGGCGGACCGACGGTCTTTCGCTCGACGGTCGGCGCCTGCTGGTTCGACATGGACGGCGATGGCGACCTCGATCTATTCCTGGCGGATCAGTCGGGCGCGGCCGATGCCATGTTCCGCAACGACGGCAGCGCATTCGTCGACGTCGCGCCGCAGCTTGGCATGACCGGTCCGCCGCGCACGAAGGACGAAGGCGGCGTGGGATGTGCCGTTGGCGACTACGACAACGACGGCCGCCTCGACCTGTTCGTCGCGGACTACGGACGCAACCAGCTCTATCACAACAACGGCGACGGCACATTCACAGACGAGGCCAGACAACTCGGCGTCGACGTCGAGAACCACGCGGTCAGCGCCGACTGGGGCGATTACGACAACGACGGCTACCTGGATCTGATGGTGATCGCGTACGAAGGGCCGGTCAACCAGCAGCAGCCGGCGAACGCGCTCTTTCACAACGAAGGTGGCAAGCGCTTCGTCAACGTGCTGACGAAGGACAGCGCGGTCAACGTCGCCGACCACGGCGTGCAATGGGTGGACTACAACCACGACGGCGGCCTGGATTTGAGCGTCACCCGCGGCTACACCACGAAGGGCGGCCACTTCCTCTTCCGCAACACGCTCCCCGAATCCGTGAAGAGGCGCGGCCTGAAAGTGGACGTGCTCGATTCGAAGGGGCACCGGACCCGGTTCGGTGCAGAAGTACGCCTCTACGACGCGTCGGGCCGGATTCTGGGAACGCGCCAGGTGTCAACCGGCGGCGGCTACAACAGCCAGAGCGCGATCCCGGTCCACTTCGGTCGCGCGCCGGAGTCAGGGACCGTTGAGGTGACGTTCATGACGAGCCACGGTCCGAAGAAACAAACAATCAAGCACGTCAACCCGGCAAATTTCTACGGCACGACGTTGGTGGTTCGCGAAGCGCAGTGACTGTAGTTACGCGCATGACACGCCTTTGCTCGATCGTCGGGATCGTCCTCGTCGTGCTGATCCTGCCTGCGGGCGCGCAGCAGCGGCAGAAGTTTCTCTACGCCGCGCTGCCCGGCGTCGGCGGCGGCAACAATGTGAAATACGGCGGCGCCGGGATTCTGGTCTTCGATATCGACCACGGGCACAGGTTCGTGAAGCGCATCCCGCTGCAAGGCGCGCCGCCGGCCGATGGGCGTCAGGAAGCCATCAAAGGGATCGCGGCGCACGCGGGCACTGCGCGGTTGTACGTGTCCACCAGCCGCAGGGTTGCGGCGTACGACCTCCTCACCGACGCACTCGTGTGGGAGCAGCGCTACGACAACCGCGGCACCGATCGGATTGCGCTGTCGCCCGACGGCACGACGCTGTATGCGCCGGAGCTCGGCGCGCCGAAGTGGGTCGTCGCCGACGCGAAGACCGGCGCGATGCAGACGACGATCGACAAGCCCGGACGTCCGCACAACACGCAGTTTTCAGACGACGGCACGCGCGTGTACTTCGAAGCCGAAGGCGACACGCGGACGATGTCGGTGGTCGATGCGAAGACGCGAACGATCGTCAAAGAGCTCGGTCCGTTCAGCAACATGGTCCGGCCGTTCACGTTCAACGGGAGACAGACGCTGCTGTTCGCCAACATCAACGACTTCCTCGGATTCGAGATCGCCGACCTGAAGACCGGCGCCATCGTCGGTCACGTCGAGGTGCCAGACGTCACCGCCGGCCGGTCGCCGACCCACGGCATTCCCAGCCACGGCATCGCGATGACGCAGGACGAGACCGAGATCTGGATTGCCGACAATGCGAACAATTACCTGCGCATCTTCGACGCGACCGTCATGCCGCCGGTGCTGAAGACGAGCGTCAAAGTGCGCGACGAACCAGGGTGGATCACATTCGGGATCGACGGCACGCTGGCGTATCCGTCAACCGGCGACGTCGTCAACACGAACACAAAGGAAATCGTGGCGACGCTGCAGGACGACACCGGCGCGAACGCCGAGAGCGAGAAGATGCTCGAGATCGATTTTGCGGGAGGAAAGCCGGTGGCGGCGGGCGATCAGTTCGGCAAAGGCAAAGTCGTGCGCTGATCGGGCGTATACTTCCGACCCGCGAGCACGCGGTCCCAGGTAGGCTCATCTGAAGGAGAGACCGATGGGTTCGAAACGACCTGCTCGAAGGGAATTTCTCAAAAGCGGCGCCGCGCTGGCCGGCGGTTTCGCCTTGGGCGGCGCAGCACCCGCGATCGGCCAGACACCATCATCCCCACCAATGCTGAAGGGCGACAAAGATCTAATCGCCTACGGCGAGCGCTCGCGGTTCGTCACCTCGGTGCGCATCGCCCACGGCGGCAGGCCTTCGCCCGATGGCTTCGGGCTCGTCTTTCACGTGGCGTCGCCGCTCCAGGATTCGGTCGGCGTGATCACACCGTCCTCGCTCCACTTCGTGGGCACGACCCGTGGTTCTTACATCCCGGAGATCGATCCGCAGGAGCATCGTCTCATGATCCACGGGATGGTGGACCGTCCGCTGACGTTCACCATGGAGGACTTGAAGCGCCTCCCGTCCGTAACCCGCCTTCATTTCATCGAGTGTGCGGGCAATCGGACGTCGCCTAAGGCGAAGACGGTTCAGGAAACGCACGGGATGACCAGTTGCGCCGAATGGACCGGCGTGCCCCTCTCTCTGCTGCTCAAGGAGTGCGGCCTGAAAGGCAGCGCATCCTGGTTCGTCGCAGAAGGGTCGGAGGAGGTGAAGGGAGCGTCGAGCATTCCGATCGGCAAGGGGATGGACGACTGTCTGGTCGCGTACGGCATGAACGGCGAGGCCTTGCGGCCCCAGCAAGGATTTCCGCTGCGGCTGATGGTTCCCGGCTTCGAGGGAATCTTTCACACCAAGTATCTGCGGCGAATCAAGGTGACCGACCGGTACTACATGAACTACAACGACTACGGTCATCTCGATCGGGAGTCGGACGAGGCGGCGTTGGGATTCCAGATCGGGCCCAAATCGGTGATCACGTTTCCTTCCGGCGGACAGCAACTGCCCGGCCGCGGGTTCTACGAGATTAGAGGTTTGGCCTGGTCCGGCGGCGGAGCCGTTCGCAAGGTGGAAGTGTCCACCGACGGCGGTAAGCGCTGGAACGATGCCGAGATCAAGGGCACGGCGCAGCGCATGGCGCATGCGCGATTCACGTATCAGTGGAACTGGGACGGAAACGAGACCGAGCTCCTTTCGCGTTGTACGGACGAACTCGGTTCCGTGCAACCGTCGCGCGCACAGGTCGCCAAGTTCTTCAACAAGCCGCTGGACGAGTCATTCAGCGTGCCTGGACTGGACAACACGATTCAGCCCTGGAGAATCGCGAGTGATGGGAGCGTGCGCAATGGGAACGCTTAGGGCTCTCCTGTTCGTATGGCTCATGGGCGTCTGCGCGCTGGCGCAGTCGCCCACGTATGGAGTGGGACGCACGCCGACCGCGGAGGAAATCCGCGCGTGGGATATCTCCATCGGTCCGACCGGCGAGGAACTTCCGCCGGGGGCACGGAACCGCCAGGGAGGGCGCACAGCTCTATCGCGCGAAGGGGTGCGCGGGGTGCCACGGGGCGACTGGAGTCGAGGGCACTGCGCCGATTTTTGAAAAGCAAGCGTGGCCCGGATGTCGAGCTCTGGGAACGGGGACGAATCCTGCCGCTTCGCGCGCCGTTCGCGACGACGGTTTGGGACTACATCAATCGCGCCATGCCGCTCAATCGGGAGGGGACGCTCACGGCCGATGAAGTGTACGCGCTGACGGCGTTTCTGCTCTATATAAACGATGTCATCCCGGCGGAGGAGGTACTCGACGCCCAGAGCCTGCCGAAAGTAAAAATGCCAATCGGGAATGATTACGCGCCTTTACCTGAGTGGAAGCACGGGACGCCAAGGCTTAAGGGTTATCCTTACTAGAAGCGGCGAAAAGGTAAGATGAGAGGGCCAGCCCTGGTGGAGACTCTCAATGCCAGGTCGACTCTTGACGACCGGCTGCATGGCCGCGGTCGCGCTCGCCGTTTCGCACGCGCATCAGCAACCTCCGACGTTCGGCACCACGACGCGCACGGTCGCAGTCTACGCGACGGTCACGGACGCGCAGGGGCGTCTCGCGCCCGACCTCACGCGCGACAACTTCGAAGTTGACGACAACGGCGTCAAGCAGGAGCTGACCGTTTTCTCGAACGACGTCCAGCCGATCACCGGCATCATGCTGCTCGACCGCAGCGGCAGCATGAAGCCGAACCTCGAGCTGGAGGTCCGCGCCGCCGAAACCTTCATCCACGGCATGCTCGCGGAGGATCGGCTCCGCATCGGCAACTTCGGTAAAGACATCGTCATCGAGCCGGACGACTTCACGTCGGACCGCGACGCGCTGTTCAAGGTGCTCCACGGCGATTTGCAGAAGGATGGGCCGACGCCGCTGTGGAACGCGATCGACCGCGCGATCGACAAGCTCCTGCTCGAGAAGAGCCGCCGCGTCGTCCTTGCGTTGAGCGATGGTGTCGACGAGCCGCTCGATTTCAGCGGCCACGCCAAATCGATGAAGGACGAGATGAAGCGCGCCGAGGACAACGACGTGATGATCTACGCCGTCGGCATGGAAGGCCTGGCGCCGGCCGCGCAGCAGCGCGCGACGCAAGGCTTCGGCGGACGCGGGATGATGCCGCAGCGGCGCAACGATCCCCTGATGCAGAAGCCCGACGAGGGAATGGCGAAGATCGCGGCGGCGACCGGCGGCGGCTACGTCGAGTTGACCTCGCCGGGCGATCTGCTCGGCACGTTCGATCGCGTCATCGACGAACTGCATCACCAGTACGCGCTCGGCTTCGTGCCGCAGAAGCTCGACGGTAAGCTGCACGATCTGACCGTGAAGGCGAACAAATCGGGCTACACCGTCCGCGCGCGCAAACGCTATCTCGCGCCGCGCGGTTAGAGTGTTGAAGCTTTCACGCGGTTCGGCCGAATCCTTGTTCGCCAGCAGCAAGTTCGCAATCAGTCGCGCCGAAGGGAGCAGCCGATGAGAGCTTGGTCGATCGCAATTCTTGCGGCGTGTGTGCTGGCGTACGAAGCGATGGCAGCGCAGACGACTCGCGCACCGGGCGACGTGACTCAAGCGCGCGTGCTGGCCGAGGCGGGCCGCGGCGACAACTGGCTGGTGAACGGCGGAAATTTCGAGTCGCAGCACTTCAGTCCGCTGAAGACGATCACGGACCAGAACATCGGCGGGCTGGGCCTGGCGTGGGCGCTCCCGGTGAACAGTCCGATGGGTCTTTCGGCGGAGCCGATTGTCGTCGATGGCGTGATCTATCTCGGCGCTCCGTTCGACATCGTGTACGCAATTGATGGCGCGACCGGAAAGATCTTGTGGGGATTCGATCCGCACATCCGCATCAACGGCCCATGGCGCAACTCCTATGAGGGGCGGAAGAATCGCGGCGTCGCCGTGTGGAACGGCAAGGTGTACGTCGGCACTGGCGACTGCCGTATGGTGGCGATTGATGCGGCGACCGGGAAGCAGGTGTGGGCGACGCAAGTATGCGATGCCGATCAGACCGGGATTACCGAAGCGCCGCGCGTCGGCGACGGCAAGGTGTTCACCGGTTGGGCCGGTATGGAATACGACTCGCGCGGTGGCGTGGTGGCGGTTGACGCCGAGACGGGCAAGAAAGTCTGGACATTCTGGACGGCGCCCGGCGATCCGTCGAAGCCGTACGAGTCAAGAACGATGGAGGCGGCCGCGAAAACCTGGATTGGCGAATCGTGGAAGCTCGGTGGTGCGAACGTGTGGACCGCGATGACCTACGACGCGGTCACGAACCTGTTGCTCTTCGGGACGTCGACCACTGGCGAGGACGTGGGTGACTTCACCGGCATCAAATCGGGCGGCAGCCGGTTGTTCGCCAACTCGATCGTGGCGGTGAACGCTTCAACGGGCGAGTACGTGTGGCACTACCAGACCGACACCCCACTAAATGGCGCGGAGGAGTTTCACATCCTCATAGCGAATATGGTGGTGACCGGCAAAGAGCAGCGGGTGGTCATGACCATTCCGAGAAACGGTGTGTTTTTCATGCTCGACGCGCGAACCGGAAAGGCCATTCTTCCGCCGCGCGGCATCGACGGCACAGTGGTGTCGGCTCTGAAGCAGATCGACTTGAACGCACTTCCAGCCCCGTCGACCGAGGCCGCGGCCGCCACGCAAAGCGGCGCAGCGCCAGACGACAACGCGGTGTTGTCGTGGGGCGAAGCGAGCCGCCGGAACAATGCAAACGGCCCAACCACCAGCATGGGGCATGCGTGGTTCCCCATGGGCTACAACGCGCAGACGGGACTCTTGTACATCCCCGCGTACGAGACGCCCGGGCCGGGCGCCGCTCAAGGATCGTTAGCTCACGGGAAGCTCGTCGCGTACGACCCGATCAAGCAGGAGTCGCGATGGATAGTGACCGTCCCGCTCTCGATCAACGGCGGGGTTCTCGCCACGGCCGGGAATCTGGTGTTCTTCGGAGACGCGAGCGGGGACTTCTCGGCGTACGCCGCAGACACCGGCAAGAGAATCTGGTCCGTCAAAACGGGCTCGGCGATCCAGTCGGTCCCGGTGAGCTATGTCGTGAACGGCGAGCAATACGTGTTAATGCCCATCGGGCTCGGGGGCGGATTTCGGTTGTTCGGGCGCGTGAGCAATATGGCGACGATGGAAACAAAACGGGGCTCGGCGGCCGTGTTGGCGTTCAAGCTGGGCGCCAAGGCGGCGATGCCGCCGATTCAAGCCTTCATTCCCGAGGTGCCGAAGCCGCCGGAGCAAACCGCCAGCCCAGAAAAGATTCACGAGGGCGAGCGCGTGTACACCAAATTTTTCTGCCACAAGTGTCACTCGCCTGACGCGGATGGGAGCGGCGCGTGGGCGCTTGATGGCGAAGTGCCCGATCTGCGCTACATGCCGCTCAGCGTTCATCGGCGCTTCGACGCGATCGTGTTAGGCGGCAGCAACAAGGCGAAGGGTATGCCAGGATTCCGCACCCCTCCGGGGTGGCCGTGGATCAACACCGGGATGACGCAGGAAGAAGCAGACGCGCTGCACGCCTACCTGATCGACGTGCAGTGGAAGACATACAAGGACGGGCCGCGGGCATACAAGAGCCCGGAGAAATAACCACGCAGCGACTTCGACGATGGTCTCAGGGCAGAGTCGCAACGAAGGCGCGGATTTCACGCAGGACATCAGCCTCGTTGGACATGAATATGTAATGGTTGGCGTGAGCGATCCTGACGACGCGGGAGCCGCGCACACCGCGCTCGAAGCGGTCGGCGAGTCCGCCGGTCGACTTCAAGTCGCGCCACGACATCGTCGCCGAGATTATCGGACGCGTATCCGTCCGGCGCGATCGTCGACGCCCCGTAACCCCGCCGTGTGATCCCGTAGACGTGGTATTCCGGCGTCAACCTCGGCTCAAAATCATCGTAGATGTGCGCGGTGTTGAAAAAGCCGGCGAGCAGTACCAGCGGCCGGGCCGATCCGCCCAATCGAGGATCTCGAGGCGAACGTTCCGGTCGACCGTGACGAACTGCGTCCGGTGCGGCGACGGATCCTTCCATGGTCCGCGGGCGCACCCGGCGCTCGAGAGCGACAGAAACAGGATCGCGGCAAGACCTGCGCGCTCATTGAGAATCGAGCGAAGTCTACAGCGGACGTGACCGAGCAGTCGGCGAGTGGTTACAGGTGAGCATCCGGTTCATAACCGGAGAGTCACTACCTGCGGCTCTATGTCTCTGGTGCAGCCCGTGGGCCAGCACGTACTTTAGATAAACTGATCGGCGTCAATCATGAGTAATCGACGACGAGACCGTATAAGCCGGAGCGGCAAATAGGCCGATCCGGACGCGCCACAGTTTTGACGTGTTAGGTCAACTTGCGATCGATCATAGGCCAGTGCTCGGTAGTCTTTATTCTGCCCGGAGCGCGACGGTCGGATCGACGCTACAGGCGCGGCGCGCAGGCAAGTAGCTCGCGATGCACGCCACAGCGAGCATGGAGCCGGAAACGAGAATCCACGTCGGAAGGTCGAGCGGTCCGACGTCGAATAGCATCGCTGAAAACGACCGCGAAATCGCAAACGCGCCGGACCATCCGACAGCCATTCCGCACATGACCGGCAAGAGCCCGTACCGAAGCATCAAACCCGTGACACGCGCCGGCGAAGCGCCCATCGCCATACGGATGCCGATCTCGGCCGTGCGCTGCGCAACGGAGTGGGCAATCACGCCGTAAATACCCGCGAGCGACAACACGAGGGCGACGACGGCGAATGCCGACAGAAGTATCGTCGAGAAGCGGCGCGGCGCCAGCGACTCGGCAACGAGCTGCGTCATCGGTTTCACATCGGAGACGAAAGCATCCTTGTCGATCGCTTCAATTCTTGCGTGCATGTCGGAATACAACGCCAACGGATCGCGATGGGTTCGCACCAGCAGCGTGATCGCCGCTTGCGGATACAATCCTTCGGGAAGATAGAACTCGTTTCCGGCATCCGCATCGAGTCCGGTGTATCGCACATCGCCGACCACACCGATGATCGTCGATAGCCCGCGCCTCCATGACATCTGCACGCGTTTTCCGACGGCGTCCTGGCCCGGCCAGAAACGCTCGGCGAGCGCGCGATTCACGATGACGGACGGAAGACTTCCGATCTCGCCCACTTCGTCGTGTTCGTCGTAATCGCGCCCGAAGAGAATCGGAATCTTCATCACGCGGAAGTATCCCGGACTGACCACTCTGAGTCGCCCAGACAGCCGGTCCACGGGCGCGTCCGCCCTTCCTTCGATGTTGAAGCCGGTAAAAAAACTGCCCGCGCGCATAGGCACGCCTTGGATGACCGCGGCGTCTTGTACTTCCGGCATCGCTTTGATCGAATCGATCACCTGCCGTGAAAACACGACGTTGTGTCTCCACTCGAATTTGTTATTGGGAAGCGAGATCGTCATCGTCAACAGCTGTCGTATATCGAAACCCGGATCAATGTGCGACAACTGATTCGCGCTCTTGACCATCAGGCCTGTTGCGATCAAGAGCACGAGCGTCATCGCTACTTCCGACGCGACGAGAATGGCCACGAGGCGTTGACGCCCGCGTCCCGCTGTGGAGCTTCGTCCTTCGAGCTTCATGGCATCGCCGGGACTTGCGGCCGACATTCGAAGTGCGGGGACGATGCCCGTGATCAAGGCCGTCAGCAAAGTCACGACCAACGTGAACAGGAGAGCGGTGCGATCGACGGTGGCGTTCTGCGCGAGCGGCACGCTCGCGGGAATCAACGGTCGCAGCAGAGCGACACTGCCGTACGCCAGGGCGACGCCGATCGCGCCCGCGGGGAGCGCGATCAACGCTGATTCGATCAGGAACTGCCGAAGGATTCGCAACCGCGCAGCGCCGAGCGCCACGCGTATGGCGACTTCTTTCTGGCGCGTCGTGGCGCGCGCCAGAAGCAACTTCGCGACGTTTCCGCACGCGACCAGCAGCACGAGTCCCGTGGAGGCGAACAGCAAGAACAGCACTCGGCGAGCGCTGCCCAACAGTTGATCCCGCAGTGGGACGACGCGAACACTGAGACCGTTGTTGGTGTCGGGATGGGCGACGGCGAGATTGCGGGAAATCGTATCCATCTCCCACTGCGCTTGCTCGAGCGACACTCCCGGACGCAGTCGCGCGATGACGTCGAGATCGCCGTTGTCGCGCCTGGTCGGATCGCGGACTTCGGGCATCCAGAAATCGATGGAGTCCTCGATACCGCCCACACCGAGGTTGTAATCGGCGCTGAGCGGCGGGAAGTGCACATCAGCCGTCGCGATCCCGACGACGAACGACGGCGTCGCGCCGACGCGGCTCAAATTGATGACGTTGACGTCAACAACTTTACCGAGAAGAGCTGCATTCGATCCGAAGCGGCGCTTCCAGAGACCGCGGCCGATGATGATCTCGGGTCTGCGCTGCTCGGGATTGGCAGGATGGAATGCCTCGACTTCGAACGTGGCGCCCATCAACGGTACGTCGAGAACTTTGAAGAACTCCGGCGTGATGAAGAGTCCGCGCAGCCGCTCGCTGCGATCGCCTCCGGTGAGATCGACGCTCCGCCATCGATAGCCCGCGATCGCCTCGAACGATTTCGCCTGAGCTTGCCAGTCGAGCAGATTCGCCGGCGCTGCGGTCGTCCACAACACACCATGCGAGGGATTCGTCGAACGAAGCATGACCAGGCGATCTGCGCCGGCATACGGCAGCGGCCGGGCGAGCACCGCGTGACCGACGCTGAAGATCGCCGCGTTCGCGCCGACGCCAACGGCGAGGCTGAGCACGGCGACCGCTGTTGAAATCCCGCCGTGTCTGACCGTCCGAAGCGCGTATCGGATATCGGATGAAAACCCGCGCATCTTGTGTCAGCTTAGCTCTATTCCGACTTCCGAAGAATCGGCACGGATTTGTCGCCGAAAGTCGCCAAGGGCTTACCGATGCACTGCGTGTGAGATCAAATCGTGGTGCAGCATCCGGTCGATCACTGACGCTTCAGCGAGAGACGTTCCGCTCCGTCTAGTCAAGCCGAGTGCATACACTCGTTTATCTGATGCAGTCGGGACGGTTCGCGTTCCATCTCGGTCACTGCGCGCGCAGGCTCGCGCGCCGAAGCTCCTTGTTCCAGGGGATTCGCGAGGCCGCGACAAGCCGTCCGTTCGGCGATACGCTCTGATGCATCAGGTTGACGTCGCCATGCGTGAGCTGGCGCGGCGTACCGCCGCCGCTGTCGACTGCGAAGACTTGCATACGGTCATCGCCGGGGGCGAGCGCGCTATAGAGAAGCTGTGCCCCGTCAGGCGTCCACGCGACGCCGCCGATCGTGTAGCTCCGGAACTCCACGAGTTTCCGCGCGTTGTTTCCGTCGGGGCGCGATACCCAGATCGCTCGCCGCACGTCGTCCATGCGCTCGATGAACGCAATGTCGGCGGCACGCGGCGACCACGCTTCACCCGCGATGCCGGCGACTCCCACCGGCAGGGGCATGCGCTCCGCGCGAACCGAACGCCCCGATGCCGGATCGATCGTCACGATCCACGGTTTGCCGAAGCGCGGAACACCGTTCTTGTCCCACGAATCGAAGATCAGATGTCGTCCATCAGGCGCCCAATCAGGCGGGCCGGCTTCGTAGCCGAAGTCCGTGAGCCGAATCTCTGGTCCGCCGCCAGCCCGCACGAGCCACATGTCGTCTGTGCGTCCCGGTGATTCATAGAGAGGGACGGGGCTCGCCGACCGGTGTGAGTGATACGCGACCCACTCGCCGTCAGGCGACCAGACCGCGCCCATGTCTTCGCCGAATCCCGCAATCCACGATTTGGCCGGCGACGTGATTTTCCCGTCGGCGTCGACGCCGACAACCCAGCCATCCATGTCCAATCCGTAGTCGGACAGGCGGTAGTACGCGCGCGTGAACGCGATCTGTCGGCCATCCGGGCTCCATCGCGGCAGGAATCCATGATCCGCCACCGCGCGTGGCTCGCCACCGGCCAGTGAAAAGACGACGACGTCCGGCTTGGGATCATTGTGCGTCCAGTACAGCGAGTCGTCGGCAACAGCAGGGCAGATGTCGTCGCCCGGCGTCGAAACCACGACTCGGAGCCGACCGGATCGAAGATCGAAGGCGTAGATATCGAGATCGCGATGCGGAGCCTCCGGATCGTGCCGGGCCGTCGGGTTGGGCGCCGTATCGCCGGCCAGCGCGAGGAACAGGCCGCCGCCGTCCGCCGAAAACGACAACGCGTTGAAGTACGGCGAGGCATCGAGCTCTGTGCGCACAACGGTGATGATGCCGTCAGGAGAAATTTTCGCAAGCGAGGAGAGACCAGTGGGATGCAGCACTGTCGCGTACAGCGCGTCACCGTCCGGCGTCCAGGTCAGGCCATTCACGGATCCGTCGAGGCGTACAAGAACCGGCGCGGCCGGATCACCGATCGCGACGGTCGTCTCGCCCGGCGTGAAGTATGTGAGACGCGACGTCTTTGGCCCCCAGCGCGGTAGGGTAGTCGGCGGTAGCGCAAGCCGCGTCAGCCGCCCGCCGCTGTCCGTGTACCACCCCGTGTTGCCGCCGACCACGCCAAGCCAGGCGATGTCGCCGTTCAGTTGGAACGCTCCGCCGCGAACCTGGTCGATCGAATCGGGCCACGCCGCGGTGTGTGGCTTACCGGTGCCGACGTCATACACTCGCGTTCGCTGTCCGGGCCCATAAATCGCGAGCCGGCTGTCGGCGGACACCTGGAAGCAGCGGCCCGTCTCCTCGTACCACATTGGGCTCGAGTAGGTAAGGATCGTCATCGCCGCCTTCGGACGATCGTCGACGTGGCAGGCGCCAAGTGACGCGGCGGCAACGAATCCAGCGAGTGCTCGACAACAACGAGCGGTCGACGGGAAGCCGGTCAATGAACGTTTCACCACCCTGAACTATCCTTCCCTGTGCGCTTCCGCCGTTCGTCACGTGGGCGCCTCACAGATCGGGACCTGGCGCGTTTTCCAGGTGAAACGCTGCTCGATCGTGTCGGCCGCGCCGCCTGCCATGCTGGGTGTCTGCCGCGCAAGGAGCTGTATGAAGCATGGGAGACCGCGCGCCGCGTGCGCCGGCTGTTTCGCGGCGGTCGGATTGTCGATCTCGCCGCCGGCCACGGGCTGCTCGCGCAATTGATGCTGATCCTC
>Ga0075436_100001292_pt1 | contig 17022 bp, 18 predicted proteins | sample RhiMethybrSRZTD5_FD_75303 | JGI IMG/M metagenome (GOLD analysis project Ga0075436, IMG submission 75303) | Populus rhizosphere microbial communities from Tennessee, USA - Rhizosphere MetaG P. TD hybrid SRZTD5 | ecosystem: Host-associated > Plants > Roots > Rhizosphere > Soil | place: USA...
GGCGACATCGAGAAGGCGTGTCACGGCTTCATGGATCGCTACGCCAAGGCGCTGGGCGAGACGGGCACCGACCATCTGGCGACCGTCAGCCGCGACCAGGTGGTGATCGTCGAGAACTACATTGCGCCGACGGCGCTCAAGCTCGGCGAGCAGGCGGTCCGGAAGGGCAGCTGGATCATGGTCGGCCGCGTGGCGGATGACGCGCTGTGGAAGGACGTGAAGGCCGGACGCTACACCGGCTGGAGCTTCGAGGGCTGGGGCCGGCGGATCGCCGCGTGACCGGCGCGGCCGCGGCGCTCGAGACCTACCCGATCGAACGCTCCTGCCGCTGTATGAACGGGCGCCGGCGGCCGCCGCTGCGCGTCCATCCCGCCGGGCTCGCCGCCCTCGAGCGCAGTATGCGCAGCGGCGGGCTGCCGACCGTCGCCCTCGAAGCCATCCTCCTCGATTACCGCTGCCCCGAGTGCAAGACGCTCGTCTTCATCCGCGTCGTCGATCTGCTGATGCCCTGCATGACCTGAGTGCATACGTCTGCAGTCGGGGTCTTGCGCGGCGAAACCGCGCTCCCCATATTCGGGGCAGTTCTCCACAACGCAGCATCGTCGGGTCAAGGTCCGCACAGGCGGGCGAGGGCCCCGAGAGCATCACCTCTCGGGGCCCTTTGTCGTTGGGGGATAGATGAATCGACTCGAGGATGTCGACGTCAGCGGCGTGCACTTCGTCGGAGAGCCAGCCAATCGGCGGCCCTTCGCGATCGTCAAGAACCTTGCAGGGCGGAAGCCCGAGGGCCGGACGATGAAGAAAGCGGACCTGCAGAAAGCGATCGCGGCAGCGGGCGACGAGCTCACGCCGGCGCAGCTCGCCGAGATCTTCGGCGGCAAGGACGTGCTGGTGAAGGAGCTGGGGCTGACGCCACCGAAGCCTGACGAGGCCAAGGCCGCCACCGACGATCCCCCGGCCGACGCGACCGCGAAGGCGCTGAACGCCGCGATCACCAAAGCGGTCCAGCCGCTGATCGACGAGATCAAGACCCTCAAGGACGCGCGCGCCACCGAGGCGAAGCAGGCACTGACCAAACGGGCCGAGGCCCTGGTCGAGCTGGGCTACGAGATCGAAATCGAAAAGGTCTCGGAGGCCGAGATCGGCGCGCTCGAGAAGGCGCACGCGCACGTCGCGGCCGCCGCGGACCGGCTCGGGCTCACGAAGGCCTTCGGCTCGCCGACCGCCGCCGAACCGACGAGCGGCGCGGCCGCCGTGCAGGTGATGGTCCGGAAACGGGTCGTCGATCTGCTCGGCCGCGAACCGATCGACAAAGCGGAGCAGGCCCGCGCGAAGCGGGAGATCTACCGCGCCAATCCCGGATTGCTGACCGCCGTCATCGAGGCGGAGCGGACGAGCCACCGCGCCGCCTAGCGGCGCCGACTGACCCAAGGAGCGCGCAATGGCCTTCGATTCGGCCGGTTCCTCGAAGATCGATCTGTCGCTCAAAGCCGCGGCCGATCTCCGCACGCATCAGTACAAGTTCGTCAAGCTCGACGCCTCCGGGAACGTCGTGCTCTGCTCGGCCGCGGGCGAACGGACCTTCGGCGTCCTGCAAAACAAGCCGAACACGGGCGAGACCGCCGTGGTGCGGATCTTCGGGCTCACCAAGGCCGTCGCCAGCGCGGCGATCGCCACGCCAAATCCGATTGCCACCGATGCGTCGGGGCTCGTGAAAGCGGCCTCGCGTCTCGTCGCCGCCTCGGGGAACGCCTCGAACGTGGCCGGGGTCGCGGTGCGGCCGTCGGGCGCGGCGAGCGAAATCATGACGATCTGCGTCGGGTTGGCCGGCATCTGGCCGACCGCCGACGTCTAAGCCCGGCTTCCCAGCGAGAGGATCCAGCCATGACGTCGAAGACGAGCAAGACCGCACGCATGCTGACGGCCGACCGGGCCGTCCAGGACGGGGACTTCAAGGGCCTCGCCAAGGGCGACCGGGAGTTCGTGCTCGCCTTCCTGGACCAGCTCTCGAAGCAGCGCGCGATCGGCGAGAACGTCGCGATCGGCGACTGGCAGCGCATCGCCAAAGCGGATCCGGACTTCACGTCGCCCCACGTCTCGACCGAGCTCACCGATCTGTCGATCGCCTACTTCCAGGACGCCACGATGTTCCAGGCGGCGGCCGCGGCGGTCGTGCCGGTGAAGTTTGTCGCGGGCCAATACAATCAGTACGACAAGGGCGACCTCTTCCGCGTCAAGCCGGACGATGCGCGCCGCGGCCCCGGCGCGCCCTCGCAGGGCTCGGGCTTCAAGATCACGCAGGGCACGTACAGCTGCATCACCTACGCCTGGCACAAGGACGTGGACGAGCAGCTGATGGCGAACCAGGCGACCGGGGATCCGGTCGACGACGCGCTCGCCTACGTCACGCAGATCCTCATGCTCATCCGCGAGCAGATCTTCGTGAATGCCTGCCTCGCGACGGGCATCTGGAACTCCCCCGACCAGACGGGCGTCTCCGGCGCGCCGGGCTCGAACCAGTTCAAGCAGTGGGATCTCTCGGGGGCCACGCCGCGCGAGGATCTGTCGCTGCAAGCGATCAACATGCACCAGCGCACGGGCTACTGGCCGAATGCGCTCATCATCTCGCCCTTCGTGCTCCGCGGGCTGCTGCTCAACGCGGAGATCGTCGCGGCCTTCCAGTACACGACCGCCGGCGCGGTGCCGGACCTGGTGGCGCTCGCGAAGTGTCTGTTCGCGAACCTCACGGCGCACGGCCGTGAGGTTCCGCGTGTCTTGGTCGCGGGCGGCACGGGCACGACCTCGGCGGAAGGTGTTACGGACACCTTCGCGTACTACGCCGGCAAGGTCGCCCTGCTCGCCTATCTGAACCCGAATCCGGGACTGCGCGCGGCGTCGGCCTACTACACGTTCGCGTGGCAGGGGCTGCTCGGCGCCAATGCCTTCGGCGGCCGGATCAAAGACTTCGAGCTGCCGGAATACGGCGTGCCGCACCGGGTCGAGGGCGAGCTGGCCTGCGACATCCGCGTCGTGGCCGCCACGCTCGGGCAGTTCTTCGCGACGGCCGTCTCCTAAAGCGTCTCGGCCGCGCCAGCAGCATATCCACGGGGGCCCGGCCCGCATTCGGGCGGGCCCCGTTTGTTTGAGGAGGCCGCATGAAGTGGAAAGCCACGCGGACGCTGAAGGTGGGCCATGGCCACGTGCATGCGGACGAGGCCTATCCCGAGGAGCCCACGCCCGCCCTGCTGACGCTCGGCTGGGTGGTCGAGGGCGAGGGCACGCCGCCGGCCGATCCGCTCGCGAATGTGACGGATCCCGACGAAGCAGCCACGATCCGCGGGAAGCTCGAGGCGGCCGGCATCGGCTTGACCACGTCCGGCACCGTGGCGACCGGGGATGCGCCGGCGCCCCCGGCGAAGAAGTCCGCGAAGCCGCGGTCGCGCAAGAAGAAGTAGGCCGTGTGGACCTACATGCCCGGCAAGGTCGGTGTCGAGTGCCGCGATACGATCCGATCGATCATCCACGACACCAAGTCCGATCGCCAGCTCCTGCAGGACGAGGAGATCGTGTGGCAGCTCACCCGTCGCGGCCTCGCGGCCAGCGCGGATCCGACGCCGAATGCCGCGGCCGTCTATCTCGCCGCCGCGGACTGCGCGCGCCTCATCCAGGCCAAGTTCAGCTCGGAATCGGAGATCGCGCTCACGCCGGTCGGGCCGATGAAGAGCGGCGCGGCGAGCGCGTACGCCGCGCTGGCTCGCGACCTCGAGCGCAAAGGCGCGATGGACGCGGGGCCGAACTTCGCCAATCCCGGCACCTACGAGCTGACCTTCGTGGACGGCATCGATGCCGTGCCGGATCCGGAATGAGCGATGCCCGTCTCCGTCTCGGTGGACATCGAGGGGATCCGGCAGGTCACCGACCGGGTCGCCGGGCTGGCGACGCGGCTCGCCAATCTGCAGCCCGCGTTCCAGATCATCGCGGATCTGCTCGAGGCGCAGGTCGCCCGGCAGTTCGCGACGGAGGGCGCCTGGGCCGGCGTGCCCTGGCGTCCGCTCGCGCCGTCGACGGTGCAGGCGCGACTGCGGCACACGGGCAGCTATCGCGCGGGCGGCCAGCAGCTCGCCGCCGGCGCCACGGGACCGATTCTCACCTGGACCGGTCGCTTGCGGCTCAGTTTCGCGCAAGGCTCGCCCGATCACGTGCGGGAGATCTCCGATGACGGCCTGCGCTGGGGCAGTCGCGTGCCGTATGCCGGCTATCACCAGTCGACACTGCCACGGCGCAAGCTGCCGCGGCGCCCGATCGTCGCGTTCCGGGATGCGAACCAGCAGCGCGAGATCGCCTTCCAGCCGCTGCGGCTCTGGCTGCAGGGCGTGCCCGAGGGCGCCATTCGCAGTGTGATGAGTGCCCGGCTCGGGTTGGGCGCGCTGGGCGCGACGCTCACGGTATGAGGGATGACCATCACCCAGGAGGTCCGATGCGACCGTTCCATCGCAGTGCTCTTCCGATCCTCATGTTGCTGGCCGCGGTCGCCGCGCCGCCGGCGCGGAGTGCGCCCGTGATCTACGACACGATCGAGAACGTCGCACCGGTCTTCACGGCGAACTTCACGACCGATCTGGCGGCGCTGGCCGCGCTGAAGAGTCTGCCGATCGCGCCCGCGGCCGGCGGCATCGCCACCACGGTGACGATCTACAAACGCCTGCCGGCGGAGATATATGCCGCGATCGAGCAGAACGCGCTGCCCGGTCTCGGGATCTATGCCGAGCGCGTGCTCACGCAGGCCCGCCGCCAGGCGAAACGCGACAACCTCACGTTCGTCGTCGCTGATTACTTCGCGCGCGGTACGGATCCGGCTGCCCTGCGCAGCCAGCTCGAGCTCGCGGCGGAAGCGATCTGCCAGAGCATCGATCGACTGTGGGCAGCCGCGGGCGGAGTGTACGGCGCTGGGGAGCTCGATCGCAGCGTCGACGTCGCGATGGGCGTAATCGCGGCCGGCCAGGATACGTACGAGGGCCAGCTGCTGATCCGCTTCCCGGTCAATGAAGAGGACACCGGGCTGTCCTGATGGCGAAGAAGAAGGACGCCCCCGCCACGAAGCCGCGCGAGACGATGGGCCCCATCGTCGAGGGCGGCAGCTATGACGGCGAGGGCCAGTTGATCGAACGCACCAACACGGACGTCGTCGGCCCCGCTCCGGAGCCTGAGGAGTAGCGCATGCCACTGCCCCTGCGACTGGACGGACTGCTCGCGAAGATCGAGAGCACCTACGGCACCGATTCCGTGCCCGTGGCCGCCACCGATGCCGTGCGCGTGTCGGAGCGCGTCTGGTCGAGCTTCACGCCCGACTATGCCTGGGACAATCTGCGCGATGAGATGGCGTGGGGCGCAATCCTGCCCGGGAAGCCCGCCCTGCCGCGCGGCCGCTTCGCCCGCATCGTCGTGGCGTGGGAGGCGAAGGGCGCGGGTGCCACCTACGTCGGGCTCGCGAACAGCCCGGAAGCGCTGGCGCTACTCCGCGCCTGCGGCATGACGCAGGCGAACCCGAGCGACACGATCACCTACGTCCAGGCCTCGCAGAGCCACGACTCCTGCACCATCTACGCCTATGCGGGCGGGATGCTCTTCAAGGTCGTGGGCTGCCGCGGCCGGATGCGGTGGCCGATCACGGCCGGCCAGCTCGGCATCATCCGCTTCGAGATGATCGGGATCCTGACGGCGGATCCCGCGGACACCGCCTTGCCGGCGATCACCTACGATTCGCCCGAACCGATCGCCTCCGTCAACATGGGGCTCACGGTCGGCGCCTGGACGCCGGACGTCATCTCGGGTGAATTCGATCAGGGCGTGGATCCCCAGCGCCTCGATTCCGCGAACGGCGCCGACGGCATCAAGGAGTACGACTACGGCGAGGCGACGCCGCTCATGACGCTGACGGCGAAGGCCGTCGCGCTCGCCACGTACAATCCGCACGCCGATCTGAAGGCGCGCACGGCGCGCGCGATCAACCTGACGTGGGGCGCGGCGCAGTACGATCGCGTGCTCCTCGCGATCACCAACGCCTACATCAACAGCATCAAACACACGAACCAGAACGGGTTCGCCGGCTGGGAACTGGAATACAAGCCGACGGACTGGACGATCAGCTTCACCTGATTCCTGCCCGGGCGCCGCACCGGCGCCCGATGTTTGCTCACGCGTTCTCGCCGGCCCCGGCCCCCAGTGCTGCGGCCATCCCCACCTGAAGCCGCTCCCCGATTTGGGGGGAGGATCCATGTCGTCAGCCGTGCCGCGTGATGCGGCGTTCGAAGCCTATAACGGGCTCACCGTCACTCTGCCCACCGGCCGCACGATCCGCGGTCGGCCTCTGCCCTTTGCCTTGGCGCTCGAGTTCCTCGAGCAGATGGAGGCGTTCGAGTTCCGCGGCGCCGCGGCCCGCGATTCGGTCGGCAAAGTGCTCGCGCGCTTCCCCGAGGCCGTGGGCATTGACGCGGCCGAGCTCGACGGGCTGACGCTCGCCGAGGCGATGGATCTGGTGAAGCGTTTTTTCTACCACCGCCGGGCGGATCTGACGGGGCTGAACCCGGCGTCACCAGCCGCCCCGCCGGCGAGCGCCGCCGCCGCGCCCCCGCCACCGTCCGCACCGAGCTCCTCGAGCTAATCGCCGACTATGCCGCATGCTTCGGCGGACCGCCCGATCGCACGATGCCCTGGACGCTCTTCCTGGCCCTGGCGCGGCGCGTGCGGCAGTTCGATGCGCGCGCGCTGCTGCGGATCATGGACGGCACCAACTACGCGGTGCAGGGCCTCCTCGGCGCCGATCACGCCGCGTTGCAGCGGGAGCAGGTAGACGCCATGGCCACCGGCCGGCCCGTGCCCCGGTTCGCGCTCGAGCAGTCGACGCGGGTTGAGCCGCCATGACCGCGCCCGCCGGCGGCGACGTAAATGTCCGGATCCTCGTCACCCGCGAGGGCGCGCAAGCACTGCAGGCGACGCGCACCGAGCTCACGCAACTGGGGCAATCGCAGCAAGCCTTCGCCGACGGTCTGGTGGTGGAGAAGTCTGCGGTGCTCGACTTCGGCAACACCACACGGGCCGCGGGCGAGCATGCGCGGACCGGCGCCGGCCACATCGGTCATCTCCGCAGCGCCATCACACTGCTCGCACTCGAGGCGACGAACACCCAGGGGCCGCTCGGCCGGCTCGCCTCAGCCTTGTTACTCTTCGGCGGCGGCTCGGCGCTGGTAATTGGGATCGCCGCGGGGATCGCGGCGATCGCCGGTGCGTATCGCCTGGCCGGCGCCGAAGCCGAACATCTGCGGGATCAGAACGACAAGCTCAACCAGAGCTGGCGCGAGCTCCGGGCCCAGGGCCACCCGACGGTCAAGCTGATGAACGACCTGGTGGACGCGGTGGGGAAACAGAGCGAGGCCCAAGAGGAGCTCCAGCGTCTCACGCGCACCTTCCAGACGCCCCACGGGGAACAGACGCGCGGCACGCCGGGCGAGATCGCCCAGGCCCGCGTCACGCTCGACGCCGCCCGGCGGGTGGTCGATGAGCTGCGCAACGAAGTGCGCCGCGGTCAGCAGGGGCTCCAATTTCAAGATCAACTCCGGCAACTACGCGCGCAGCAATCGCAGATCGAGACGGCGCTGGCGGAAGCCGGCACGACGGGTCAGGTGCAGGGCCCGCTGCGCCGCCAGCTGCTTGCGATTCGCGAGCAGATCCGCGACGTCCTTCGGGAAGCCATCAAGATCGATCCGAGTCTCGCCGCGGACGCAAACACGGCGGGCCAGCAGGTCGGACAATCCTTTGCCGATGCGTTTCGGGCGAGGGTGCATCTCGACACCCTGCTCAGTGAGTTGGGTCGCGAGCTCACGAATCCCTCGGGAGTGCTGGCGCGCTTCGGCCTGCCGCCGGCGCGGGCAATCGGCATCGGGTCGGCGATTCCCTCGCTCGGCGGCCCGCGATCGACGCCGCTCGGCCCCTTCACGGGCCTGCAGGGACTCGCCCCGTTGTCGGGGACGCTCGGCAACGTGCAGGCCGCGCAGAAGCAGGCCGAGCTCAACTTCCTCGAGGCCCAGCACAACCAACTGCTCGAGTTCTCCCGCAACCTGCTGACACAGCTGCGCACGCCCCAGGAGCAGTACAACGATAGCGTCCGGATGCTGCAGCAGGCCGTGCAGGCGGGGATCTTCCCGGCCGAAAAGTTTGACGAGGCGATCAAGAAGCTCAAGAAGGACATGGACGACGCGGCGAACAGCGCGAGCGGGCGCCTGGGACCGGCGATCATCACCGCGGTCGCCGGCGTCATCGCCGCGATCGCGGGCCACGGCGGCGCCGGCGGGCTGTTGAGCGGCATCGGCGGGATCATCGGGCTGCTGCCCGGTGGGCAGCTCGCCGGCGCGGCGATCGCGGGGCTCGGCGCGATCGTGAGCTCGTCGCAGAGCAGCCAGGGTGTGCGCATCAACGGGTACTCCGCGGAAGCAATCGCGCAGCTGCGCGCGATGCAAACCGGCACGGCGGAGCACGTCACGATCGTGCTGGTCGATCCCCGCACCGGCGCCGAGACCGCCTACGAAGCCCGGCGCCGCACCCGGCGCGATGCGAACCCGCGCATTCCCGTGAACGAGTAAGCCATGAGCGATCCCGTCCTCCTCATTGAGAACCATCTGTCGATCACCCAGTTCGGGCTGCACGTCCTGACGCCGTCCGAGGAAGCGACGGGCACCGAGGCCTATCGGGTCGCCGACGGCCGGCGCTCGCCGCTCGATCGCTGGACCGGCGTGACGCTGAACGTCGAGTACTCGCTGAAGTGGGCGATGGATCGCCCCCGCGCCGCGGACGTGATCTGGTGCGACCGCGGCTACGTCTGCCCGCGGCTCATCCTCGAGTACTCGGACGACAACTTCGCGACGCCGGCGCAGGCGGTCTTCGACATCACGCTGCCTACGGCCTCCATGCCGGGCTCGATCGACTCCGCGTTCGGCGTGCGCACGGAGGAAGGGTGCTGGATCAAGCGGTTCCCCGTCCGCACGGCGAGCTACGGCCGGATCCGGATCCCGGCGATGGGGGCGGGGCTGAAGCCCTCGATCGTAGGGTTGATGGTCGGGCTCTCCTGGACGCCCGGGCCACTGCGCCGGCCGTTCGGGCCCGATCGCAACGCGCTCGTCGTGAACGAGACGCCGACCGATTCCGGGTGGCTCGGCCGCGGCCGCGCGGTGAAGCGGCGCGAGGGGTCGCTGGGCTTCATGACCACGTCGGAGTGCGACTACGCCCTGGGCCGCTATCACATCGATCACTTCGACCGCGGGCGCCCGATGGTGATCGTGCCGAACGATGAACAGGCCGAGCGCAGCTTCGTCGCGGTGCGGCAACCGCCCGTGCACGGCCTGAGCCGGGAGCCGAGCTACTACTACGAGCAGGGCGAGCTCCCCTACGTCGAATGGGAACCGAGGCGGCGATAGCCCATGCCTGAGATCCGACCCCAGCACGTGCTCCTGCAGGCGGGTGGCGAGATCGCCGCCCGCTTCGGCGCCTTCGTCATTCCCGGCGCAGGCCGGCAGCTCATCGAGGAGTTCAAGGAGGCCCACACCCGCGCCTCGATCGCAACGTTCCAGAATCGTGACGGGCGCGGCCAGGTCGCCGCCGTCGACAAGCCGCGGCCGCACTGGATCCGCAATGCCGGATCCGGGCTGTTCGAGCCCTACTGGTGGCTCGAATCGTTGCGGGCCCAGCTCGTCCCGGATCCCGAGAACTTCGGCGCCGCTGGCTGGACTACCGTGGCGGGCACCGGCACACGCACCGGCGGCCAGGCGGATCCCTTCGGCGGGACGTCCGCCTACCTGATCGCCGACACCGATGCGGCGAACGTCTTTCAGATCCAGGAGATCGTGGCCTTTACGGGCGACGGCACCAAGGGTGTCGCGATCTTCGTGAAGGCCGGATCCTCAGGCGAGACGAACGTGCGGCTGCGCGACACGACCGCCGGCGCCGATCGCTTCGGGGTCAAGGTCACGTGGACGGCCGGCGTGCCCACGACCGCGGTCATCGGGGGCGCCGGCGGGGCCATTCTCGCCGTCGAGCCCTGGGGCAACGGCTGGTATCGCATCCTCGGCAACGCGACCGGCGTCGTGGCGGCGAACACCAATCAGTTCATCCTGACGCCCACGAACTTTACAGCGAGCTCGGTCGCGGATTCCTATTTCTTCGGCGCCAATGCCTGGAACGCGCTCTATCCCTCGAGCTACCAGGGCCCCACGCTTGCGACGAAGCAGCTCGAGAGCGTCGTCCTGCCGTTCCCCTACGCGCCCGAAGCGCTCTTCGTCTACATGAAGTTCCGCGAGCGGGGCAACGCGGACGGCGTCGGGGTCTCGCGGCTCTGGCGCATCGGCTCGAACGCCGACGGCCTGGGCACGCCCGCACTCTATGTCACCTACAACACGCAGTACGGGACGCGGCTGAACGTGGGCGGGAACATCACGTCGGGCGTCATTGCCGGCACGCCAGCCTATGACGACATCGTGGAGCTGCTCGTGACGATGGCCGCGAACGGTCTGATGCAGTGCACCCTGGCGCTCAACGGCGGGGCGCCGAGCGTCGGCACGGCCGCCGGCGCCCAGACACTGCCCGCGGCCTGGAGCGACGCGAATTTCTATCTCGCCGGCATGGGCGCGGTGCTCACGCCACTCGCGCGGCTCATCGTCGGGCGCAGCGTTCAGCCGTCGCTGGCGGACGTGCAGAGCTACATCGCGGCGTCATGAGACGCTCCGGGGCGGGCGTCGAGGGTCTCCATCCGGATCTCGCCATGCGGTTGCGGCGCCCCGATCCGACGGCCGAGCTCATCACGGAGGCGCGGATCACGAATCGCGCCGATGTCCGTCAGCGTCAGGATCAATGGACCGCCGCGGACGGCTGGCCCGTCGCGAATCTCACCGTCCTCCCCGAAGGCATCGTCCAGCTCAGCGATACGACGTCGACGCTGATTCAGCAGACGTCGCACCCGTCGAACCTGACGGATCTCGACAACGCCCTGCCGTCCTTTGCCGCGATGATCGAATGGGCCGGCGCGGAACCCGCTGAGATCACGATCAAGCGCGTGAAATGCTGGCTCGTTCCGCGAGTAAACGGCGCCGCCAAGCGCGAAGTCGCCAAATGGCGGCTGCGGCTCTATCGAGTCTCGGACGTGATGCCACTCCTGGGGGCCACGCCGAAGCGCCAGCTGATCCTCCAGGAGATCGCCGACCCGCTGACCGTCGACGTGACGGGCGACGCCGCGGGCGAAGTGCTGTTCGATTACTCGGCCGCGGCGAGCGTCGACCGGCCGAAGCCCAAACGCCAACCGCCGATCCTGCACGACTCGATTCTCGGCACCCTGTTCAATACCGGGCCCGTGCCCACGACCTATCTCGTGGTCTATGCGCTCAAAGCCGACGGCTCGAGCGCCGGGAACGTCGGCTGGGGCTATGACTCGACCGTGGCGTCGGTCGTGACGGGCGGCAACATCCTGAGCGGCCGCAAGCTCGAGGCGGCGCAGCCGATCATCGGTAGCCTGTTCCCGGGCGGCACGCACCAGGACGGCGGCGTGATCCCCGGGACGCCGCACATCGTGATCGAGATGGGCACCTACACGAGCGCCACGATCACCTTCAGCGGCGCCGGGAATCGCATCGACCTGGGCGGCGTGCCGACCAACGACGTGGAGTTCAGCGTCCGCGGCGCCGTGCCCGCCGGCTGCTCGCTCGTGGCCGAAGTGCGTAACGACGCCGACAGCGCCTGGGTGGTGTTCACGGACGGCCAGCTCTCGACCGCGCTCGCCGGCGTGGGGAAAAACCAGACCTACAAGATCCGCTGCACCCTGAACACGAACGGCGGCGGCAACCTCACGCCGGCGCTGACGCACCTCGCCGTGCGCGAGATCACGACCGTCGATCTGGCCGATGTCGCGGATCCCGTGCTCGTCAGCTGGGGCGTGGATCCGGTCGAGTGCAAGGGCGAGATCGCGGAGCTCCATCTCCGCGCCGTGCGGGACGGCCGCCGCGACTTTCACGCGGCGATCGAGGACCTGCTCGGCACGTACAACCTGGTCCAGCTCGAGCTGCGGCTCTGGGTTGGCGATCGCGCGCTCACGCGGGATAAATGGCTGCATCTCGATGACTTCATCGCCGACAACACCGCGCCGCGGGCGGCCGACGTCGAGCTCGTGGGCCTCTCGCCGCTCGTCCTGGTGCGCGACCTGGTGCCGCCCTATTCGCCGGGTACGCCCTACGCGCCGGACGGGGACGCCGCGAACCCCGGCACCTGGACCACGGACGCCGGCGGCAGCTCGAATCTCTATCAGCGCATCGACGAGCAGCCGGATCCCGACGAGACGGACTTCATCCAGTCGCCGCTCGATCCCGCGGCGGCGAAGGTTTCCTTCACGCTCCCCACGCCCACCGATACGACCGGCCGCCGGCACATCGTGGACTATGAATATCGCAAGGACACAGCCGGCGGGAAGACGATCGCCCTCACGATCCGCCTGAAGCAGTCGAGCACCGTGATCGCCGTGCGCTCCGGGGGCGTGCTGGCGGATCTGCCGAGCGAATGGACGACCGGCAACTTCGAGCTCACCGATGCCGAGGTCGCGGCGATCACCGACTACCCGAATCTGCAGCTCGAATTCGAGGCCCAGGTGTCGGGCGCCGGCGGCTCGCGCCGCGCCCAGGTGGACTGGGCCGACTTCCGCACCGGCGGGAAGCGCGCCGGGATCACCTATCTGAATCAGACGCTGAAGGCCGTCTTCGAGGATCTGCTCTTCAATCAGCTTGCCCTGCCCGCCCGCTACCGCGGCCCGGGCATCGAGGATGCCGTCACGACCGTCAGCAAGACGGTGCTGCAGCCTACGTCGCGGATCTACGAGCGGGACAACATCACCTCGAAGACCGAGGTCGACGCGCTGCTCGAGCTCGCCGGCATGGCGCTGACGACGAGCCAGGGCCGGGTCACGGCGCTCGATCTCTTCGGGCGCAAGAACGTGGCCGCGATCTTCCCCGCCGACGAGGTCCGGGTCCTCTCCGTGACGCCGGGTTATGAGCAGCGGATCCCCGAGTTCTTCGTGAAGTGGGGCTGGGATGGGGTGAGCCAAGACTTTCGCGACGAGGTCCGGGCCTTCAACGGCCCGGCGCTGCTGGCGCTGAGCGACACGCGGCTCGATCCCCCCAAGGAGGAGGACGAGGAGGTCTGCAAGTGGATCGCCGACGAGGCGCTCGCGAAGCGGCTCGCCCAGCGGAAGGTCGAAGCGTTCGGACTGGGTCTCCTGCAGTGGGAGTTCGAGCTCGCCTATCCGCATCCGGAGATCTTCGGCGACCTGGTGGCGCTCGAGGTGGATCAATTCGTGGCCCGGGATCCCGTCGCCGCCCGGGCGCTGGCCGGCCGGCTCTGGGCTATGGGGCTGGCCTTCCCGCTCGACGCCTGGGGCCGCCGCTTCCGGTTCTTCATCCGCTCCTATGCGGATATTCTCTCCTCGAATGAGCCGGCCGATCGCGCGCTCAGTGCGACGCAGATGGGCGTGAGCGGCTACGTCGGCGAGGCGGCGGGCGACGCGACCGGAGACAAGCTGACGGTCTACTGGTCTGGGAGCTCGGGCGTGCAGAGCGTCCGAATCGCCACCTCGACGGTCAGTCAACCGGCGGCGGGCACCGGCGCGCTCTACGTCGGCGCCCAGGGGCTCGCGACGGTGGCCGGTCCCTTCGTCTTCGGCACGCCGGTCTACGTCACGATCACGCCGTATGAATCCTGGGACGGATCCACGGTCGCCGGCATCGCGGCGTTCGTGCTGAAGACGATCGACGGCAGCAGCATCTCGACGCCCTACAACACGCAAGGGTCAACGCTGCCCACGCCGATCTCGTCCCTCAAGGCGATTTGGGATTCCCGCGGCCAGGCGACGGGGCACATGTGGGCCACATTCCGGTGGGGGGTAATCGGGACGCCAGGCAGCCTCACGATGTATCGGCCCGACCAAAGCACAATCACGATTCCGGGCTCGTCAGATACTGCAATTATTCCTGGGTTCGTGCCGTCGCTCTCCCAGGTCGCGGGCGGCAGTCTCGGGGCCCGGACGCGCTATGTGCGCATCGGGCTCGTCAAAGACGGCATCATCTTCTATGGCTACAATCCCGTGTCAACGCACGACGAGTCGTCTCTTGCGATCAGCGCCAACAACCTTCTGAAGGTGGCAAGTCCCGGGGCAGTCGCAGGCTATGATGGCTGGTGCCCGCTGGTCGGCACGGCAAGTGGGACCGAGGTCACGCAGCCGGGGACGATCAGCACCCCAATCGCGTTCGGGACGGACTGGACCGAGCCCTCGAGCGGCGCGCAGACAAGTAACACAACCAACACACCCTTTGATATCAATTATTGGAACGGTGCGGCGGTGTTCATCGAGCTCACGGCGTCGACGTCGTATTATCTCTACCCCTATTGGGATCCGGCCCGGTCGATCGTCCGCTTCAAGTATGCGACGAGCCCGGACCCCGCGTCCTCCGCCGTTCAGTACGGTGACGGGAGTTATCCGATGACGACGGGCTCGATCAAGATCGACGTGCCCGCGGCGGCCGGTTCATCGACCGGCCAGCCCCCGGGGCCGGGCGCGTCGGGCGGCAATACGAAGATCTTCACCTAGGCGGGGAGCGATGTACCACACCACCGGCCTCTATCTCGTGGCGCGCGCGGTCCTCGACGCGACCCCGCCGGATGCGGGCTATAGTGCGCTGCACTGCCCCGACGACGACACGATGTGCCTGGTCTCGGTGTTCTGCTGGAATAGCATCAGCGCGCAGCATGCGTGGGAGGATCGGCCCGACGTGACGACGCTGCATCCCGAGGAGATGGGCGGCAATCCTCATCCGCGGCTGCTCGCGGGATTCGGCCGCGCCCACGGTCTGGCCGGCGGCGGCCTCACGCAGCGTCAAGCGCTCAAGAAGATTCGGGCGAGCTGGCCCGGGCTACATCTGTAGACTGAGCTACAATAGGTGGGTACAGCCCCGCACTGATTGCTTGGGAGGACGGCGGGACGTAAGTTAGGGTCTCGCGCAGCAGCGATGGGCCAAGGTCCGATAGGCGGGCGAGGGCCCCGACGGGAGCAGTGAGCTCCGGTCGGGGCCTTTGTCGTTTCGGGGAGGGCAGCATGCGTCAGCCGGGGATGCCGCGCTGAGTCGCCTCGCGCGCGTCGCACCGCTCTTGATGCCCACGGCGTCGGGCCGCTGGGTGCCCTACATCCGCGACCAGCGCCGCCGGACTCGGATCATCCGGCCGCGGGCGCAGGCGCTCATTACGCGCGTGCCGGTGATCGCGCCGCGGGGGCGGCGGTTTGCACCGCCGGCGCCGGGCGGCGGTGGCGGCGGTCCACCGGCCCCGTCAGGCACGATCATCCTCGATACCCGGGCTGGCGGCGCACAGGATGTCACCGGCGCCGCCACACTCGCGGCCGCCGAGGCCATCGCCGGCACATCCCACTCCTCCAACGGCTATGCCGTGGACTGGGCGCTGACCTTCCAGGGCGGCGTGGCCTGGATCGTTCCGTGGAAACATCTCACGGGCGGGGCCGAGGTCGATACCCAGATCAACAAAGCTGGAATGGATTTCCAGGGCATCTTCTGCGGCCAGTATGAGACCTGGTTTGGGCGTCAGTCGGGCGACAACGCGGTCGGCGGCAGCACGGTCGGCGCGGTCGGATTCTACGATCAGACGAATGGGCATAAGTCGGGCGTCATCTTCCGACGCGACGAGACCGGTGGTGGATCGACCAACGATGCCCGCCATACCACGTATCACAATTATCACCACTCAGGATCTCCGCGCGGACAGGCCGTCTCCTATGAGGGCTACATCGAGCTGCTCGGGACGAGCACGGGCGGGAACGACTCGACGCACGTCAACGACACCACCAAGAGCATGACGGTGAACCAGTTTGCAGGCGGATCGTTCAGCCTGCACATCTGGAAAGGGACGGGATCAGGACAGACCAAGGCCATCACGGCGAACAATGCGACACAATTCACGACCGCCGCCTTCGCGCCGGTGCCGGACGCCACCTCGCAGTACCGAGTCCTGGGGCCCGAATACTGTCTCATGCAGGACGACACCGCCGACCCGACCCTTGGGATCACAGGCGGTCTGGTCGGCGGCATCGCCCCGATTCTCGACTTGGATTCGTATCAAAACCAGATCGACAAATTGACGTGGAAACTCACCCCCGAGAGCGCAGCCGGTGCGCTCGATGGGAGGTACGAGGAGTGGTTTGGGAACACCAAAGTCTTCGACATCCAGAACGCCCGCACCGGACCTGCGAGTCTTCCGTGGAAGGAATGGATCATCGGCGGCCCGACCTGGACGAACAACGGGCCCAGCGCGGACTGCACGCAGTACATCCGCAACCTCGTGATCTGGAACCCAGCGAGCTGACATGACCACACCGATTGTCGTGCATCGCGGCGGTGGCGGAGGCGGGGGCGGAGGTGCGCCCACCGGCGCCCAATACGTCGTCTTGGCCCTCGACGGCACCCTCTCGGCCGAGCGCGTCCTCACCGCCGGGAACCGCCTGCAGCTCACCGACGGCGGCGCGAACGGAAACGTGACGCTCGAGGTCGTGCCGAGCTACGCCTTCTGGGAATGGGACGACGACTTCGATTCCGGCTCGATGGCTTCGGGCCAGTTGGGCCACGGCGGATGGCAGGCCAATAACAATCCGACGCTCGTGGCGACGGCCGCGAACCACCCGGGCATCATCAATCTCCCTACGACCGCCACCAGCGGAAACTTCGGGCGGCTGTACCCGCGCACCGGCGGGGGCAACGGATCCTGGGACGTCGGGGACCTGGATCGCCTCGTCTTCATCGTGCGGCCCCAATCGACGACCGTGATGAAGGTCCGCATCGGTTTCATGGGCGACAACTCGGCCGCGGCTGGCGGCGCCGAAGCAGCCTATTTCCAATACGACTCGTCGGTCGATGGCAACTGGCACACCATCACGCGCCA
>Ga0075436_100001294_pt1 | contig 17012 bp, 11 predicted proteins | sample RhiMethybrSRZTD5_FD_75303 | JGI IMG/M metagenome (GOLD analysis project Ga0075436, IMG submission 75303) | Populus rhizosphere microbial communities from Tennessee, USA - Rhizosphere MetaG P. TD hybrid SRZTD5 | ecosystem: Host-associated > Plants > Roots > Rhizosphere > Soil | place: USA...
CCCCCCGTTGGCACGAAACTCAGTTTAGAGCAGGGAATTTGCGCAGCGTGCGTTCGTCAGAATCGCATGCAGCTCTCGAACGACACTGGCATCGATCCAATGCTCTCGGCTGAGCTTTGCGCGCGACTCCGCATTCGTTCCATTCTTTCAATTCCTCTGAGACGAGATTCGATGTGTGTCGGATTCGTGGGCGCATTTTCCGATATTGCCGGTCGCTTTGAATTGTCGCTGATCGAGCGCATTCGAAGTGAAGCGGCAAGAATTGAACATCTCTTCAGTGCACATATGGCTGGGACGCCGAATCTTTCAGCTTGCGCTACTTCGAAAGATACCGAGTTCGGGCTCGAAGCTGCGGTAGTTGAAAGTTGCGAGTTAGCAAGAATTTCCTCCGAGTATCGATCTCGGCTTGCCGGCTTTGTGGCATATGCGCGTCCCATTTCGATTGTGGCGCTTACAGGTTGCGCGTTCCTGATGGTCACGATTCTCCCGCGAACTGCTCGCTCCGGAACCTCAGTCGCACCTCAGCAAGTAGTAGAGACTCCGCAACAGCCGCTGCAAGTTGGCCACCGTGAAGCTGCCAATTTCATCGACAGCCCAGGTGCCTACGATTCGAAATTGCAAGACCTGCGGCAAAGGGCAAACTCGGGCGACGTCGGCGCACAAACGATGTTGGCTGCTCGATACGAAAAAGGTGACGGGCTTCAGCGCGACTCGCTCAAAGCATGCGTCTGGTACATCATTGCCGGCTCCAACGGAGACCTCGCGGCCAAAGATCGCGCGGTCCGACTGTCACATCGGCTCCCGCAATTTCAGATCGCGGAGATCCGCTTTAATGTAGGCAAGATGTACGTGCAGGGAACAGGAGTACCGCGGGATCTCGTCGCGGCCTACTCATGGTTTGCTTTGGCGCAGGCAGCGGGAGATGTTCGTGCTCGCGATGAACAGGAAAAGCTCGAAGCGTCAATGACCCGTGAGCAAGTATCCGAAGGATTGGGCCGTGCCTCTGACTGGCTGCTTGCGCATCGATCTGCAGCCGGTCAGCACACACGTGAACTCGCTGCAATTCCCCAAGGGTCGCGCTCCTCTCGATAATAGATACATCACGATGAGAGATATCAAGGACGTCATTCGCGAAAAAGAATCAGAATTGGCGCGTATCAACGAGGAGCTGGCGGCTTTAAGACTCGCTGCCCGCCTGCTAGCCGATGAGCCGGTGCAAGGGGCCCGCGCCTCGCGCGAGGACTCGCCCAACCCGGCACCCGTCCGCATCAAGAATTTTCCATGATTTTGTTTCGGCTGCCGCTACGGTCGCGTTTAGCGCGCAAACGGATGCTACACTTGCGCATTTTGTGATGCGCAGAACCTTCGCGGTCTATCTCCTGTCATTCGTTGGAGTATTGAGTCTCGTGGCATGCAACGATCCTGCGCGCCCAGGGAATCGTAAAGGCAAACCCGTCAGCACCGCTCTGCTCTGCGATTGTAAGCCCACACACATTACAAAAGACGATTGGCGCATCGAGTACAAGAACGGATCCCTTCCGGCGATCGATCCCGAAGATACAACGGTCGCGGCGATTCTCGCCTGGCCGGAAGGAGCCGAGCCTGGTCCGCGCACTCCGCGTAGCGGCCCGGAACTCAAGATGTATCGGATCCGCCATGCATTCATGCAGACAATATTTCTGAGAAAAGGTGACTGCGATCTGCACGTCGAGATCTCCGAGCAGCCGGATAAGAACGCTCCTCGCATGATCGTGGAGACTCCAGGCACATCCACCTACTGTGCAACGCGTACAAAGATGTACGCCGACCTACAGCATCGGGGTATCACGCTCACCGACTTGAACCAGGAACTCTCGCCGCCTTTGTCGGTCGAAGTGGAAGGCGTCCCTTTCCGGGATCAAGCGCACACAGTGTGGTTTGCTCGTGGCTCGGATCGCGTGAAGACGCTATGGGAGATTCACCCGGCAGTTGTGAGAATCAGCTTCTAAGTTCTGAGCTGCTAAGCGCCTAAGCTGCTACGCTCTTGCTTAAATTCTTCACAGAATCCTGAACTAGCGGACGGTTTCCATGCTCACAAATGCCGGTTAGCAGCGATGCCGCTTTCTATCGGTTTTCCAGGCTCACTGCCTCTCCTGCCTGCTCTTCTTCAAGATGCGATTCTTCACCCAACTTTCGGAGTGACACGTGCTCGACTCGAGCGAGGATGAGCCCCAAAGGTGTGACCGATACGAAGGTCACGAGCCAAAGCATCATGCCGCAACTAGTCGCGAGTTCCTGCGGAGTGTTAAAAAGTGAATAGAGCGCCTTGATCGTAGAAAGCTGAGATCCGCCACCGACCACCGGCAACTGCAGGACGCCTCCGGCAACGCTGAAGGCCATGAGAATAATGCCGTACACGAAGGTCATCGTGTATACGGTCTCATCGTTGTAGGACTGCAGAACTGCGTAGTACGCGCACGCGATCAACGTCCAAATTGCAATGGAGATGAAGGCAATAGCCGCAAACGATCCGAGATCATGGATGGTATGCAGGCCGGCGCTGAAGATCCTGATTTTCGAAGCGATGCGGTGACCCGTGTGCGCATGGCGCCGCGCCAGCTTACGCTCCAGCCATTGCGCGATCTGCTCGCCGTTTCGCCACACGCTGAAGGCAAATGCCAGCAGGCCCACGACAATGAAGATGAGCACGGCACCGAGTGCGCGCATGATGTCGATTTGCTTGTCGGTAAATGTTTTCAGCGTGCCCGAGAGCAGCAGGTCGGCGGCGACGATGACGGTTACCGCGGAAATGTCGAAGATGCGCTCGACTGTCCAGACCGCAATCTGCGATGCGAAGGTCAGCCCAGTTCTGTGAGCGATGATCAGCGGACGAATCACCTCTCCGGGACGTCCCAAAAGCGCGAGTCCGGCAAAGCCTATGTACTGTGCTGGTAACAGACTCCACGGTGAGACCTTCTTCACCGGCCGCAAAAAGATCGCCCAGCGAAAAGCTCGCAGCCCATCGGCGAGATAGACAAGGCCAACGCCGCCGAGGATCTTCCACCAGTTCAGTTGTTCAAGTGATTGCCCGAAAATCTGCCAATCAAACTTGCGCCAGGAGTGTACCTGCCAGACGACAAGAACGGCCAGCACTACTACCACAATGAAGGTGATGATGAGCCGCTTGCGGTCCACGATCGTCAGTTGCCATCCGAGACTTTAGCGGGTGCGGTCTCGGTTGACTTTGCGGATTTGGCAGCCCGCTCCTCCTCCAGCTTACGGCGATTGAAGTCGCGAATGATCGAGGCGACGTAAGCGCGGGTTTCGCGGTACGGCGGCACGCCGTGATATTGCTCTACGCGTCCAGCGCCAGCGTTATACGCAGCCAGCGCGCGGATAGGATCGTTGTGATAGCGCGCCAGCAATTCGCGCAAGTATCGCGTTCCGGCGTTAACGTTTTCGGTGGGATCAAAACTGTTTTTTACGCCCAGCTTCATTGCCGTTTGAGGCATGAGCTGCATGAGGCCTTGCGCACCCTTCGGGGAAATAGAGGTTGACCTGCCATCGCTCTCGGCGCGAATTACTGCGTGGATAAAGTCGGGATCAAGGCGGTTCTCATTCGCGGCTTTCTCGACGATCTCCGTTAAAGCACGGTGAGCTTTGCCAGGAGCGTTTGGGACGTTCTCAATCTTCGGCTGCGGCAGCTCAACATCAGGCTCAAAGTTCACGATGTTCTCGGACGGCATATCTACATATTCATCTTCCGAGGCGGACAAAAACAGGCGTGTAACTGAGCCAGCCTGGCGATGATGATCATGCGAAATGCTGAAACCATTACGGAGCACGGCAGATTCGCGCGCCTGAAGCGAGATTGCTGACACGAGCGTGACGCCGCAAATAATGAGCAATCGCGTGAGCTTCATTTCAGAACTCCCGCCAAGACATCTTCTACAGCAGCCGCGACCCCGCAGGCTTCATTGTTCAACGTGACCGGCCAGCCGCTCTGCTTCAAGTCTTCGGAGGCGTTTGCCATCAGAAACGGGAATCCTGCGAATTCCAGCATCTCCACGTCATTGTAATTGTCTCCGACGGCCATCACCTCTTCGCGCGGGATGCCGAGATGTGAAGCCCACCGTGCCAGGGCCGATCCCTTTGAACAGCCGTGCCGCAGGACATCAAGGATGCATAGATCGCGATGGTCATACTGAGTTTTCAAGACGCTGATCTCGCCATTCATCGTTCCATCCTTCAGGCGGGCCTCCGCAGGCTTCATCCTTTCGACGGTACCGCAAAACATCGCCTGCACCGGATCGCAGACGAGCGCAGCGGTGATCGGCGCCACTTCCGCGATATATATTCGGTTCTTGTCGATCCAGCGCTGGATATTACTGCCCAGTTCGTCAGTTCGCTCTACCACAATCGCGCCACGCTCTTCTTTGTCGAAGGTCAATACCGTGTTCCCGGCGAAATCGGACATGTGCTCGCATACCCTGTGCGCAGTCGCGCGCGGAAGCATGTCGGCGTAATGCAGCCTCCCGCCGGTTGAGCGCGTGATCGCTCCGTTGGAGCTGATCAGGCAGAACTCGAACCCAAGCTGTTCGGCAATCGGCATGGCGAATCGGTGGCGCCGGCCTGTGACTAAGACGATATGCACACCCAACTCGTGAGCGCGTCTCAGAGCTTTCAGGTTCGCAGAGGGGATATCCAGAGTGGAATCGATCAATGTGCCGTCGATATCCACTGCGATCAGGCGAACAGGGAGTGTCACTTGCATTCCATTTTATCGTGAGCGGCAGGCGTGACCGGCAGAAAGGAGATGGCCTCGCCATATTTTGCTACCTTCCGTAATCTGTTCCCTGTAACCTCTCCCGTATAACTTAATAGCGATGATCGGCATACCAGGATTTTTCGGAATCGGCTTCATCCTGCAGGCGATTGCCATCATTCATTTCATTCGCCGTCGGCCAGATTGGTACTGGCTCTGGATCATCATTCTTGGCAGCGGACTAGGGGCTTTCATTTACATCTGCGTGGAAATGCTGCCGGAAATGGGAATGCTGGCCCGCAGCTTCCAGATATTTCCGCGGCGCAGCCGCATACGGCGCCTCGAAGCGGTCATCCTCGATAATCCTTCCGCAGGAAATTACGAGGAACTCGGCGACCTTTACCTCGATGACGGCAAATATGCTCGTGCGAGAGAGTGCTACAACCGCGCAATTTCTTCGCGCACTGACTCCCCTGATCCTTTCTACCGCCGCGCGCTCTGCTCGCTAAAGCTCGATGACTACCCGGCCGCAATCGCCGATCTTCAGCATGTAGTCTCCAAAGACGTTCGCTACGACTATGACCGAGCTGCAGGCCTCCTTGCTCATTGCCTCGCCAAGATTGGACAGCCAGAAGCTGCAGCCGCAATGTTCGAACGGGTCGTACAGGTTTCAACCCTCTCGGAAACACTGGTTAACTACGCGGAGTTTTTGAAGTCGCAAGGCAAAGATCAGGAAGCACGCGAATGGGCGGGGCGAGTCCTATTGAGGAAACGAACATTGCCACGCTATTTGAAGCGCCGCGAAAGGCCTTGGTTTAGGAAAGCAGCAGCACTGGCGAAATGATTTCGCCTAGGAACCCACGAACCGTGCATACAGGCTCCGCGCCACGGCAGGATCGCTGGTTCCTTTGATGATCGCCCTTCCATCGCGAAACAAAGTCATTTCATACGCATCGCGCCAGAACTTCAGAACGAGATCGTTATACCGAACCTGGCCGTGAGCGGATAAGCGCGAGCTCATTTCGGGGAAATCTACCGGCCGTTCGCGTTCGTGAATTTGCACCGAATTGCGTCCGCATAGCGTGATCTGCGGACGAGCTTTGCCCTCCAGATGCTCAAAGATTTTCTGTCCGCAAACTTTGCAGCCTTCGCGTGGCGTTGCGGCGGAGATTTCGGAGCGATCGTTGGTCCACACATCGATGGAAAGCAAGGTGCGACGTAGCTGCGCGTGCGCTCCGACCAAGATCTTCAGCGCTTCCGCGATCTGCACCGACGCGACAAGCGTAGCCGCCGAATTCAGAATGCCAGCAGTGTCACAGGTGGCGAAGGTTCCGCGAGGAGGCTCGGGGAACACGCAACTCAGGCACGCGGTCTCGGCGGGAACGATGTTCATGCTCACCGCATACGAGCCAACTGCGGCAGCGTAAATCCAAGGGCGGTCGGATTTGACCGCAAAATCGTTGATGAGATACCGCGTCTCGAAGTTATCGGTGCAGTCGAGGACGAGATCTACCCCTTGCAATAGTGAGAGAGATTGTGGCGTCAGGTCTTTGGCCTGGGGCTCAACTTTAACGTCTGCATTGATCTGAGAAAGTCTGCGCGCGGCAGCTTCTGCTTTCGGATTGCTTTGGCGGGCATCCTCTTCGTCAAACAGAAGCTGGCGCTGCAAATTGCTGGGCTCCACGTAATCGCGGTCAATGATTCGTAGAGTTCCAACGCCTGCGCGAGCAAGGAGTGTGCAGGCGGAGGCGCCAATCGCTCCGCAGCCGACCACCGCGACTTTCGATGTGCCGATGCGTTTCTGCCCTTCCGGACCGATCGGCGCAAAAAGGATCTGGCGAGAATATCGTTCGTCTTTAGGCCAGGCGGACTTAAAAAACATTTCGCTGCCGACAATGCATGATGGCACCTGAAGCTGAGGAAATCACCTTTATTATAGGCGTATGCTCCCCCAGAGCCGTGACTGCAACTCGTGCGTTTGCGCGCGCGAAATCGCTTCAATGGAGAAGGCCTAATCCGCTTCCTGATCGCATCGCGTCAAAACGCCATGCAGCGCCTATGCAGAACAGGGGAGAGGACCTCGACTCATCTTCCTAACGGGGTACTGCGACGGTCTCAGCTTGGAATCCTGGCAGGAGCTTTTCTTGTTCTGCTTGTAATCGTTTCCAGTCTTTGGGCGCAATCGGGAACGAGCAGCACGTCAACGACGATGGACATTCAGCAAATCGGCGGCGCCGCCCACTCTGGTGCAGATGCAGCCACGCCCGACTCTCCGAATCAAGCCAGCGATGCCTTCGCGCGTTATTCCGGATATCGCGTTCGCAGTGTCACGTTTAAGAACTCGCAGCGCATTGACCAGAACGATCTGCTGGAATTGCTTCCGCTCCAGCCCGGCGCTGCGCTCGACCGCAACACCGTTGAAGCCAGCATCCAGCAATTGTTCGCGACAGGACGATTTCGCACAATCTCGGCCGAAGTAGAGCCTCATCCCGACGGCTCACTCGATCTTGCATTTGTCGTCGATGAAAAACTCTTCCTGGGCAGCATTGTTGTTTATGGCGCTCCTGGCCCGCCTACCGCGAACCAGCTTGTGAACGCCAGCAAGATGCAGCTTGGGCAGGAATTCGATGAGGATGCAGTGGCCAGTGGCATGGAACGCATGAAGCGTCTGCTGGCAGAAGCTGGGTATTTTGAGCCCACGATCCGAATGAACTCCGAACTTGATCCTCAGCACCAGCGGATCGGAGTTGATTTCATCATTGATCGCGGTCCCCACGCTCACCTTGGCGATGTCATCGTGAAAGGCGATCCGGGATACTCTCCGGGAAAAATCCGCGGGATTACCAAACTGCATCCAGGCCAGCCAATCACTGCCGCAAGGCTGAGCCGCGCGTTTACGCGGTTGCGGAACAAGTATCAAAAGACCGATCACCTGGAGGCGCAGGTAGCCGTTGTCGATCGAAACTATCATCCCGATACCGACAAGCTCGACTATGTCTTCGAAATTAATCGCGGGCCCATTGTGGACGTGCGCGTCGAAGGTGCTCGCATGCGGAAAGGATTGCTCAAGAAGTACGTCCCCATCTTCGAAGAAGGAGCGGTCGACGAAGATCTGCTCGCGGAAGGTCGACGCAATTTGCGTGATTATTTTCAAACGAAAGGCTACTTCGACGCTACGGTCACCTCGAAGCTCACACAGAAAGACGGACGCCGGCTTGTCATCTTCGATGTCGATCGCGGCGAATTGCACAAATTCACGGATCTTGTCATTAAGGGAAACAAATACTTCCCATCTGAAAGCATCCGCGAACGGATGGTGATCCAGCCAGCCGATCTGCTGCAACGACACGGCGTATTCAGTTCCGCGTTGCTGACCCGCGACTTGGGCGTCATTACTGGTTTGTATCAGACCAACGGCTTTCAACAAGTGAGCGTTACAGCGAAAACGAACGATGACTACGAAGGCAAAGCCGGCAGATTGCGCGTGGAAATCGATATTGATGAGGGGGGGCAGACGCTGGTTCATGCGGTCCAGATGATTGGAAACCTGCACTTTTCCGACGATGTTCTGCAGGATCAGTTAAGCACCATTCCGGGACAGCCATTCTCTTCATATCAGCTGGCGAACGATCGCGATACCATCGTCAGCTACTACTACGATCGCGGATTTCCGGATGTACAGGTTGAGACAAGCAACCAACCTGCGCCCGGCGAGGCCAACCGCCAGGACGTTAGTTTCAAGATCAGCGAAGGACGGCAGGTATTCGTCGACAAGATCCTCATTTCAGGGCTGCGCTTCACCAAGCCATTTGTCGTGACCCGCGAGTTCGAGATCAAAGAAGGCGACCCGCTCAGCCAATCGCGAGTCCTGAAAACCCAGCGAAATCTCTATGATCTAAGTATCTTCAACCAGGTCGACATGGCGACTGCGAATCCAGATGGCAACGTCAGCAAGAAGAACCTGGCTGTGCAGATCGAGGAAGCCAAGCGTTACACCTTCGATTACGGAATCGGCTTCCAGGTGCAAACGGGAAACGTTAGCAGCGATTGCCAGAAGATCCAGTTGAATCCCACGTCGACGCAGGTCTGCAATCCCGGAGGCGGCACCGGATTCAGCCCGCTGGTTACCTTCGGCGTAACGCGAGCAAACTTCCGGGGCCGCAACGATACCATCGTCTTCAGAACCAATTTGGGACGTTTGCAGCAGCGTGCATCGTTGACGTATGAGCAACCGCACTGGATGAATCGCGACGATCTCACGCTCAGCGTTACCGCGCTTTACGACAGCACACAGAACGTGCTCACCTTCAGCTCGCAGCAGCTTGCAGGATCAGTACAAGTTCTGCAGCAATGGCGAAGGGGCGAGACAATTCTTTATAAGTACAGTTACCGCCGGGTCAAGGTCGATCAGAATACGCTTCAGATCAGCCCCGAGTTGATACCACTTCTGGCTCGTCCCGTACGCGTGGGTATGCCCAGCTTCAGTTATGTGCGCGACCACCGCGACGATCCTCTGGATTCCAATCGAGGAACTTACAACGCGCTCGACTTCGGAGTTGCGTCCGGCATTTTTGGATCGCAGGCGAATTACACCCGACTCTTTGTACAGAACTCCAGCTATCACTCCTTCGCTGAGAATAAGAACGTCAGCGGGCGCCACTGGGTATTCGCTCGCTCGACGCGAATCGGCGTCGAGAATCCTTTCGGCAACGTGAACGTGGCCCAGCCGGCGACGTCGGGGACTTCGAACGTGTTAACGTCTGTTCCGGGCGTGGTTCCTCTTCCGGAACGCTTCTTTACGGGAGGAAGCAACTCGCATCGCGGTTTTGGACTGAACCAGGCGGGTCCACGGGATGCCGTAACCGGGTTTCCTCTCGGAGGCAATGGCCTCTTCCTCAATAACCTTGAAATCCGAACACCTCCGATCGCGCTGCCGTACATCGGCGAGAACCTCAGCGCGGTGCTATTTCATGATGCCGGCAACGTATTCGCTTCGGCAGGCGATATCTTCCCCAGCCTGAGCCATTGGTCGCAACCGCATCCGGAAACGTGCGTGCCTCATGAAACGCAGGTAACCTCCTCTACACCATCCTGTGATTTCAACTACATATCGCAAGCGGTAGGATTGGGAGTACGGTATCGAACGCCAATCGGGCCGGTCCGCGTGGATGTCGGCTACAACCTGAATCCACCGCTATTTCCGGTTCGGGACGATCCCACGAAAGGGCCATACTTAGACCGCACGAGTCACATAAACGTGTACTTCAGTATTGGGCAGACGTTCTGATGAGGGTGCTGTTTTCCATTCTGTTCTCGGTTGTGTTCGCGGCATCGGTCTATGCCAGCGAAACGCTGGACCGCATTGTCGCTACCGTGGATCGTCATGCCATCACGCGCAGCCAAGTCGAGCAGGAGGCTAAATTTACACATCTGATCAATGCGGTAAAACGACCAATCACAAGAGAAGACGAGGTCGCGGCGCTCAGCCGACTCGTAGATCGCAGTCTGGTAAGCAACCAAATTGCAGTCTTCGGCGCGATTCCGATCAGCAGGGAAGACCTCGATACCCGCATCTCTGAAATACGCAAGCAGATTCCTGGTGCCGAGACGAACCTCGGCTGGGTTCGCTTGCTTGGAGAAAACGGACTGACGCAAGAGGACGTAAGTAAGCGTCTAGCTCAGGAAATCGAGACGCTTCGCTTTATCGATCTGCGTTTTCGCTCGGAAGTTCGAGTCGGGCCACGGGCAATCCAAACGTATTACGACACGAAGTTTGTTCCCGAAATGAAATCGAAGAATCTTGCGCTGCCTCCTCTTGATCAAGTTCAGGACCAGATTGAAGCCATTCTCCGTGAGGAACGCGTGAACTCCTTGATATCCGACTGGTTAAAAAGTCTGCGTAACCAGAGCCGGATTCAGGGATTTGATCCGTCTCTTCCGCTGACCGGAATCGATAAGAAGACACCCGACGTTTCCGATCTCCACTTCCTTCCATTGCATGTCTCTGGTCCCGCGGAAGCAGCCAAACAATAATCCCCATGACGGCTGACCCGATCACATCTCCTTCGCGCAAACGCCGATGGATCGTGTTCGCAGCGATAGCTGCACTGATTATCGCGGCGATCATCGCCGCGGTAAGCTATCTGCAGAGCAACTCATTTCGCGAGATGGTGCGCAGCGAAATTGTCGCTCAGCTTGAACGAGTGACCGGCGGAAAGGTTGAAATCGGCAGCGTCACCTGGAGGCTGTCCGGTCTGCAGCTCGACGTGAGCAACTTGACGATTCACGGCAAAGAGAAGCCAGGTGACATTCCTTATGCTCACTTCGATCACGCGCATGCCACATTAAAGATCATCAGCTTCCTTCGGCGCGAGCTAGGGCTGCGTGAATTGGATGTTGAACATCCGGTGATGCACCTGATCTTTTATCCCGACGGAAGCACGAACCAGCCAGCGCCGAAAATTAAACAAACCTCGAATGGCGAACTCGAGCAGTTGTTCGCTTTGCGTGCCGATCATCTCCGCATCGTCGATGGAGAGCTTTTGCTGAACGAGAAGCGGATTCCGCTTGACGTGGACGCCAACCGCGTTGCCGCAAGCATGACGTACGTTGCCGCTCCAGAGAACGGCTATAAGACTCACATTGAGTTCGGCAGAGTACGTTTGCAGCGTGCGGGAGCAGAGCAAGTCCTCGCACAGGGGCAAACGGATTTCGTCATCCAGAAGAACGCGGTTCACGTAAGCTCCCTGCAATGGACGAGCGGAAAATCGCGAATGCAGGCGAGCGGCACTGTGACCGACCTGCGCAATCCCCGGATTGAGGCAACGTACAACGGAACCGTTGAGCTGCGGTCTCTTGGAAACGTGCTGGGCATACCGGAACTGCGCGACGGCAGCGCCGAATTCGATGGGACGCTACGCTATCTTTCGTCCGAGGACTTCTTCAGTTCAGGGCACCTGAAATTGACGAAGGTCACCTACTCGGCACCTCAGCTTCGGCTGGCCGACGTAGATGCAACTTCGGACTACACCGTCGACGTAGACCGAATCACAATCACCAAGTTGAATGGACGAGCACTGGGGGGCAGCTTCAATGGCGGAGCAAGTCTGCTGCACTGGATTAAACTTGTTCCCAAAACGGAAATCGGCACGGGACCGCGGAGGAAACTTGCAGCCAAACCAGCAGAAGGATCCGTTCAGCTCGCTGTTTCAGGAATGCATTTGGGAACGACTCTGCGTGCAGTGCTTCCGGCAAAGAGTCCGGTAAACCGCTTGCAAATTGCATCGCGGACCCAAGGCACTGTTGCCATTCGATGGACCGGTTCGCCGAAGTTTGCTGACGCGACTGTGGCTCTTAGCGCGGAATCGCCGGCGTCTGTGCAACCATCCGAGCTACCTCTACGCGGACTGATTCAAGCTACCTATCACGGACGGGATGAGCGCATCGACGTCACCGGGCTCAGTCTCGCCACGCGTATGACGCGACTCAATGCCACTGGCGCAATCGGAATGCAGTCGCAGCTGAAGCTCTCGGTTAATACCTCCGATCTCGCCGATCTTGAGCCCGTCATGCGTGCCTTAGGCGTCCAAACACAAACGCTGCCTGCCGTCGTACACGGACAAGCTTCGTTCAACGGAACGGCTATAGGAAAGCTCGCCTCGCCGACGATCCACGGACATGTCCAGGCTACTGACTTCGACGCTCTACTGCCTTCGTATTTCGGGTTTCAGAGCCGGGAAAACATTGCTGCAGCTTCGCGGAACGGACAACTCTTGCGCTGGGACTCGTTGGACGCGGATGTCAGCTATTCCCCAAATGCCATTTCGGCACGCAACATCGTTCTGAAGCACGGAAAGGCTCAAGTCCTGGGGACCGCCAGCGCGAATCTGCGCGATGGCCAATTCGCAGCCGACTTGCCGGTTGAGGCACACTTAAGGCTGCTCGACAACGACATCGCCGGCTGGCAGACGATCATTGGAACCAGCTATCCCATAAGGGGAACGTTTGCCGCGCAGGTCACGTTGTCCGGTACAGAAGAGGATCTTCGTGGGCGAGGACATGTGCAAGTTGCGGAAGGAGCTATCTACGGAGAGCCGTTTCGTTCGCTTTCCGCCGATGCCCAGCTGCGCAATCGGCAACTGGATTTTCGAAATATCTTGCTGCAGCAAGACGGAGCACGGGTAACTGGCGTCGCAACCTACGGCGTTAGTTCTCAAGCATTTTCCCTGAACCTCATCGGAAATGACTTCGATCTCGCTCATCTCGCGCGACTTCAAAATAGGAAATTACCAGTGGGCGGTCGTGCTCAATTCACGCTTACTGGATCAGGCACTATCTCGCAACCTTCATTGAACGCGCAGATTACGGTCAAGAATCTTGCGCTTGGCGGGGAGCAGGAAGGCGATCTTGTCGCCACTGCTGTTACACATGGGACAGACCTGCACGTCGAAGCACGCGCGAACACGCAGATTGCATCGGCGAATCTGAACGGCGACGTCACCCTGCGCGGCGACTGGCCCGCCCAGCTACATCTCGATTTAGCGAAGCTCGACTTTGATCCGCTCCTGCGAGTCTATCTTCCCGGCAAGCTGACCGGGCACTCCTCAATGTCAGGTAAGCTGACTTTGCGCGGTCCTCTGAAGCGTCCGAATGAGATCGTCGTGACCGGCGATATCGATCAGTTCGCCACCGACATTCAAAACATCAAGCTTCGCAACCAGGGGCCGCTGAGATTCTCAGTGGGGAACGGTACCGCCAAGATCGACCAACTGCACATTGTCGGAACGGACACTGATATTACCGGGTCGGGAACCGTGGAGCTTACCGGCGCGCAGCGGCTCGATTTACATGGCAACGGACATCTGAACCTGGCCATCTTTGAAAGCTTCAACTCCAATCTTTCATCGTCTGGCCAAGTGACGTTTACGGTGAATGCGACCGGAAAAATGGATTCGCCATCGCTCGCCGGAAATGTGCAGATCGCCGACGGAAACGTTTCATTGACGAATCTTCCCAATGGGCTAAGCGCAATCAACGGAACACTTACCTTCGATAGCAACCGCCTGCGCGTGCAGAGGCTTACGGCAAAGAGTGGCGGAGGCGATCTGGTGCTGGGTGGCTACATCACTTATGCGAACGGCATCTTCTTCGATTTAAGCGCCACCGGACATGACATTCGCATTCGCTATCCGGAGGGTGTGAGTTCACAGGCGACGGCGGACCTTCGCCTGGTGGGGACGGCGCAGAACTCGGTGCTTTCGGGCGATGTCACGATTACGAAGTTTGGACTCACTCCGCAATTTGACCTTGCAACGTATGTACAGCGAGCCAAGCAAACGCCTGCGCCTCCGAATCCGAATTCGCTCGTCGATAACATTCGCCTTGATGTCCACATTGTTTCCACGCCCGAGCTGCGCGTTGAGACCTCGATGGCACGGCTGTCAGGAGACGTCGATATTCGACTGAGAGGTACGGCAGCAAGGCCGTCCGTCATGGGACGCGTGAGTATTGCCGAGGGCGATATTACCTTCAACAGCACTACCTACCATCTGGAGCGTGGGGACGTAGTGTTCGCCAATCCAGTACGCATCGAGCCGGTGATCAACGTAGAGGCCTCGGCCCGTGTGCGTGATTACGACATCACGCTCGGATTCCATGGAACTCCCGACAAGCTGAACATTACGTATCGCTCCGAGCCGCCTCTGCCATCGGAAGACATCATCGCCCTGCTCGCCTTCGGCCGCACGCGGCAGGAAACAGAAGTTCAGGCCGAACAGGGATCGCAGGCTGCGACGGGCGAGACCTTCGCCCAAAGCGCTTCGAGTGCTATTTTGGGAGAAGCACTGAATGCTGCCGTGAGCAGTCGTGTACAGAAGCTGTTCGGAATCAGCCGCATCAAGATCGATCCCAATCTGGGCGGAACGGAAGGGAATCCCAACGCGCGACTGACCGTTGAACAGCAGATTTCCAAGGACCTCACCGTGACTTACCTGACGAACCTCGGACAGTACGCGCAGGAAGTCGTGCAGGTCGAATACAACATCAACAGAAATGTTTCCTTAGTCGCCGTCCGCGACTACACTGGCGTGCTCGCAATCGATTTGCGGGTGCGGCAGCGCAAGAGATAAGTGAGCGATGGGGTCACTGGTACAGGGCACAGGAAAACAATCCTATAACCCTCCGGTCACCTATTCCCCGTTCCCTGTAACCTCTCCCTATGGACTCCCGCGAGCTCATGATCGAGCGCCAGCTCAAGGCGCGCGGAATCTCGAGCGAAGCTGTCCTCGCCGCTATGAGCAAAGTTCCACGTGAGGAATTCGTTGCTCCCGAGTTGCAGGAGCATGCTTACGAAGATCGTCCGCTGATCATCGGATGTTCGCAGACCATTTCCCAGCCATATATCGTTGGGTCAATGCTACAAGCGCTTGAACTGAGACCTGAAGATCGTGTACTCGAATTGGGCACTGGTTCCGGATATCAGACAGCACTGCTTTGCGAACTCTCTCAGAGCGTGATCAGCATCGAACGCCATGCTCCGCTCGCCGAACTGGCTCAGCAGCACCTTGCAGGCCTCGGCTATAGAAACTTCGAAATCGTCGTTGGCGACGGCACGCTCGGATACCCGCCCACAGCTCCTTACGATGCAATCATCGTCTCCGCCGCAGCTCCAGAAATTCCTCCAGCTCTCGTCGAGCAGCTTGCGGTTGGTGGACGAATGGTTCTGCCGGTGGGGAGTCGCGAACTACAGGATTTAATTCTTGTAAGAAAAAGCGAGGATGGAATTTTTCGCGCTCGCCTCGACGGCTGCGCCTTCGTGCCCCTCATCGGCCGGGAGGGATTTCGCGAGTGAATAACGATCTGAAATCCGCCTCGTGGTAGGAAATCCAATAATCCCGCAGACCTAAACTTAAGGTAGTTGTGTCGATAGGTTCTTTCCCATCAGCAATCCATCGAGACCACCGGGATAATACCGACGCAGCGTCTTCACGACGCTAAAGCCGTGCTTCTTATAAAAACTTAGGCCGGCACGATTATTTACTGCGACCTCAAGGATAAGCGAGTCGCAGCCCAATGTCGCCAAGCCAGCTTCGAGCTTCTTCATAAGAATCGATCCCAGACCGCTTCGCTGGACATGAGGAGCAACGTCGAGCGTGATTACGTGTCCCACGCCTCCTCGCTGCTGGTGACCCAAAATAAAAGCCACCGGCTCAGCTTTTTCCTCCGCGACAAAACACAATGCTCGCGGCGCTCTCAAGTAATAGGCAAGCTCGTCGCGGGAATATGCAATCTCTCGAGAAAAGCAGGCCTGATCGAGTGCCCAAAGTTGTTCGAAATCGTCAGGGCGATATTGGCGTATTTCGGGCATTGGGAGCCCACTACGCCGGCTTTCCCTGATGGATGAAAGGGAGCTTCTTGGGATCCGACACGGTCACTTTTCCATCAGCTCCCAACACGTAGGGTTGACCGGTCGGATCGAGCGGCACTCCGCGAAGAGCGCCAGCTGAGATCAGTTCTCGCCAGGAAGTTGGGTTGCGGCCAAACTTCGCTTTAAAATGATCTACAAGCGATTCCAATTCTGGGACTTCCTGATCCACAAGGAGACAGGCGAGGTGTAGCTGTGCATTGCGCCGTATATCCTTGTCTGTCGACTGATCATAAATGCTCTGCCACATGAACCGCGCCGTGTCCAGACTGCCTGCATCGGTTAGCATCTTCGCTGCCATCACCTTGAGCGCGGGATGGGCATTCGGAACTCGCGAGCCTTCTTCAAACGTCTTAGCGGCCGCCAAATAATCGTGCATTCCCTGATATTGAATAAAGCCCAGAGTCATGTAGAGATGCCAGTTCTGCGGATTATGCTCAATGCCCTTGCGCACCAAAGCCACAGCGGCTTCCTGGTCACCAGCACCGCTAGGGGGAGGCTGCTGCAGGAATGTCGAGCCCCACTCATACGCAACGACTAAATGCGGATCGAGCGTCGTCGTAATGTCGAGCAGCGGAGCGAGTGCCTTGTATTGCATGGACTCGCGCAGGTGCTTGCCGCCGAAATACTGAACCACGCGCATCCAGTAGATGTCCGCGAGCAAGCCCGAGTAACCCAGACTCGCGCGCTTCAGAAACTGGGGAGACGAGATAAACAGTACGTCTTCCAGTGAAGAATTCGGGTATGCGGCCTGCACGCGCCGCAATACCAAACAGCTCGAAACAAACGAACCAATCAGCAGCAGCGAAGTCAGGATTGTGGACTGTCGACTCACTTCAAGTTCCT
>Ga0075436_100001296_pt1 | contig 17002 bp, 19 predicted proteins | sample RhiMethybrSRZTD5_FD_75303 | JGI IMG/M metagenome (GOLD analysis project Ga0075436, IMG submission 75303) | Populus rhizosphere microbial communities from Tennessee, USA - Rhizosphere MetaG P. TD hybrid SRZTD5 | ecosystem: Host-associated > Plants > Roots > Rhizosphere > Soil | place: USA...
TACGCCGACATCGCCCAGCCGGACCAGGTCGAGATCCTCCTCGCCAACGCTCGGGTCTTCCTTGCCCCGAGCGCGTCGATCCTCCTCGTGCTGAAGACCGCCAGCATGGGCCGCGCCGCGGAGCCCCGCGACCATCTCGCCACGGCCCGCCGCGAGCTCGAGGACGCGGGCGTCGAGGTCGTCTCGGTCCTCGGCCTCGAGCCGTTCCACAAGCGGCACTATCTCGTCACGGGGGCGCCGACGCGCGCGCTCTTCCGTCCGAGCGCGCGCCCGGCGCCCGCTAGCTCGCCGCGCGCACGCCGCGCTGAACGACCACGGTGACGACGTCCTCGTCCGCGAGGACGTGGTCGCGCCCGACGGTCTGACCCGGGAACCGCGCGCTCGGCCCCCAGATCATCGCGGCCTTGAACGCCCGGTCGAGGTCGGTCGGCAGCCGGGCGAGCAGGTCGACGACCTTGTTCCCGCGGCGGAGGATCACCGGCTCCTCGCGGTCCGCGTCGCGCCCCGGGGGCTTCACGTAGATCCGGATGAACTGGAGCGCCTCGCCGATCCCCTTGATCATCGGGGCGACCCCCTCGCCGCTGCGCGCCGACACGAACAGGGGGGTGAACGGCCGCATCTGCGCCTTGAGGCGGCTCCGACCCTCGGGGGTGAGCAGGTCGCTCTTGTTGACCCCCAAGATGGCCGGGACGTAGACGCGGTTGCCCGCGAGGACGTCGATGAGTTGTTCGGGGGTCGCGTCCTCGCGGAAGACGATCGACCCGTTGTGCATGCCGAACTCGCGGGCGATCTGCGGGGCGAGCCCGCCCGCGAGATGGGTGAGTCGGACGGTGCTCGAGACCGTGAGCCCTCCGCGGTCGGCCTTCGTGATGACGATCTTGGGAGGGCGGCCGTTAATCCGGACCCCGGATCCTTCGAGCTCGTTCGCGAGCGCCTTGAAGTCGGAATGGTCGGGGTCGATCAGGAAGAGGACGAGGTCCACGGATCGCACGACCGAGAGGACCTCGCGCCCTCGACCCCGCCCCTTGGCGGCCCCGGGGACCAGCCCGGGCATGTCGAGGATCTGGATCGATGCGCCTCCCCACCGGAGCATCCCGGGGATGATCGAGAGCGTCGTGAAGTCGTACGCTGCCGCCTGGCTCTCCGCACCGGTGAGCTGGGTGAGGAGGGTGGACTTCCCCACCGAGGGGAAGCCCACGAGCCCAACGGTCGCGTGGCCCGACTTCCGGACCGCGTAGCCGAGGCCCCCGCCCTTCGACGAGGCGCGTTTCTCCCGCTCCAGCCGGAGGAACGCGAGCTTCGCTCGGAGGCGGCCGATGTGGTGCTGGGTCGCCTTGTTGTACTGGGTGTCGCGGATCTCGTCCTCGACGGCGGTGATCTGCTCCTCCAGCGACGACATCCGGGCCCCTAGGCGTCCGAGGAGGGGGGACGGTACTTGAGGGTGGCGCGCTCCGCCCGCACCGTTCACCGTTCGCGATCCCCGCGACCGCCTCGCGGTGGCGCTGAGATGGTGTCGCGTGCTCGACGGAGCGGCGACCGTCTGGTCGTACGACGGCCCGACCGGAGATCTGCCGATCGACCCGAAGGCGCTCGAACCGCGCCGGGTGCTGGACGCGCTCCGAGCTGGGGTCGGACTTCGTGTGGGCTTTCGGCTCGAGTGGAGCACCGGAAGGGCCGCGAGCGTCCTCCTCGTCGCCACCGACGCACCGTCGTGTCGCTGGGCCGAGCAGCTCCTCGTCCCGGCGTACGGGCGAGGTCGATGGCGCCGGGTCCGCGAGAGGAGCGGCGCCCGGAGGTTCGCAGCGGTCTGCTCGTTCGCGCGGTCCAACGGCGAGCCCGGCAGCACCCTGCCCCACGCCGACCCGACCCCGTGGTCGGACGTCGTCCTCGAGGCGCTCAACGGTCTCCCGGCCGGATTCACCGTGACGTGGGCGTTTCGCGGACTGGGGCTCGGCCCGTGGAAGACCCCGATCGGGCGCTCGGCGGAGCCGGAGAGGATCCCGATCGGCTGGCGCGCCCGACCGTTGACATCGCCCGAGAGGATCGATCGGGATCGGCGGGAGCTGCGCCGCCGCGCCCCGATCTGGGAGGCGAGCGTGTCGATCTCGTCGGAAGGGGCCCTGACGACGAGCCGCGATGTGCGGTCGGTGGAAGGCGTGATCGAGGCGGCGTCGACCCGCGACGGCGACGCGCGGCTCCGGTTCGTTCGCCCGGGCCGGTTCTTTGCGCGTCGCCCCCCATCGCTCTTGCTGGCGGAGCCGGAGGTGGCCGGGATTCTTCCCGGACGCACGACCCGCTTCGCCGGGACACGCCGCGAGGAGTCGACCGGTACGCGACGGCTCGAAGTCGGGGTCGACGCCGGCGCTCGACCCATTTTCCTGGCCGTTGAGCCCGCGGAGGGCCGGCACGTCGCGATCGTCGGCGAGACGGGGATGGGCAAGAGCTCGTTGCTGGTCCGCCTGGCCGCCGCCGCGAGCTCGTTCGGGTCGGTCGTCCTGTTCGACCCGATCGGCGATACGGGGCGGAGGTTCCTGGCCGCGCTGCCCACGAACGTGCGCTCGCGGGTCCTGTGGATCTCCCCGGCAGAATCTCCCGTCGCCGCCGACATGCTGGAACCGTTGCGGGACGCGTCGCGCGACCCGATCGGGTCCGACCGAGCGCTCGGTGCGTTGGTGGACGCGCTCCGCCGGGTCCGCGCGGCGCGGTACGCGGACACCCCGTTCTGGGGACCGCGGATCGAGGAGACGCTCCGGTTGACGCTGGCGGCGACGGCCGCGACGCCGGGTGCGACCATCGCCGAGGCGGAGCGAATCCTCGCCGCGAGCGTCGGCCGTGCGACCCCCATCGCCCCCGAGGCTCGGCCGGCGCTCGACGCGCTGCGCGAGCGGGTCCGGGACCGCCCCGAAGAGATCGACGGGAGCCGGCGGTTGTTGCGGGAGATCTCGAGCCGGCCGTCGCTGGCGCGGCTTTTGGGGGCCCGGCACCCGAGGTTCCGGTTCCGGGATCTTTCGGCCCCCGCCCGGATCTTCGTCCTCACCGGCGACGCGGCGAGGGTGGGCGAGGCGGCTTCGCGCTACTTGCTCGCGATCTACCTCGCCCTCTTCTGGACCGAGCGGCTCTCGCTTCCGGACCCGGCGAAGACCTTCCTCGTGCTCGATGAGAGCCAGTGGTACGCCCACGATTCGCTCAGCGAGATGCTCCGACTCGGCCGCCGCGCGAACCTCCACGTCTGGCTCGCGACGCAAGGGTTGGCGTCGCTGCCCGAAGGCGTACGGGACGCCGTCCGGACGAACGTCGCCGACCTCGTAGTCTTCCGGGGCTCACCGGACGAGGCCCGTGAGCTGGCTCGCATGACGCCCGCGCTCGCCCCCGAGGCGTTGTGGTCCCTACCGAGGGGCGCGGCCGCGGTCCTCCTCGGCAAGGGGGAGCGCGTCGCGTTCCTGGAACCGGGTCCGCCGCCCCGCGTCACCGTACCCGCGGACGATGGAGCCGCGTCGGTCGCGGCGGCGTCTCGCCCCTATTGGGTTGAGGAGGCCGACGAGTCGATCACGCCGGGCCGTGGAGGGGCGAGGGACCGGGAGGAGTCCGCGGCCCCGGAGCGCGACCGCTGTCGCGAGGTCCTCCTGGTTCTTTGGGCCGCACTGCTCGAGTCCCGCGGAGCCGCGGCCGTGCGGGTTCGACTCGGGGAGCTCCGTCGCGTCGTCGACCCCGATGGCGAGGCCGTCCGGTCCGTGGGTCGGTCGCTGCGGGCCGGCGGGGTGCTCGAGGAGGCGGACCGCGACGCGAACGGACCGTACTGGGACGTGGCCCGCGAGGGGTTCGAACGGTTGATCGGTCCGGGCGTCGACGCGGTCGATCTCGCCCGGGCGGCGGAGCGCTGGCGCTCGATCCGCGGCGGGGGTGCGGAACCGGCACAATAATCATAGGGAGGGGCCGCCGTCTCTCGTCCGATGCCCCGAGCGGAGACGCCTGACGCGGTCGCGGAGGCGCCGCCTCCGCGCGACCGGTGCGCGACGGGGATCCAGGGGCTCGACGACATCCTCGGGGGCGGGATCCCGAAGGGGAACATGATCCTGGTCTCGGGGAGCGTTGGGACCGGGAAGACCACGCTCTCGCTCGAGTTCCTCGTGCGCGGAGCCGAGCAGGGGGAACGCTCCCTCTTCCTCTCCGTGACGGAGGCGTCGAAAAAGCTCATCCAGAACCTGTCGGCGTTCGAGTTCTTTCGGCCCGAGTACGTCGAGAACGGCTCGCTCGTCTTCGTCGACGTCCCCGTGATCTACGAGAAGCTCGGTCTCGACCGCGAGGAGTTCGCGGCCGAGGACACCGACCTCCTCGTCCTGACGATCCGCAACCTCGCGAAGGAGATCGGGGCGAAGCGCGTCGTCCTGGATTCCCTCACGTCGGTCTGCTACCGGATCCGTCGCGAGGAGCGGATCCGCGACTTCATGCTCAAGTTGAGCCAGGAGCTCGCCGAGCTCGACTGTACGACGCTCCTCGTGAGCGAGGTCGCACAGAGCCCCTCGCGCTTGTCCCTCTACGGCGTCGAGGAAGCGATCGTCGACGGCGTGATCCTCCTCGGGAACACCCGCCGGCAGGGGGACATCATCCGCGTGCTCCAGATCGTCAAGATGCGCGGGACCTCGCACTCGCGCGCGCAGTACGTGATCGAGCTCACCCCGATCGGCCTCCTCATGGCCCCGCACCTCAAGGGGAGCCGACCGGAGGGTATGTAGCGTGCCGCTCGTGGACATCGGGGAGCGGCTGCGCGGCCTCACCGGCGGCGCCGCCGTCGCCTTCCGGCTCGACCCGCGCGAGTACGCCGACCAGTACTTCGCCGTCCTCTCGGCGACGCTCCGCGACATCGGGAGCGAGACCGACACGCACACGATCTACGTCTCGGTGACGAACCCGGCGGCATTGGTCTGGTCGCTCGCCCAGGCGCTCGACGTGAAGCAGGACCGGATCTCGTTCGTCGACGCGATCAGCCACATCATGATGAACTACCGCGATCCGCTCCCGAACGCCTCGTACATCGAGAGCCCCCGGATGCTCGAGGACATCATGCTCCGGGTCGAGTACCTGCTGAGGCGCAACAAAGCGACGCGCGCGATCGTCGTGATCGACTCGGTCAACTCGCTCGCGATCCACAACCCCCGCGACCTGCTCTCCGAGTTCTTCCACATCATGCTCAACAATCTGAAGAGCCGCCAGGTGCTCGCGATCGTGCTCTCGGTCAGCGAGGACGCGACGTCGGAGCTCGACCAGATGCTCTCGCTCATCGTCGACGAGACGATCGAGGTCGGGCGGGGCGGGAACTGAGGATGGCGAAGGTCGCGCCGGTCCTCGGGGTCGCGGAGATCGACCGCGATCTCGCTCCGGTGCTGCCCTCCGGGTGGCTCGCGCTCCTCGAGGGCCGTCCCGGGAGCGGCCTACCGCTCTTCGCGAAACAGTTCGCCCAGGCGGGGATCGGGCACACGCCGGTGCTCTACTACACCACCTACGAGCGAACCGAGGACGTCCTCAAAGTGTTCGCCGATTTTGGGTGGAAGACCGACGGGCTCTCCGTCGTGAACCTCGCCGACGAGTACTACGAGCGAGTGCTGCGCCGCGACCTCGAGGTCTCGAAGATGCGCGAGCAGGGCCTCACCCTCAAGGACCTCCTCGACGCGCCCGCGAGCCCGCTCCACCGCCGGACGTTCAACCTCGAGAGCCGGCTCCTAGCGGACCTGTCGACGATCGAAGAGCCGTTCCGGCTCGTGCTCGACTCCCTCGACTTCTTCTTGGAGGTGCTCACCCCCGCGCAGGTCACGTCGGTCGCGCGGCAGGTGCGCCACCTCGCCCAGCAGTTCAAGGGCCAGGCGCTCCTGACGCTCCAGTCCGACGTGACCGAACGTCGGACGCAGGGTCTTCTCGAGGACCTGGCCGACCTCATCGTCGAGCTCAAAGCCGAGCCCGGCGTCGACTCCTACGACCACGTCTTCGACATTCGGAAGGTGCGCAACCACCCGGACAAGACCCGGATCGGTACGGCGCGCGCGACGCCGCGGGGTCTCGAGCTCGGCGACTCCCCCTCGGGGCCGCGCGCGGGCTGAGCCCTGCGCCGGAACGCACCGGCCGGCGTTCCGCGCGCACCCGGACGCCAGCGAACCATTATCTACGCTCCTCGGGTCGTTCTACCGAGTAGGCACCGATGGAAGACGTTCTCGTCCGCGTCATCGACAAACCGCAGCTCAAGGACCCGGTCCTCGTCGAGGGATTGCCCGGGGTCGGCAACGTCGGCAAGCTCGCGGCCGACTACCTGCGGGACCAGGTGAAGGCGGTGCCGCTCGCTTCGGTCTACTCGAAGTTCCTCCCGCCCCAGGTCTACGTCAGCGAGGAGGGGATCATCCGCCTGGTCTCCCAGGAGCTGACGTACCGCCGCGCCACGAAGGCCGGCGAGCGGGACCTCATCATCCTCGGCGGCGACTACCAGGGGATCTCGCCGGAGGGCCAGTACGAGCTCACCCACCAGGTCCTCGCGTTCTGTGCCGGGCTCGGGGTCCGCGAGGTCTACACGCTCGCGGGGTTCGCCCAGGGCCACGTCGTCGAGCAGCCGAAGGTCCTCGGGGCGGCCACGTCGGCCGCGCGCGTCGAGGCGATGAAGAAGTTCGGGGTCGTGTTCTCCCGGAACGACCCGGGCGGCGGGCTCATCGGGGCGAGCGGCCTCTTCCTCGGACTCGGTCGGACGTTCCAGATGGAGGGCGTCTGCCTGATGGGCGAGACGAGCGGCTACTTCGTCGACCCGCGCAGCGCGGAGGCCGTGCTGAAGGTCCTCACGCAGGTCCTCGGCCTCTCGATCGACTTCTCCGACCTCGAGGCGAAGGCGAAGGAGATCGACCGGATCGCCCAGAAGATCCACGACGCGGAGCAGCGCCCGTCGGAGTCGTCGCGCGAGACCCCGCGCGAGGACCTGGGCTACATCGGCTGAGCGGGGCGAGGCGCGCGTGCCGCCGGAGCCCGCCGCGGAGCTCGAGCGTCTCCGGCACGTCGAGGAGCGACTCCGCGCGCGCGCCGACGCAACGGGTTTCCTACGGTTCGACCTCTTCCAGGAAATCGCGCTCTACTCCCCCGGCGTCGGGTACTACGAGGACCCCGGTCGGCGCCTCGGTCCGGAGGGCGACTTCTACACCGCCGCCCACGTCCACCCGTTGTTCGGGACGACCGTCGCCGACCGCATCCTTACGGAGTTCGAGCGGCTCGGGCGACCCGCGCGCTTCCGCGTCGTCGAGCTCGGACCCGGTGATGGAACGCTCGCCCGATCCGTTCTCGCGGCCCTGGCTCCGACGCTGGGTGACGCGACGCGCTTCGAGTACGTCCTCGTCGAGCGCTCGGCCTCGCTGCGCGAGGGCGCGCTCGCGGCCGCGCGGGCGGGCGCCGGAGGCGGTGCCGCGCGCCTGGGGAGCGCGCTCTCCGAGGACGGGCCGTTCGCCGGCGTCGTGCTCGGGAACGAGGTCCTGGACGCTCAGCCGACCCGACGGTTCGTCCGACGGTCGAACGGCTGGGAGGAGCTCGGAGTTCGGTTCGAGGAGGCGCGGTGGCGGGAGGCTTCCACGCCGATCGTCGACCCGCTCCCCGGGCCGGCCCTGCCGGCCTCCGTGCCGGAGGGCACGGTGGTCGAGGTCTCGCCCGCCGCGGAGGGTCTGCTGCGGGAGCTCGGCGATCATCTGCAGCGCGGGGCGGCGGTGTTCCTCGACTACGGCTTCGACGAAAACGACCTCGTTCGGGGCCGGCCCGGGGGCACGCTGCAGGCGGTCCGCGCTCACCGAGTGCTCGACGACCCGCTCGCGCAACCCGGGAGCGCGGACCTGAGCACGTTCGTGAACTTCACGCGCGTACGGGCCGCGGCGCGCCGATCCGGTCTCGTCGAGACCGCGTACGGCCGCCAAGCCGAGGCGTTGCTCCGCTGGGGGTTCGAGGCGCGCGTCCGGTCGGCGTTGGCCGGCCTCGATTCGGCATCGGAGGTTCGGCTGAGATTGGCGGCCAAGAATCTGACGTTCGGGTTCGAGAGCTTCCAGGTCCTCGAGCTCCGCGCCGCCGACTGAGCGCCTTCGCCCATCCGGGCATGAGCGGCGTCCGCCCCTATGCCGCTGGGGTCACGTCGTCGTCGGAGTCGCGGGCGTGTCGACGCGCTCGGCGACCTTCGACTCGACCAGCAGCCGGGCCGTCTCGACGGGCAGGTTGAGGACGTCCTCCTTTCGGAGGTCGATCGTCTCGCCACCGATCTCGACCGGCCGGCCCTCTTTGACGATCCGCACGACGGCGGTCAGGCTGCGGGACGGGGCGGACGGGGAGATCGGCGGAACCTCGCCGATCGGCTCGGGAGCGCCGCTGCTTTCGATGGGGGCTGCCGCGGGAGCGCCGGTGACGTCGAGGTACGGCGAGACGGCGAGCCGGTGCGCCCGGAGGCCCTCGACGAGACGGTCGTAGAGCGCGCGCTCTTGGGGGAGGGCGTTCGTGAGATCACGACCGGTGCCAACACTCGCCTGGAAGGCGAGGGTCATCACCTTCATCATGCGCGCCTCGACGATGTCGCGCGCCATCTGGGACGCCCGCTGGTGCGTCTGACGGGCGAGGTCGCCCTTCTTGCCGCCGGGGTTCGACCGCAGCTCGGTCTCGAAGGTCGCCCGGGTCCCGGCGAGGTACGCCTCCGTCGAGGTGTAGAAATCCTGCGGCAGCTTGTGGAGCCCCCGCGTCGCGGCCTCTTCCCGCCGCCATTCCAAGAGGCGTGTGTAGTGATCTGCCACGGGTGCCCGGCCTAGCGGCCCCCAAGGGAGGGGGGACGCTATAGGAGTTGTGGGGTCGGCGGGAACTGCGGGGTCCCCGGTCGAGCGTTCCATGGTGGGCGGGTCGGTGCGCTCGTCGCTGTGGCCCGAGTTCCAGGCGCTGTGGGAGAAGCTGGTCGTCGAGAGCCGTCGCCCCGGCACCGTCGTCGTCGTGGAAGGCGTCCGGGACCGCCGGTCCCTCGCGCGCCTTCACGTGGACGGCCACGTCGTCGTACTCCACCACGGTCGGACGTTGAGCGGCGTCGCGCAGGAGCTCGGCGCCGCGGCGCGGCGGGTGATCGTCCTGACCGACTGGGACGCGGAGGGGGGCCACCTCGCGCGACGGTTGCGCGAGTTCCTCGAAGCGACCCCGATCGAGCTCGACACCGACTTCCGTCGACGGCTCGCCTCGCTCCTGCGCGGCGAGCTCGTCCACGTCGAAGGTCTCGCCGGCTGGGCGCGTCGGACGGCGGAGGCCGTCGGCGTCCCGCTCGAGGTGTGGCTCGCGGAGCTCGACGCGGACGCCGACGCGGGCCGTCGACCTAGGGAATGACCTTGGTCTGGGTCCGGCGGGTATCGCGACGGTTCCGCGTCCGGGACGGTCGCATCCGCTCCGCGCCCTTGCCTTTCCAGCGGAGCCCGCGGCCTTCCTTACCGGCCTTCGTGAGGCCGCGGTAGGCGCGCCCTTTGTGGACCGACGACGTGATCCACTGGATCTTCGGATCCGAGATGATCTCGGGGGCGACGGGGTCCACGAGGACGACCTCGTAGAACTTCTGCTGGCCGTCCTCGCCGACCCAGTACGAGTTGAGCACCTCGAGGTTCGGGTAGTGCTTTTGCGCGCGCTCCTCGGCGATCCGTTGCAGGCTGATCGCGAGGATCATGCGGAGGATACCCTTGCGTTTCGGTCGGCGTCCGGCGATGATCGCGCGGTGGCCCTGGCCGCCTCGCCGCACGCGGACGCGCACGAGGACGAACCCGCGCTTCGCCCGCCAGCCGATGGCCCTCGCCCGGTCGAGCCGGGTCGGGTGCTCGAGCCGCGTCACCGTCGTCTCGCGACGCCAGGTGAGCAGGCGCTCGTGGCGGAGCGCCGCCCCCTCCGGCCCCTGCGTGAGGCGGAAGGAACGGGACATGTACCGATAGGCGGATTGCGTCATGCGGGAGTGCGCGGGGGACCCGAGTCCCCTCTATAAAGCTACCGTGGAGCGGGGTCCGGGGGGACCGGAGAACTCCACGGAACATGGGGTTTCGGGGGTGGGACGACCTTCGCCGTCGCATGGCTCTCCGTCGAGACGGCGCGCTCGAGATGGGCGACGAACTCGCGGACGAGCCGGTCCAGCCGGGGGCGGTCGCGCTCCGGGACGTCGACCGGCGCCTCCCAGACGACCGCCGCCCCGCCGGACGTCGGCGTGAGCCGGAAGCGGAGCTCGCTCGCGCTGCTCGGGATCGCGGGGTTCATCTTCTCGAGCGTCGCCGCGACGCGGGACTCGGGGGGGTCCGCGGACTCGGTCCGCTCGACCTTGTAGCCGAGCGCGGCGAGGTAGTCGGCCAGGTAGCCGGCGAACCGTTCGCGACCCATGCCGCGCACGCGGACCCAATCAAGGCTGTCAGCCATCTTTCCTCTTCACGAGCCGGTTGACGCTCTTCACGAAACCGAGCCACATCCGGTACTCGGAATCGGTCGGCGTCGCCCGGCCGAGGATGCGCCGGAACATGAGGTTGAGCCCTCGCTGCTTGTGCTTGGGGTACCCCGCCCGGGCCGCCAGCTCCCCCATCCGCTCGAGGAGGAGCTCCTTCTCGCGACCCTGCAGGACCAACAGCTCGGGCGCGGGCGTGCTCTCCGGGTTCTCGTCACCGAGCGCCCGGTGCGCCGCGTAGAGGACGACGCCGACGGCGTGCGAAAGGTTGAGCGTGGGGAACTCGCGGCGCGCGGGGATGTGGACCAGGAGGTCGCAGCGCGCGAGCTCGTCGCGGCCGAGGCCGTTGTCCTCGGGCCCGAAGACGAGGGCCGCGCGACCGACCATCGGGCGCAGCATCTCGCCGAGGCGCTCGGGGTTCACGGCGCGCCGCAGGTAAGCGTTCGAGCGACCCGCCGAGAGGTCCGTGGTGCCCACGACCAGGTCGGCGTCGTCGACCGCTTCCTCGAACGAGGTCGCCACGCGGGCCGCCCGGAGGATCGATTGGCCGGCCATCGCCCGACGGAGCGCCTCGGGACCGAGCGACGCCCTCGGCCGGACGAGGGTCAAGCGCGCGACGCCGAAGTTCGCGGCGAGACGTGCCACAGCGCCGACGTTGCCGTCCTCCTTCGGACGGATCAGGACGACCTCGATCCGGGCGCTCACCCGTGGGCCGCCTCCGCGAAGAGGCGCTCAACCATCCACTCCGGGTCGAACGGCATCAGGTCCCCGTAGCCCTGGCCGAGGCCGACGAAGACGATCGGCTTCTTCGTGACGAACGTCGTCGAGAGCGCGGCGCCGCCTTTCGCGTCGGCGTCGAGCTTGGTGAGGATGAGGCCGTCGAGCCCGAGGGCCGCGTCGAACATCTTCGCCTGCTCGACGACATCGTTCCCCGAGAGCGCGTCGCCGACGAACAGCGTGAGCTGGGGCGCTACGACGCGGCGGATCTTCTTCGCCTCCTGGACCAGGTTCTCGTTCGTGTGCTGGCGGCCGGCGGTGTCGACGAGGACGACATCGAGGTGGCGCGCCCGCGCGTGCTGGACCGCGTCGTACGCCACCGCCGCGGGATCGCTCCCCTCCTGCTGCCGCACGACCTTGATCCCGAGACGCTCGCCGTGGACGAGGAGCTGTTCGATCGCCCCCGCGCGGAAGGTGTCGCCCGCCGCGATCACGACCCCGAGGCCCGCGTCGCGGACCCGTCCCGCGACCTTGGCGACGGTCGTCGTCTTGCCGGTGCCGTTGACCCCAACGAACAGGACGATGAACGGCTTCGGGGCGTGAGCGCGGGCGAGCGCGACGATGTCGAGCTTCGGAACGCTGAGGATCTCCCGGACCGACGCCTCGAGGCTCGACCGTATCGCCGTCCCGACGTCGGAGCCGAGCCGGACCTTGCGCCCCTCGAGGTCGCGCTTCAGGTTCCGCCGCAGCTTCTCGACGACCGGGAGGGCGACGTCGGACTGGAGCAGGACGAGCTCGAGCTCGTCGAGGACCTCGTCGAGCTTGCCCTCCTTGATGCGCGAGCCGAGCCAGCCTTCCGTGAAATCGCTGGTCGCGGGTCCGCCGGCGGCCGGCGTTGGGGTGGTCGACGATCTCGGAGGTGCCGCCGACTCGGAGGGCGCCGACGCGCCGATCCCGAGCTTCGACTTAATCGCCGCCCACATCGCTGGCGGCCGCCCCCGAGTCGTCCGGTCCGGGGCCGCCCTGGGTGACGGACTCGATGCGGCGGGCGAGGACCTGGACCCGCTCATCGAGCGTGCGGATCTGTCCCTCCATCTCCTGCGACGCCTGATCGATCTTGAGGAGCCGGTCGGCGAGCATCTCGACGACCTTGGGGCGCTCGAGCTCGACGACGATCCCCGACCCGACCCCGATGAGGACCTTCTCGGTCGCGGCGGGCGCGCCGCGCACGAACGTCTCCCCACCGATGGGGAGGAGGAGCTCGGCGCCGGCGGCGAGGCGCTCGAGACCCTCGAGCGACTCCTTCGCGCGCTGGTGGTCCGAGCGGGACGCCGCGAGGTACTGGTGCTGCTGGAGGAGCTGGTTCAGCTGAGCGCGGTACGCGTCCAGCCGCATGATCTCCTCCTGGACCTGTTCCTCGGTGACCTCGACCCGGGAGGCGCTCACGTCGTGACCTCGGCCACGGACTCGACGCGGATCCCCCGGCGCTTCACGCCGTGGCAACCGCCGATCTCCGAGAGCACCCATTCCGTCGCGCGCTCGGCCGAGGGCGCCTCGCAGACCTTCGTGAACGTCTGCCAGTACGAACGACGGGCTAGAAATCGACCGGTGATAGACCAGCGCGGCACGGGGCCCTCCTGGGTGGGCGCTCCACCCGGGTGCCGTTCTTAACGCTTTGCTGACGGCCGGGGTGCGCGATCACCGGGAAGGTCGCCGCGCGCCGCGACGACGTCGGCGTCGCTCGCCTGGCGCCCGTTACGCAGCTGGGCCCGGGTCGTCGGGGGAGGTCGCGGTCGGGTCCGCGTTCGGAACCGCGGCCCGGCGAACGAACCGCTCGCGCTCCTTGATCCACGCCGCGACGCGTTCGTCGAGGCGCTCTCGGCCCGCGAGGCTGCCGACGAGCGGCTCGACGGCCGCGCCGGCCACCGGCGCCTCGCGCGCCCCGACGTCGTCCAGCACCATCGAGCGGAGCCCCGCGACCTTCACGCCGCGAGTTGTTCGGCGTCGTGCCATCGGCCCACCACCTCCGCGTCGGTCAGCCCGACCGTGGGCGAAAAGATCACGCGCTCGCCCCACCGCGATCGCGCCTCGGGGTAGTCGTCCACCGTGAGCGGGAGGACGAGCCCGTCGGCGTGCGCCCCGTCGGCGAGCTGCGAGAGCAACGGGTTGACGTCGTCCGTCGCGGCGGCCGGCGGCGCTACGACCAGGTGCGGGTCGAACCGCCGCAAGACCTGCTCGACGAGCGGAACTCCCGCGGCCGTCGGGACCAGGGAGCACCGGCATCCGCGCTTCATCAAGAGGTAGGCCCCGAGCGCTCCGCGCGGACCGTCGACGAGCGCGACGACACGTCCGGCGACCCCGAGCGGCAGGCCGCCCGGTCCCGCCTGGCGACCCGTCGACAGGTAGGTGCGCGCGTCGCGGACCTCGACGGCCAGCTCGACCTCCGGCGTCTCGAGGTCGACCTTGAGATGGAGGGCGGCGAACCGATCGAGGATATCGCCGCCGAGGTCGGCCCCCAGCTGCTGGCTCGTGAACGGGTGCTGCCCGGTGCGCCGGGCGCGCACCGCGAACCGGGCACCGGCGAAGAGCTGCGGTTCGATGACGCGCAGCGCCGCCTCGCGGATCCGGTCCCGGTCGGTGGGCACCTCGACCACCTCGCTCACCGACGTGACCCCGAAGACCCGTCGCAGGAGCCGGATCGCACGCGCCGCGTCGTCCGCCTCGACGTACAGGTGACCGTGGTCCGACCGGAGCCGGCAGGGCTCGGCCGCGACGGCGAACTGATCGAGGACATTGCGGCGCAGCGTGCGCTCGAACTCACGGCGCACCGGCGCCGACTTGAGCGCGAGCTCACCGTAGCGTACGAGGATCAACGCGGCCACAAGGAATCGTTATGAAAGACGGCCCGCTTTACGGTTGCTCTCGGGGGAATCGCGACGGCAACGGGTGCGGGCGCCGGCCCGGCGCACGACGACCCGTGGGAGCCGCTCGTCGGTCCGCTCGTCGACCAGCTGGCCCGCGTCCTCACCGCCCACGGCGCGGCGACCGACCCGGTGCCGCTCCGCCAGCAACTGGACCGCGGCGGGAGCGATCGGGGCGACCTCGCGCTCGCGGTGCACCGGTACGCGAAGGCGCTCGGGCGGGACCCGGGCGGGTTCGCGAAGGAGCTCGCCGCCGGCCTCGTGCTGACCCCCGGCGTTGCCGGCATCAGCGCCGCGGGAGCGTTCCTCAACATCATGGCCGACCCGGTGTGGTTGACGCGGAACCTCCTCGGTTCCGTGTTCGCTCGGCGGGAACGGTGGGGCCACCTCGACGGTCCTCCGACGGCGACCTGCGTCGAGCACACGAGCGCCAACCCGACCGGGCCGTTCCACGTCGGCCGGGTCCGGAACGGGATCATCGGGGACACCCTCGCGAGGGTGCTGCGGGCAACGGGGGCGTCGGTCACGACGCAGTACTACGTCGACGACGTCGGCCGGCAGGCGGCCATGATCGCCTGGATCTGGTCGAAGCCCCGCGCCGAGTGGCCGCCGGAGATCCTCGCGGCGCTGGGCGGAGCGACCCCCGAGGAGGAGGAGCGGATGCGACCGGACGCACGGTACGGCCGGCCGTACTCCGCGGTGAGCCGGTGGCTCAAGAGCGACCCGGTGGCGGCCGCCGAAGTGCAGGCGATCAGCCGCCGGCTCGAAGCCGGCGAAGAGGTGCCGCGTCACCGCGAGCTCGCGAAGCAGGTGCTCGACGGCATGGTCGGTTCCCTCGCCCGCATCGATATCGGGTTCGACGAGTTCGTCTGGGAATCGAAGTTCCTCAGGGACGGATCGGTCGAGCGGGTCGTCGAGCGGCTTCGGTCGGCGCCTCACGCCGTCCGCGAGGAGAACGGCGCGTGGGCCCTCGACACCGCCGGCTACGGTCTCCCGAAAGAGAGCGCCCGCGTCATCGTGACGCGGGCCGACGGGACGACGCTCTACGCGGTCCGTGACGTCGCGTACCATCTCGAGAAGTTCGCGCGGTTCGCCCGCGCGATCGACGTGCTCGGGCAGGACCATCACCTCCACGCGAAGACCCTCGACGCGATGCTCGCCGAGCTCGGGGAGACCCGACGGCCGGAGTTCGTCATCTACCAGGACATCACGGTGCCGGAGGGCGGCCGCATGTCGACGCGGCAGGGGAAGGTCGTCTACCTCGACGACCTCCTGGACGAGGCGGTCGAACGGGCGCGCGCCGAGGTCGTTCGACGGCGCGACGACCTGACCCCACCGGAGGTCGACGCCATCGCTCGCGCGGTCGCAGCCGCGGCGGTCCGATACCACATCGTGCGAGTGACCCCCGAGAAGACGGTCCAGTTCCAATGGGAGGACGCCCTCGCCTTCGAAGGCAAGAGCGGCCCCTTCCTGCAGTACTCGTTCGCGCGCGCTTCGAGCATCCTCCGCAAGGCCGAACTCGCGGGGGACCCGGGGTACGAGGCCGGCTCCCTCCAGGGCGTCGACGAGCAGCGGCTCGTCAAGGTCCTCTCGCGCTTCCCGGGGGTCGTCGGCGCGGTGGCCCGCACGACCCACGTCCACGCCCTCGCCGGCTACGCCTACCAGGTCGCCGAGGAGTTCAACCACTTCTACGAGACCACGACCGTGCTCGGTGCGGGACCCGAGCGGTCGAGCCGGCTCGCGCTCGTGCTGGCGACCCAGCGCACGCTCGGGAACGCCCTCGCCCTCCTTGGCCTCGAACCCCTCGAGCGGATGTGAGCCCGGGGCCGTCGAAACCTAGATGAACCGCATCGGCGGTGCGGTCGAACGGGAAGATCCGTGGGCGCGCTCGAGGACTTCAAGAAATTCATCGCCCAGGGGAACGTCGTCAGCATCGCGGTCGCGTTCATCATCGCCGCGGCGTTCACCCTCGTCGTCGGCTCGTTGGTCACCAACATCATCCTCCCGGTCGCCGGCATCCCGGGCCACGTCGACTTCTCCCAGCGCAACGTCACCGTCGGTGGGAGCGTGATCAGCTACGGGCTGTTCGTCAACGCTGTGATCGACTTCATCATCGTCGCGCTCGTCGTCTTCTTCGGTATCGTGCGCCCGATGGCGAAGCTGGAAGAACGACGTAAGGCTCGGCAGGCGGCCGAGCCGCCGACGACGAAGGACTGCCCGTTCTGCTTCGGGAAGATCCCGATCAAAGCGACGAAGTGCCAGTTCTGCACGTCGACGCTGCCGTAGGTTCGGCCGTCACCGCGCGAGCGCCGGGTCCGCGCGACCGGCCTCGGCGAACCCCTTGGCACGCAGCCGGCAGGCGTCGCACCGTCCGCACGGTCGGGCCCGACCCGCGTAGCAGCTCCACGTGAGCTCCCACGGCACGCCCAAGCGGTCGCCCCATCGGACGATCTCCGCCTTCGACAGGCGGAGCAGCGGCGCGCGCGTGCGGGGCGACCACCCCTCCTCGACCCCGACCCGCGTCGCTCGGCGCGCGAGGCGGTCGAACGCGCGCAGGAACTCGGGCCGGCAATCCGGGTAGCCCGAGTAGTCGACGGCGTTGACGCCGAGGTAGATCGACCGAGCGCCATGGCTCTCGGCGTAGCCGAGCGCCAGGGCGAGGAAGAGCGTGTTCCGCGCCGGGACGTACGTCGGGGGAATCGTGCCGGAACGCCTACGACCGGCACGCAGGGAGGGTCGGTGAGGGTCGGTCAGGCTCGAGGGGAGGAGCGCGGCGACCGGGAGCCGCACGACCTGGTGTTCGAGCGCGCCGTAGTGGCGCGCCAGCGACCGCGCTCGGGCGACCTCGCGCACGTGGCGCTGGCCGTAGACGATCGTGAGGGCGCGGACCGGGGGCTCCCGGCGCGACGCGATGGCGAGGCACGTC
>Ga0075436_100001297_pt1 | contig 17001 bp, 19 predicted proteins | sample RhiMethybrSRZTD5_FD_75303 | JGI IMG/M metagenome (GOLD analysis project Ga0075436, IMG submission 75303) | Populus rhizosphere microbial communities from Tennessee, USA - Rhizosphere MetaG P. TD hybrid SRZTD5 | ecosystem: Host-associated > Plants > Roots > Rhizosphere > Soil | place: USA...
TGTGGGCGGTGTGTCCCTCGTGGCCGCGCTCACGACCCGGTCGGTTCGGGAGCTTGCACTGGCGCCCGGGGCTCGCGTGTACGCTTCGTTCAAAGCGATGGCCGTGCACTTGTGCTAGGGGCGCATCGCGCCCATACAGAACCGTACACGCCCAAAGGCACGGCCATGCCGACTCCGTTCGAGAGTGCGCAGCTCAACCTGCAGCTGTTCGACCTCCGTCGCGAACCGATCCTGCGGGAGGCGCGCATGTGGTTCATCCGTGATTTCAATCCGGAGACGTTCGACGAGCTGATGGCGGTCGTGCTCGGCGATCGCAACGCCTCGTTCCGCATGGTACTCGGCTATTGGGACATGGCTGCCTCGCTCGTCACCGGAGGCGCGATAGACCAGGATGCTTTTCTTGCCGCCCACACCGAGGTGTTCGCGACGTTCAGCAAGGTCGAGCCGTTTCTCGCCGAGTTGCGTGCGACGAGCGACGAGCCCGACTTCTGCAAGCATCTCGAGACGGTCGTGATGTCGATGCCGGGCGTGGAGGTTCTGCTCGCTCGACGGCGGAATGCGTGGCTCGCCGCGGCCAAAGCTCGGCGGACCGAGCCGTCGCCGGATGTCCAGCGTGCCTAACCATGAGGACGAGGGCGCGGCGCGTACTCCGGCAATGCCCGGCGAGCCTCTGCCACTCGATCCGTTAGTCGGGGCGTACTATGAGCGCGCACCGGAGGAGTCGCGCCTCGAGATCGGTGCCTTCCGTCTCGAGGAAGCGCGAACGCGAGAGCTGATCGGCCGGCACGCGCCGCCGCCGCCTGCGCGCGTGCTCGATGTCGGCGGTGCCGCGGGCGCGTATGCGTTCTGGCTCGCGGAGCAGGGCTACGAGGTTCGGTTGATCGATGCCGCACCGCGGCTCGTCGCAATCGCACGGTCGCGCAGTGATGAGGCATCGCACCCGCTGGCGTCGTGTGCGGTGGGAGATGCGCGCGCCCTCGATGCACCCGACAATTCGGCGGACCTGGTGCTGCTCCTCGGACCACTGTACCACCTGGTCGACGCGGAGGATCGGCGGCGCGCGCTGCTCGAAGCCGTCCGTGTGCTCCGTGCGAGCGGGGTGCTCATCGCGGCCGGCATCTCGCGTTGGGCATCGACACTGGACGGCCTGAGCCGCAACGTGCTCAGCGACCCCGCGTTTGCGCGCATCGTCGAGCGCGACCTCGTCGATGGACAGCATCGGAATCCAACAGACCGCCTCGAGTACTTCACCACGGCGTATTTCCACAAGCCGGAGGAGCTGCGCGACGAGGTCGGTGCTGTCGGCCTAACGGTCGAAGCCCTGTACGGCGTCGAAGGCCCGGGCTGGATGCTGCCCGATTTCATGCAGCGATGGAACGACGAGCAGGGACGGGACGACCTGCTCCGCGTTGCGCGAGTATGCGAACGCGAGCCATCGATGGTCGGGTGCAGCGCACATCTTCTCGTGGTCGCCAGGAAGCTGCCACCGCTGTGACAGGCTCACCTTCCGGCGCAGCACGGAGAACGATGACCCCGACCGTATCGTGGCCGTAGAGCGCGATGACTCCTGACCGTATCATCCTCGCGAGTTGGGCAGTGTTTCTGCTCGTATGGCTCGGTCTGTCGTTTTTCGTCAAACGCGACGTGCGCGGGGGGCGAACCGCCAGCGCCTACCAAGTGCGAGAGCTTGTCCTGGTGGTCGTCATCGTCGTGGTGGCCTGGTCGTACCGCCATCATCGGTCCGGCCCGCATCTCGCCTCCAACCGCCTGTCCCTGTTCGTGCCCACGCGGCCCCTGTTGTGGATCGGCGCAGGTCTCGCGGCGATCGGCGTCGCCGTCGCGATTTGGGCCCGTCTCTACATCGGCCGCAACTGGAGTCCGCGCCCCGCCAAGAAGGAAGCACACGAGCTCGTCACGGGCGGGCCATATGCCGTTGTGCGCCATCCGATCTACACCGGCATCATCATCGCGGCGTTAGGCACCGCACTCACCGGGACCATTGTGGGACTGATCGTGCTTGCCTTCGCGGCCGCCCTCTTTCTGTCGCGAGTCCGTACGGAAGAGCAAATCATGCTCGAGTTGTTCCCTGACGCGTATCCGTCGTATCAATCGCGCACGAAGCGGTTGATTCCGTTCATCTGGTGAGAACCGGCAGCGGCATGGGCGGCACCGTCGTTGATTGGCTCCTCGACGCCGACCCGTCGATTCGTTGCCAGGTCATGCGTGACCTGATCGGCGCACCCGCCGACGTCATCGCAGCCGAGCGCGCGCGCATCGGGGAGCAGGGTTGGGGCGCGATGCTGCTCGATCTGCAGCGGCCCGATGGCAATTGGGGCGACGGCGTCGACACGCCGCTCTGGTGGACCAACCTGTACACGCTCGTGTACCTCCGCGACCTCGGTCTCGACCCGGCGAGCGGCCGTGCGCGCGCCGCGATCGATCGCGTTAGGCGCAACGTCGGATGGGGGCCCGAGTTCGGCAACGCGCCGTTCTTCGACGGCGAGATCGAGCCGTGCATCAACGGCCGCGTCGCGGCCCTTGGCGCCTACTTCGGCGTGCGCAGCCACCGGCTCGCCGAGCGACTGTTAGGCGAGCAGCTCCCGGACGGCGGATGGAACTGCGAAGCCGAGCGCGGCTCGGTGCGCTCGTCCTTTCACACCACGCTGTGCGTGCTCGAGGGCCTGCTGGCACTGGAGAACGCGTTCGGTACCACCTCGGACTTGACGGAGGCGCGAACACGGGGACACGAATATCTGATCGAACGTCGTCTGTTGAGACGGAAATCGACCGGCGACGTCATCGACCCGGCCTGGACACGCTTCGCCTTCCCGCCGCTCTGGCACTACGACATCCTGCGCGCGCTCGATTACCTCCGCGCGGCAAACGTGAAGCGAGAGGCGCGCCTGGACGAGGCGGTCGCGATCGTGCGAGGTCGGCGCCAGCCCGACGGTCGGTGGCTCCTCGACGTGCGCCATCCCGAAACCCCGTTCGAAGACATCGCGGGCGCCGTGGACGCGCCGAATCGCTGGATCACGCTGCGCGCGCTGCGAGTGCTCGACTGGTTCGGTTGACGCATTGCACTCGCTCGAGTCGTGTGGCGTGGTTCGAGCCTAACCCGACTACGCGGGGCGCCGCGCCTACATTCGCGCCACCGCCTTGCGCGCCAGTGCTTCCTCCATCTGCTCGATCTGCGCCTGTGTCTTCTGCACCTTGCCCATGGCGATCGATACCGTGAACGCGCGACTGCCCTTGCGCACCGCGACCTTTGCGTAGTTGCCGGCGCCGCTCCAATAGGCTTCGTCGCCCAGGCCGCTCACCGGGTGCGGAGGAAACGTGTTCTTTGCGGCTTGGTACATGACAGGCGTCTCGACCATGACGTTCACCGCGGGCTGGTCGCTATAGGACGACGTGTCCGGCGAGAACAAGCACACCTGTTTGCTCCCCAGGAACGGCCGACCGGGCAGCGATTTGATACCGACCACCGTGCTCACCTCGGCGGCTGTGAGCAGGGTGCACGGGTTGACCGAGGCCGTTTGCGCCGTTAGGCTGGGCACGATGAGGCAGGAGCAGAACGCAAGGAACGCCGTGATCCGGACACCACGCATGTCGACCTCCACGCGGTTACGGTGAAGCGGCTCTGGGAAAGGGTGAGCGGAACGAGTATCTCGCCGATCCCGGCCCGTCGTCAAGTGGCGTCGTCGTCGCGGGGCGGCCGAAACGCATTCGCGCCGGGAATCGTGGTTGCTAACGCAGGCCCAACTCGCGACATACCTTGAGATCGCCAACCACGCGTGCCCGACGTGTGCCTGCCTAACGTACCCTAAGACAACGCCAGAAGGCTCCGGAGACGTGCCACGCAGCGGGTCTCGCTCAAACCGACCGGCTACCGCAAATTGGCATTGTAAATTGGCGTGCAGGGTGTTAGCTTGAATGGAGAGGACACGCGCCCAGCGCGCGCGTCGAGAGGCGATTGGATTTGGGGCCCGCCAGATTGCGGGCCCTTTTTCGTTTCAGTCGTTGCCGTCAGTTGACGGCGCCCTTCGTGAGGGTTGTCACGAGCACGTTGTCGTCGGTTCGTACAGCACCTGGTCCACAGACCGCGCTCCGACCACAGCATAGATCATTTCGAGGAGCACATCATGCGTACGACCGGCGTAGTAAAGTGGTTCAACGATGCAAAGGGCTTCGGTTTCGTCACCCCGGCCGATGGACAGAAGGATTGCTTCGTGCATCACTCGGCCATCCAGGGCGAAGGCTTCAAGTCCCTAGCCGAGGGCGAGACGGTGGAGTTCGACATCGTGCAGGGCCAAAAGGGCCCGGCGGCGGAGAACGTGACACGAGTGGCCCGCTAGCGAACGAGAAGTCCACGTTCATCGGAAGACGCGTCGCTTGCGGCGCGTCCTTCCGTGAGTAGAGCGCCGGCCGGGAGACGCAAGTCGCACCAGCCGGCGCTCGATCCATGTATGGAGGTTCGATGGTCGACACTCTGAACCCGCACCCCTTGGCCGACAGTCCCCTGTGGGCCGATCGTCCGTCATTTCTCGCATCGCACCGTGCCCTTTCCGTCTGTACGCGCGAACTCGAACAGCTCGCCACCAACGTCGTACGCGGCGTTGCGGCGCTCAGCCTTGCAGGCGTGGACGAGAAGTCGAAAGAGCGTCTGTCGCCGGGCCGCTGCATCGTCCAACTGGGACCAGTGGCGCTGACCATCACGTGGTTAGGCAGGACCATTGACTCGGTGGCCGATGGCGACCTGCTCGCCATCGTCTGGCGCGGCGCCGTGGCGCCACGCGGCGAGCATCTGCCTGAGCGCATGACGACGCGACACAATCCGCTCGCTGTGACCGCTCTCTGGGAAGAGGTGTTCGTGGCGGCCGGCGCCGATCAGGCGAGCTGGGCGTGGCAATCGAAGGGCGCCAGCACCACGAGTTATTCGTCGGTCGAGCTTGCCGCGCAGTGTGTGGAGCGATTGCGCATGGCGTACGAGGAGTGCCGCGCCGCGGGAGACGCAGTGGCGTGATTCGCTCTGGCGGATCAGCCGCAATGTGGACTGATCCACGCCGGATTATCTTCTGGTGGCCGGCTCTTCGCGATGGCTGAACTGGTTGCCGATCCACGCGAGGCTTTGCCCAAGGTGCGCGCTCCAGTAATCCCAGTTGTGGGTGCCGGGATACTCGTGGTACTCGTGCGGCACGTGCAGCGCCGTGAGACCCGCGTCGAACGCCCGGTCCTGGTCCACGAACGGATCCTCGGCGCCAATGTCGAAATAGAGCGCGGGCATCAGATCTGGTTGGGCGGCCTGCAACCGCGCGACGCGCGTGAGCGGATCGCGCGATCGCCATGCCGCCGTGTCTTTGCCTAACGCCTCTTCCAGCGACGGCCACGCGCCGCCCGACGCCTGCCGGAGCTGATCCATGTTCGCCGCGTAGACGTCGCGCCCGGCGTACGGATGCGGTCCGGCATACATCAGCTGCAGCGTTCCCGAGTGGCTCGCCGCCGCGCTCCACACCTCTGGATACTCGAGCGCCAACTCGACCGCGCCGTATCCGCCCATGCTCAAACCCGCAATTGCCCGGTGTGCGCGATCGGGAATCGTGCGGTAGACCGAATCCACGTGGTGCACGAGGTCGCGCGCGACGTAGTCATCATAGTGCGGCCACGGCACGCAGAACTGCGACGCGGGCTCCGTGCGAGTCGTGTCACGCTTGCAGTCATTGTAGTTGCCCATCGAATTCCACGTCGTGTACCAACTATTGTCGCCATCGGGCATCACGACGATCATTTCCGGCGCGCCATCGGCGATCAGCGAATCCAACGCCAGGTCCAAATGGCCTAACTGGACCCAGTTGGTCTCGTCTCCGTTCAGGCCGTGGAGGTAGTACGCCACCGGATAGCGGCGCGACGCGTTCGTCGCATACGACGGCGGCAGGTAGACGAGGTAGTGCTTGGTGACGCCCAACGCCGACGACCACAACGAGTCGGCGCGAACGGTGCCGTGCGTCGGCAGAACGGTCGATGCGGCGAGGAACAGCTCGAGGAGCACGATTCCGCTAACGATGCGAGCCCAGCGCCTCGGCGAGGGCGTCCCACGCCAGCAGGGCGCACGGATGTCGCACCGGCAGACGCGCCACACCGGCGAGCGCACGCAAATCGCCGAGCGATTCGTCGGGCCCGCCGCCTTCGCCGTGCACCATGCGCGTGAAGTGATCCATGATCTCCGCCGCCTCGGCTTTCGACTTGCCCTTGAGCCGCTGCGTGAGCATCGACGCCGACGCCTGCGAGATGGCGCATCCCTCACCGGTGAACCGCACCTCGCGCAGCGTGTCGCCGTCGAACTGCAGCTGCAGGTCGATCACGTCGCCGCACAGCGGATTCTTTTTGCGCAGCGCGACATCGGGGTGTTCCAGTTTGCCGCGATTACGCGGGCGCCGGTAGTGATCGAGGATCAACTCTTGATAGAGCGCCTCGACATTGGAGCGATGCGCGTCCGCTCCGTTAGGCGCGCCCTTGCGGTCGTCAGACGCCGACACGACTGAACATCTCCCGGGCGGCCATGACGCCGTTCACCAGCGCGTCGATGTCCGCGTCGTCGTTGTAGACGTAGAACGACGCGCGCGCCGTGGCGCTGACGCCGAGGCGCCGCATGAGCGGCTGCGCGCAGTGATGACCGGCCCGTATGCAGACGTGGTGCGAATCCAAGATGGTCGCCAGGTCGTGGGGATGTACATCTCCTACGTTGAAGCTCAACACACCGCTGCGGTCGTCGGGTCCCGGGCCGTAGATTCGCACGCCCTCGATCGCCGCAAGCCGGTGGTAAGCGGCGGCCACCAGCTCGCGCTCGTGCGCCCGCACGGTGTCCATCCCGATGCTCTCCAGGACCGACACAGCGGCCGCCATTCCCACCGCGCCGGCTGCGTTAGGCGTGCCCGCCTCGAACTTGTGCGGCAGCCGGTTCCACGTGCTGTGGTCATCCTCCACGAACTCGATCATGTCGCCGCCGGTGAGGAACGGCGGCATCGCCTCGAACAGGTCGCGCCGCCCCGCCAGCACACCGATGCCCATCGGGCCGAGCATCTTGTGGCCGCTCGCGGCGAAGAAATCCAGGCCCGACTCGTCGAAGCGCACCGTGAGATGCGGCGCCGCCTGGGCTCCGTCACACACGGCGATCGCGCCAACGCCGTGTGCCAGCTCGACGATCTCGTGCACGGGCGCGATGGTCCCCAGCACGTTGGACACGTGCGCGAACGCGACGACCTTGGTCCGAGGGCCGAGCATCGCGCGCAGCCGGTCGAGATCGATCAGGCCGTTCGGCAAGAGCTCGCAGATCCGGAACCGCGCCTTCCGCTCGTTGGCCAACTGTTGCCACGGGACGAAATTCGCGTGGTGCTCGGAGCCCGTCACCACGATGTGATCGCCGGCGCCGACGTTCGCCCGGCCCCACGATGCAGCCACCAGGTTGAGCGACTCGGTGGTGCCGCGCGTGAAGATCAGACTGTCGGCGTCGCCGACTCCGAGAAACGCCGCCACGCGCGCACGCGCCTCGTGGTAGCGTTCCGTGGCGCGAACCGACAGTGCATACGCGCCGCGGTGCGGATTCGCGTTGTCGTTCTCGTAGAAGTCTCGGATCGCATCGAGGACGGCGCGCGGCTTCTGCGTCGTGGCCGCGGAGTCGAGATACGCGAGACGCGGTGACGCGGCGAGCAGCGGAAACTCGGAGCGGGGCAGGGCGCTCATCATCGGATGCGTTCTCCCACCCAGATCGCGTCCTGCTCGATGCGCACGCGGTATACCGGCAGCGATTCGCTGGCCGGGAAGCGTTTCACCGCGCCCGTCCGGCAATCGTACCGCGCCCCGTGCCACGCACACTCGATAATGCCGCCCGGAAGCAGCGCGCCATCGGACATCGCAAACTCCTGATGCGTGCAAACGTTGCCTAACGCGTGAATCTCGCCGTCGGTATTCACCAGGCAGATGCGCTCGCCGGTCGACAGCGTCACGCCCTTGAGGGAGCCGGGCGGGAGCTCATCCAGATCGGCGACGCGCTCGAGCGCTGGTCGAGCCGCGGAGCTCACGATCCCGCGGCCGCCCCCGTGAAGCGCCGCAGCGTCAGGGCCTCGAGCTCCGCGCGCACTTCCGGCAGGCCCACCGCCTCGATTACCCCGGCCGCGAACGCATAGGTGAGCAGCTTTCGCGCCCGCTCGGCGCCGATGCCGCGGCTCTTCATGTAGAACAGCGCAAGCTCGTCCAACCGTCCCACGGTGGCGCCGTGCGTGCACTTCACGTCGTCGGCGAAAATCTCGAGCTGGGGTTTGGTGTCCACTCGTGCCTGGGCCGAGAGCAGCAGGTTGTTGTTCTCCTGCTTGCCGTCCGTCTTCTGCGCCTCAGGCCTAACGTACACCTGTCCGTTGAAGACGCCGTGCGACGCGCCGTCGAGAATCCCCTTGTAGACTTCACGACTGAACGTGTTCGGGCTCGCGTGCTCGATGCGCGTCTGCTGGTCCACGTGCTGTTCGCCGTCCAACAAATACAGGCCGTGCAGCGTGGCGCCGCTGCCCTCGCCGTTCAAGAGCGTGTAGATGTTGGTGCGCGCGAGCTCGCCGCCTGCCGCATACGAAAACGACACGAGGTGGCTGTCGCGTCCCTGGCGAGCCTGCAGCGTGCCGACGTGAAAGGCTCGCTCGCTCTCGGTTTGCAGCTTGAGGTGCGCGAGCGTGGCGCCATCCTCGAGCACGGCCTCCGTGACCGCGTTGGTGAAATAGCCCGCGGCGCCGCCCATCGACACATAGCTTTCGACGACCGTGGCTTTCGAATGGTGTCCGGCCACGATGAGCGTGCGCAGATGCGACGCCGATCCCGCCGCGTCGGGTGTCGACACGAACACGAGGTGCACCGGTGTGTCGAGCTGGACGTTGGGCGCGAGCTGGATCACCGCGCCGCCGTGCATGAACGCCGTGTTGAGCGCGGTGAAGGCCGTCTGTTGGAAATCGGCCACCTTGCCGATGTGACGCTCGAGCAGATCGGGCTGGTCGCGCCACGCCGCAGCGAGGTCCGTCACGCGCACGCCGCGTGGCCGCGCGATGTCGCTCGACAACGCGCCGTCGAAGCGCCCGTTCACGAACACCAGCCTGATCCAGTCCGGCCGGCCGAAGGTGAACGGCTCGATGTCTTTCGCCTCGAGTCTAACGGACGCCGCCGGTGGCCCGGCGTGGAACGCGCCCTCGGCGATGGGTGAGACGCTCGTGAAGTGCCAGTCTTCGTTCTTGGGCGTCGGATATCCCAGCGCCGCGAAGCGATCGATGGCCGCGCGTCGCAGCGGCAGGAGCCACGACGGACCGCCGCCGCCACCGTTCGCCGCGAATTGCTCGAAGTCGCGTAGTACGACCGGCGCGGTCACGCCACCGCCTCCGCCGGCGATTCCAGCCAGTCGTAGCCCTTCTCCTCGAGCTCGAAAGCCAGCTCCTTGCCACCCGATTTCACGATGCGTCCCGCCGACAACACGTGCACGTAGTCGGGCACGATGTGGTTGAGCAGTCGCTGGTAATGCGTGACGACGATGGTCGCGTTGTCCGGGCGCCGCAGTTTGTTGACGCCTTCGGCGACGATGCGTAAGGCGTCAATGTCGAGGCCCGAGTCGGTCTCGTCGAGAATCGCGAGACGCGGCCGGAGCACGGCCATCTGCAGAATCTCGTTGCGCTTCTTCTCGCCACCCGAGAATCCAGCGTTCACGCTGCGGTTGAGCATGGACTGCTCCATGTCGACCAGCGCGAGGTTCTTCTCCATGATGTCGAGGAACTCGAGCGGATCGACTTCTTCCTCGCCGTGTGCCTTCCGGATTTCGTTGTACGCCGAGCGCAGGAAATACGCGTTGGACACGCCGGGGATCTCGACCGGGTATTGAAACGCCATGAACAATCCCGCGTGGGCGCGCTCTTCCGGCTGCATCGCGAGCAGATCGGCGCCGTCGAGCGTGGCCGTACCGCCCGTGACTTCGTACGCCGGGTTGCCGGCGAGCACCTGCGCGAGCGTGCTCTTGCCGGAGCCGTTAGGCCCCATGACCGCATGTACCTCGCCCGCCTTCACCTGAAGGGTGATGCCCTTCAGAATCTCCGTGCCGCCGCCAACCCTGGCCTGCAACTCTCGAATATCGAGCACGATGTCCGTTCCCCGAGTAATGATGACGACCGCGTGCGGTGCCTAACCGACGCTGCCTTCCAACGTGATCCCCAGGAGCTGCTGCGCCTCGAGCGCGAATTCCATGGGCAGCTCCTTGAATACATCCTTGCAGAAGCCGGCCACGATCATCGACACCGCGTTCTCCTTGGAGACGCCGCGCTGCTGCAGGTAGAAAATCTGGTCCTCGCCGATCTTGGACGTGGATGCTTCGTGTTCCACCTGCGCGGTGTCGTTGCCGACTTCGATGTACGGGAACGTGTGTGCGCCGCACCGGTTGCCGATGAGCATCGAGTCGCACTGGGTGTAGTTGCGCGCACCAGCGGCCTTCGGTGCGACGTACACGCGCCCGCGATAACTGTTGTTGCCCTGGCCGGCCGAGATGCCCTTGGACACGATGTTCGAGCGGGTGTTGCGGCCCAGGTGCAGCATCTTGGTGCCGGTGTCGGCCTGCTGGTGATGGTTCACCACCGCCACCGAGTAGAACTCGCCCACCGAATTGTCGCCCTGTAAAATCACGCTCGGATACTTCCACGTGATGGCGGAACCGGTCTCGACCTGCGTCCACGAGATCTTCGAGTTGACACCCGCGCACTTGCCGCGCTTGGTGACGAAATTGAAGATGCCGCCGCGCCCCGCTTCGTCTCCGGCGTACCAGTTCTGAACGGTCGAGTACTTCACGGTCGCGTTGTCGAGCGCGATCAGCTCGACCACGGCCGCGTGCAACTGGTTCGTGGACCGCTTGGGCGCCGTGCATCCCTCGAGGTAGCTGACGTACGCGCCCCTGTCGGCGATGATGAGCGTGCGTTCGAACTGCCCGGTATTCTCGGCGTTGATGCGGAAATACGTCGACAGCTCCATGGGGCAGCGCACACCGGGCGGCACGTACACGAACGATCCGTCGGAGAACACGGCCGAGTTGAGCGACGCATAGAAGTTGTCGCTGTACGGCACCACCGAGCCGAGATACTTGCGCACCAGGTCGGGATGCTCGCGGACGGCTTCGCCCAACGAACAGAAGATGATGCCTAACTTGGCCAATTGGTCGCGATACGTGGTGCCCACCGACACGCTGTCGAACACCGCGTCCACGGCGACGCCGGCCAGCAGCTGCTGCTCCTTGAGCGGAATGCCGAGCTTGTCGTAGGTCTCGCGGAGCTTCGGGTCGACCTCATCCAAGCTGCCTAACGGCTTGCGCGTCTTGGGCGCCGAGTAATAGATCTGGTTCTGATAATCGATGGGCTCGTAGCGGACGTTGCCCCAATGCGGCTCCTTCATGGTCGTCCAGCGCCGATACGCCTTGAGCCGCCAGTCGAGCAGCCACTCGGGCTCCTGCTTCTTCGCCGAAATCGCGCGTACGGTGTCCTCGCCCAGACCGCGCGGAATGGTGTCCGCGTCGATGTCGGTGACGAAACCGAACTTGTATTCGCGATTGACCAGATTCTCGATCGAGCTGCTCATCACGTCTCCTTGTTCGTGACGGAGCCGGTTTCCCGGAACCGCACGCTGTACTCACAGGCGCCGCACCCGTTCAAGATGTGCGACACGCGGTGTACGGATGCATCGAGCGTTCGCGCCAAAAAGCGCTGCTCGGCCTCGCACAGCTCGGGAAATCGTTCCGCGACGGCGAGGAGTGCGCAGTTGTGCGATACCACGTCGGTGGTTTCGGGTGTCTCGCGCCACTCGGTCATGAAGCCTTCGTCGGCCATGGCGCGGGTGACGAGCTCCAACCGGTTCTCGGGCGGCGCACCCGAGAGCGCCGGTTCGAGGCGCTCGGCGATCGTGTCGAACTGCGACTCGAGCATCGAGACCGCCGCACCGCGTCCGTCGCGCCGTTCGACCTGATCGAGCAATTGGAGCAGCGTGCCTTCGTACCGGCGAGGGAACAGGGCTTCGCCCCGCTCCGTTAGGCGGTAGGCGAACGCCGGCGCGCCCACACCGCGGCGCTCCCGGTCGTACTCGACCAACTGTTCGGACTCGAGCTCTTTGAGGTGGTGCCGCACCGCGTTGAGCGACACGCCGAGCCGCTCCGCGAGGTCGGCCGCCGTACGACGGCCGGCCGCAGCGGGCGCTCGCTTGAGCTCCAAGAGAATCGCTGCCCGCGTGCCCTTTGGCCCGCCGGCAGCGAGTTGTAGATCGTGGTGCAGCACGACATCACTCCACACTCGGTCTTGCAATCCTAAGTGAATCGCTCGGGATTGTCAAGATAATGTGGCAATTTTGGCGTAAATTGTAACTGGCTGATGCCGCGCGACTTACGAGGTGTCTGCTAGCGCTTGAACGCCACGAACACGACCAGCAAGGCGACGATCGCGCCCAGGCCGATGACCCACGGTATCAGCGGGTTGCGCTGGCGTTTGGCGCCTCGCGTGTACTTCCGCGACTCGTTCGTCACCACGCGATCTAGGAGCACCGTATTGCGACGGCTGAACGAGTCGTCGGCGTGGTCCTCGAACTGGACCAGGCTGATGCCTGGCGGCAGCTGTCGCCGCGTGAAGGTGAACGTCGTGTCGCCAATCGCGATGCGGTCGCCTTCGACCAGCATCCGGGGAGTGCCAACCGGCGCTTCATTCACGCGCGTGCCGGTCGACCCCATCGAGTAGATCACGAACTGGCCGCCTTCCGACTTCACGTCGCAGTGGAAGCGGGACACCGTCGGATCTTTGAGCACAATACTGCAGCCGATCTCGCGTCCGATCTGAATGACGCGCTTGCGGAGCGCATACGCGCGTCGTGCGCTCGAGTCGATGAGATATGAGGCCGCCGGTTCGCCGAGCGGCTCGGGGCGCGGGGAGTCTTTCTGGTCGAGGAAGACAAAGCGCGCCGAGCCGGCCGCGATCACGTCGCCGGAGCTGAGCGTTGCACCTTCAGCGGGGGTCTGCGAATCGTTCAGGACGACGATATTCTGGGCCGAGGCCGGGACGACGCGCGCGCCGTCCGACTGGGTCTGCACGCGGAAGTGGCGCGCCGCGAGATCGCGGCCGGTAAGGCGCCAGGTGGCCTGCGAGCCGCTACCCACCACGAGCTCGCCGTTCAACTCGCGCGGGTTGTCCTCGAGGTCGGGCAATCCTTCGAGCTCAAGAAACGGCATCGGCAAGATCTCCAGTCTGCAGTCTGGTCATCGGCATTCGTGATATGATACTCGTCGCCCTTGATATACCCACGAAGAATGGCGGAGTATCGCGCGAAAGCACACCGGGCACGTCACGGCGGTCCCATCCGCATCGTATTAACGCGCGATCGGACGACGTGGCAACATTGCCGCAGCGGGCGTACGGGATAACGGGGCGGTGGCGTTGAGCTTCGCGGCGTCCGCTCGCATTTTCCATGACATTGCGCGACGCAACACGCCGTTTCCTCCCTTTGTTGGCCATCCGTGGCGGTCTTGATTCAACCCCGTTTTTCAACCCGCGCAGCCCGACGAAACGCCGCCCTCGCTTTGCTGGGCTCGGCGTGGTTGGTCGCGGCGTGCGAGGGAGGAGACAAAAAAGCCGCAACGCGTGCGGCACCTCCGCCCGTTGTCGTCGAGAGCACGAGCGTCGCGGACACGCTCTCGACAGATACGGGAGCCGACACCGCGGGGCAGAACGCGACGGCGACGGTGCATCTGGAGGACACGGCGCGGGTCCGCGGCGCCGGTATCGAGCACATCGGTCAACTCCCGCCGCTCGCGGATTCGATCGCCAACCAGATGACGTTCTTCGCGACGTTCCAGACGACGTTCCTCGCGGCGTCGCGCGCGAAGCACCTGCTGTTGGACATCGGGCGCGTGGACGCGAAGCTCAAGGGCAAAGCGCGCCTCGCGGCCTACCACGCAGCGGTACAGCAACTGTCGCCGGTGAAACTGGGCGATCGGTTTGTACTGCACGGCCCCTGGGGTTCGAGCGAGGCGACGGTGACCGGCTTCGACCAGTGGCACGGCCGCATCGTGGCGAGGCTCCAGGTTCCGCCTAACGTAGACAGCCTGGCGCGCGAGAAGCTCACGCTCGTGGCGCTCGCGGTGCGGGCGGACAGCGACAGCGCGTCGGCGCCGACCGTCGACAGCTGCGCGCATCGGGGACCCGTGGATTCGACGATGCTGGCCCGCGCCGCGGCGGTGCGCGACTCGCTCATGCTGATCCTCCAGGCTGACACCGCGCACATGCCGCCCGACGTCCTCAAGGGGCGCAAGCTGACGTCGTCGCAGATATACGGTTGCTTCGGCTCGGCGCACGTGTTGCTGTTCGCGAATTCGGCAGCCGACGTGAACCGATACACGCGCGAGTTTGCGGTCTTGATCGACACCACCGGCCATGTCGTCCCGCTGCGCGTCGCCGATATTCGGTTCAAGGTTCACGATGCGATTCGCGCGCTCGACGTGGATGGAGACAAGGTGGACGACGTGTCGGCGATCGGGCGCGGCGAGCTCACGGGTGGAACGGTGATATTGCGTCTGGATGTGGCGAAGAAAAGGTTGACGTACGTTACGAGTGGATTTGCCTGGGAAGACTTCTAAGTTCAAGAAATCAGACGTCTGGAGACCGACATGGGTTCGCAGAGCACGCAAATGGCCGCCGCGCGGAATGGTGAGATCACGGATGCGATGCGCGTGGTCGCGCGACGCGAGGCGCTCGATGTTGAAACCGTCCGGAGTGAGGTCGCGCGCGGGCGGTTGATCATTCCGGCGAACGTGCGGCATCTCGCTGGCAAACTCGAACCGATGGGCATCGGGAAAGTCGCCGGCGTGAAGATCAACGCGAACATCGGGAACTCGGCGGTCACGTCGTCGATCGAGGAAGAGCTCGAGAAGCTGCACCTCGCCGTGCGCTACGGCGCGGACACGGTGATGGATTTGTCGACCGGCAAGGACATCGATGCGGTACGCGAGGCGATCATCGCCGGGTCGACGGTGCCGATCGGCACCGTGCCGATCTATCAGGCCGTGCTGATGGGGAAAGAGCTGGAGGAGCTCACGGCGACGGATCTGTTGGACGTGATCGAGCATCAGGCGCGCCAGGGCGTGGACTACATGACCATCCATGCGGGCATTCTGCTCGAGCATCTGCCGCTGGTGTACGGGCGCGTGACGGGCATCGTGAGCCGCGGCGGGTCGTTGCTCGCGGTGTGGATGATGCACCACCGGCGCCAGAATCCGCTCTATGAGCGGTACGACGACCTGCTCGAGATTCTGCGGGCGTACGACGTCACCATATCGTTAGGCGATTCGCTGCGGCCGGGATCGGTGCACGACGCGAGCGACCGCGCGCAGTTCGCCGAGCTCGAGACGTTGGGCGAGCTGACCAAGCGGGCCTGGGCGCGCGACGTGCAGGTGATGGTGGAAGGGCCGGGGCACATTCCGATGCACGAGATCGAGATGAACGTGCGGAGGCAGAAGGAGGTGTGCCTCGAGGCGCCGTTCTACACGCTCGGGCCTCTGGTGACGGACATCGCGCCCGGCTACGACCACATCACGAGCGCCATCGGCGCGGCGATGATCGGCTGGTACGGCGCCGACATGCTGTGCTACGTGACGCCCAAGGAGCACCTGGGTCTGCCTAACGCCGAAGACGTGCGGCAGGGCGTGATCGCCTACAAGATCGCCGCGCACTCGGCGGACATCGCCAGGGGCCGCAAGGGCGCGCGCGACCGAGACGATGCGTTGTCGCGGGCGCGGTATGCGTTCGACTGGAACGAGCAGTTCCGGTTGTCCCTCGATCCCGAGCGGGCGCGCGAGTACCACGATGAGACGCTGCCGGCGGAGTACTTCAAGAGCGCCGAGTTCTGCGCGATGTGCGGGCCCAGGTTCTGTTCGATGCACCACTCGCGGACCATCGACGACGGGATCGCGCAGCTGGCTCGCGAGCGCGGCCTAACTGGCGACGCGCCCGTGGCAGCGGAGGAAGCGGCCGCGGCCGCCGGCGACTGAGCCGACGTGGCGCTCTCGTCCCGCGAGCGCGCGGCGCTGCGCGCCCAGGCCAATCATCTCGACGCGACGCTGACGGTCGGGGTGGGCGGAATCACGCCGGCCGTGGTGCAATCGCTCGAGGATGCGTTTCGGTCGCGCGAGCTGGTGAAGATCCACATCGGGCGCAACGCGGCCGTCGCGGCGCGCGAGGTGGCCGCCGAGCTCGCGGGCGCCGTGCACGCCGACGTGGTGCAGGTGATCGGACACACCACCACGCTCTTCCGCGTAAACGCGGAGCTCCGCGCCAAGCAGGCGAAGCGCGCCGCGCGCGACGCTCAGTCGTGAGTCGTATCCGACGGGAACTTGAGCACGCGCAGCGAGCGGTGCTCGAGCTGGACGTTGAGCGCCTTCACCCGCTTTGTTTTCAGCTCATCCCATCGTGCCAGGGCGGCGGCGAGACGCTGTTCGAGCGCCGGTACCGCGGCCGCGGCCTGGGTGGTCGGGTCGGCGTCGGCGCTTTCCACGACATCGAGAACGGCCAGCAGGTCGCCGTTGAGCCGCACCAGGTCATCGTCGTTAGGCGACGAGGCGCTGCGGCGTTCGCCGGCGAGGGCGGCGAGGGCGGCTTCCACCTCGCTCATTGTCTTCGAGATCCCGCCCGTCGTGTCAGCGGACAGTTTGCGCAGCCCCGACAGCTGCGTCCGGAAGGCCCGCACTTGGGTCAGCGCCGCATGGTCGCGCTGCATGGCAGACGTGAGGCGGAGGGCGAGCGCGAGCTGCCGCGCGAGCGCGGCCGCGGGCGTGTGCACGCGCGGGTCCATGCGTACGTCGAGCGGCTCGGTGAACGTGCGGCTTCCGACGGTGAGACGCACGGTGTACCGGCCCGGCACCACGCTCGGGCCTAACGGACTACGCGGAGTGTCGTGGAGGATGGCCGAGATCGGGTA
>Ga0075436_100001298_pt1 | contig 17001 bp, 15 predicted proteins | sample RhiMethybrSRZTD5_FD_75303 | JGI IMG/M metagenome (GOLD analysis project Ga0075436, IMG submission 75303) | Populus rhizosphere microbial communities from Tennessee, USA - Rhizosphere MetaG P. TD hybrid SRZTD5 | ecosystem: Host-associated > Plants > Roots > Rhizosphere > Soil | place: USA...
TTGCCCTTCACCGTGAAGGTCGCGCGCCGCGGCTCGCCGAAGTCCGTGCGCGACTCGACCTGCAGGACGTAATCGGCGCCGAGTGATTTCAATAGCTGGTCGCAGCGCCCGATATCGGCGCCGAAGATCGTCGCGCGCGCGTCCGGCTCCGGGTTCACCCGGTAGCGCATGTAGACGTGATCGCAGCATTCGCGTCCGCCGACGCGCCGCGGCCGCGTGTCGACCCACGCGTCCGAGAGAGAAACCGGAATGCGGCCGATATAGAGTACGTCGTAGGGGCCGCTCGCCTGCGGGCCGACGGAGTTCACCTCGCCGGCGAACTGGGCGAGATATCGGTAGACCGCGCGCAACTCGCTATCGAGGGCGTCGACCGCCTTGGCGCGCGCAACCGCCGGGTCCTCGCGGCGCGGTGCCGTCCTGACCTCCGCCTGCTTGCGCAGGGCATCGAGCGCGCTCGGACGCCGGATGCCGTCCTGCGTCGCCGTTTGCGCGCGCGCCGCCTCCGCGCGCTTGCGCTGTTCCTCGGCGGCGCGCGCGAGCTCCTGCTGGCGCCGCTGTCGCTCCGTCTCCGCCGCGCGGAGCTGCGCCTGCTGCTCCTCGTCGACGCGCTTCGCGAACGCGTCGAGATCGTCGAGGAGCTGGTCGCGTACCGCCTGCACCTTGACCGTCTTCTCGTAAGCCGTGCCGACCGCGTCGACCTTCGTCGTCTTGTCGTACGCGGTCCCGACTGCGGTGGCTTCGCGTGCCGCGCGGCGCAGCTCGTCCGCCATCTCGCTCGCTCGTGCGTAGCGATCCTGCGGCTTCTTGGCGAGCGCGCGGCGCAGGATGCGGTCGAAGACCTCGGGAATCGCCGGATCGAGCGAACGCAACGGCGCGTGCGGCTCGACGGAGATGCGGTGCATTACGGGTAGCGGTGTGGTGTCCCCGTCGCGCACGAAGGGATTGCGCCCGGTGAGCATCTCGTAGAGCACGACGCCGAGTGAAAACAGATCCGCACGGCCGTCGACCGTAATGCCCGCGACCTGCTCGGGTGACATGTACTTCGGCGAGCCGAGCGCCGCGCCGGTCTGCGTCATGCTCGATGTCGGCACGTAGGCGATGCCGAAGTCGGTGAGCTTGCAGCGCCCGGAGGCCGCGACCATCACGTTCGCCGGCTTGATGTCGCGGTGGACGATGCGGTACTGCTGCGCGTGGTCGAGCGCGTCGGCGACCTGGGCCGCGATGTCCGCCGACGCGGCGTGCGGCATGCGCGGCTGGCTGCGCATCATTTGCTGGAGCGAGCGGCCCTCGAGGAGCTCCATCGCGATGTAGGCGACGCCTGCATCCTCGCCCACGTCGAAGATGGTGACGATATTCGGGTGGTTCAGGCGGCCCGCCGAGCGCGCCTCGCGCAGGAAGCGCTCGCGCACCTCGTCGAGGACCTCCGGCGGCAGGTCCTGCAGCAGCGTCTTGATGGCGACGTCGCGCTCGATCAGCGGATCGACCGCGCGGTACACCGCTCCCATCGCGCCGCGTCCCAGCTCGCCGACGATGCGGTAGCGCCCCAGTTTCTCGTATTGCACGCGCCCCCCTGCTGCCGGCTATGATGCCCGGGAGGGCTCGGAATTGCCAATGAAGCGCTTGTTAAAGCTCGTTGCGCTGGCTGTGGCGTTGTACTCGTGCATCGCCGCTGCACAATTTCCTGCCCGGCCGCTGCGCATCCTCGTGCCGTCCGTCGCCGGCAGCTCGCCGGACATCCGTGCGCGCCAGATCGCGACCAAGCTCTCGGAAGCGTTCGGGCAGCCGGTGATCGTCGAGAACCGCCCCGGCGCGAACGGCCTGATCGCAGCGCGCGAGGCGGCGAAGGCGCCGCCGGATGGCCACACGCTCTTCCTCGCGCTCATCAACAACGCCGTGGCCGATATCGTCAACCCGGACCCCTGCTGTCGGCTCGGCAGCGAGCTCGTGCCGGTCTCGCGCTTTTCGATGACGCCGCTCGTGATGGTGGTGAATCCCGGCGTGCCGGTGCGCACGCTGGCCGAATATCTCGACTACGCGAGCGCCAACCCGGAGAAGCTCTCCTATGCCGCCCACGGGCCGGGCAGCGTGAGCCAGCTGGTCGGCGAGATGCTGAAGCTCGAGCGCGGCGCCCGGCTCCTCGAAGTGCCCTATAAGGGCGTGAACTCCGAGCTGCCCGACCTCCAGTCAGGGCAGGTGAGCACTGCGTTCGTTGTGCCACAGGTCGTGCTCGCCGCGATCCGCGCCGGGCGGCTGCGCGCGCTCGCCGTCATGGCGCGCGAGCGGCTGGACATCCTCCCCGGCGTGCCGAGCGTCGCCGAAGTGGGCCTGCCGCAGCTCGAGGCCATCGCGTGGAACGGCATCTTTGTTCCGGCGGGCACGCCGGCCGAGGTGATCCGCACGCTGCACCGCGAGCTCGTCCGCGCCTACCATGCGCCCGAGATCCGAGACCAATTGCGCGCCGGCGGCTCGTACGCCGCGGCCGACACCCCCGAGGAGTTCGCCGCCTTCCTCCGCTCGGAGCAGGACAAGTGGGGCAACGTGGTCCGCGCGGCCGGGATCAAGCCTCAATAGCGAATTCGTTTAACAGCCGCGGCGACATTCTCTGTGGGCCATGATGGGGCGCGTTGCCCCATCGCTGGGCGTAACCTCGTCCGGGTAGCTTATGGCCCGAGGAAACGCGAACCCATGGGCCAGAGACTACTGCCGCAAAACCTGCTCGAACTGTATGCGCACGCGCTCGTCATCGAGCGCGACGCATTCAAGCGCTTCGTCGAGCTCGAGCGCTTCATGCGCGACGTCGGGCTCGACTACATCGCCGAGGAGTTCGAGCGCATCGGCAAGGAAGAGCAGGAGCAATACGAGGCGCTCGCGATCGGCACCGCCGAGCGCGAGCTGCCGGCGCTGGTCGGCTGGGAGTACGCCTGGCACTACCTCGGCCCGCAGGCCGACAAGGTGGCGGCGCCCAAGAACGCACGCGAGGCGCTCACCCTTGCCCTGGGCACCGAGCGGCGCGCGCAGAACTTCTACATCGATGTCGCCGAGCACGCCGCCGATGATGCCGTATGCGCCTTCGCCGCGGAGATGGCCGCCGACGAGCAGCGACACGTGCAGCGCCTCGAGCAGCTCCTTGCGCGCGAGCCGGAGCCCGCGAAAGTCCTCGACGACGACGTCGAGAGCGTGCGCCGCTAGCTCTTAAACACCCACTCGCCGTTCGCCCGCCGGCATGCGACGCCTTTCACCGCGTCGCTCACCCTGCCGCTGGAGACCTTGGTGACGAACTCGCGGCAGGGGCTCGCCCTGTCGCCGACATTACGCGTCGGCGTGAGCTCGTACCGGACCCCCGCGTCGTTTTGCCAGCGCACGGTGTTGCGCTCGCCGGCAAGCTCGAGCGCGTGGCCCATGCAACCGCGGTCGGAATCGTCGATCGCGCGGCCGATCTTCGCGCCGATCACCGCGCCGAGCACGCCGCCGACGAGAATCGCGACCGGTCGGTTGGAGTCATTGCCGTGGCGCGAGCCGATCGCGCCGCCGACGACGGTGCCGACCACCGCGCCCACTGCCTGTGTATTGCAGGTGCCTTCGAGCACGCCGTAGTCCTTTTCCCATTTCTTGCCCGTATAGCCGACGTAGTTCGGGTCGTTCTTCTTGCGCCAGCCGTGCGCAGGCGCCCAGGGCGGCGGATCCGCCGGGGCGGGAGTGGGAAGCAGTGCGAGCGCGAGCAATGCCAGAATTGTTTTGGTCATGTTTTTCCCCTTTGGTGACCTGCGGCGAGTGTAGAGCATCCGCCGCGCCGCTGCTTTTGCCGCGCCGTGAACTAGTTCGCGCTGGCCCGTGATGCGCCGCTCGCGGCGGCCGCCGGGGGCGTGAGCTTCGCAGCGGCAACGCGCTCGTCGAGAATCCTGACCGTCTGCTGGACGATCTCGACGGCGGTGGCGTTATCGTAGAAGAGGCCCGCGCCGCGCGCGGTGATGCGCATGCGCGTCGCTTCGCGGGTGATTCGCTCGAGCTCGATCTCGATGGCGCGGTTCGCTGCATGCCCGCGGATGATCTCGCCCTCGTCGAACTTGTCGGTGCTCTCGACGGCAAGGCCCATGCGCTCCATCGCGGCGAGCGAAGCGCCCTTCACCGCGTCGGCGGGAGCGGTGAAGGTGCGCGCGGCGACGCCGTCGAGGTTGTAGCGCAACACCGTGGAGGCGCCGCCGCCGAGAAGCGCGATCGCGACCGCTTCGCAGCCGCCGAGCGGCAGGCAGGCGCCGAGCAGAATGAGGAGTCCGTAGCGCGCCATGGCGCCACGCTGCCCAGCCGCACAATACGGATCAATCCGCTCGCGTAGTTCGAGAGGCGTTGACGTCAGTACCCGACAGGCCCGGGCCAGTATAGTGGCCGCGATGCTGCGGCTCGCCATGCTCTTCAACTCGCGCCGGCCGCGCGCGCGCCTCGCGCTTTCCGTCGCCGGCATCGCGCTCGGCATCGCCCTCGGCTATGCCGTGCATCTGGTCAATCGCGCGGCGGTGGCGGAAGTCGCGGCCGCCGTGCGCTCGGTGGCGGGCGAGGCGGACATCGAGGTGCGCGGCGGCCGCACCGGGTTTCCCGAGTCGCTCTACCCGAGCATTGCCAAGCTTGCGGGGGTGAGCACGGTGAGCCCGGTGCTCGAGCTCGATGCCGGCATCGCGGGCACCGAAACGACGCTGCACGTCGTCGGACTCGACATCCTGCGCGCCGCGATCCTTCAGCCGGCGCTTGCCGGCGCCGAGCGCTACGAGTTCCTCGCGCCCGACCGGGTGCTCCTTTCCGCGGCGGCTGCCGCGGCGCTTCATCTCGACAAAGGCGAGCGGCTGCGTCTCGTCGTCGGCCAGCGCACCGTGGAATTTACCGTGGCGGGCATCCTCGCTGGCTCGGCGTTGCGCGGGCAGGCTGCGCTCATCGACATCGCGACGGCGCAATGGCGCTTCGCGCGCCTGGGCGAGCTCAACCGCCTCGATATCCGGCTTGCCCGCGGCGCGGACCGCGCAGCGGTGCTGAAGAACATCGATCGGTTATTGCCGCCCGGCGTGCACGCGGCCCCGGTAGAGACGCTGGAGCAGGCGAGCGCATATCCTTCGCGCGCCTACCGGGTGAACCTGAACGTGCTCGCGATGGTGGCGCTTTTTACCGGCGGCTTCCTCGTCTTCTCGGCCCAGGCGCTGGAGACGGCCCGACGCCGTGGCGAGCATGCCTTGTTGCGCGTGCTCGGGCTGCGGCGCAGCGGAATCGCGCGGCTCGTGCTGCTCGAGGCCGCGGCGCTCGGCGCAATCGGCGCCGCACTCGGCCTTGCGCTCGGCTACGGCCTCGCCGTTGTGGCGCTCCACTTGCGCGGAGCGGACCTCGGCGCGCACATCTTCAGCCGGGTCGTGCCGCAGCTCGAGGTATCGCCGCTCGGCGCAGCCGCCTATTTCGCCGGCGGTATTGCGGTCTCGGTGCTCGGTGCGCTGCTGCCGGCGCGCGACGCGGCACGCACGCCGCCCGCTCGTGCCCTGCGCGCGGGCGACGAACAGGCGATGTTCACGCGCGCCGCCTCGGCGCTGCCCGGGATCGTCCTCATCGCGCTCGGCGCGCTGCTCGCCCAGCTCGGCCCGGTACGCGGCCTGCCGCTCTACGGCTACGCGGCCATCGCCTGCCTGCTCATCGGTTCGGTCGCCCTGATGCCGCGCATCTCTCGACTCGTATTCGACGCGCTGCCCTTGCCGCGTCGCCCCGACCTGGCGCTCGCGCTTGCCCAGTTGCGCGCGGCACCCGGGCAGGCGGCGGTGAGCCTCGCGGCGATCGTCGCGAGCTTCTCCCTCATGGCCGCGATGGCCATCATGGTCGCTTCCTTCCGCCAGTCGGTCGATGACTGGCTCGGCACGGTACTGCCGGCGGAGGTGTATTTCCGCACCACGCACGCGGGGGACACGGGCGTCCTCGAGCCGGCCTTCGTGCAGCGCGTGCACGACCTGCCGCAGATCGCGCGCATCGATTTCCTGCGCAGCGGCCGCGTGATCCTCGATCCGGCGCGTCCGCCGATCGTGCTGATCGCGCGCGACCGTGCGGCGCTCGCGTTTCCGGTGGTGCAAAGAATGGCGACGCTGCCGTCGCCGGCGATCTGGGTGAGCGAAGCGGTGCACGACATCTACGGCTACAAGCCGGGAGACGTCCTCGACCTGCCGCTTTTCGGCCGCGATCACCGCGTCACGGTTGCGGGCGTCTTCCGCGACTACGCCCGCCAGCACGGCGCGATCCTAATCGATCGCGCCGAATACGTTGCTCTCACCGGCGATGAGCGCTTGAACGACGGCGCGATCTGGCTCAAGCCCGGCGCGACGCGCGCCGAGGTCATGGAGGCGCTGCGTGCGTTGCCGGGCGGCGCGGAGCTCGACATCGCGGATTCGGGAGAAATCCGGGCGACGTCGCTGCGCATCTTCGACAGCAGCTTCGCGGTCACATATGTGATGGAAGCGGTCGCCGTCCTGGTCGGACTGTTTGGGTTGTCGTCCAGCCTTGGCGCCATGGTGCTCGCGCGCCGGCGCGAGCTCGGCATGCTGCGCCACCTCGGTCTCACCCGCGGCCAGATCCGCGCGATGCTCGCCGCGGAAGGGGCGCTCCTCGCCTGCGTCGGCGCCGCGGCCGGCCTCATTTGCGGAACGGCAATCAGCCTCGTGCTCGTGTATGTCGTCAATCGCCAATCATTCAACTGGACGATCGATCTGCATCCGCCGTTCGCCCTGCTCGGCACGCTGATCGGCATCCTGTTGGCGCTCGCCGTCGTCACGGCGATCGCTTCCGGACGCGAAGCGATGGGCATCGGCCCGGTGCGCGCGGTGCGCGAGGACTGGTGAAGCGGCGCGGGTTTCTCGCTCTCAGCCTTTTTCCGCTCGTGGCGCGTGCGGAAAAGGTGCATTACCCGAGCGTGGTGCCACGCGCGCTCGTTTTCCCGCGCGATCACGGCGCTCACCCGCAGTTCCGCACCGAATGGTGGTACGTCACGGGATGGCTGGACGGGCCGATGGGCTTCCAGATCACCTTCTTTCGGGCGCGTCCCGAAGAGCAAAGCGACAATCCCAGCCGCTTCAACCCGCGGCAGGTGCTCTTCGCGCACGCCGCACTCTCCGACCCGCGGCGCGGGCGCCTCATCCATGACGAGCGCGCGGCGCGCGCGACGCTTGAGCTCGCCGGTGCGGAGACGGAAAACACGAGCGTCTGGATCGACGACTGGTCGCTCTTGCGCGAAGGCGATCGTTACCGCGCGAAGGTCGCGGCGCGCGACTTCGATTTCGACCTGGCGTGTGTCGTGCGGGGCGCGCCCGTGCTCCAAGGCGAGCAGGGCCTGAGCCGCAAAGGCCACCGGGCGCAAGAGGCGAGCTACTACTACAGTCAGCCGCAGCTCGCCGTATCCGGCCGCGTGAGCGGCCGCGAGATCGCCGGCACCGCCTGGCTCGATCACGAGTGGTCGAGCGCATACCTCGCGCCGGAAGCGGCGGGCTGGGATTGGACCGGGATCAACCTGATCGACGGCCGCTCGTTCATGGCTTTTCAGATGCGCGCGAAGGCGGGCGGCATTCACTACGCGCCTGCGGGCGTGACGATGCGGCCCTTGCGCTGGTGGAAGTCGCCGCGCACCGGCGTCGAGTATCCCGTCTCGATGCAGGTCAACGACCTGCGACTCGAGCCGCTGATGGACGATCAGGAGCTCGACGCGCGCGCGAGCAGCAACACCATCTACTGGGAAGGCGCGGTGCGCGCCTTCAATGGATCGACCGAGGTCGGCCGCGGCTACCTCGAGCTCACCGGCTACTGGAAGCCGATGAAGCTTTGAGCTCCAAGCGCTGAAACTCGGGCACCATACCGGCTGAAAGCACGGTAAAAGGAGGGGTCATGAGCTGGTTCGCTCGGGTCATCGTCCTCTTCAATACCGAATTTGCAGCGGGCGGCGACGGCGAAACGGTCGTCCTTGCCTGCGGCGCCGAACCGCAGCTCCCGGGTTCGCTCGACGCCTGGCGCGTCGGCGGCAGGCAAGTGGAGCCGGCGGGGGAATGCGCGGGCGTTGATCGGTGCAACGACGAGCGGCTACTGGGCGGTGCTGCGGCTCGGCTGAGTCAGCGCGTCCCCTGCCAGCCCTTCTTCGAGATGTCGAAGATGATGCCGTCCGGATCCTTGAACTTGCGCTCGAAGTTCTCCTTCTCGGCGTCATTGCCGAGGTCGAAGAAGAACTTGCCGCCGGCAGCCTCGATGCGCTTCTGTGTCTCGGCAAGGTCGTCCACCTGGAAGCCGAAGTGGTGGGCGCCGACGAAGTCCTTTGCGTTGGCGAGCCCCGATCCGCGCTCGCCCTTGTAGTCGAGGAGCGCCAGTTTGATAACGCCGTCGCTCAAGTAGACGGCGGAGGCGAAATCCAGCGTCTGCTCGCCCACCCGCTTCAGCTCGAACACGCTTTCGTAGAAGCGCGCGGCTTTCTGCAGGTCCTTCACCACGATCGCGAAATGTCTAACCCTCGCTCCCATTACGGTCTCCCGGTTTGCATGCAACGATCATACGGCGCATCGCTGGTAGTATTTTCAGCAAAGGAGCGAGGACGATGGCACTCACGGCAAAAGCGGTTCTGGAAGAGATCAAGAACATCCACAAGCGTAAACCGATGTACGGCCACCCGCTGTGGACCGCCATGGTAGAGGGCACGTTCAGCCTGGAGCAGGTGCGCTACTTCTGCCTGCAGCACGGCATCATTCCGCTGCATAACCACAACTACCACGGGCGCCTCTACGTGGTGTGTCCGGACGCCAACTGGCGCGAGAGGATCGCCGAGGTGGCATACGAGGAGGCCACCGGCCGCATCCACGCGAACGGCGTGTCGCATCACAAGCTCTATCTGAATTACGGCAAAGCGCTGGGCCTGTCCCGCGAGCAGATGCTGAACGCCGACTACTGCGGCGGCGGGCTCGCCTTCAAGTCTTACTTCTCCGACGTCTGCGGACGGAACTTTCTGGAAGGCGTGTCGGCGCACATGCTCGCGGGCGAGGCGCCGATTCCCGGCCTCTACATCCGCGTGGCGCGCAAGCTGCAGCAGAAGTTCGGACTTTCGGACGAAGGCATCGCCTATTGGGTGGTGCACGACAGCGCCGACGAGGACCATTCCGACGTCGGTCGCGAGCTGCTCGAGCAGTTCGCGCCGACGCAGCAGGACATGGAGCTCGTGCTCAAGACCGTGCGCGAGACGGTCAACGTCATGCATGTGATGTACGACGACTTCTACGCCAACCTGCGAAAGCTATGAAGCAGGAGACCATCCGCGCCGCCGGCGTCCCGAACGGCCCGCCCGGCAGCTACTCAGCGTGCAAGAAGGTGGGCGACACGCTGTTCATCGCCGGCACGGTGGCATGGGACGAAAACATGAAGCCGCTCGGCGCGAACGACGCCTACGAACAGTCGCGCATCATTTTCGGCTACATGAAGAAGCTGGTCGAGGCGGCGGGCGGGCAGATGGACGACATCGTGCGCATCACCGTCTTCACCACCGACATGCGGCACCAGCCCGCGTTCTGGAAAGCGCGCAAGGAGTTCTTCCACGGCGACTTCCCGTGCTCAACGCTCGTCGCGGTCTCGCAGCTCTTCCTGCCGGAGCTGCTGATCGAGATCGAGGCGACCGCGGTCATCGGCTCTTCGCGCTAGGAGCGGTCAACTTCTTCTCCTGGTTGCAGATGTCGAGCGCCACGCGCGCGTAGACGCGCGCGGCCTGCAGGAGCGCGTCGATCTTGATCGAGCGCTTGAACTGGTGGCGCTCCGACCTGGGACCATAGGTGAGCGCCGGGATGCCGACCTCGTTGAAGACGTTGATGTCGCGCCACATGCTGGACGTAGGCGTAAAAGCCGCTTTCGGCTCCGAGCCGAAATTGGCCACGTGCGCCCGGCGCACCGACTCGGCGAGGCGCTCGATGTTCTTTGCCTCGTAGCCGCGGCGGAAGTGGTAAAGCTCGATGTTCGCCGCCGGCACGCTGGCCTTGGCGAGCGCCTCGCGTATCTCCTCCTTTACCGCGAGCGGATCCTGGCCGGGCACCGTTCGCACGTCGACGTAGAGGCTCGCGACCTGTGGGCAGAGCATCGGGCGCGTCGGATCGCCGCCCCGTATCGCGCCGACCTGCACCTTTGGCACCACCGTGCCGCCGGCGCATTCGTAGGTGTAGCGGCGCTGATAGTCCGCCGCCCAGCCCTCGAGCGCCTGGATCGCGAGCGCCGCGCGCACCAGCATGCTCGGGCTCTCGAGCGGCGTCGTGCGGTCGGGCAAATACGGGGTGTAGAAGGGCGGCTCGTCGGAGACGAAGTCGATCTTGAACCACGCTTTGCCGGCTTCCACCCATACCAGGCCGAAGCCGGTTCCCTCGGCGATGAGCGCGTAGTCCGCGACGCCGCCGTGGCTGACGAGAAAGCGCGCGCCGAGCTCCTTGGAGTGCACCACCGTCCCCGGCGGCGTGTCGCTCGTCGGCTCGAAGCTCGTTTCCGCCACCACGGTGGTTACGAGGAGGTCGCCGCGCAGCTTCACGCCCGAGTCCTTGATCGCCTTGGCGGCGATCAGGAAGGCGGCCATCGGGCCCTTGTCGTTGACGATGCCCTCGCCGACGAGCTCGTCGTCGTCGACCCAGGCCTTGTGATAGACGTCGGCGGCATAGTTCTTGTGCACCCAATCGAACTCGCGCGGTACGGCGGTATCCATGTGGCTGTTGAAGAGCAGGCTGAAGCCGCCGCCCGTCCCCGGAAGGGTGCCCATTACATTGAAGCGCTCGGCGAGCAGGCCCACCTTGCGCGTCCGGAAGCCCTCCTTCTTCAGCCACTGATAGATGTGCTCGGCGACCGTGGCCTCGTGGCCGATGGCGCTGTCGATGTTGCAGATCTCGAGCGCGAAATCGACCAGCTCCTTGCGATCGATGCGCGCGACGACGTCGTCGACGGCGGCCATGGCTAGCGCTTCCAGGGCCCGAGCTTCTTCACCGCCTCCTTGGAGAACTCGGGCACGACGTAGTCGCTGTAGTTCAGGCGCTGTTTGATCTCGCCGCCCTTCACCAGCTCATCGACCGTGAAATCCCAGGCCTCCTTGCGCAGCAGCCCGTCGGCGTTGTAATAGCCCGACTTGGCGAAGGCGTGGATTCCGGCCGCGATCTCGTCCTTGGCGACATCGGGAAGGAGCTTCTCGCTGATCTTGATCGCTTCGTCCGGATGCTCCATTGCCCAGCGCGCGCCGCGCAGCGTGCCGTTCACGAACGCCTGCAGCGCCGCGCGCTTCTGCTGAATCACGCGCTCCGGGGCAATCTCGACCACGTAGATGAAGTTCGGCAGATCCTTCGCCGCGTCGCCGATGGAATGCAGGTAGTCGTACTTGAACGTGCGGTGGGCGAACGAGGTGTTGAGCACGCCGCCGTCGATCTTCTTGCCGATGAGCGCGAGCGTGCGCGCCGCGCTGCCGCCGACGGCGACGAAGTTCACCTTGGCCGGATCTCCGCCCGCCGCTTTCACCATGAGGAGCGGCACCTGGTAGGACACCGCGCCCGGTCCCGAGATGCCGACGTTCTTGCCTTCGAGGTCCTTGGCGCTATTGATACCCTTCTGCGCGATCAGGAGGTAATCCATCTTCGGCGCGCTTGCGAACACCACCTTCACGCGCGCGCCCTGCTCGATGGCCTTGAGCGGAATCGCGAGGCCGACCGCCGCGATGTCGGCCTCGCCGGCCGTGAGCGCGCGCATTGCCGTCGCATCCCCGTTGTACGCGGTGAGCTTAACGTCCACGCCCTCCTGCTTGTAGAAACCCTGCGCCTCGGCGAAGAAGTACGTGTGCAGTGTCAGGTCGGGCGGCGCGGTGCCGATCACCGCCACGATGCGGTTCGCCTGGCCAAGCGCCGTTCCGCAGGCCACGAGGCAGGCGAGGACCCAGAGCACTTTCATCCGTTGCATTGCTTCTTCCTCCTCAAATCAAATCAGTTGGCCCGCTCGGTCTCCTTCCACGGCGCGAGCCGCACCTCGAGGAACTTGACCCCCTCGGTGAGCGCCACGCCTAGAAGCGCGAGCAAGATGATGACGACGAAGAGCTTATCCGTGGCGAAGGCGTTGCTGTAGTACACGATCGCGCCGCCCAGGCCGGTGATGGCGGTGAACATCTCGGCCACCACCATGCCGACCACCGCGCGGCCCACTGCAAGCCGGATGCCGGTCATGATGAAGGGCAGGGACGCCGGCAGGATGATCTTGCCGAAGATCTGCGCCTCGCTCGCGCCCTCGGCCTGGGCGATCTCGACGAGACCGCGGCTCACGTTGCGCACCCCGCCGTAGGTGTTGACGATGATCGGGAAGAACGCGGCGAGGAAGACGATGGCGATCTTCGACTTCATGCCCAGTCCGAACCACAGGATGAGAAGCGGGATGAGCGCCACGTTCGGCGTCGAGTACAGCGCGCTGATCTGGACGTCGAGCAGATAGTCGAAGAGCCGATAGCGACCCATGAGGAGCCCGATGACGATGCCGAAGATGATCGCGAGCACAAAGCCGATCGAGAGGCCCTGCAGTGTGAGGAGCAGCGCCCGCTGCAGCTCCCCTCTGGCGATCATCTGCGGCACGGCGGCGACGATCGCCGTCGGGTAGGACATGAAGATCGGGTCGACGCCGCGGCCGTACCACTCCCAGAGCACGAGCGTCAGCACCACCGAGAGTACGCGCACCAGGTTGGGATGATCGGTGAGCTTGAAGGGTCTTTTGCGCTTCTGCGCCTCGACCTTGGCCGGCGCCTTTTTCGGCTCGCTTTCGGAGCGCAAGAGCTCGCGCAGCTGCCCGCAGAGTTCGCCGAAGCGCGGCGAGGCTTTGACGTCGGAAGCGTAGCGGGGGCGCGGCAGGTCGATCTTCACGTCGGCCCGGATGCGCCCGGGCCGCGCCGCCATCACGATGACGCGGTCGCCGAGGTACACCGCTTCCTCCACGGAGTGGGTGACGAAGAGGACGGTGGTCTCGGTGGTGTTCCAGATTTTCAGGAGCTCCTCCTGCAGGAGCTCCCGCGTCTGCATGTCGACCGCGGCGAAAGGCTCGTCCATGAGCAGGATCTTCGGATCCTTGGCGAGGGCGCGCGCGAGCCCGGTGCGTTGCTGCATGCCGCCGGAGATCTGGTGCGGATAGTGGCGCTCGAAGCCGGCGAGGCCGACCTTCTCGATGGTGCGCTGGCACAGCGCGCGGCGCTCCTCCAGCCGCTGGCCGCGGATCTCGAGTCCGAACTCGGCGTTGTCGCGCACCGTGCGCCAGGGCAGCAGGCCATAGTTCTGGAACACCATGCAGCGGTCCTGCCCCGGGCCCTTGACGAGCGCGCCATCGACCCGCACTTCACCCCCATCCGCGTCGTTCAAGCCGACGACGATGCGCAGGAGCGTCGTCTTGCCGCAGCCGCTCGGGCCGAGCAGGCACACGAACTGGTTGCGCGGCACGCTGAAGCTGACGTTGTCGAGGACGACGAGTTCGCCGGTCTGCTCCTTCGGATCCTCGTAGAACACCTTCGTGAGGTTGCGGATCTCGAGCATGCCTAAGCGTTGGCAAGCATCGCCATGCGCGCGGCCTTCTGCAGGTCGTTCACCACGATCGCGAAATACGTCGGTGCGGCTGCCATTAAGCTCCCCTCGCATGCCTAGCGCCTCAGCGATGACAGAGCGATACCGGCGAGGATAAGCGCGATGCCGGCAAAGTGGAACCAGCGCGGATATTCACCCAGGAAGACGATCGAGAGCAGGATGCCGAACGCCGGCATTAAGTGCAGCGTGACGCCAGCGCGTGCCGGCCCGAGGCGCGAAACGACGTAGCTCCAGCCGGCGTAAGCGAGAAGCAGCGAGCCGATCGCCGAGTAGAGCACGGCGAGGACGCCGTCCGCGCCGAGCCTTGCGTTAGCACCGCTCGCCGTCTCCCACGCGAGCCAGGGCGTCATGAAAAGCGCGCCGAACACGCACACCGTGCAGAGCAGCTCGATCACTTCGAGCGAATCGCGTCGCACGCGCAAAAGCACCGTGTAGCCGGCCCACATCGCCATCGACATGAGCGCCATCACATCGCCGCGGTTGAACGACAGCGTCTCGGGATGGCCGTGCGTCGCGATGAGGAAGATGCCGGCGAACGAAATCGCCACCCCGAACGAGCGTCGCGCGTCGATACGCTCGCCAAGCGCCGCGGTCATGAGCAGTATAAAGATCGGCGTGGTCGAGAGATAAAGGATGCCGCTCGCCGCCGTCGTGTAATGCAATCCCAGCCACTGCAGGCCGAGATGCGGCCCACCGCCCGCCAAGCCGAGCGCGCCGAGCACGAGCCATTCGCGCCGCCCGAGCTGCGGCAACTTCTCGCGCAGCCCGCGCCAGGCGAAGGGCAAGAGGATCGCAAGCACGATGGCCAGGCGCCCGACGGTAGCGACGCCGGGCGAGATGTCGTTGCGCACCGCGCGCGCGACAATCCAGTTGCCCGACCACAGGAGCAGCGTGGCGACAAGCACCACCCAGGTCGTTAAACGCATGAAGGCGCCGATTATCGCGTGCTAAATTCGCAGCATGCCCTTCGCGACCGCGGCGGGCCGCTCGATCGCCTACGAGTGGGTCGGTGAACCGGCGAGCGGCAAGCCCACGCTCGTCTTCTTGCACGAAGGCCTCGGCTCCATCCGCCAGTGGCGCGATTTTCCGGCGAAGGTCGCGGCGGCCACCGGCTGTCGTGCGCTCGTGTACGACCGCTACGGCTACGGACAGTCCGAGGTCCTACAGGAAGCAAGGCGCACGGTGCGCTTCATGCACGATGAAGCGCTGCACGCCCTGCCCGACCTGCTGAAAGCGCTGGCGATCGAAAATCCGCTGCTCATCGGCCACTCGGACGGCGCCTCGATCGCGCTCATCCATGCCGGCGCGAGTGATGGCGTGCGCGGCGTCGTTGCCATGGCACCGCATGTCTTCATCGAGCCCATCTGCCTCACCTCGATCGACAAGGCGGCGCAGACGTTCGAGAGCACCGACCTCGCGCAGCGGCTCGGCCGCTATCACCGCGACGCGCGCAAGACGTTCTATGGCTGGGCGGACGTCTGGCTCGACGCAGAGTTCAAGGGATGGGACATCCGCGACGATTATCTGCCGACCGTGCGCTCGCCCGTGCTTGCCATCCAGGGCTATGACGACGAGTACGGCACGATGGCGCAGCTCGACGACATCGCGCGCCGCGTCAAAGCACCGTGCGAGCTGCTGAAGCTACAAGACTGCGGCCACGCGCCCTTCCGCGATCAGCCGGAGCGGACGCTCGAGGCGGTGGTGCGCTTCGTTACTGCGCGTACTTGATGCCGCGCCGGTCCAGCATGCGCAGCAGCGCAGGCCAGTCCTTGTGCGCAGCCGGGCGCATCGGCCGCACCAACGAGGCGGTCGACTGTTGCGCCGCCTGCTCGGACATGAGCTGCACGTTGTGCACGCCGCCGGCGAGTGCGTCGACCTGGATCTGGCAGGCGCAGTCGAGGTAATACATGATCTCGAAGGCCTCGCGCACCGTCTCGCCGAGCGCGAGCACGCCATGGTTACGCAGGATCATGGCCTTCGATTTTTTCCCGAGGTCCTTCGCCATGCGCGCCTGCTCGTCCTTGTAGAGCGCCACGCCTTCGTAGTCGTGGTAGGTCACCTCGGCCTGCACGCGCATCGCGTGCTGGCTGATCGGCAGCAGCCCGCATTTCATGGCCGAGACGGCGACCGCGGCCCGCGTATGCGTGTGGATCACGCAATTGATCTCGGGTCGCGCGCGATGCATGCAGCTGTGGATGATGAAGCCCGCTTCGTTCACGCCCATGCCGAGCGGATCGTCGAGCACCTTGCCATCCCAGTCGATCTTGACCAGGCTCGAAGCCGTGATCTCGTCGAACATCAGCCCGAACGGGTTGATGAGGAAATCCTCGGTACCCGGCACGCGCGCCGAGAAGTGCGTGTAGATGAGGTCGGTCCACTTGTAGATCGCGGCGAGCTGGTACGCGGCTGCGAGATCGACCCGCATCTGCCATTCTTCCTTGCTGACGCGGTCGCGCAGCGACGGTGTGCCAATCGATTTGAGGTTTGCGCTCATAGGCGGAAATGATACGCGCGAATCGGTGTCAGGCACCGATTTCTTCGCGACTCTCCACCGCGTCGAGCGCTTCCAGCAGCAGCTCGGGACGGTTTTCCTTCAGGCGCTCGGCATCCGAGAGCAGCCGGCGCCAGAGCCGGGCGCGCGGCGCGCCGTGGTAGAGGCCGAGCATGTGCCGCACGACGCTCCGCAGCGCCACGTCGCGATGGCGGCGGCAATACGCGAACATTTGGTGCACTACCTGGGCGCGCGTCTTCCCGGAATCGGCGAGCAGCCAGGGGTCGTGATAGGCGGCGCGTCCCAGCATCACGCCGTCGACATGTTGCAGCTGCTCGCCGATCTCGGAGCGCGTGGTGATGCCGCCGTTGATGACGATCTCGAGCTGCGGGAAGTCGCGCTTGAGGCGATGTACGTAGTGGTACTTGAGCGGCGGCACCTCGCGGTTCTCCTTGGGCGAGAGGCCTTTCAGCACCGCGTTGCGCGCATGGACGATGAACGTGCGGCTGCCCGCCCGCGCCACCGTGCCGACGAAGTCGCGCACGAAGCCATAGTCCTCCACCGCGTCGATGCCGATGCGGTGTTTCACCGTCACCGGAATTCCCACCTCGCCGCGCAGGCGTGACACGCATTCGGCGACGAGCTGCGGTTCCGACATCAGGCAGGCGCCGAAGGCGCCGCGCTGCACGCGCTCGCTCGGGCAGCCGATGTTGAGGTTGATCTCGTCGTAGCCATAGCGCGCGCCGAGGCGCGCACCGTGCGCGAGATCGTCCGGCTCGCTGCCGCCGAGCTGAAGCGCGACTGGATGCTCTTCTGCGCTGAAGGCGAGATGCCGGTCGACATCGCCGTGGATCAGCGCACCGGTCGTGATCATCTCGGTGTACACGCGCGCGGCACCGCAGATCTGGC
>Ga0075436_100001304_pt1 | contig 16945 bp, 11 predicted proteins | sample RhiMethybrSRZTD5_FD_75303 | JGI IMG/M metagenome (GOLD analysis project Ga0075436, IMG submission 75303) | Populus rhizosphere microbial communities from Tennessee, USA - Rhizosphere MetaG P. TD hybrid SRZTD5 | ecosystem: Host-associated > Plants > Roots > Rhizosphere > Soil | place: USA...
TGTGCAGTGGGTTGTAGTCGCCGGACAGCCCTGCGAACGTGACGATGTCCGCCTCGGTCACCGTCCGCGCCGGACTCTCGAACTCGGCGCCGATCTCCCAGTCTTCCCAGTAGAGCCCTCGCATCACACCCCGTCCTTGCCCGTGCTTGCCTTGTCGATAGCCGAAGCCTGGCCGATCGCGCCGCCCGCGCGCAGATCGGCGATCTCGTCCGGAGAGAGCCGCAGCAACTCGCGCAGCACGCCGTCGGTGTGCTCGTCGAGCCGCGGGGCCGGCCGGCTGATGGTCCCCGTCATCTGCGACATTTTGATCGGGTTGCCCGGCAGCCGCACCGTTCCGACCTCCGGATGATCGTATTCGACGATCATCTCGCGCTCCTTCACCGGCGGCTCGGCGAATGCGGCGTCGACATTGTTCACCGGCGCGGCCGGCACCCCGGCGGCGCGCAGCCGCTCGAGCCACTCGGCGGCGGTGCGGGTGCGAAAGATCTGCTCCAGCCGCGGCACCACCACGTCGCGGTGCTTCACCCGTGTCGCATTGTCGCCAAAGCGCGGATCGCCGAGAAGCTCCGGCGCCTCCAGCACGCCGACCAGCTTGCGCCAGAAGCCTTCCTGCCGCGTCGCCACCACGATATGGCGGTCGGCGGTCGCGAACGCCTGCCATGGCACCGAGTATTCGTGCGCGGAGCCCGGCGGCTTGGGGATCTCGCCATTGGTCAGCCACATGGTGCCGATGTAGCTCATGAGGTGCAGCATGGCGTCGAACATCGACAGCTCGATGCGGCACCCCTCCCCGGTGCGCTCGCGGGCGTAGAGCGCCGCCAGAATCCCTTTGCAGGAGTAGATGCCGCCGCCGAGATCGGCGAGCGGAATGCCGACCCGCACCGGCGGCCGTCCCGGCTCGCCGGTGATCGCCATATGGCCGCTGATCGCCTGGATGATGATGTCGAGCGCCGGATAGTCCTTGTACTCCCCCGCCTCGCCGAAACCCGTCACCGAGCACTGGATGATGCGGGGATTGATGCTGCGAAGCCTCGGATAATCGATCTCCAGCCGCTCCAGCACCCCGGGCCGGAAGTTGTCGATCACGACATCGGAAACCTTCACCAGGTCGTAGAAGACCTTGCGCCCCGCCGCCGTCTTCAGGTTGAGGACGATGCTCTTCTTGTTTCGGTTGAAGGTGAGAAAAAGCCCGCTCAGCCCCTTGTAGGGCGCTACCGAGGGCAGCCGGCCGAGATCGCCCTCCGGCGTCTCCACCTTGATCACCTCGGCCCCGAGATCGGACAGCACCTGGCTGCCGTGGGTTCCGGCGATGATCTGGCCGAGCTCCAGGATCCTGACCCCCTCGAGCGGATGCGACATCAGGTGCTTTCCCGTACGCGGCTCACAGCCCGAGCCCCCGCGCGATGATGTTGCGCTGGATCTCCGACGTCCCTCCCCCGATCACGGCGAGCCGCGAGTCGCGGAAGAAGCGCTGCATCGGATAGTCCATGCAGTAGCCATAGCCGCCGAGAATCTGCAGACCGAGGTCGGAGACCGCCTTGTAGGTCTCGCCCGAGTAGAGCTTGAGCACCGCGGCGTCGCTGCGCGTCGCCTGGCCCTGCGACATCAGCCAGGCGAAGCGGTAGACCAGCATGCGCGAGACGTCGAGCATCACCTTCATGTCGGCAAGCTTGTGCGAGATCGCCTGGAACTGGCCGATCGGGCGGCCGAACTGCTTGCGCGTCTTCGCATAGTCGAGCGCGCATTGGAACGCCGCCATGGCGGCGCCGGTGCGCGCCGCGGACAGGCACAGCCGCTCGTACCAGAGATAGGAGTCGACCGCCTCCCATCCTGTGTCGACCGTGCCCAGCACCGCCGAGGCCGGCACCTTGACGCCGCCGTAGAACACCTGGGTGGTCCCGATGGCGCGCTGGCCCAGCGTCTCGATCCGGCGCAGCTCGATGCCGGGCAGCTTGGTGTCGACGAGGAAATTGGTGATGCCCTGCTGCTTCTTCGCCCCCGTCGAGGTGCGGGTCACCAGGAGGCAATAGTCGCTGATGTCCATGCCCGAGGTGAACACCTTCTGGCCGTCGATCACGTAGCCGCCGTCGGCCGCGCGTGCGCGGGTCGAGAGCGCCGCCGCATCGGAGCCGGACTCGGGCTCGGTCAGGCCGAAGCAGAACGACAGCTCGCCGCGCACGATTTTCGGCAGTAGCTCGCGCTTCTGCTCGGGCGTGCCGTCGCGCAGCACCGCGTAGCCGCCGTAGGTGAGCGTGCGGAAGACCCAGATCGCCAGCTCCTCGAAGCGCTTGCCAGCCTCCTCGAGCAGGATCGCGAGGTCGATCGCCGAGCCGCCGGTGCCGCCGTATTCGGGCGGGATCGCGAGCCCGAACCATCCGTGCTCGGCGAGCGCGCGGTACGCCTCGCGCGGCGGACGCGCCTCGCGATCGCAGCGCTCCGCATAGTCCGGCGGGCAGACGTGATCGAGCAGCTCGCTCACATGCGCGCGAAGCGCCTCCTGGTCCTGCGAAAACGAAAAATCCATCGCCCTTACCGAAACCGCCGGCCTGCCGCGCCGGCCGCGCCGGACGATAGACTAGCCGGTCGGTTTGGAGCAATCATAGTGGGAGGGCGGCCGCTCGACGGCCGCACGCGAAGGCGAGGAATCCGGCCCATGAAGATCTGGTGGCAGAGCAGCACGCCGATTCACCGGCTGCACGACTATCGAAAGACGCTCACCGCGCATCTCGATGCCATCAAGCGCCCGGACACCGAGGTCCATATCAACGGCGTGGACGATGGCTCGATGGACCTGCACTACAACGCGATCGTCGCCATGAACAGCTTTGCGCCGGGCGGCGTGCTCAACAAGATGATCCAGGCAGGCGAGAAGGGCTACGACGCGATCGCCATCGGGTGCTTCCTCGATCCGGCGATGCAGGAGGCGCGCGAGGTGGTGAAGATCCCGGTCTTCGGGCTGGGCGAGACCTCGATGCTCACCGCCTGCATGTTCGGCCACAAGTTCTCCGGCGTCGCGTTCCACGCCAAGCAGGCGCAGTACTACGACCGCAAGGCGTTCGAGTACGGGCTCTCCTCGCGCCACATCCCGTTCGGCGATCTCGGCATCGACTTCACCGAGTTGCAGAACGCTTTTGCGAGCCCGGCGCAGATGCGCGAGCGGTTCATCGGCGAGGCGCGCCGGCTCGCCGCGCAGGGCGCCGAGGTGATCCTCGCCGCCTGCGCCACCGTCAATGCGATCATCCGCCGTGAGAACATCAACGAGGTGGACGACGCCCTGATCCTCGACTGCAACGCGGTGCTGCTCAAGACCACCGAGGCGATGGCCGAGCTCTCTCACAGCATCGGGCTCTCATCGAGCCGCCGCCTGCTCTACCAGGGCCCGCAACGCGCGGCGCTGGAGGACTGGAAACGGATCTACAATTTCCGCGCCGAGCCGCAGCTCGGGGCGTAAGGTCGGTATGGGACATGGCAAAGACGGTCGAGCATGTGCATTGGCCGGACGCTCCGGACCTGTGGATGCCCTACGCTCCGGCGATCAAGGTGCGCGGCGGCACGACGGTCTATCTCGCCGGCGTCACCGCCGCGCCCGTCTATCATCATCACCCGCACCGGCCGGAGGAATTCGACCGGATGCCGTCCGACATGGCGGGCCAGGCGCGCGCTGCGCTCGAGAACCTCAAGCGCGGCCTCGAAGCGGTCGGCGCGACATTCGCCGACGTGGTGACGGCCGATCGCTTCGTCACCGACCTCACCGACCAGGATGCCCTCAACCGCGTGTGGGCGGAATATTTTCGCGACGCGAAGCCGGCCACCACCACCGTCCAGGTGGTGAGGCTAGCCACCGATCCGCGCTGCCTCGTCGAGATCAATGCGGTTGCGGTGATCGATTAGGCCGGGCCGACCACCCGAAAAGCTTGGCGGGATGAGCCGCCCGAGATCGCTGATGCTGCGGGCGCCACCGAGCCGGGCAGCCGGCGCGATCCCGCCGAACGCGTCACGATTCTCTGAACGCCCGCGAAAGGCTGTCCTTCAGGGGCTTGAGGATGTAGCCCAGGAACGTTCGCTCATGCGTCTTGATATAGACCTCCGCCGGCATGCCGGGCGTCGGCACGAACTCCGGAACCTTCGCATGCTGGTCCGCATCGAGCCTGATCCTGGCCACGTAGGCATCGCCTCCCGGCTGTCCCGGTCGGTCCTCGGGCACGGCGTCGGCCGAGATGTAGACGACGTCGCCGTCCAACGTCGGGGTGATGCGGCGATTGAGCGCGGAGAGCCGGACGGTCGCCGGTTGGCCGCGACGTACGCTTTCGATGTCCTGCGGCCGCACGCGCACCTCGATGATGAGATCATCGTCGGTCGGAACGATCTCGAGGATGTTCTTGCCCGGCTCCACGACCCCGCCCGGCGTGTGATAACGCATCTTCACGACGATCCCGCTGACGGGTGCGGCGATCGTGACGCGGTCGAGAACCCTGCGCGCTGCGATGATCCGCTCGCGCAGGTCGTTGACCTCGGCTTTGTTCTCATGCAGTTGCTCCACCGCCGTCTTGATGGCCGAATAGCGGACGAGCTCGATCTGCTCCTGAACGCGGGCGATTTGCTCCTGAGAGTCGCCGATCTCGCCTTTCAGGCGGCCTGCCTCGCCTTCCAGATTGGCTTTGCCGCGCTCCAGGGCCAAAACGTCCGACTTCCGCATCATGCCGTGGTCCATGAGATAGATCTTCCCCTCGAGCTCCTGATTGACCAGGTCGAGCTGCCGGGTGACGCCCGCAAGCTGCTGCCGCGTCCCCTCGATCCGTTGTTGAAACGCCTTCATTCCCTCGTTGAGGGCGGCAACCTCGGTCCGCTGGCTGCGGCGCTTTGCTTCGAACGTGAGGCGCTGGCTCTCCACAATGGTTGCTACGTCGCGCGATGCATCGACAATCAGGTCGTCGGCGAACTCGACCTTGTCCTTTTCATGCGCTTCCGCTTGCAGCCGCGCATCGATCGCAGCCGCGCGCGCATAGCGCAAGGTCAGGCGCTCCAATTCGGCCCGGGCGGTCGTGTCGTCCAATAGGAGCAGGGGCTGCCCCTGTTCGACCCTATCGCCTTCCTTCACGAGAATGGCCTTGATGACGCCGCCTTCGAGATGCTGGACGATCTTGTTCTGTCCAGTCGCGACGAAGACGCCGCTCGCGACGACCGCACCGGCAATGGGAGCCGAGTCGGACCAATACCCGAATCCGAACAGGGAAAACGCCAACACGGAATAGCCGAAGATCTTGTGTCCGCGTACGCTGCGCGGAACATCGCTGTACCATTCGGCTCGCCTGACCAGCTGCGCCCGCATGTTTCTTCCTCTGCCTTCGATCCGTCCGAAACTGTCCTATCGTTCGAGCAGAGTGGGCCCGCCGGAGCTGGGTGACTTGGGCGGAGGCACGCTTCCGCTCGTGTTGCCCATCAGGATCGGCATGACATCGTCACGCTTGCCCAGCGTGTGCACCGCGCCGTCCTTCATGATCATGATCTTGTCGACGCTCTGGAGGAGGCGCGGGCGCTGGGTCACGGCCACGACCGTGATTTTCTTCTGCTTGGCCCGCATCAGCGCATTGGCCAGCGCCTGCTCGCCCGATGAATCGAGGTTCGAGTTAGGTTCGTCGAGGACGACGAGCCGCGGATCGCCGAAGAACGCACGCGCGAGCGCGACGCGCTGCTTCTGGCCTCCCGAGAGCGGGCTGCCGTCCACTGCGACCGTCGTTTCGTAACCTTGCGGCAACTGGGAGATCATCTCGTGCACGTCGGCGAGCGCGGCCGCCTCGTAGATCATTTCGTCCGTCACGTCGTCGCGCATACGCGCGATGTTCGCCTTGATCGTCGCCGGGAACAGCTGCACCTCCTGCGGCAGGTACCCGACGCTCTCGCCGAACTGGCGCGCGTCCCAGTTGCGCAGCTCCATCATGTCGAGCCGCACCGCTCCTGCGGTCGGCGTGATCGAGCCGACCAGCATTCGCGCCAGCGTGCTCTTGCCCATGCCGGACGCGCCGACAATGCCGAGTGATTCTCCCGGCTCGAGATCGAACGTGATGCCGTTGAGCACCACCTTCTTCGTGGCCTGGGGAACGAACAGAATGCGCTCCACGCTGAGGCGGCCTTCCGGACGTGGGAGACGGAGACGATCGAGGTTCAACGGCGAATTCTGCAGCAGCGTCCTGATGCGCACATAGGCCGCCCGCGCCTGGATGAAATGACGCCAGCCCTCGATGGTGCCCTCGAGCGGCGCGAGCGCGCGGCTGCCGACGATGGACGCCGCTATCATCATTCCGCCCGTCAGCTCTCCCTTCAGGGTGAGCCAGCCGCCCCACCCGAGAATTCCGATCTGGGTACAGAGGCGCAGGAACTTCGACACCGACGACATGATGATGTTGCGGTCCTGCGCGATGACCTGCGCCTTGAGCGATTCCGCCGTTTCCCGCCCCCAGATCATCACGGCTTCGGGGATCATGCCCATCGCGTTGATCACCTGAGCATTGCGAGCCATCGCGTCGGACTGCAGGTTGGCGCGCACCGCAAACGCGTTGGCTTGGCCGAACGGCACTGCGGTGAATTTCTGGTTCAGCATGGCCACGACGAAGAGCGCGCAGGCAGCCGTCGTGACGATCCACCCGAGATGGGGGTGAACGAGGAACACCGCCCCGAGATAGATGGGCGCGACCGGCGCATCGAGCATGCTGATCAGCACCGGGCCGGTGATGAAAGAGCGCAAATGCTGCAGGTCGCCGATGGTCTGGAACTCGCGGCTGGAACCGTTTTGCGCCGCCTTGGCGGCGGCGCTGACCACCGGCGCGCCCAGGTTGACTTCCGCTTCGACCGCGATCCGCGTGAGCATGAAGCGCCGCGACATATCGAGCAGCACCTGGACCCCGAGCGCGCCGACGATGATGATCGTCAGCATCATCAGCGTGTCCGTGCTGCGGCTGGTGAGCACGCGGTCGGACACGTTGAAGAGGTAGATTGGGACTGCGAGCACAAGCACGTTCACGAAGAAGGAGAAGATCGCCACGGTGACGAGGTTGCGCCGGCAACTCGACAGCCCCTTGGTGAGGACCTGTCGGAAGTCCCGCTCGCTCGAACGCTGTTCGAGCGGCGGGGCGCCGTTTCCGCCTCCCCCGCCTCCGCCGCCACCCGATCCGCCGGCGTTCCGCCCTCCGTCATTGCCGCCGGACTTCGACGGAAGGTCGCCGTCCTTGCGGGTCTTGTCCGGTGGAGGAGCAGCGCCATTGCGCCGCCGGGATTCGACGCGCGCCGTCGTTTCGGGAGTGCCGTCGCGGGCGACCGGCTGCTGGGCAGGGCTGCCGGACGGGGTGTCCGTCGGGGTGCGAGGTTCGGATAGCTCGGCCGCCTGCGCTTTCGGCTGCGGGGGCTCCCCCTCAACGTTGGCTTTGGGGGGCTGAGCCGATGTCTCGGCTACAGGCCTGCCGGCCGCGATGGATTTCCGGAACTCCTCCTCGAGTTCGTCCAACGCATCCGACAGCGAATCCCCGGTATGCGCCGGCGTCGGGCTTCCGCCTGGACCCGACACGACGCTCAATTTCGGTCGCTCCGCCTGGCTCTCCGCGAGCGAGCCGTCATCGGCCACCCCGAGCGAGGTCCGTACGAGGTACTGTTTCACGGGGCTCTCCGAATCGTGGACGCGGCTAGTGGGTCAGACTGCCCATGACGTCGCTCTGGCTGAGGATGTCCTTCACTGGCGCAATCGTGTGATGCGGGTCCTGGGTCTGGGTCTGGCCGCTGGGATCGCCCGTGAACGCGACGATCTCCGGGACGAGCTTCGCGGGGTCGCCGGCCGTCACCTTGTCGTTCCCGCTGGAGATCAGGTTCGTCTGGATCAGGATCGAGTCCGAGTAGTACTGGCCGCCGATGTGCTGATCGACGAGCGTTCCGACGTCGGTGATCGAGGCGGTATTGATCTGCGTATTCGCCCCGGCCGACACGGACTGGGCGAGCGCATCGCCTGACGTACGCGCGCCGTCGCGTGGCGGCGTGACGTCCGGCAGATACTGGATGGCGGTGTCGACGTTGCTCAGGACGTTGATCTGCGCCACCACGTTGACGTCGTAGTAGTCGCCGCTGACATACAGGATGTTGAGATCGGACGATCCGCTGCCGGAGAGCATGAACCCGTAGGACGGATCGAGCGAGGTCGTGTCTCCCTTTCCGAGCAGCGACACGAGATCCTGCATGGCGTTGGAAATCGGAAGATTGGCGCCCTGGGTCCCGATATTCTTGATCGTGGCATCGTTGAGCAGCGTGTTGCCGCCCCACGTGATCTGCTGATCGAATTGACCGTGGCCGGGCCCGAGATTGGCCGCGGCCTGCACCACGTTGTCATCGAGCAGGATGTTGGTCTGGGAGATGATGTCGGCGTTGTGGTAGTCGCCACTGACGATGATCACGTCATAGTGCTTGCCGTCGAAGTACGAGGCGAAGCTGGACTGCTCGTTTCCGCCGGCGAGCACGCGCTCATAGGCGCCGCTCGTGGTCTGCACCGTGACGTCATTGTCCGACATCCAGTTCTGCTGGACGAGGGTCTTGATGTCGTAGAAGTTGCCGTTGATGAAATCGACGTGCCAGTTGGGCCCGCCGAACAGCTTGGGAACGCCGCCGTCCATCGCCTCCTGCTTGACGAAGTCCGCGACGTTGTTCGCCTGATCGGGAGTGAATTGCAGCGATGTCTGACCGGGCGGCCCGTAGTACGTGATGTCGTTGTGCGACATGAGGCTGTTGGTCTGCAGGATCGCGTTCGTGTCGTAATAGTTCCCGAACACGACCAGGGTCTGCGCCGCCTCGTTGGCGTCGACGATATGGGCCTCGTTGACCTGGATGTTGGACCCGAGCTCGACCTTCAAGGCCGCCTGCGTGCCGTCCGACATCGGCAGCTCGTTCGTGAAAGCCGGGAGGTGCGGAAGCGCCGGATGGGCCGCGTCGGGCGCCTGCAAATCTCCATTGATCCAAAGACCGGGATTGACCGCCTGGCCCGCATCGGCAAGCGTAACATCCCGGTCGTGGATGAATTCGGCGCTCGCGACCTGGTTCCCCAACGGCACATTCAGATCGATCGGGATCTTGTCCATGGCCGTCTGGACCATGGAATCGATCGTCTGCGGAACATCGATCCCGTGCATGTCGCCCGGACCGGAATGACCCGTCACCAGCAGTGTGTCGTTGTCGAGCATGACCTTCGTCTGATCGGCATAGATCATCCGCTGCGCCGCCCAGTGCTCGTAGTCGATCGTGATGGGCGGATAGACGATGCCGCCATCGAAGCCGACATCGACGCCCGGATCGATGTGGACCGGATCGTGCGGGAAAGGCTGATGATCGAGAGGTTTGTGCGCTTGGTCGTGATGCGCCTTGGGAAACTTGAGCGCCCGGAACGCGCCGTGAAAATCCGTCGACGCCGGGTTGGGCAAATTCAGCAAATAGACCGGGGCGCCGCCGACGCTCGCCAGCTCGGGCTGGAGGTCCGGCGTCGCGTGTTGAGGCGCCACAGCATCGTCCAGGCTGCGGTAGACCGAGCCGCCCAGATCGTAAACCGGGCGCGGCAGATTGAAGGGTTCAGAAATTCGAAGGTAACCGGCGAAATGGCAAATGATCTCGGTGATTCCGCCCGGCTGCATGATGCCGCTCCCTGGACCTCCCCCGTCTACCCAGCCCCCGCGGGTGGGCCCGCGCGGGTATCCGCGCGAGCCCGGTTTCGTGGCCCAGGCTCAGCGAGCCCGGGCAAAGTCTTCCAGCTCAGTGCGTCACGTGATCGATCGTGACGGTCTGGGCGTGGGTGAGCGACTCGCTCTGGAAGTTGGCGCCCATGATGACGTTCTGGTTGAACGCCAGGATTTGCGCCGTCGACGTCGAAGAGGCGCTGCCGATGTTGGTGCCGTCGAAGCCGGCGTGATTGTTGAAACCGCCGGTCGCCTCGGCCGCATTGCCGCCTACCACCGACATGGTGAACCCGGTGGCTGAGCCGCCGGCGCCGCCGAAACCGTCGTTGAAACCGATCCCCCCGGCTCCACCGGCGAGCGGACACTCGCAGTTGTCGAAGTTGTAGTTGGTGGAGACGGTGTCGTTGTCGACGAGGTTCTGGATCTGGTCATTGGCGAACTGATTGCCGCCGCCGGCCAGCGTCTGCATGAGTCCCTTGGCCGACAGCGTGCCGTCGAGACCGGTCACGTCCGCGGCAGGCAGGTTAGTCAGGTAGTTGAAGCCGTCGTTGAAGCTCCCGATCGCGTTGTGGTCGTTGTTGTTACCGGAGCCGTCGACCGCGATCGCGGTGCCGGAGAGATCGGCCGCGACGTTGTTGCCGTGGCCACCGGTGTCCCCTTTGGCGCCGTCGTCTTCCGGGCACGGGCAAGTCACCGCGTCCTGCGTCGCATCGAGCGAGATCTGCTGGGTGTTGGCGCCAGTCGCGAGCGTCAGGTTGAACGCGTTGATTTGCGCCATCGTGGAGGACAGCGCGCTGCCGACGTCCGTGCCGTCGTGACCGACGGAGTCGCCCGCGCCGCCCGTCGCCGGTCCGGCGTTGCCGCCCGTGACCGCCATCGAGAAGCCGAGGGCATTTCCGCCGTTGCCGCCGTGCCCGGTGGTGTCCAAGTCCGGCAAAGCCACGTTGACGGTGTTCGCTTGGGTGGTGGAGGCCGCGCCACCAGGACTAGAGGTGCTGAGGGTCAAGCTCGTGTTCGGCGAGCCGCCGGCACCGCCGGCATCGGCAGCGGAGATGGCTGCGCTTTGCGTACTATTGCCAGTATTTGCGGATTGGCTGCTGGTTTCTGTAATAGTCCCCGTAAGCGGGCCGCCCGCGCCTCCGACTGAGCTCGACGTGACGGTGGCACTGATAGTTCCGGCCCCGCCGGCTCCGCCCGTCGCTGTGCCGCTGTTGGCCTGGCTGATTACGATGGACGACGGTCCGGAGGCCACGCCACCATTGCCGCCCGCGCCGCCTTGCGCACCGTTGTCGAAGGTGTAATTGGCAGAGCCGTTGTCGTTGTCGGTGAGGTTTTGGACCTGGTCGTTCTGGAACTGGTTGCCGTCGCCAGCCATGCTCTGCTTGACGGCTTCGGCGGCCACGGTGCCGTTCTGCAACGTCGAGTGCAGATCCGGCATGTTGAGCAGGGCGTCGAAGTGATTGTTGTAGCTGGCGATGTTGTTGGCGTCGTTGTTGTTCAACGAGTCGTTGACGGCGACCGCGAGGCCACCGAGCGCCAAGGCCAGGTTTTCCGGACTGTTGTTATGCCGGTCGTCGCCTTCATTATCGTCATGGTTAGACATGATGTCTCTCCGATGTGCTCAGCTGCACCCTCTTGCATCGCCTTTGCACATCGGACGGCCCATCTCTTACGTGGCGCCATCGCCGGCGTGCGGATTGATGCGTATAGGGGTGCGAGTGGATTGAGAGTGGGTGAGGCTCGATCCCGCCGGACACGTCCGCATCACGCAAGACGCTGGCCCGATGGGCGCGAGCAGATCGTGATCGCGTCTCGTGCTGGTGCGGCGCCTCCTTTTCGCTCGATGGCAAGCGCCATCGCTCGCGCAACCGTCTCCGATTGCGCCAAACTCGTCTGAACGTCAGAAACGTTTAGATCGTGCGTTTCAGCATCGCGGCGGGTGCTGGGCAAAACCCATGCAACCCTATGTTAGAAACTGTACCGTTTGCTCAGCAAATCACCAGAGACCCAGACGGATTAGCCCGAACGAGCCTGCGCCCCACCCGTCCGATGTAGTCGGACGGTGCGCTATGGAATGTGCATCCAGGCGCGCTCACCGAGTCCCTTGTCGATCCGGCTATCAAACAGCGCGGACCACAGCGCCGCCAGATCGGCGCCGCCATCGGGCGAGACGGCCTTGTCGGCATGCGCCGCAAAGAAGGCTGACGCGCTCCGGCAGCCCTCTGCAAACTCCAGATCCTCCATGCTGCTGAGGAGGCAGATTTCCTCGCCGATCAGTCCGGCATCGAGCCCCGTGATCTCCGCCCAGGCATCAGCCTGGACCAGCCCCATGGCGGTGCCGCTCAGCGAGCCCACCGCCTGGCGCGCGACGAGCGTGATCAGGGCAGTGATGAATCCCACCACGTATGGCTCGAGCCAGATGGCGTCCGGGATGCCCGCCAGGCGATGCCGGCTGGCGTCGACTTGCGGCGTGATCACCGCGACGGCGGCTTTTCGGCCCCGGCGTGCTCGAAGGAGCTCAAACATCGGACCTGATCTGTCGGACGTTGCAAGGATCGCGTATAGTCTGGGGCCGGTGAACACCTGCGGGGTCAGCAAGGTATGAGCGAGAGCGCGCTGCCCTCCCGACCGGATTTTGAAGCGATCGAGGCTGTCTCCCACAAGTCAGCCAACCGGCGCACCGAAATCTTGGCGCTGATCGGCAATCTTGTCTACAGCTGGTCCAACAACGAGAGCATGTTCATTTACGTGATCATGCTGCTGTTGAACACCGATCAGGCGGCGGCAACGATCGTGTTTGCCAGCCTCAACACCACGCGCGCGCGCCTTGATCTTGTTCAGCGCCTGGCGTCCGCAAGGATCACCAACCGCACCCTGGCGAAGCGGCTGGACGGACTGATCAATCGTTTCAACGAGTGCACGCGGATCAGAAACGAGTTCAACCACTGCTCGTACACGGTGAATGAACGCGGCGATATCACCCACATGCAGGTGCTGCGGCTACAGGAGCGGCGGGGCCGATTGGAGCTCGGGCACATTCGCAAGCTCGATGATGCCCGGCTCAAAAAGATGGTGGATACGATCAACGAGCTTCGGTTGCTCAACCGCGACCTATGGGCAATCCTTCCGGAATTGGAGAAGAACGTGGTTGGGAGCAGGAAGCGACCGTAACGGACCTTCCACTTTCGGGAGCGCGCACACCCGCCCGTTCGCGAACCCCCGGCGATGCCGGGTAGTGAGCCGCCGCCGGCTCACCAGAATCGCGGCCAAGCCTTGTGCATTGAGCCCATTCGCGCGGCACGCCCCACCGATTTTACGGGAATTTAATGCGGCAGGTCGCCGCTCTCGCGGAAGCATCCGTCCCGTCTGTGCTAGACAGGCCTGGGAGAGGATCTAGCCACATGATCGGGATCGTTCGCCTCGCGCTGCGACGGCCATACACCTTCGTTGTGCTGGCGCTGCTGATGCTGATCATCGGGCCGCTGGCCGCGCTGCGCACGCCGGTCGACATCTTCCCCGACATCCGCATCCCGGTGATCGCCGTGGTCTGGCAGTACACCGGCCTGCCGCCCGACCAGATGGCCGGCCGCATCACCACCCAGTTCCAGCGCGCCCTCACCACCACGGTGAACGACATCGAGCACATGGAGGCCAACTCCTATGTCGGCGTCGGCATCATCAAGGTGTTCTTCCAGCCCAACGTCGACATCCGTCTCGCCAATGCGCAGGTCACGGCCGTCGCGCAGACGCTGCTCAAGTCGATGCCGCCGAACACCACGCCGCCGCTGATCCTCAACTACAACGCCTCGACCGTCCCGATCATCCAGCTCGCGATGTCCGGCCAGGGGCTGTCCGAGCAGACCCTGTTCGACCAGGCGATCAACGTCATCCGCACCCCGCTCGTCACCGTGGCGGGCGCCGCCATCCCCTACCCGTTCGGCGGCAAGTTCCGCCAGGTGCAGATCGATCTCGACTCGGCCGCCATGCAGGCGCGCGGCCTGTCGGGGCAGGACGTCGCCAACGCGCTCGCCAACCAGAACCTGCTCACTCCGATCGGCACCCAGAAGATCGGCAGTCTCGAATACGCCCTCCAGCTCAACAACGCGCCCTCGGCGATCAGCGCGCTCGGCGACCTTCCGATCAAGAACGTCAACGGCGCCATGGTCTACGTCCATGACGTCGCGCACGTGCGCGACGGCAATTCCCCGCAGACCAACATCGTGCACGTCGAAGGCGGACGCTCGGTGCTGATGCTCGTGCTCAAGAACGGCGCGGTCTCGACGCTCGCGATCATCGACGGCATCAAGCAGAAGGTCCAGGAGCTCAAGTCGATCATCCCGCCGAATCTCGACATCAAGCTCGTGGGCGACCAGTCCGTGTTCGTCAGCGGTGCGGTGGGCGGCGTGATCCGCGAGGGCGTGATCGCGGCCGCGCTCACCAGCCTCATGATCCTGATCTTCCTCGGCAGCTGGCGCTCCACCGTGATCATCGCGACATCGATTCCGCTCTCCGTGCTCGGCGCGGTGGCGGCGCTGTGGGCGCTGGGCGAGACGCTCAACATCATGACGCTGGGCGGGCTCGCGCTCGCGGTCGGCATCCTGGTCGACGACGCCACCGTCACGATCGAGAACATCAACTGGCACCTCGAGCAGGGGAAGGCCGTCGAACCCGCGATCCTCGACGGCGCAGCGCAGATCGTCACGCCCGCCTTCGTGTCGCTGCTCTGCATCTGCATCGTTTTCGTGCCGATGTTCTTCCTCGACGGCGTCGCCCGCTTTTTGTTCGTCCCGATGGCCGAGGCGGTGATCGCCGCGATGGTGTGCTCGTTCATCCTGTCGCGCACGCTCGTTCCGACCATGGCGAACTATCTCTTGCGTGCGCACGCGCCGCACACCGACATGCACGGCCTCGACGGGCCGCTGCCGCCCTCGCGCAATCCGTTGGTGTGGGTCCAGCGCGGTTTCGAACGGCGCTTCGAGCGTTTCCGCGCCGGCTACCAGGAGCTGCTCGCGCTGGCCCTCGCCCATCGCGGCGTGTTCGTTGTCGGCTTTCTTGGCGTCGTGCTCGGCTCGTTCGCCCTGGTGCCCTACCTCGGCCGCGACTTCTTCCCCTCGGTCGACGCCGGACAGATCCTCATGCACGCGCGTGTCCGCGTCGGCACCCGCATCGAGGAGACCGCGAACAAGTTCGCCGACATCCAGAAGGCGATCCGCGAGATCATCCCGCCCGAGGAGCTCGAGACGCTGGTCGACAACGTCGGCATGCCGATCAGCGGCATCAACATGACCTACAACAACACCGGGACGATCGGCACGCAGGACGGTGACATCCAGATCAAGCTGCGCGAAGACCACCGCCCGACCGCAGAATATGTCCGGCTCCTGCGCGAGGAACTGCCGAACCGCTTCCCCGGCATCACCTTCGCGTTCCTGCCTGCCGACATCATCAGCCAGATCCTCAATTTCGGCGCGCCGGCTCCCATCGACCTGCAGATCCGCGGCCCCAATACGGCGGCGAACTTCGCCTATGCGCAGGATCTGCTGCGCCGGCTGCGCCACGTTCCAGGACTGGTCGACGCGCGCATCCAGCAGTCGCGCGATGCGCCCGGCTTCGACGTCGACGTGGACCGCACGCGCGCCCAGTACGTCGGCGTCACCGAGCGCGATGTCACCAACAGCCTGGTGGTCAACCTCGCCGGCTCGAGCCAGGTCGCGCCGACCTACTGGCTCAACCCGGAAAACGGCGCGTCATACCCGATCGTGATGCAGACGCCGCAGTATCAGATCGACTCGCTCAACGCGCTCAGGAACCTGCCGATCACCGCGGCCGGCGCTGGCACGATGCAGACCCTCGGCGCGATCGCCGACATCAACCGGGTCAGCCGCAGCGCGGTCGTCTCGCAGTACAACATCCAGACGCTGGTGCAGATCTACGGCACGACCCAGGGCCGCGACCTCGGCGCAGTGGCGGCGGAGATCCAGAAGGTCATCGACGAGACCGCGGGCCAGGTGCCGAAGGGCTCGCAGGTCGTCCTGATCGGTCAGGTGAGCACCATGAACAAGGCCTTCTCCGGCCTGCTGTTCGGCCTCGCCGCCGCAATCGTGCTCATCTATCTGCTCATCGTCGTGAACTTCCAGTCGTGGAGCGATCCGTTCGTGATCATCACGGCCCTGCCAGCGGCGCTCGCCGGCATCGTGTGGATGCTGTTCGCGACCGGCACCACCCTGTCGGTGCCGGCGCTCACCGGCGCGATCATGTGCATGGGCGTCGCGACCGCAAACAGCGTGCTGGTCATCAGCTTCGCGCGCGAGCGGCTCGAAGAGCTCGGCGATCCCGTCAAGGCTGCGCTCGAGGCCGGTTTCGTGCGCTTCCGCCCGGTGCTGATGACCGCGCTCGCCATGATCATCGGCATGGCGCCGATGGCGCTCGGCCTCGGCGAAGGCGGCGAGCAGAACGCGCCGCTCGGCCGCGCCGTCATCGGCGGCCTCGTCTGCGCGACTTTTGCGACCCTGATGTTCGTTCCGGTCGTGTTCAGCATCCTGCACGGCCGCGACAGAAAAGCGCCGCTTCCGCTCGGAGAGCCCCATGCCGCCTGAAACTCGCACGCCCCCCGTGTCCAAGCGGCGCCTCGGCATGGCCGCCCTGGTGACGGTCATCGCCGCCGGCGCCATCGTGGTTTCCGGCATCAGGACCCGCGAGTCGGCGAGCGCCAAGCTCTCCGAGTGGACGGAGAAGCGCGCCATCCCGGTCGTCGCCGCGGCACCGCCAGACAGCAAAGTGAAGCGCGCGACGCTCGAGCTGCCCGGCCGCCTCGAAGCCTATGCGCAGGCGCAGCTCTACGCGCGCGTGAGCGGTTACATCAAGGAGTGGAAGGTCGACATCGGCTCGCCGGTCACCGCCGGGCAGTTGCTCGCCGAGATCGATGCGCCCGACCTCGACCAGCAGATCATGCAGGCGCAGGCCGACCTCACCGCCGCGCAGGCAAACCTCGTCCTCTCGACCGCCAACCTGGTGCGCGGCCAGTCCCTGATCGCCTCGGCGGCGATCTCCAAGCTCGACCTCGAGCAGCGCGAGGCGGACGCCTCCAACAAGGCCGGCATCGTCAAGTCGGCGCAGGCGAACCTCGCCCGGTTGCGCGCGCTCGAGCAGTACAAGCGCATCGTGGCGCCGTTCGACGGCATCGTGACGGCGCGCGCGACCGACGTCGGCGCGCTCATCAATGCCGGCGCCGGCGGCTCCGCCCTGTT
>Ga0075436_100001306_pt1 | contig 16932 bp, 15 predicted proteins | sample RhiMethybrSRZTD5_FD_75303 | JGI IMG/M metagenome (GOLD analysis project Ga0075436, IMG submission 75303) | Populus rhizosphere microbial communities from Tennessee, USA - Rhizosphere MetaG P. TD hybrid SRZTD5 | ecosystem: Host-associated > Plants > Roots > Rhizosphere > Soil | place: USA...
GGCGCCGGTGAGTGTGAACGCCGCGTACGTGTACGCGCCCAGCGCGGTGAACTGCGGCGATCGCTGGCGCCACACGTCGTAGTTGCCCATCGTCACGTTCATGCCCCACTCGCCCTGGCCGGTGCCCTCGCGGAGGTCGACGAGGCGGTCGGCGTGCGCATAGGGCAGCGGCCGGAGCAACACGCTGTAGACGGCGCTGAAGATCGCCGTATTGGCGCCGATGCCTAACGCAAGCGTGAGCACCGCGACGGCGGTGAACACCGGGCTTCGCGCGAGTTGGCGGACCGCGTAGCGCAGGTCCTGGCGTATCACCTGCCGCCAGGCCACGCGCCGCTCGGTGAGTTCCCGTTCGCGCGTGAGCGAGGCGAGCGAGCGCTCGACGTGGTGCACGTTGCCGAATCGCTCGACCGCGGCACGGCGGGCTTCGGCGGCGGACATACCCGCGGCGAGGTTTTCGGCGACGCGCGACTCGAGGTGGAAGCGCAGCTCGTCCGACACGTCCGCGGCGGAGTCGGGCCGCCAGAATCGTAGATACCGCCGCCAGCGCGGCTCGTGTGGCTGATCGTCGGGCACGGGAGACCGTTAGGCGGGCTGGCGCGTCGCATCCATGATGCGCGCCATGGCCAGGGAAAATGCCGACCACGACGTGCGCTGCGCCTCGAGCTGACGCCGGCCGGCGGCCGTGAGACTGTAGTATTTCGCGCGGCGATGGTTGTCGGTGATCCGCCACTGCGACCGCACCCAGCCGCGGTTCTCCATACGATAGAGCGCGGGATAGAGCGAGCCCTCTTCCACGCGCAGCGCATCGTCCGTCGTTTGCTGAATCCAGCGCGCGATGCCGAATCCGTGCATCGGTCCCCAGCTCAGAGTCTTGAGGACGATGACGTCGAGCGTGCCTTGCAGGAGACCGACCGAAGCCGAGCCCACCGGATGCCCTCACTTAGAGCGTCTAGGTGACTAGAGTATGCGACTGCCTCGCGAGAGCGTCAAGAGACGGCGGAGGGCCCGCGGCCGCGTCTGCCACCCGAGGCGGGCGGAGGGAACCTGTGAACCCGGCGCAGCCGAATGTGTATCTTGATGGTGCTCCAACCACAGATTCCTGACATGCGCCTTCGATTCACCATCGGACCTGCTCTGTGCGTCCTCGCGGCTACGGCCGCCGCCCGCGCGTCGACGCACCGCTCCGCGCTTCCCACCGGCGCCTACATTCTGGCGCGTGCCGCGTCTGCTCGACCGCCGATTCCATTCAAGTTCCTGCTGGCCGGCTCGGAAGTGGCGGGCACCGTGGATAGCGCGCGCATCACGCTCGCGGCGGACAGCAGCTATACCGACAAGGTGACCGTGCGCTGGACGAAGGCGCCGTCACTGCCCTTCCCCATTCCGGGCTTCTCACCCGGCCCGGACCCGCACGTGCTGTCGGGTTCGGGCCGCTACGCCGTCCACGGCGGGACCGTCACGCTCGAACCGGACGACTTCATCACGCGCGCGTTCATCAAGTCGGTTGAGGCCCGGGCCGATTCGTTAGGCCTGACGCTCACCGGCATGTCGGGCGGGTTCGCCGGCGCGCACGTGCCGGTGAACGCCGTGTTCACGCGCGTCCGTTAGGCGCCGGGGCTACTCCGCGCGCAGCGCCGTGAGGGGATCCACCGCGGTCGCCCGCAGCGCCGGGATGAGGCACGCCGCGAGACCGGTGAACGCGAGCACCACCGCGACGCCCGAGAAGATCACCGGATCCCGCGGGGCCACCTGGAACAACACGACACTGAGGAACTGCGCGAGCGTCGCCGCGAACGCCAGCCCGGCCACGACGCCGATCGCGATCTGCAGCACGCCCTGGCCGAAGATCATGCGGATGACATCGCGCGCCTGCGCGCCTAACGCCATCCGAATGCCCATCTCGCGGACGCGCCGGCTCACCGAGAACGACATCACGGCGTAGAGTCCGATGGACGCCAGGAAGAGCGCGATGACCCCGAACATCATGAACATCGCGCCGAAGACGCGGATGAACCACACCTTGCGCGCCATGGCTTCGTCCATCGAGTACGTCCAATAAATCGGCAGATCCGGATTGAGCGCGGTGACAGCGCTCCGTACCTGCGCCGTGATCCCCATCGGCGGTCCATCGGTGACCGCGGCCAGGCTGACGAAGTTCGTGTGGTGCTGCGCGAGCGGGACGAAGTACGCCGGAACGCGCGGCTCCTCCTGGTCGCCCGAAAACGTCGTCGGTACCAGACCAACGACGGTCATCCAGGGCGCCTTGCTGTCGCGGCCGCCCTGTCGAATGCGCCGACCGAGTATGTCGTGTCCGCCGAGGTACTTGTCGGCGAAGGCCTGGTTCACGACGGCGACGGGCGATCCGTCCGTGCGGTCCGTCGAGGTGATGCCCCGGCCCTGCAGCATCTTGATCGCGAAGGTCTCGAAGAATCCGGGCGACACAGAGTACGACCGTGCGTTAGGCACGTCGTTGTCCGTGGTGTAGGTCCCGCCTTCCACCTCGAACGAGCCGCCGTCGGACTGGACGCCCGGCAGCCCCGATGTGATCGCCGCCGTCCGCACACCAGGGATCGCCTCGAGTCGGTCGCGCAGCCGCTCGTAGAACTGCCGCTGCAGGGCCGTGTCGGTGTACGTCGCGGGAAAGCCCACGCGCGCGGTGAAGATGTGGCTCGTCCGGAAACCCGGGTCCATCGTGCGCAGATTGGTCACGCTCTTGATCGTCAGGCCCGCGGCGACCAACAAGCCGCACGACAGCGCGATCTCGAAGATCACCAGGCCGCGGCTCATCTTGCCGATGCGCAAGCTCGAGGAGCCGCGCGTCTCGTCCTTGAGCACTTCGTTGATGTCGGTGCGCGACGACTGGATCGCCGGCAGCAACCCCGCGAACATCGCGGCGAGCCCCGCCATACCGATCGCAAAGGCGAGCACGGGTCCGTTGAGGCGCACGTCGATGTAGAAGGGAACGTCGGTCGATGCGTAGAGCACGCGGTTGAACGCGGCGATGCCGGCGTACGCCGCCACCGAGCCGAGCACGGCGCCGCCTAACGCAAGCACCAGCGCCTCGGTGAGAAACTGGCGCACGACCGCGGCGCGCGTCGCGCCGAGCGCCGTGCGGATCCCGACCTCCTTGGTGCGGTGGGCCGCCCGGTCGAGCAGCAGGTTGGCAACGTTCGCGCACGCGATGAGCAGCACGAAGAACACCGCGCCGAACATCGTGTACAGGAGCTGCCGCGGCTCTGGCCCGAGCTCGGCGTCGACGTAGCCCTGCACCCGCGCGTCGATCCCGTCGTTGGTCGCCTTGTACTCGTGCTGCAACCGACGGGCGATCGCCGAGAAGTCCGCCGTCGCCTGGTCGAGCGTCAGGCCGGGCTTTCGCACGCCGACGACCGTCAGCCACGTACCATCGCCGCGCTTGGTGGCGACCGGGTCCATTTGCAGCGGCAGCCAGATGCGCGCGTTGTCGGGGAAGTCGTAGCCTTCGGGCATCACGCCGATGACCGTGTACGGCACGCCGTTCGCGCGCAGCACCGCGCCTAACGCATCGGCCCTGCCGCCGAATTCGCTCTGCCACAGGGGATAGCCGATCACCACCACCTTCTCGCCCGCCGGCGAGTCTTCGCCGGGGCGAAACGTCCGGCCGAGCACCGGCGCCACACCCGTGACGTCGAACGTGCTCGCCGTGACGAACGAGCCGGTGTAGCGCTCCGCCTGCGTCTTGCCGCTCACGTTCACGGTGCCGGAATAGTAGGCACCCATCGGCGCGAGCGTCTGCTGCTGATTCTTGAAGTCGACGTAGTCGCTGATCGGAACCGACATGTGGTTGAACCCACGTGCCGTGTTGGTCCGGCTCACTTCGACAATGCGATCGCCGTTCGGGTACGGCAGCCCCTTCATGATCACACCGTACACCATGCTGAACATGAGTGTCGTAAGGCCGATGCCCAGCGTGAGGGCGAGCGTCGCGATCAGCGTGAGCCCCGGACTCTTGATGAGAGAACGGAAGCCGTAGCGAACGTCACGGAGGATCGAATCCATGGGAAGGCCCCGCGGCAGGAGGATGCCCTGGGAGAAGTCGACCTGGTGCCCGTACGGCTCCCACTGCAACGGGGTTTCGCGATGTGACGCCGCTGACCCATGCGGGGGTAGTACATCTGCGCGGGTGCGCGGGACGTTCGCCCCAACCCGCTTGCCCGCGCCGCTCGTCGGCATCATGCTTGCTCGGGTCGGCGCGAACCGGAGGAGTCGCCATGCCGCAAGTGTTTCGACATGCCCTGCCCCTCGCGGTGGCCGCTCTCGTGTTGGGCGCCGCGGGGCGGCCAGCCGCCGCCCAGTACGCGGCCGGCGCGAACGTCGGCGCAACGGTGGTCCCGATCACCATGGGCGCGGTGCGCGTGAGCGCCGACGCGGGCGTGGGACGCAACATGTCCTGGTCGGCGCCGCGTACGCTTCTCTCGTTAGGCACGATCGCCGTCGCGGGCAGCGAAGCGAACGGCGCATCCCTCGGCTTCTCCGCCCAACGGACGGTCGAAGCGGACTCGTTGCGGCCGGTCTTCGCGCTCGAGGCAGCGGCGTGGCACGCGATCGGCCCGTTTACGCTGCACCTCGGACTCGCCGAGCGCGCGCTGCGATTCAGCGGACAACCCGGGAGCTTCGACACGACGGAAGTGCTCGTCGATACGGAGTTCGTAACGGACAGCGGCGTCATACGGTACCACGGCTATCGCGTGGATACCGTTCGGCATGCCGGCACGCCCGGTGGAACGCGCGTCTGGTCCGAGCTCGAGCTCGGGGCGCAGTGGGCCGTCGGTCGCGTGCGACTCGACGCCGTCGTCGGCGCGCGGCCATCGGTGGGCGCATTTCCGGCCGCGACGTGGGCGCAGGCCGGCGGCAGCATCGACCTTCCGCATGGTTTCGGCTTCGACTTCTCCGCGGGCACATCGCCGGCGCGTATCGGCCTCGGTATTCCGGGCTCGAGGTTCGTGAGCGTAGGCCTGCGCGTGCAGCCCGTGCGCCGCTCGCCCGACGTGCAGGCCAAGCCTCCGGCGCCCACCGCTGCGTTCACCGTGCGCCCGGACGGCGGGCGTCGCTTCACGCTCACGTACGCGGCCGCGCATGCCGGCATGGTACAGATGTCCGGCGACTTCAACGCGTGGACACCGATCGACCTCGAGGAAGATGGACACGGCCGGTGGCGCGCGACGATCACGCTCACGCCCGGCGTGCACCACGTGAGTCTCCGCGTGGACGGCGGTCCGTGGTTCGCGCCGCCCGGCACGCCCTCGGTGCCCGACGATTTCGGCGGCACGACCGGCATCATCGACGTGCCCTGATCGGTGAGGCGTGACGCGGGCCCGGGTGCGAAGGTACCAACCCGGTGGAGATGACGGATGCGATGCTCGTCCGCGCGGTTCTGGCAGGAGACCCGGCGTCGTTCGCGCTGCTGGTAGACCGGCATGCTCCGGCGTGTCTGCGGTTCGCGAGCCGCATGTTAGGCAATCGCGAGGACGCCGAAGACGTGACGCAGGAAGCGTTCGTGCGCGCGCACCGCGCGTTGGCGCGGTACGACGAGCAGATGCGCTTTCGTACCTGGGTCATGAGCATTCTCGCGAATCGCTGCCGGACGGCGCTGCTGCATCGGCATCGGCGGACGTCGCGGGTGGTGGTCGATGGCGCGGCGGTGGATGAAGCGGTGGGACCCGAGAACGGCGATGCAGAGCTGCGCGACGCGATCGAGCGAGCGCTGGCAAAGCTCGATCCGGTGCAGCGCGAAGCGTTCGTGCTCAAGCACGTGGAGATGTTGAACTACGACGAGATGTCGGCGATCACGGGCGCGGGCGTCTCGGCGCTCAAGATGCGGGTGCGTCGCGCGTGTGACCGACTGCAAGGTCTGCTTCGAGAGGACGGCTATGAGTGAGCAGCGCGAGAACGACGAATTGACCGGCATATTGGCGCGCGCCACGCCGCTGTTGCACGACGAGCCGGTGCCGCGCGCGGCGTGGCGCGAGGCCGTGCTGCAGGCGGCCGGGCGGGCTGAAGTGCCCGTCGCGTGGAGTGTTCGGCCGATTGTGGCCATCGCGGCGTGCGCGGCGTGTCTCATCCTGGGAGCGGCGATTACGTACGGCGTGCTGCACGATCGCATGGAACGCAGCGCGCGCGATGTCGTGGCCTCGGCGGGCGGTTCGGTTAGGCCCGGGCACCTGCCCGTGCGCTTCGCGGTCGAGGCGCCGAACGCGGTGCACGTGTCGATCGTGGGCGACTTCAACGGCTGGAATCCAGCGGGGCTGCCAATGCACCTGCTGTCTGACGGCCGCACATGGGAAGTGGAAGTCGGGCTGGCGCCGGGCCGGTACGCGTACGCGTTCGTCGTGGATGGGCGTCTGGCCCGCGATTCGGCGGCGGCGGAGTCGGGGACCGACGATTTCGGCGTGCCGAACTCGGTCGTGCTGGTGGGCGGGTCGTGAGCGGCATGCGTCTCACGATTCGATCCGCCCGCGGCGCGCTGCTCGCGTTAGGCATGCTGTGCGCCGGCGCGCGCCTGACGGTGGCACAGTCGCCCGCCGAGCCCGCGCTGCCGGCGCGCCTCGGCGCTCCGGCGCATTCGGCGATCGTCGCCATCATGGACTCGGCACGGGCTGCCGGACTCCCCACCACGCCCCTCGCCGCCAAGGCGGCCGAGGGTGTGCTCAAGGGCGCGGACGACGCGCGCATCGTCGAGGCGGTGCGGTCGCTGGCCAAAGCGTTAGGCGACGCGCGCGCGGCGCTCGGCCCCGCGGCGGACGCGTCGGTGCTCGACGCCGGCGCCAGCGCGCTGCGCGCCGGCGTCACGCCCGCCGCGCTTCATTCGTTAGGCGAAGCCGGCGCCGCGCCGTCCGGCCCGGCCGCGCTCGCAACCGCCCTGGTCACGCTGGTGGACTTCGTCGCCAAGGGCGTGCCGCCGGCGCTCGCCTCGCAGTCGATCGAGCAGCTGCTCCGGCTCGGCGCTCCCGAATCCCGGTTCGAGACCCTGCGCAACGAAGTCGAGGCCGACATCCGCGACGGACAGTCGCCCGAAGCCGCCGTCACGTCGCGCGTCAAGACGAACGTGCAGCAGCTCGGCGCGCCGGGCCCACCGCATCCGCCGCCATCGCCACCGTCTGTTCCCGAATCGACGCGGTGACGCGACGTCCGCTCGGAAGGTATCACCACTCGGAATACGTCTAACGGACGCACATCAGCGGAGGAGCAGCGATGAAACGAGTGGTGTTGATTGGTGCGCTCGCCGCCGCGGCGGTGGTGACGGCGATGGCGTGCGGCAGCGATACCGTCGCGTCGCCCGAAAAGGCCGTCTCGGGCACGAGCGGAGGTGGAAGCGATTCGTCCGGATCGGGCGGCGACTCATCCACTCACGGCAGCCCTGGCGGCAATCACAAAGATCCCTGGCTCACGATCACGCCCGAAGCGGCGGCGGTGCAGATCCACAATTACCTGGCGTTGCACGCCACGGAGTACGACACCACCGGCACGCCGGTGTCCGCCAAGATCTCGTGGCGCTCGTCGGACGAGCACATCGCAACGGTGGGCGACACCGGTCTCGTGCACGGTGTGGGACTCGGACGCGTCACCATCTTCGCCAGCGCCGATGGTATCAACGATTCGGCGGTCGTCGCGGTGGTCGACACGGCCGTCGCATCGCCGCCGCCGGACACCGGCAGCGTTCCGCCGGACAGCACGCGCCAGCCGCCACCGCCGCCCCCGGACAGCGGCACGACGCCCGACAGTACGCATCAGCCGCCGCCTCCGCCGCCACCGGACAGCATCCTGTGACGGACGTACCGACCTCGCGGCAGCCCAACGCCTAACGCAACACGGCCGGGGCATGACGCCCCGGCCGTGTTGTATTCGTACCGCGCGACGGCGTCAGTCGCCGCGCGCTTCGTCCATGGCCGAGCGCAGCCTGGCAGCAGCCGCACATTCCTGGCGGAGCGCCTCCATCACCGCGTCGGCCTGTTTCATTTGCACCGCGAGCGCCGCCGATCCATCGAGCGCGCGATCGACCACGGCGCGCTGCGCCGCGAGCGCTTCGGTGGACGACCGAATGTCGCGCGCCAGTGCATCCGCGCGCGCGAGCCGGCGCTCGATGTCCTCCACCTGCCACTTGCGATCGGCAAACACCCTCATGCCCTCGGTGGCCGCCGCGAGCTGCTCGCGCGTGCGCTCGAGCAGCGCGCGCGCGTCCTCGATCTCGCGCCGCTCGGCGGAAATCGACCGCACGTTCTCGGCTGTCTTCTCGGCCACCTCGAACAGATGCTTCACCTGCGCGCTCACGGCGTCGATGGTCGCCTGCTTGCTGCCGATCTGCTCCATCCCCTGCGCGGCGTCGCGCTGGGCGACGTCCCAGGTCGCGAGCAGCGCCTCGAAGTTGGCCATGCGCTTCTCCACCTGGCCTAACGAACCGACCTTGGCCTCCAGCTCCTCAAGCATGGACGCGAGCGCGCCGGTACGCTGCTGCGCGTCGCCCAACTGGCCGCCGATGGTCCGCGACACTTCCTCGAGCTGCTGCATGGCATCGGCTGCCTCGCGGCGCACCGTCGATGCCTGGGCGAGATTCGCCGCCGCCGCATCGAGCGCCGCCTGCCGCTGCTCGAACTCCTGCGTGAACACGCGCAGCCGGTCCTCGAGGCCCGCGAACGCCGCCGAGCGCTCGCCTAACGCATCGGCCACCGCCCCCACCGAGGTCATCCGCCGGTCCGCCGCCTCCACGGATGCCGTGACGCTGCCCATGGTCTGTGCCACCCGGCGCGCCTCGGCCGCCTGGCGCAACAGATCGCCGAAGCGGGTTTCGGCTGCCTCCATCCGCGCGTGCAGGCCGTTACCGCGATCCTGCGCCTGCGCCAGCCCCGATTCGATCTCGCCTAACCGGCGCTGCATCGCGTCCATGGCCGTCGCGCGGCCCTCGAGCGCGTCCATCGACGCCGAGACCTGCGCCAGCTTGTCGCGCAGCGCCTCGGTGCCCGGACGCATGTGGTCGAGCTCCGCCAGCAGCTCGCGCGTCGCGCGCAGCTTCACGTCGGCGTCGGCCAACCACTGGTCGGTCTGCGCCTGACGCTGCCGGAGCCGCGTCATCTCCTCGTACGACAGACGCACCTGCTCGAGCCCGTCCCGAACCGACTCGTGCGTCCCGTTGAGCGTCGCCAAATCGCGGAATACCGATTCCACCACCGGTTTGAGGCTCTCGACGCGCTCCATCCGCTGCGTCATGTCGCTCAGATTGTTCTCCAAGCTGCCCACGTCGTCGCGCACCGCGCGCAACCGGTCGGCCTGCTCGGTGATCCGCTGAATGTCCTCCGCCAGATCACCAACTTGCTCGGCCAGACCACGCGACAGCGCCTCGGTCTCGGCCAGGGTGCGGGCCGTGGAATCGAGGTTCGACAGACGCGACTCGCAATCCTTCAACGCCGTGCGCAGCTCGACGATCCGCTCGCTCACCGCATCGAGACTCCGATTCTCGAGCTCGAACCGCTCGGCGCTCGACTTCATCTCGTCGCGCAAGCCGGCCAACGACCGCTGCGCCGCCTGCTCGGCCTCCTCGAGCGCCCGCTGCTGCGCAGCGATCTCGTCGGCGCGAGACAGTACAGTGGTATGGAGCGACTGGACCGAGGCGAGCTTGGCCTCGAGCGACGTCACCGCCTGCGCCTGCTCTTCCTGACGCCTGAGCGCGCTCTCGACCTGCGGCCGGAGCGATAGTACCTCGGTAGTCTGGGCCGCCGCGCGCTCGACTAGCTCCCTCTGCTGCTCGAGCACCGCCGTCTTCTGCGCCACCTGTTCCGCAATCGCCTTGAGCACACCCAGCTGGTGCTGGGCGTCGGGAATCCCGCCGGCGATCCGAAGCAGCGCATCGAGCGCCTCCTGCGCTGTCGCCGCACGGCGCTCCACCGCTTCGACCTTCGTCACTGCTGCCTGCGACCGCTGTTCGACGCTTTCGAGGCGGGATACGGCGTGCTTCTGCGCGTGCAATGCGTCGTCATGGACCGCCCGCAAACGACCCAGACTCTCGCCCAACTCGCGAAGCTGCGCGTTGGTCGCCTCGGACTCGCGCCGCAATGCGCCGAATTGCGGCTGGATCGCAAGGAATTGCTCCAGCTGCTCGCGCATCCCGCTCGCATCATTGATCTTGGCCAGGAGCTCGGCGCTCGATTCGTGGAGGCGAGAAAGCTCCGCGTCGGCGCTGGAGAGCTTGGCCGTGCTGTCCTCGTGGGCCTGCGCCAGCCGTCCCGCGTGCTCTTCCACAGTCTTGAGCTGCGCAGACGTCCGCTCCGCGACCTCGAGAGAGCGCTCGAGTCCAGCTATTCGCTCCTCCATCGCACCGAGCTCTGCCGCACGCTCGGCCACCGACTCGAGGCCGCGGAGCTGCTCTACGGCCTTCTCGGCGCGGGCGACGAGGGCCGCGAGCGCCGCGCCGTCGTACTTGGGATTATAGGTGGTTGCGAGCGGCGGCTGCTCCGCTTCACTGGTGGACTGACGCTTCTTGAAGGTTGGGAGCGTGATCATCGCCGTCTCCTGCTCTCGAGTCTCGATCGCGGACAGTCCGCGTTGTGCATGACGCGGTTGCGCACACTCGGGTCACGATCGCGCGCGAGAGCCAAGGAATCGGTGTCGGTCAGGATGTCGATCGACCCTCGCGCATGAGAGCCGGCGACTGCATCTTTTTTCGCTCCATGTTCGAACTCCAGTCACGACTCGCCAACGGACTATCGACCCGCTACGCCCTCGATCGTGAGCTTGGGCAGGGCGGGATGGCCGTCGTGTTTCTGGCGCACGATCTTCGGCACGACCGCCAGGTGGCGCTCAAGGTCTTGCGGCCGGAGATCTCCGCGGAAATCGGCGCCGATCGGTTCCTGCGCGAGATCAAACTCGCCGCCGGTCTCACGCACCCGCACATCCTCCCGGTGTTCGACTCGGGCGAGGCCGACGGTCTCCTCTTCTATGTGATGCCCAGCATGGAAGGCCGGTCGTTGCGCGAGCGATTGGACCGGGAGCGCCAGCTTTCGCTCTCCGACTCGTTGCGCATCGCGCGCGAGGTCGCCTCCGCGCTCGACTACGCGCACCGCCACAACGTGGTGCACCGCGACATCAAGCCCGAAAACATCCTGCTGCACGAAGGCGCCGCGATGGTGGCCGACTTCGGCATTGGCAAGGCGCTGTCGGGGAACGCGGCATCGCTCACGCAGACCGGTCTCTCGTTAGGCACGCCTGCCTACATGAGTCCCGAGCAGGCGTCGGGCGAGCTCGGCGCCGACGGCCGGAGCGATCTGTATTCGCTGGGGTGTGTGCTGTACGAGATGCTCACGGGCGAGCCGCCGTTCACCGGTATCAACGCCCAGGCGATCATCGCCAAGCGGTTCGTCTCGCCCATTCCCAAAGTGCGCACCACGCGCGACGTCCCGGACGCGGTGGACGGTGCCGTGACTCGTGCGCTGGCCCGCACGCCGGCCGACCGGTACCCCACGGCCGCCGAATTCGCCGCCGCCTTACGGATGCTGAGCCGCGATTCCGAGACCGGCGCGCAGCGAACAACGGGCGAGGGTTATCGAAGCACCACCAAGGCGATCGCCGTGCTGCCGCTGGCGAACATGAGCGCCGATCCGGAGAACGAGTATTTCGCCGACGGGATGACCGAGGAGATCATCAATGCCTTGGCCAAAGTGCCGGCGATGCAGGTGGCGTCTCGCACGAGTTGCTTCGCCTTCAAGGGCAAAGAGGTGGACATCCGGCAGGTTGGCGAGAAGCTCGGCGTCAGCTCGGTGCTCGAGGGGAGCGTGCGCAAAGTCGGCAACCGGATTCGGATCGCGGCGCAGCTGGTGAACGTGGAGAACGGCTACGATCTGTGGAGCGAGACGTACGACCGGCAGCTCGAGGACGTGTTCGCCGTGCAGGACGAGATCGCGAAGGCGATCGTCGAGGCGCTCAAGCTCCGCCTAACGGAAGCCGAAGGGCCGCAGGTCGTCGTGCCGACAAAGAACCTCGAGGCCTACACGCTCTACCTGAAAGGCCGGTTCTTCTTCGTGAAGCTCTCGGAGCCCGCATTGCGGAAGGCGCTCGATCTGTTCCAGCATGCGTTGCTGCAGGATCCCGGATTCGCGCGCGCGTACGCCGGGATCGCGGACGTGTGGTGCAACCTGGCCGACGACTGGGTGGCGCCGGACGACGCGTACCCGCGCGCGAAAGCGGCGGCGGAGCGCGCGTTGCAGCGCGATCCCGAGCTGGCCGAGGCGATCACGTCGATCGGCAAGGTGCTGTGCTGGCACGAGTGGAATTTCGCGAGCGCGGAAGCGCAGTTGTCGCGCGCGGTGGGTTTGAGCCCCAACTACGCGGAAGCGCACTACGTACACGGGACGGCGCTGCCGTTGGTCGGACGTCTGAACGACGCGATCCAGACGATGGCGCAGGCGCTCAAGCTCGATCCGTTGTCGGTGCACTACAGCGAGTGGTTGTCGCGCTTCCTGCTCTACTCCGGCGATTACGACGGCGCGATCGCACAGGGTCTGCGCACGCTGGAGATGGACGAAGTCTGCATCCGGGCGCCGCACTACATCGGGTCGGCACACCTTGCGTTAGGCGATCCGGCGACGGCCCTCACGTGGTACCGGCGGGCGCAGGCGCTCGAGAAGTCGGTGCGCTCGTACGACGCGATGATCGTGCGGGCGCTGGCCGCGTTGGGCCAGCAGGACGAGGGCGAGGCGATCCTGGCGCGGTTGGAGGAGGAATCGCACCACCACTACATGCGGTCGGAGGTCCTGGCGATGGGGTACGCCGCGGTGGGCGATCTCGACCGCGCGTTCGCCGCGCTCGAGCGCGCGTTTCAGGCGCGCTCGGCGGGGCTCATCTACCTGCACCTGGACCCGGGCTACGCGCCGTTGCGGGGCGATCCGCGCTACGCGGACCTGGTCGCGCGGATCGGCCTCCGGTAACGGCTTGCGTTAGGCGTCAGTGTCCCGACGAATCGCCGCGCCGGCTGGCCTCGAACAGGAACCAGGTGCGGCGTTCGGTCTCGTCGATCCAGATTTCGATCAGGCTCGTGGTCGCGACGTCGCGATACTGCTCGCACACGTTGTGGGCTTCGCGGAGCCTCGCCGCCAGGGTCTTGTTGTCCTCGCGGAGCTCGGCGAGCATGTCGGACGGCTCGACGTAGGGCGCGTCGTTGTCCGAGATGCGCTGCAACCGCGCAATGTGTCCGGTCGACCGGATGGTGTCCTGGCCTAACTTTCGGATGCGCTCGGCGATCGGGTCGGTCATGGCGAAGATCTGGTCCGCCTGTTCGTCGAGCAGGAGATGGTAGTCGCGGAAGTGCGGGCCGCTCATGTGCCAGTGGAAGTTCTTCGTCTTGACGTAGAGCGCGAAGACGTCGGCGAGGATGGGGTTGAGCGCGCCGGCGATGAGGCGCGTGCCCTCGTGATCGAGGTCGGTGGGCGTATCGAGCGCGGCCTCGCGGCGGCGCATCACGCTGGGGTCCTTGGCTCTGGCCGTCTTCATGACTCTGGTCCTCGATATATAGAAGATGGGGGCGGCGACGCGCGGCCCCTCACGCTCAACATGCGAGGGGCGCGCCAGCGCGCACCAGGGGTCGGGATCGGCCCCATCCGTAATGCGTGCCGCAGAGGCGGGAGCGCGCATTCCGGGCGCGCGTCTTGACATTATCTGTTGTAACAGATAACTCACGACATGCCGACACTCCGAGACGAGATCAAGCAGACCAAGCCGTTTGCGCGGCCCGCCGATGAGGCGCTGCTCTCCATCATGCGCACCGCGGCCGTGCTGGAGCACGCGGGCAACGAGGCGCTCAAGCCGCATGGGCTCACGCACACGCAGTACAACGTGCTTCGCATTCTGCGCGGCGCGGGCAAGCGCGGATTGTGCGGGCGGGACATCGCCGAGCGTATGGTGTCGCACGTGCCGGACGTGTCGCGCCTGCTCGACCGGATGGAGGACGCGGGCGTGATCGTGCGGATGCGGGACCCGGACGACCGGCGGCACGTCACGGCGCGCATCACGGCCGCCGGGCGGAAGCTCTTGGCCGAGGCGACGCCGGAGCTGGAGCGGACGGGGCGTGCGCGCACGGCCCGGTTGAGCCCGGCAGACATCGCGGGCCTCATCCGGATGTTGGCGGCGATCCGGGAACAAACGTGATCCTCGGCTCATTCACATGTTATAACAGGTATTGTTATACCACTCAATTCCAGGTATTCGCATGCTGACCACCGCCATCGATGTCACCACCGCCGCCATGGGCTTGCTCGTGGCCCGCATCGTTCTCGGGCTGCTCATGGCCGCCCACGGCTCCCAAAAACTCTTCGGCTGGTTCGGCGGACACGGCCTGGCCGCGACCGGCGGGATGTTCGAGCACCTGGGCTTCCGCCCGGGCAAGATGTTCGCTACCGTCGCGGCTGCCACCGAGTTCGCGAGCGGCGTTCTCGTCGCGTTGGGACTTCTCGGCCCGATCGGCCCCGCGCTCATTATTTCGGTCATGATCGTCGCGGCCGCGAGCGTGCATTTGCCGAACGGGCTGTTCGCGGCGAAGAACGGCATCGAAGTACCGCTGCTCTATGCGACCGGCGCCGCGGCGCTGGCACTGACCGGGCCCGGCGCGTATTCGCTGGATGCGGCGCTCGGCCTCGGCACCTTGTCGAGTCCGGTGGTCGCTGGCATTGCGCTGGCGGTTGGCGTTCTCGGCGGCCTGGGCAACCTGATGGCGCGGCGACCCGCCGCTGCCTAACGGACGCAAGAACAGCCTGCAGTTTCATCGCGAGCAAGGCGGACCCATGCAACTCAGCGGCATTCATCACCTGACGGCCATTTCGGCGGCGATCCGCGACAACTACCGCTTCTACACTCGAACGTTGGGCATGCGGTTGGTCAAGCGGAGCGTCAACCAGGACGACGTGACGGCATACCACCTGTTTTACGCCGACGCGCGCGGCACGCCCGGCACGGACCTCACCTTTTTCGATTGGCCCGTGCTGCGCGAGTCGCGCGGATCGCGCTCGATCACGCGCACCCACCTGCGCGTCTCCGGACTACCGGCGCTCGAGTACTGGAGCCGGCATCTCGCCGAGCACGGCGCGTCGGTGGGGAACATCGTGGAGCGCGACGGGCGGCTCACGCTCGACTTCGAGGATCCGGAGGGACAGCGGCTGGCGCTGGTGGATGATGCCGGCGCCGGTGTCGCCTATCCATGGGAGCGGAGCCCGGTGCCGCCGGCATTCCAGGTGCGTGGCCTCGGGCCCATTCTGATCAGCGTGCCTAACTTGGGACCGACCGACGCGCTCCTGCAACGGGTGCTTACCATGCGGCCGGTGCGAGAGTACCTGCATCCGGAGAACGCGGCGAACCTCGTGCACGTGTACGAGATGGGCGAAGGCGGCCCCGCGGCCGAGTTGCACGTCGGCGTGCAGCCGGGCCTGCGGGCCGCGCGGCAGGGCGCGGGCGGCGTACATCACGTCGCATTCCGGACGCCCGATGCCGATTACGATGCGTGGGCGGACCGGCTCAATAGCCTGCGCGTGGCGAACAGCGGCAAGGTCAACCGGTTCTGGTTCCACAGTCTCTACTTCCGCGACCCGTCGGGTGTGCTGTTCGAGATCGCATCGGATGGTCCGGGTTTCGGGTTGGACGAGGATCAGGCCACGTTAGGCGAACGGGTGGTGTTGCCGCCCTTCCTCGAGCCGGAGCGCGAGCGCATCGTCGCGGCGCTGCAGCCGATCGACTGAGGCGGCACCCGGCCGGAACGCAAACGCGGGAGCGTACTCTGCAGTGCGCTTCCGCGTTTCTTCGTCGGCTTGACGCGGCATCCGGATCGGCGCACGTTGGCCGTCCAGGCGCGGCAACGCTGTGCGCCCGTCACACCCGTCGAGGCACGGCGCGCCCGACCTGCAGCCCGCAGGGATCCATGCCATCGCGATTCTGGTTGTGCCATGGAGTCGCCGCGGCGCTGACCGTGTGCGCAGTGACGGCGTGCGGGGACGTGAGTCGCCCGACCGATGTCACAGCGAGCCGCGCGCCGCAGGCCGCGGGTGTGAGCGCTGCGAGATCCGCCCAACAGACGGTGAACGTCAACATCCTCGACAACTGCGACGGGCCATCGTTCAACGCCGCCATCGGTCCCGGCACGTGCATCCGCACGGGCGGCATCAAGAACGCGCAATTCCTGTCGCTGCTTGCCAAGCATCACACCGTCGAGTCGTACCGCTTCTCGCCCGCCGGCTTCACGGTGCACGTGGGCCAGAACATTGCGGCGGTGAATCTCGGTGGCGAGGTGCACACGTTCACGCGTGTGGCCGACTTCGGGGGCGGCCTGGTGCCGCCGCTCAACGACCTGGTCGGCACGCCGACGCCCGCACCCGAGTGCCTAACGCTGCCCAACAGCGAGTTCCTGTCGCCGGGCGCGACCGACGTCGAGTCGGTGGAAGCGCCGGGAACGGCGAAGTTCCAGTGCTGCATCCATCCATGGATGCGCGCGGTCGTGCAGGTCGTTCCCTGACGCGACGGGCACGAAGCGAACGCGGAAGCGTGCGTCGTGCGCGCTTCCGCGTTCGTGCATCATTGGGGGGTGTCGGGCACCACGAGCGTGTCGTATCCCGGATGGCGCTCCAGAAACGCGCGCACGAAGGGAGCAGCGTGAGAGGCGGCGGCCGGCTATCGTGACCGGAGCAGCGCCAACGGCGAACGGGATTCGCGCTCGACCTGCGCCATCGTGCACTGCCGCGGCGCCTTGTCGGGGCGCCAGCGATGGAACGACGTGCCGTGACGAAATCGCCCGCCGGAAAAGTGGTCGTATCCCACCTCCACGACCAGCTTCGGCGCGAGCGGATTCCATTCCCCGCTCCGCTCCGTACTCCAGCGGCTCGGTCCGCCCGGCGCTCGGCCGGTGAACCCGGGGGCCTCGATCAATCCCTCGAGGCG
>Ga0075436_100001311_pt1 | contig 16918 bp, 12 predicted proteins | sample RhiMethybrSRZTD5_FD_75303 | JGI IMG/M metagenome (GOLD analysis project Ga0075436, IMG submission 75303) | Populus rhizosphere microbial communities from Tennessee, USA - Rhizosphere MetaG P. TD hybrid SRZTD5 | ecosystem: Host-associated > Plants > Roots > Rhizosphere > Soil | place: USA...
GACTGTAACCTCGCGGAAACAATTTGTGAGCGTATGAAACAAACTCACGATCGATGAACGTTCCACTCATCGTATGAGTCCCCTCTTCGTTGGATACTACGGGTAAGCAACACAACCTTTCTTGAAAAGAATCGCCCTAGATTCTCTGAGGGCTGATTTGAATTCCGATTTCCAGTCCAGGGCATAACTATTGCCCCAACGGTCGAGGCTCGCCGGCTTTCCTGGCTCGACTGCCGATAGCTGAACCACTGTCTTAAGCTCGATCGCCTCCGCATTATAGGTCGAGCGCTTTCATTCGTTCTGCGATTCCGAAGGAGAACTCGAAATGTCCTTACATCGAATCATGCTTTCGTTATGGCTGGTCATAATCGCGGGCACTATGACATCACTCGCGGTGACGCAGTCGGGTATCTCTGTCAGCGTCGACCCAATGAGCGTGACCGTGCCGGTCGGGTCAGCGAAACAGCTCACCGCAAAAGTGACGGGCACTGCGAATACCGCCGTTATCTGGACTGTAAGCGGAATCATCGGAGGCAACTCGGTAGTAGGCACGATCAGTAGCACAGGACTTTACACGGCGCCTGCTTCGCCGCCCAAAGGCTACAGCGTGACCGTCAAGGCTACGAGTACCGCTGATCCTTCGGCCGCCGGCACGTGCAAAGTAACGATTCGCTATCAGACTCCGACTATCACGTCCGTGAATCCAAACCCATTGGCGCCCGGCGCGTTTTCATTGACAGTAACCGGTAGTCGTTTCGTAAGCGGAGCGCAGGTTCTCTGGAACGGTGCGCCAATAACAACGAATTTTGTTTCCACGTCTCAGTTTACCGCGAGCGGCTCTGCGGCTCAGCTCGGCAGCGCCACAGTCTGCGTTGCGAATCCCGGGCCATCCTCGGTCTCCTCTCTCGTCACCGTCAGCGTAGTCTCGAGCGTGATCTTAACCGTGTCGCCCCCTTCCGCGAGCGTAGTCGCCGGCGGAACTCAACAGTTCCAAGCTGTCGTTTCAGGAACCGCGAATAACATCGTGACCTGGAAAGTAAACGGAGTGGCAGGCGGCGACTCTGGTTCCGGAACAATTACACCTGCGGGATTGTACACTGCGCCGTCGGTGATTCCGCTTTCTGGAATGGTCACCATCGCGGCGCTCAGCGCAGCGGACGGTCTGACTCAGGGAACCGCGACCGTAAACATTCAAGACGCCTCGGCGATCGCCAACGCAAGATTTCTCGATCAATCGACCTTCGGACCTACACCTCAACTGATGGCGCACGTTCGCCAGATCGGATTCCCGGCATTTCTTGACGAGCAGTTCGCGATGCCGGAGTCACCCTGGCCCGCGCTCAACACGGCGACAAGATCAAACGCGGTGGACAGCTTCTTTCTGAATGCGGCAACGGGTCAGGATCAGCTTCGACAGCGTGTAGTCTTCGCGCTCAGCGAGATCATCGTCATCTCGATGAACAAAAACACAAACGGCAACGAGATAGTTCCATGGCTTCAGTTGCTGAGTCGCAACGCGTTTGGCAACTACCGCACACTGCTGCGAGAGATAACTCTCGACGCGAGCATGGGAAAGTTCCTCGACCTCGCCAATAGCTCGAAGCCTACCGCAATGACCGGCGCGAATGAGAACTACGCTCGTGAGGTCATGCAGTTGTTCTCGGTCGGGCTTTATCAATTGAACCTTGACGGATCGACGAAGCTCGACAGCCAGGGCCAACCTATTCCGACTTACACGCAGACCGATGTGCGACAGATGGCGCTGGCGCTTACCGGCTGGACCTACGGAAACTCAGCTGGAGTCCCGCCCGCCAACCCCAATTCAAACTATTACCCCGGCCCGATGCTCCCGATTCAATCGAGGCACGACACCTCTGCCAAGACTATTTTGGGATCCTCGCTTCCCGCCGGTCAGACAAACGCGCAGGACCTCGATGGTGCAATCGACATTATCTTCAATCACCCTAACGCTGGCCCTTTTGTTGCGACGCGGTTAATTCGCGCCCTGGTTACCAGCAATCCAAGTCCTTCTTACATCGCGCGGATTGCATCGGTGTTCAACGACAACGGCAAGGGAGTTCGCGGCGATATGCAAGCGGTCATTCGCGCGATTCTTCTTGATCCGGACGCGAGAAACGATTCGCCTCCGAGCGACTTCGGGAGATTGCGCACGCCGGTCCAGCACACGATAGCCCTTATGAGAGCGCTGAATCTTCCGATCGGTCAGCCGTCGAGTTTCGCTTACATCTACTACAGCATGAGCGAAGGAATGCTCGATGCGCCGTCGGTGTTCGGGCACTACTCGCCTCTGTTTCACGTGCCGAAGACGACGATGTTTGGACCGGAGTTTCAGATCTATTCACCCACAGATGCCGTCAATCGAGCGAACTTTTTTTACCAGATGATGTTCAATCCGTGGCCGATCAATCCCGCGCTACAACCTTTTGTAAGCGTCGCGAGCGATCCGGCGGCGCTGGTCAACGCCGTAGACACCGCGCTGTTGCAAGGCCGTATGTCTTCGCAGATGCGTACGGCTTTGATTGGCGCTTTACCCGCGATGTACGACAACAACCAGCGCGCGCTCACAGCGCTCTACCTGACGTCGATCTCGGGCGACTACTTGATCCAACACTGAATGCTCTCAAATAAGGAAGACAACGATGACCAACCACAAACTTTCTCGTCGCAACTTTCTTCAACTCAGCGCCGGCTTCGGAATGGTCGCCGCACTTGGCGAGTTCAAGCTGTCGAAGGCCGCGCCGGTCCAGGACTACAAAGCGCTGGTCTGTATCTTCATGACCGGCGGTAATGACGGTCACAATATGGTGGTGCCGCTCGGCGCCGCTCAATACAACGCTTATACCGCAGCGCGCGGGAGCCTAACGCTTCCCCTCAATCAGCTTTTGGCGGTCAACGATCCTGTGCTTGGACCTTTCGGCTTGCACTACGGCATGCCCGAGTTGCAAACAATCTTTCAACAAAACCGCATGGCAGTTGTGTCAAACGTCGGCGTGTTGGTGAGACCTACCTCGTACACGGATTTTCAATCGGCCAATCAGCTTCCAACGAACCTTCGAAGTCACGCCGACCAGGTCGCGCAAATGCAGACCGGTTTTCCGAATGCTATGGGAAGCACGGGTTGGGGAGGCCGGACTGTTGACTTAATGCAGCCGAGCAACACGGCAACAACTTTTCCCGTTTCGATTTCAATGAGCGGGACCGCTTTGTTCTGCGTCGGAACCGTGGCTGCGTCCGCGAGTCTGCAACCGGGGAATTATCTCGATCAGAATGCTATGGGAATCTGGCCGGCGTCTGCCGCTCAAGCTCGCGCCACCGCGCAGCAGCAGATCATCTCGCAAAGCGGCGGCAACTCAATGATTCAAGCTGCAAACAAAGTGATGAGCGACGCGCTTCAGTTGAATCCGATTCTGAAGTCCGCGGCCAGCAGCCCCGCTTTCACGACCGTCTTTCCTCAAACCACAATCGGCAATCAGTTGAAAGAGGTCGCGCGCTTCATCAGCCTGCGCTCGCAGCTCGGAGCAGGCCGGCAAGTGTTCTTCTGTTCACTCGGCGGGTTCGACACTCACGGCGGTCAGTCTTATCAGCAGTGGGATTTGCTCAGACAGGTGAGCCAGGCGGCAGCGGCTTTCTACAACGCGACGGTTGAAATCGGCGCGGCGAATCAAGTCACCGCGTTCACGTTATCCGATTTCGGGCGCACGCTTCAGCCGAGCGGGTCAGGCTCCGATCACGGTTGGGGCAATCATCATCTCGTTATCGGAGGAGCAGTCAACGGCGGCCGGATTTACGGCAAGTTTCCGTTGATGACTAACTACGCGAATTTCAATTCGAGCAACGACGACTACGCGGACAATCGAGGCGTGATGTTGCCGGGCATCTCGCTTTGTCAATACGGCTCGACGCTGGCGAAGTGGTTCGGCGCTACAGACGCGCAATTGGACGGGTTGTTCCCGACGATCTCGAACTTCGCTACGCGCGACGTCGGATTCATGTCGTAACGCCGAGCTGGAGAATCGAGGATGGAGAATCGAGGATGGAGTATCGAGCATCGACGTACTCTCTATCCTTTATCTTCGATCCTTTATCTCCGATCCTCTATCCTCTATCCCCACTTCAGCACTCCCTGCACTTCGCAACGATCAATGTGATGTCGTCGTGCTGCTCGTGAGGTGAAAACTTCCGAACGTCATCGACGACCGATCCAAGCAGGTCTTGTGAACAAAGCATGCGATTTCGTTTCAACGCTTCAATCAAACGATGTTCGCCGTATTCTTCTTCCGATTCGTTGAACGCTTCGGTTATACCGTCGGTGTATAGCGCCAGAGTGTCTCCCGAGAGCAGACTGCGTTCACTAATGGAGCAATCCCAGTCTTTGAACAACCCAAGGACCGTCGAAGTCGAATCCAAACGCTCGACTCGATCATCGTTCCGCAGCAGCAGAGCGCAGAGGTGCCCGCAGTTCGCGTAACGCAACCGCCGCGCGCCGTCATCATACTCTGCAAAGAAGAGCGTCGCGTAAGCGCTCTCAGTCGTGTTCTCGTAGAAAAGTTGATTCACAGATCTCAAAAGCCTTTGCGGTTGATCGAGCGCAATCGCGCACTGGCTTCGAAGATTGGCCTGAAGGTTAGCCATCAAGAGCGCGGCTGCAATTCCTTTCCCGGCGATGTCTCCGATCACGAGGCCGAGCCGCTGTCCGCCGAAATCGAGAAAGTCGTAATAATCACCGCCGACCTGGCGAGCTTGAATGCATACTCCTGCATAATCGAGCGAAGAGAGCTCCGGCAACGTTTGAGGGAAGAGCCTCGCCTGAACCTGTTTCGCGATTTCCAGTTCCTGAGCCGCTCGTCGTTCTATTTCGAGTTTCTCGGCAGTGGCTCGGCGTTGCGCATCGAGAGCCTGGCTCACTTCATCGAAGCTCACGAGTGAAAAAGAATTCCGGTCGACGTCTTCAAAGCGAGTAAACACGCCGCCCCAAACCGGGCTTCGCTCGCCGAGCAACATCGACGAGCCGGCCGTACGCGCTCTCTCTTCCGCGGGTTCATACTTGAGGCGCTTCAAGCGGGGCGGGCGGCCGAACTTGACGCCTCGCGAGGACCACTCACGATACTTGGCGAGGACGTTGTCGGTGACAAACGCTACCTGAGTGGCTCGCCCGATGAGTTTGTATTCTCTGGAGCCCGGCTTCGCCGCCACCAGAGCAAGAATAGCAGTGCCGTCCGGCGGAGCTACTGCAACCCATCGCTCACCGGATTGAAGACGAGTGTCGTAGACAAGATTGAATCCGAGTTGATCGAGATAGAAACGCAAGCTTCGATCCTGATCGCGCACGAAAATCTTGACCGCGTGAAAGCGAAGGTAAGGGTCCTTTCTATCCGATTGATCGGTTGATTCATCCATGGCCGTTTGATTATAGATTCGGGAGTCCATTCCGGCATAGCGATTGTCGAGCGATCGGCAAGACGCTTGATTTAGCTGTTTGCGCACACGACACTCCTTTAATGTAAAATGCAACTCCCGTTCGCACCTCAAGGCTTGATGGTTAGCTGACTTTGACGGCGCGGCGACTTAGAGCGAAAGGCTCGGCCAATGAAAAAAATCGCATCAGTCCTTATCTTCACAATTCTTCTTCTTCAATCGCTTGCCGCGCCCGCAAGCAGCCAGTCACGGGTGTCTCAGTTTTCCAAAACACCGCTGCTTTCCGACAAAGAAGTTGCCGCCCTGTCCTCCGAGATCAGCGGCGTGATTGCAAAAGACACAGTGCTCGAGCTGACTCGCTATCACCGAGTGCAGGCGTCTTCGGGATTCTCGCAGGCAGCCGCGTACATCGCGGCAAAAGCAAAAGAGTACGGGCTCGAGCAGGTTCAGATCGAACGCTTCCCGGCTGACGGTGAGAAGAACTACTACACGTTGAAGTCGGCGCCGGGTTGGGAGGCGCAACGCGGCGAAATATGGGAAACCCAACCGAACAAAATCAAGATCGCCGACTGGGACGAAATGCGAGTTGCACTCGCAGATTATTCTCAGACGGCCGATGTGTCAGCTTCGCTTGTAGACGTGGGGATGGGCGTCTCGCCAAAAGACTACGAAGGCAAAGATGTTAAAGGACAGATCGTGCTCGCGGGCGGAGGCGTCGCCGCGGTTCACAAGCTTGCGTGCGACGAACGCGGAGCGGCAGGAATTCTGAGTTACCAATCGAATCAAACGACCGGATGGTCCGGTGACTATGCAGATAACGTGCGCTGGGGACATCTGTCGCCTTACAACTCCGCCAACAAATTCGCCTTCATGATTTCGCTTCGCAAAGCGCGTGAGTATCAGGCGCGGCTTGCGCGCGGAGAACAGATTACACTTCACGCGATCGTGAATGCCGAGATGAAGCCGAGTAACTACGAAGTCGTGAGCGCGATCATACCGGGCACGGATGCCGTCGATGAGGAGATCGTCTACTCGTGTCATTTGTGTCACCAAAAGCCGGGCGCTAACGACAACGCCTCGGGCGCGGCCGCGATTCTCGAAGTCGCGCGCTCGCTTACCGCTTTGATTCGCCGCGGTGAACTCGAAGCTCCCCGAAGAACGATTCGATTTATCTGGCCGCCTGAGATCAGCGGTACCGTAGCTTATTTTTCACAGCATCCGGAAATTGTTCGCCGAATGAAAGCAGTCGTTCACTGCGATATGGTTGGCGGAAATTTCGCTATCACGAAATCAGTGCTTCACGTGACTCACACGCCCGCTTCGCTTCCGAGTTGCGTCGATGCCGTGGCCGATGTCTTCGGTGAGTATGTGATGGCAGGCGCCGCGAAAGCGGCTTCCGGAGCCGGTTTCGAGGATGCGCTCGTTTCAGCTGAGGGAAGCAAGGACTCTTTCGTCGCAGACATCACGTCGTTCGAAATGGGTTCCGATCACGATGTCTACCAGGAGAGCTCGTTCCGAATTCCGGCGATTTACCTCCGCGACTGGCCCGATGTTTTTATTCATACCAACAACGATAGAGCCGCTAACATCGACCCGACCAAAATTAAGCGTTCGACTTTCATCGCTGCCGCCTCGGGATATTTTTTGGCACATGCAGGCGCTCGTGAAGCAGCGCGGCTCGCCGATGAAGTATTCGCGAGGGCGCTCGCTGGAGTCCCCCGAGAGCGCGATCGCGCGAGAGCTATCGAGACCAGCGGCGAGAAGAATGCCGGCGACGAAGCTCGAAACATCATCGCGCGATCGCTCGAACACGACGCCGAAGCGCTTACTTCAGTCGAGATGCTTGCGCCTCACGATAAGGCTCTCGAGACGAAGGTCGATGGGCTCGTCGATCAACTGAGCGGGATGTGGTTGCTGCTCACAGGCGTGTTGAGCGAGCAGCGCAAAGGCAAGCGCGTGATCTTCACGCTCGAGCCAAAAGAACAGCCTAAAGAAGAAAAGCCCAGGAATGCGAAAGAAGCTTCGAGACCCCGGTCGGTCACGATGGACTACGGCCGCGTGCCGCTACGAAAGGTGAGCGGTCCGATGAACGTTTACTATTACGACTACGTTGCAGACCATGCAAAGGGAGAAGACCTCCGCCCGGTCGAGCGAATAGAAGCGCGACCTGACGGCGGGATCGTTCTTTACGAGATCCTCAATCTCGTAGACGGCAAGCGAAGCATTCAGGCTATTCGCGATTTCATCGCCGCGGCTTATGGTCCGATTGCGATCGAGGATGTGTCTGACTATTTGCGCTTGCTTGAAAAAATCGGAGTCGTGAAAATCGAAGGTTAGCGCTCTTTGAGGCGCTCCTTCGGCCAAATGTCTTTTCGTCGAATGATCGCGATCACGGCAAGGGCAAACAAGGCTCCGCTTGAATCCAGCAGCGAATCCCAAACCGAACCTCCGCGTGTACGAGTCAAGGTTTGATGAAACTCGTCGAGCAAGGCCCACGACGCGGCGGTCAGCAATGAATAGACGGCCCACCTGAGCCGCCAGCCCGCCGGATCATCTGCGCGAAAAGCTCGAAACAGAAACGCGCCGAGGATCGCATACTCGGTGAAGTGAGCCGATTTGCGAACGAAGTAATTCAGCGTGGTTAAATTGTGTCTGCTTGCGTGCGGAAAAAACCGGAGAAAGATTTTATCGATAACGCTGCGAGTGTTCTCGGCTGAGAAGACATCGGTTGAAAAGTAATACATCAAGGCGAGCATCGCCGCGACCGGCAACCAGTACCTGACTATTCGAACGCCTACGGGCATGCTCTCGGCTTCGATGCTTTCGCTCATAGCAAGCAATGGTAACAAAACATTCGGGCGTTTGCTGGAAGATAATTTGCTGGAAGATAAGAAGAAGAGCGAGAGTTGAATCAGCAATCATTCGGGGCCCGCGTAGCGGGCGGCGGCTTGTAGCCACGGGTGAGTCCACGAACCCGTGGAGGTGATGCAAACCGGAATCGAACCCTCGTAGCGGGTGACGGTCTTCGACGAAGTCAAGACTGGGCATGGCGTCGAAACCATCTACAACCTCACTGGAAACAACCTGTCACCCGCTACGCGGGTTCGTGCCGCATTTCGGATTTCGACCACGGGTTCGCGAACTCACCCGTGGCTATATTCCGCCATCCCTTCAGGATTCAATGCTGCGCGAACACTTGCGCCGTTTCTTTTGTGAGACAGGGCCGCGTTCGAGCGCGGCTCTCGTTCGCTTCATAGCTTCCGTCAGCGTGGCCAGCGTATCGGGCTGAGCCGGGAAGTCCTTACCCAATGACACCTGAAAAAGAATCAAGCACGTCCTGCCTACGCTCGTGTAGGGGAAGATCAGCCGAAGCGCATTCTCAATACAGATTCCCACCCGAGTAATTCCGTTCGACCCGTTCTCGATTTCGAGACTCAAATAGTCAAACAGCTTGGCCGCACGATCTGCCAGGCTCCCATCCTCGGCAAATAGAGGCGCGAACAATTCAAGCCATACGGCTTCATCAAACTGTTGCGAATCGTCTCGCTTATAAGGCATGGTTTCGTGTAACCTCGCGTCTTGAGGTTGCGAGCGGGCCGCTTATCCTTGGCCGGAGTCGGCCCGCTCCATGTGCCAAAGTGGGGCTTTGTTTCATTGTCCCCTCCGGCTTTGGGATTATACCTCGACGTGTTGGAAGTATCCAACATATTTTTAGCAAAATGCGTATTGACCCAGACGATATGATTACTTTGGCTGAAGCCGCCCGAATTAGGGGCGTTACCCATGAGGCTATTCGCAGTCTTGTGAAGCGGGGCCGACTCAAGGAGCGGAAGATTGGCGGGAAGACATTTCTATCAAAGCGTGAAGTAGAACGTTTCAAGCCGAATGTTGGCGGACGACCACCTAAGAAACCGGCTCGTAAACCCCGCAAGAAGCAATAGCAGTCGTACGATCTCAGTTCAAAACGCCTTCCGAGTGGCTTTCGCTACGATTGGGCGGATGTCAACGATGTCAAGCCTGACGCTCTCTTTTTGCTCTTCACGCGTCTAGCCTTCGACGATAAAGAGCTTACCGGGGAACTCGTGGTCGCCGTACATTTGCATCGGGGAAAGTATAGACAATGGTGTGCGCCGCCGCCAAACACTCTCTGGTGAAGGAGAATGCGGGTGGCGGCGAGGAATTCTGAGGAAAGCAAGAGATGGAAACTCGAAAGACGCTACTTGGACTTTTTCTTCGAGGTCGCCTTGTTTACATCGTCGGGGTTGCACTTCGCGATGTTAATCTTCTGCCTCTTGTTCGCGCCGATTGCCTCGATCCCTTTCTTGCCTATGATGTGGTTCAGCGGGATAAAAACCGTGTACGGCGCGGTAACCGGGATGCCTATGCCGTGTAACGAACCGACAACCTCGATTCCCCAATAGTCCGGTTGTTGGATGTAGATCAACGGTTTCAGCTCGACGGTCATATTGAGATACGGCTTAGTTCCCGAGACGACCAGGAAGAACGTGCATGGAACAATACCAGGCACAACCTTGGCACGCGTAAAGGTGATTAACCTGACGGATCCGGAAGGCGGTGCTTTCAGAAAACTCTGGGCCATGGGTTTACTCCTTCATGTAAAGATTTGTTAGCAAGCCCGGTGCTGATAAGACTTGCATCCATAGTTTACCTTCCATGATGTGATGGCCGAAAGGGACGAAACATCACATGTGGCTGAATCGCGCCGCGAAGATGCACCCACTGCAAATTCTTGCCGTGAGGCGTGTCGCCTAATTCTTGCTTTTGAGTTTTGCCTTCTCGCGAATCTCTTTCGCTCGGCTTTCCAACTGCGCCGCTTCCGCTTCCCGCTTAGTCTTTCGCAGTAGAGCGGCATAATTCTCTAAAACCGCTGCCACACGCGGATGATCGCTGCCGAGCACTCTCTCGCAGATGTCGAGCGCGCGCTTATAGAGCATCTCGGCTTCGCTGTAGCGGCCTTGCGCGTCATAAAATCCGGCGAGATTGTTAAGACCGGCAGCGGTCGATGGATGGTCTTTGCCCAGCGTCTTCTCTTTGATGTCGAGAGCGCGGATGTAAAGCGGCTCGGCCTCGCTATAGCGGCCCTGCGCGCTATAGAGTTCAGCGAGGTTGTTGAGACTGACGGCGATTGAAGGGTGCGTCTTGCCCAGCGTCTTCTCTTTGATGTCGAGAGAGAGCCTGTAAAGCGGCTCGGCATCGTTGTAGCGGCCCTGCATGAAATAGAGCAACGCCAGGTTGTTGAGACTGACGGAAGTGCTGGGATGCTCTTTGCCCAGCACCCTCTCATGGATGTCGAGGGCGCGCTTGTACAGCGGCTCGGCCTCATTGTAGCGCCTCTGCTCTCTATACAGTTCAGCGAGGTTGTTGAGACTGGCGGCGGTGTCGGGATGGTCTTTGCCTAGCGCTTTCTCACGGATGTCGAGCACGCGCTTGAAGAACGGTTCGGCTTCGTTATAGCGGCCCTGCTCTTTATACAGGTCAGCGAGGTTGTTGAGAATAGTGGCGGTGTCGGGATGCTCCAGGCCCAGAAACCTCTCACGAATGTCGAGAGCGCGCTTAAACAGCGGCTCGGCTTTGCTGTAGTAGCCCTGCCCAAAATAGAGGACCGCGAGATTGTTGAGACTAACAGCAGTGCTGGGATGCTCCAGGCCCAGCACCCTCTCACGAATGTCGAGGGCGCGCTTGTACAGCGACTCGGCCTCATTGTAGCGGCCCTGCTCTCTATATAGTTCAGCGAGGTTGTTGAGACAGGCAGCGGTGTCGGGATGGTCTTTGCCCAACACCCTCTCACGGATGTCGAGGGCGCGCTTAAACAGCGGCTCGGCCTCATTGTACCGGCCTTGCACCTCATAAAGCGACGCGAGGTTGTTGAGACTGGTGGCGGTCGCGGGATGCTCTTTGCCCAGCGCTTTCTCATGGATGTCGAGGGCGCGCTTGTACAGCGGCTCGGCCTCGCTGTAGTGGCCCTGTGTTTTATAAAGCGATGCGAGGTTGTTGAGACTGGTGGCGGTGTCGGAATGCTCCTTACCCAGCACCTTCTCACGAATATCGAGAGAGCGTCTGTAAAGCGGCTCGGCCTCGCTGTAGCGCCCCTGCGCGCTATACAGTTCAGCAAGATTGTTGAGACTGGTGGCCGTATCAGGATGCTCGTTACCCTTTGCCCTCTCATCAATGTTGAGGGCGTGCTTCAACAGCGGCTCGGCCTCGCTGTAGCGGCCAGCATCCTTCAAACTGCCCCCAAGCCAACTCAGCGCGACCGCATCATCACGCTTTAGCAAGATGACTTCTTGAAACTTGTCGCTCGCTTCGTTGTACTTGCCTTGTTCATAAAGCGCCTGGCCAAGAAAAAACGCCACATCGGCTAACTTCGCATTCGCTTTCTGCGCTGCTTCTTTCCGTATCTGATAGGACTCCTTCAGCAGCGTTTCGGCTTTCGGAAAGTTCTGCTCATAGAGCGCTGCCAGCCCTTGCTGATACGGGTCTTTGGCTTTCTTTCCCCATTCGCGGATGGCTTGATCGACCTCTTCGAGCGTTAGCCCGACGGCTTCGGCCTGCTGTTTCAGTACCAGTTGCCGCTCTTCAGTCGTAATCGTTCGCTTATCTGACGGCGTCACCCGCCCGATGCATCTCTCCGCCAACGACTGCAAGGCGACGCCTGTCGTTAATATGGTTTTGTCGCCCTTGCGCACCACAACCACTGAAGTAATATTCTCAGCCTGGTTGTTAAACGAAGGGACCTTGACACGATCATCCCACGGACTGATCAAGGCCCATTGCACGCTGCGAGCAGACTGCACGATGCTCAACGTCACCCAGTCATCGGAGTGGATTTGCGGCGGCAGCTTGAGGCGTACTTTCCCGCGATAGTCACTCGGCGACGTGGCGCACTGCTCCCGGCAGGTGACGGCAAGATTCCTGACCGGGTTGCCGGTTGGATTTTTCACATAAAGTTCAAGATAGCCCTCTTCCATCGACGACAGCGATGGGCTGACGCCGACAATAAGCAGCAACGAGACGATCATCGCGTTCAATATGCGTTGACCTCCGGCAAACGGCTGCGAGAGTGTTTCCCACCGCCCGTGCTTGCCATAAGGCGTGCGGCTTAGTTCTTCCCTTTCAGCTTCGCCTTCTCGCGAATCGCTTTCGCCCGGCTTTCCAGTCTTGCGGCTTCTTCTTCACGATTAGTCTTTCGCAGCAGAGCAGCATAATTCTCTAATCCCGCCGCCATGTTCGGGTGATCGATGCCAAGGATTCTCTCCCAGATGTCTAGTGCGCGCTTGAAGAGCGGTTCAGCTTCCCGGTAGCGCCCTTGTGCATTGTAGAGTTCGGCAAGATTATTGAGATAAGTGGCAGTGTCAGGATGCTCTTTGCCCAGCACCTTTTCGCTGATATCAAGAGCGCGCTTGTACAGCGCTTCGGCCTCGCGATAGCGACCCTGTGCGAAATAAAGTGCAGCAAGGTTGCTTAGACTCAAAGCCGTTTTAGGATGATCGTTGCCCAACGCTTTCTCACGGATGTCTAGAGCGCGCTTCAACAACGGCTCGGCCTCCTTATAGTGATCCTGCGCAGCATAAAGTTCGGCGAGATTGTTGAGACTATTGGCAGTTTCAGGATGCTCTCCTCCTAACGCTTTCTCACGGATCTCTAGAGCGAGCTTAAGAAGAGGTTCGGCCTCACTATAACGGCCCTGCGCGTAATAGAGTGCAGCGAGGTTATTAAGACAGGTTGCCGTGTCAGGATGATTCTTACCCAATGCCTGCTCAAAGATGCCAAGGGCGCGCTTGAAGAACACCTCGGCCTCGCTATGGCGTCCTAGTGAGTCATACAGGCCAGCGAGATTATCGAGACTTGCAGCGGTCAAGGGATGATCATTGCCCAACATCTTCTCACGGATGTGGAGAGCGCGCTCAAAAAGCGATTCGGCGTCACTGTAACGACCCTGCTGCTCATAGAGTCCAGCGAGGTTGTTGAGAGTGGTAGCGGTATCGGGATTATCTCCGCCCAACGCCTTGTCATAGATTTCGAGAGCCCGTTTGTAGAGCGGTTCGGCGTCATCGTAACGACCCTGCGCATAATACAGTTCAGCAAGGTTATCAAGACTGGTGGCCGTTTGGGGATGGTCTCTGCCCAGCGCCGTCTCAGTAATATCGATGGCACGCTTCAATAGAGGTTGGGCATCATTGTAACGGCCCTGGGCGAGATAAAGCGCAGCGAGGTCGCTGAGACTGGCAGCAGTATTACGATGGTCGCTGCTTAACATCTTTTCAGCATTGTCGAGAGCGCGCTTCAACAACGGCTCGGCTTCGTTATAGTGGCCAGCTCCAGTCAAACTTCGCCCAAGCCAACTCAACACGACGACATCATCACGATTCAGCAAGAAGACTTCTTGAAACTTGTTAACCGCCTCACTGTACTTGCCTTGTTCGTAAAGCGCCTGACCGAGAAAAAACGCCGTATCCTGAAAAGCCGTTTTCCGCATCTGATACGACTGTGTCAATAGTTGCTCGGCTTTTGGGAAGTTCTTCTCATAGAGCGCGGTCAGCCCTTGCTGATCAATGTCCGTTGCCTTCCTTCCCCATTCGCGGATGGCTTGATCGACTTCTTCCGGCTTCAGCCCTACCGCCTCAGCCTGCTGCTTCAATACCAGCTTCCGCTCTTCGTCAGAGATTTGTCGATCCAGCTTGGGCGTCACCCCTTTTAGCAATCGCGCCGTTAACGCTTCGAGAGCCTTGCCATTAATCAACAGCAGCCTGTCGCCATGCCGAGCGACCACCACAGTAAGGCTGCGCTTAACAACGGGCCACTTCCCATCCCAAGGACTGATCAGCACCCAGTCCACGCCCGTGGTCCGCTTGACGACTTGTAATTCGACTATCCCGGCGTTTATGTTCTCCGGCATCAGCCTCAACACCGCGGTGCCGTTAGGATCGCTGGTGGTCGCCGGACAGCCTTCTTTGCACTTTATCGTCACGCCCGCGCGAGTCTGTTCCTGGAGGTCAATGACATTGATAGTCAGAACCTCGTGTTGGGCCAGGGTCGTCTGCGCGCTGAGGATCAGGATGAAGAACAAACTCAGGAGACCAGCGAGCCGCATCATAACTCACTTCTCCAATATCAGTATCGCCGGCGAATCACCTGCCGGCTGCCACTGATTGACGCCTTTGTAGCCCGCCTTTTCTGCGTGGATCGATACCTGCTGATTCACGGCGGCGTGCGCAGGCAAGTCAAAATTTCCACCTTCCTTCGTAATCACGGCTTCGGTATCATGGCCAACCACAAAGACCCGCACTCCGGCCACTCCCCGGTTGCTGCGATCTACCACCTGCCCATGCACTCTCGCTGAATCGTCGTGCCTTAGCTTGATTGTAACAGCCGGATTGAAGTCCTTGCCGAGATTGGCTTCCTTGTTGCCGGTCAGGAAAGCGCTCTCTCGAGCCGCATAGAAGATCACACGGCTGTCCTGCGGCTTGCTGGCAGCCGGTATGTCGAATTGCCAGCCGCCGGCCACTTTCTTGGGCTCGCCGCCGAACGATGACCAGACTTTAGCATCCTCGACTGGCACCTGTTCAGGACTGAGTACCGTGACGCGCACGCGGTAAAGACCTGGGGGTCTATCCGCTTCTCCAGGTTTCACCAGCGTCGCCACGACGCCGATCACTACCAACGCAAGGATCACTACCCAGAATCCCGTTGGAATGCTCCGACGCCTTGAGCGCAGATAGGCCACCGTGACACTAAGCACAACCGCCATCGCAAAAGCGATTAGACTAATCACTGTCTTCACGTTGGCAATGACGCTCCACATTCCATCGAGCAAAGTAAGCATTACGAGTCCTTCAAGGCTCCGGAGGCCATCTTGCACCAGGATAGGTCTCGGTGCCGTTCTCGCGTCGAACATCTCACGTAGCGCTGCCTCCGTCGTCGGGCGCGGCATTAATGTGCGAAGTCTACTACAGTATGCCAAGAGCTCAAAAGGACTGCGGCGATAGAAGGCTCCGAGACAGGGCAAGATCGTTGCCGAGTTCTATTGAGATGGGTGGTGGGCAGGGAGAGCCGCGTGTATTGGCACTAGTCATACCCCGCATTCACAGCTGGCTCAAGGTTTATTCTGCGAACGTCGTCTACCCCGTTAACCTTCGAGGGCTTGGGCGCCGGAGACTACCTCAATTATCTCGCGGGTGATCGAAGCCTGCCTCACTCGGTTCATATTCAAAGTCAGTTTCTCGATCACTTCACCGGCGTTCTTTGACGCCGAGTCCATCGCCGTCATTCGAGCGCCGTGCTCGCTGGCTACCGATTCCAGCAGCGCGTAGAAGACTTGAATCTCGACGTAGCGCGGAAGCAGCGTGCCGAATATCAACGCAGGCGGCTGTTCGTAAAGATAGTCGATCGGCGTTTCACTCTCAGAGGAGGTTCCACTTTCAGCGCTCGATTCGGCCTCGAGCGCTTCCGGACGAATCGGAAGCAACTGTCTGACAGTGACTCGCTGCGAGAGCACTGACTTGAATTCGTTGTAGATCAGAAAAACTTTATCGATGGTCGAGCCTTCTGCCGTGTACATTTCGATCAACTCACGCGCGATGACTGCGGCGTCTTCGTGATCGACGGTTCGAGCAGTCACGTTGATGTGCTCGCTTAGAATCTTCACCGGCCGCCTTCGAAAGAAGTCTCGGCCTCTTCGTCCTACCGTGACCAGCTCTACCATTTTTCCCGGATGCTCGCGAATGAATTGCTGAGCTGCTTTGATCAGGTTGGTGTTGAAGCCTCCGCAGAGTCCCTTGTCTGCCGTCACGAGCGCTACGACAAAGTGTTCATCACCGCGTTCGTCGAGCAGAGGATGATGATAGTCGCCGGCGTGCGCGGCTAGCCTCCCAAACACGCGAGTCATCGTTTGGGCATAAGGCCGCGCGGCGACCACTCGCTCCTGCGCGCGGCGAAGCCTGGCCGCCGCGACCATTTTCATGGCGCGAGTGATCTTTTGCATATTGCGCACCGAGCGAACCCGGCGCCTGAGATCCTGGAGATTAGCCATACGGAGTTCGTTTCCTGTAGGGGCGGCCCTCAGTGGCCGCCCCTCCTCCGCGAGAGGAGTAGCCGCCATCGAGGGGCGGCAACGGAGGGCCGCCCTTACAAGTCTCAGTTAGTCTGCTGCCTTTGCGCTTGCCGATTCTGATGTGAACCGCTGTTTGAATTCGGTCACCGCGTCTTTCATTTCGCCTTCAATCTCATCGTCGAGCTTCTTGCGATCCCGAATCTTTCCGAGCAAATCGGCGCGCGAGTTTTCAACGAACGCCTGCAAGCCTTGTTCAAACTTCTTGAGGTCCTCAACTGCAATGTCGTCGATCAGACCCTTGGTCGCGGTCCAGATGATCAGCACTTGCTGCTCGACCGGCATCGGCGAAAACTGCGGCTGCTTAAGGATTTCCACGAGCCTCAGACCGCGATTGAGCTGCGCCTGTGTAGC
>Ga0075436_100001314_pt1 | contig 16895 bp, 18 predicted proteins | sample RhiMethybrSRZTD5_FD_75303 | JGI IMG/M metagenome (GOLD analysis project Ga0075436, IMG submission 75303) | Populus rhizosphere microbial communities from Tennessee, USA - Rhizosphere MetaG P. TD hybrid SRZTD5 | ecosystem: Host-associated > Plants > Roots > Rhizosphere > Soil | place: USA...
CGCGCGTCCTTCTCCGCCTCGTAGCCCTTCACGAGCGTCACGCCGACGACGAAGACCGCGACCCCGAGATGCGCGAGCAGCATTCCGTAATGGGCGCGCGGCGTGGTGCGCAGCCGCGCCCAGGCGCCCCGCGCGTCCGCGGTGTTCGCCGTGCGCAGCCACAGCTGCACGACGCTCGTCGTCGCGATCCAGGCGGCGAGCGCGAGGCCGAACGCCACCAGCGCGCTCCAGCGTCCCATCGCCAACGGCAGCGCCAGCGCGGCGATCAGGCTGGCGCCGAACGCCCAGCGCAGGCGCCGGGCGAGGTCCGGGATCTCGGCCTTCTTCCAGCGCGCGAGCGGCCCGATGCCCATGAGGAACAGCGCCGGCGCCATGAGCGGCACGAACACCGTCTCGAAGTAGGGCGGACCGACGGAGATCTTGCCGAGGCCGAGCGCATCGAGCGCGAGCGGATAGAGCGTGCCGAGCAGCACCGATCCGGCCGCGGCGGCGAACATGACGTTGTTCAGCAGCAGGAAGGACTCGCGCGACACCGTCTCGAATCCGCCGCCGAGACCGATCTTCGGCGCGCGCCAGACGTACAGCAGCAGCGACCCGCCGATCACGACGACGAGCAATGCCAGGATGAAGATGCCGCGCGCGGGGTCGGTCGCGAAAGCGTGCACCGACGTCAGGACCCCGGAGCGGACCAGGAACGTCCCGAGCAGGCTCAGCGCGAACGCGACCAGCGCGAGCAGCACGGTCCAGCTGCGGAAGGCGCCGCGCTTCTCGGTCACGGCGAGCGAATGGATGAGCGCGGTGCCGACGAGCCACGGCATGAACGACGCGTTCTCGACCGGGTCCCAGAACCACCAGCCGCCCCAGCCGAGCTCGTAGTAGGCCCAGCCGCTGCCGAGCGCGATGCCGAGCGTGAGGAACGACCACGCCACCGTAGTCCAGGGCCGCGACCAGCGCGCCCAGGCCGCGTCGAGCCGGCCCGAAAGCAGCGCCGAGACGGCGAAGGCGAAGGCGACCGAGAAGCCGACGTAGCCCATGTAGAGCATCGGCGGGTGGATCACCATGCCGGGGTCCTGCAGCAGCGGATTCAGGTCGCGGCCGTCCGCCGCCGCCGGGAACAGGCGGTTGAACGGGTTCGAGGTGAAAAGCATGAAGGCGATGAAGCCCGCGCTCACCAGCCCCATCACGCCGAGCACGCGCGCCGTCATCTCCTCCGGGAGGTGGGCGCTGAAGAGCGTCACCGCCGTCATCCACACGCCGAGCATCAGGCACCAGAGGAGCAGCGACCCTTCGTGGCCGCCCCAGGCCCCGGCGATGCGATAGTGAAGCGGCAGCGCGCTGTTGGAGTGCTGCGCCACGTACTCCACCGAGAAGTCGTTGCTGACGAAGCTGTAGACCAGGCAGCCGAAGGCGGCCGCGACCAGCACCGCCTGCGCCTGCGCCGCGGGGCGGGCGAGCGACATCCAGGCGAGGTTGCCTTTCGCAGCCCCTGCGAGCGGGAGAGTGCCCTGGATCAGGGCCACCGCCAGCGCCAGCGCGAGCGCCAGCTGTCCGAGCTCTGGAATCATGGGTTGGCTTTCTTCGCGGCGCGGTGCGCCTTCTCGACGGCTTCCTTCGCCTCCGGCGGCATGTAGTTCTCGTCGTGCTTGGCGAGCACCTCGCGCGCATGGAACACGCCGTCTGCTTGCAACTGGCCCTGCGCCACCACCATCTTGCCCTCGCGGAAGAGATCGGGCAGCGAGCCGCGGTAGACGACCGGGATGGCCTTCGCCGTGTCGGTCACGGTGAAGCTCACATCGACGCCGCTGCGCTTGACGCTGCCCGGCTCCACGATGCCGCCGATGCGGAAGGTGCGGCCGAGCGGCGCCTCTTTCGCCGCCACCTGGGTCGGGCTGAAGAAGAACACCAGGTTCTTCTGGAACGCCTGCAGCACCAGCGCGGTCGCGACGCCGAGCGCGATCACGCCGAAGGCGATCGCCGCCATGCGCTTGTGCCTGGGTTTCATGGCCTCATTCTATCCGCCGGGAAGGCCCGGCACGCTCGCAGCGGCGCACCCGGCGGAAAAGAAATACCACTTCGAGCGCCAGGGCTGCGAACGTCACGCCGTAAGAGGCCCAAATGAAGAAGCCGTGGCTCATTCGCGCTCCCGGATCATGCAGCGCACGCGCACCAGCACCGCCGCGATCGAGTACAGCCAGAACGCGAGCGCCATGAGGAGCATGCCCGTCAGCATGGTCGCGGCCATGCTGGGCGCGCGGGTCATGCTCACCGACGCGCCTTGGTGCAGCGTGTTCCACCACTGCACCGAGTAGTAGATGATCGGCACGTTCACGGCCCCGACGATCGCGAGAAGCGCGGATGCGCGGTCGGCGCGCCGCGGCTCGTCGATGGCCGCGTGCAAAGCCATGAACCCGAGGTACAGAAAGAGCAGGATCAGCTCCGAGGTGAGGCGCGCGTCCCAGACCCAGTAGGTGCCCCACGTCGGCCGGCCCCACAGCGATCCCGTCCAGAGCGCGATGAAGGTGAAAAGCGCCCCGGTCGGCGCGAGCGCCTGCGCCATCATGAACGACAGGCGGGTGTTGAACGCCAGGCCGACGGCCGCCCATCCGGCCATCACGAGGTAAATGAACATCGACATCCAGGCGGCGGGCACGTGGATGAAGATGATGCGGTAGACCTCGCCCTGCTGGGCGTCGGTGGGCGCCGCTACGAGGCCGACGTACAGGCCGGCCACGGCAAGCAGCGCCGCGCCGGCCGCGCACCAACGCGCGATCGTGCCGGCCAGCGGGAAGAAGGTCTGCGGCGAGGCGAACCAGAACCAGCGGACGGTCGTCGAATTCATGCCCTCATTTTCATCCCAAGGATCATTCCATCGATATGCGCAATGCGGCGGCAATCGCCCAGGGCGAAAACGCCGCCGCGAGCACGAGCAGCGCGCCGAGCAGCAGGAGCTGGCCCTCGGGCCCGAGCCCCGCGCCCGCCATCTCGACCGCTCCGGCGCCGAGGATCAGGACCGGAACGTAGAGCGGCAGCACGAGCAGCGCGAGCAGCACTCCGGCGCCGCGCAAACCCAGTGTGAGCGCGGCGCCGATGGCGCCGATCAGGCTGAGCACCGGCGTGCCCAGGAGCAATGATAAGGCGAGCACGCCGTAGAGTCCGGGAGCGAGGTCGTACTGCAGCGCGATGAGCGGCGCGATGGCGACGAGCGGCAGCCCGGACACCAGCCAGTGCGCGAGGCCCTTCGCCGTCACCACCACGCCCAGGGGCGCTGCGCCGAGCAGCATCTGCTCGAGCGTGCCGTCGGCGTGGTCGGCGGCGAACAGCCGCCCGAGCGAGAGCATCGAGGAGAGCAGCGCCGCCACCCAGATCACGCCCGGGGCGATCGAGCGCAGCAGGTTCGGCTCGGCGCCGACGCCGAGCGGGAACAGGCTCGCCACGATGACGAAAAAAAGCAGCGCCGTGGCGACGTCGCTGCGCCGGCGCAGCGCGAGGAGCAGGTCGCGTTGGACCACCGCGCGTGCGACCGCCAGCATTCAGGCGCCGCGGCCCAGGTCGACCACGCGCGTGCTGCGGATGCCTGCCTCCTGGTGCGTGGTGTAGACCACCGCGCCGCCGCCTTCCACCTGTTTTTCCAAGAGATCATTAAGCAGCGAGATGCCTTGGGCATCGAGTGTGGCAAACGGCTCGTCGAGGAGCCAAAGCGGCGCCTCCGATACCAGCAGGCGCGCGAGCGCCGCGCGCCTGCGCTGTCCCTGCGAAAGCTTGCGTACCGGCAGGTCCGGCACGCGGAGCCGCGCGAGCGCCTCGGCCAACGCCTCGCTCCTCGCCGGCCGGCCGCTGAGCCGGCAGGCGATCTCGAGGTTCTCGCGCGGGGTGAGATCGTCCTTCACCGCAGGCGCGTGCCCGATGTAGACCAGCTCGCGGGCATAGTCCTCCTTGAGGCTCGCGATCGGCTGCCCCTTCCAACGCACTTCGCCGGCGCTCGGCCGGGCGAGGCCGCAGAGGATACGCAGCAGGCTCGTCTTGCCGCTGCCGTTCGCGCCCGCCACGCGCAGCAGCTCGCCCTGGGCGAGGACGAAGGAAACCGCGCGGAACAGGGTCCGCGCGCCGCGCTCGCATTCGAGCTCCGCCGCTTCGAGCATGCGGCTATTGTTGCAGAAACCCGCCTGAGCCGATTACTGCCTCGCGTACTTGGTGACGTTCTTCAGCGCGACCTCGGCGCCGTAGACGTTGCCGCGTGCGTCGACCGCGACGCCTTCGGCTACGTTTTCCTTATCGGGCTCGGGACCGGTGCCGGGAATCATCGTCCTCACCACGCCGTCCTTCGCGCTGCCGATGCGAATGCCTCGGCGGAACCCGGGATTCAGCTTGGCGGACGACTGATGATCAGAGACGTAGAGCGTGTCGTTCGCGTCGACGTAGATCGCGGTCGGACGGCCGAACTGCCTCCACTGCGCGAGAAACCTGCCGTCCTGGTCGAAGATCTGGATGCGGTTGTTGCCGCGGTCGCCGACGAAGACGCGGCCGCTCGAGTCCAGCGCGATCGCATGCAACTCGCCGAACTCGCCCGGCCCTGTGCCTTTACCTCCCCAGGTCCGGATGAACTTTCCGTCCTTCGAGAACTTCACGATGCGCGCATTGGAGCTGCCGCCATGGCCATCGGCGACGTAGATGTCGCCGTTGGGCGCCGTGACGACAGCCGAGGGCCGATTGAAGGTCTCGTTTGTCTCGCCGGCGACGCCCGGCCGGCCGAGCGTCATGAGCACCGTTCCGTCCGGGCTGAACTTGGTGACGGTATGGCCCTTGCCGTCTTTCCCGTCGGCGTCGGCGACGAAGACGTTGCCTTCGCGATCGACGTGGATCGCGTGCGGGAACACGAAAAGGCCACTGCCGAAGCTCTGCACCAGCCGGCCTGACGGATCGAACTTCAGGACCGGCGCAAGGCTCGAACCGGCGCAGGTGTTGTCGCCGCAGCGCTCGAACACCCACACATTGCCGCTGCGATCGACATCGACCGCGCTGGTCGAGCCCCAGGGCCGGTTGAGCTTCGCCCAGCCATGTTCGGCCGAATACGACGTGCGCTCGTCGGGCGCTCGGGCCGAAGGCGTCGGTCCCGCGCATGCGGACATGAGCGCGACGAGCGTCGCGCATGCGATCGGCTTCTCTAACTTAAGCGATTCGAAATACACGGTAATGGCGCTCCCAAAGCGGTGGACCTCGTCTAGTCGCTGCCCTTGATCCCCGCCTCGCGGATGACCGGGCCCCACTTGTCCATCTCCGAGCGCAAGTGCGCGCCGAGACCCTCGGGCGAGGAGCCGATGACGACGACGCCGAGCTCGTCGAGGCGCGCGCGGGTGGCGGGCACGGCGAGCGCGGCGCGCGTATCGGCGTTCGCTTTTCGGATGACTTGCGGCGGGGTCTTGGCGGGCGCGAAGAGGGCGTACCAGGACGACACGTCGAATCCCGGCACGCCGGATTCGGCGATCGTCGCCACTTCCGGCAGCGCAGGCGTGCGCTTCGCCGTAGTCACCCCGAGTGCGCGCAGCTTCCCGCCCTTGATGAGCGGCATCACGGCGCCGATGTTGTTGAACATCACGTCGACGCGTCCCGGAACCAGGTCCTGCAGCGCCGGCCCGGCGCCGCGATAAGGCACGTGGGTCATCTCGATGCCCGCCATGCGCTTGAAAAGCTCGCCCGAGAGATGGACCGAAGTGCCGTGTCCGGACGAGGCGAAGCTGACCTTGCCCGGGTTGGCGCGCGCGTACGCGATGAACTCGGCGACCGAGCGCGCCGGCGAGGTGATGGGCACGGCCATCACGTTCGGGTAGTCGCAGAGAAGGATCACCGGCGCAAGATCGGCGAGCGGATCGTAGGGAAGCGAGGCGAAGAGAAAGCGGTTCACCGCGAGCGGCATCGACTGGAGCAGCAATGTGTAGCCGTCGGGTTCGGCTCGCGCCACCATCTCGGTGCCGATGTTGGTGGCGCCGCCGCCCTTGTTCTCCACCACCACCTGCTGACCGACCTGCAATGAAAGCTGCGCGGACACGACGCGCGCGATCGCGTCGGTGCCCCCGCCGGGCGGGAACGGCACGACGATGCGCACGAACCGGGTTGGCCAGGTCTGCGCCTCGGCCGTGCCGAGGAAGACTGCGAGCGAAATGAAAAAAGCGGCGAGGCGCACCGGGTTCAGTTCAGATCGAGCGCGTGGCGCTTGAGCGCCGAGAGCGGCACGTACTTGAGCACGTTCTCGTGCGTCGCCTCGAGGACCACGCGCGGGGGGCGCCCCGCCTCCCACGCCTCGACCCAGCGCAGGACGTGCAGGCACCAGCGGTCGCCGTGCTTGAGGCCGCGGAAGCGCAGGTCGGGGCGCGGCGTGACGAGGTCGTTGCCCTTCGCCACGCTGAACTCGAGGAACGCGTCGGTAACCTGCACGCACACGAGGTGCGCCACCCCGTCCTGGTCGTGCGTGGCGCAGCAGCCGTCGCGGAAGTAGCCGGTGAGCGGCGCGTAGCTGCACGCGCGCAGCTCCCCGCCCAGCACATTCTTCTCCGTCTTCATTCGACGCTCACAGCGCGGCCTCGATGCGGCGCTTGAGCGCCTCGGGGTCGTTCGCCACGACCTGGAAGCGCTGCGGGCGCTTCTCGAGGTCGGCGAGCTCGGCGGGGCGCTCCGGGGCGCGTCCCAGCGCGGCGCGGATGGTGGCCGCGAACTTCGCCGGCAGCGCGGTCTCGAGGCAGATGAGCGGCACCAGCGGGTCGCGGTACTCGAGCCCGACCTTCACCCCGTCGGCGGTGTGGGGATCGATCACCACGCCGAAGCGCTCGTGGACCAGCCTGATGGTGCGCAGGCGCTCCTCGTGGGAGCTCGCGCCGGAGACGAAGCCGCTCGCGCGCACCGCCGCGTACCAGGGCGAATGTGAGAGATCGAACTCGCCCGCGTCGTCCAGCCGGCGCCAAAGGTCCTTGACCCGCGCGCCCTCGCGGCCGACGAGGTCGAACACGTAGCGCTCGAAGTTCGACGCCTTGGAGATGTCCATCGAAGGGCTCGAGGTCTCGTGCACCTTGCGGCGCACGCGGTAGCGCCCGGTGCGGAAGAACTCGTCCAGCACCGAGTTCTCGTTCGTGGCGAGGATCAGCCGCCGGATCGGCAGCCCCATGCGCCGCGCGACGTAGCCGGCGTAGATGTTGCCGAAGTTGCCCGACGGCACCGCGAAATCGACCTGCTCGGAATCCGCGTGCGTGGCGGCGAAGTAGGCCTTGAAGTAGTACACGATCTGCGCGGCCACGCGCGCCCAGTTGATGGAGTTCACCGCGCCGATGCGATTTCGCGTCTTGAAGGCGGCGTCCGCGTTGACCGCCTTGACGAGGTCCTGGCAGTCGTCGAACACGCCCTTCACCGCGAAGTTGTGGATGTTCGGGTCCTGCAGCGAGAACATCTGCGCGCGCTGGAAGCTCGACATGCGCCCGTTCGGCGACAGCATGAAGACGCGGATGCCCTTCTTGCCGCGCATCGCGTACTCGGCCGCCGAGCCGGTGTCGCCCGAGGTGGCGCCGAGAATGTTCAGGGTTTCCTTCTTCTCCTGGAGAATCCTTTCAAACAGGCTTCCCAGAAGCTGCAGCGCGACGTCCTTGAACGCGAGCGTCGGGCCGTTGGAAAGCCCGAGCAGGTACAGCCCGCGCTCGAGCTTCCTCAGCGGCGTGATGTCGTCGCTGCCGAACACGCGCGCGGTGTACGTCGCGCGCACGATCCGCGCAAGCTCCGGCACGTCGTCCATGTAGCGCGAAAGGATTCCGGCGGCGAGGTCGACGTAGGGCCGGCCGCGCAGCGCCTTGAGGTCGATGCGCGGAAATTCTTCCGGAAGGTACAGGCCGCCGTCGGGCGCGAGGCCCTCGAGCAGGATGTCGCTGAAGCTGCGCGCCGGCGCGTCGCCGCGGGTCGAAACGTAGCGCACTACAACAGCGACTCCAGCCGGATGCGCGTCACCCTGCCCTCCACGCTCGACAGGCGCTCGATCTTGCCCATCGCCAGCTCGACGTTCTTTTCCAGCGCGAGGTGGGTCAGCATGACGATGTCCACCCGGCTCTCGCCCTCGCCGGGCTCCTTCTGCACCATCGCCTCGATGGAGATGGCGGAATCGGCGAGGATGCGCGTGATGTCGGCCAGCACCCCGGGCCGGTCCAGCACGCGCATGCGCAGGTAGTACGAGGTCTCCACTTCGCCGATCGGCAGCACCGGGTCGGACGAGAGCCGGTCGGGCTGGAAGGCGAGGTGCGGAACGCGGTGCTCGGGATCGGCGGTGATGAGGCGCGTCACGTCGACGAGATCCGCCACCACCGCGCTGGCGGTAGGCTGGGCGCCGGCCCCGGCGCCGTAGTAGAGCGTCGCGCCGACCGCGTCGCCCTTCACCAGGATGGCGTTCATCACGCCCTCGACGTTGGCGATGAGGCGCCGCGCGGGAACCAGCGTCGGATGCACGCGGAGTTCGATACCCTGCGCGATCCCGCTCCTCGCCCGCCGCGTGATGCCGAGGAGCTTGATCCGGTAGCCGAGCTCCTCGGCGTAGCCGATGTCGGCCTTGGTCAGCTTCGAGATCCCCTCCGTATAGACGCTTTTGAACTGCATCGGGATGCCGAACGCGAGCGCCGAGAGGATGGTGAGCTTGTGCGCGGCGTCCACGCCCTCGATGTCGAAGGTGGGATCGGCCTCGGCGTAGCCGCGCGCCTGCGCATCCTTCAGCGCCGCCTCGAACGCAAGACCCTTGTCGCGCATCTCCGAGAGGATGAAGTTCGAGGTGCCGTTGATGATGCCGGCGATCCATTCGATCCGGTTCGCGGCGAGGCCCTCGCGCAGCGCCTTGATGATGGGGATGCCGCCGCCGACCGAGGCCTCGAAGGCGACCATCACGCCCCTCTTCTGGGCGGCGGCGAAGATCTCGTTGCCGTGGGTGGCGAGCAGCGCCTTGTTGGCGGTCACGACGTGCTTGCCGTGCGCGATCGCCTCCAGCACCAGCTCCTTCGCCACGGTGTAGCCGCCGATCAGCTCGACGACGATTTCAACGTCCTTGGAGCGAGCGACGTCGAACGCATCCGGGGTGACCTCGGCGCGTCCGCCGACGATCTTCTTCGCATGCTCGAGCGCCTTGTCGGCCACCACCGAAATGCGGATGGCGCGCCCGGCGCGGCGCTGGATCTCGTCGGCGTTGCGGGTGAGCACGTCCCAGGTGCCGCGGCCCACAGTGCCGATGCCAAGCAGACCGACGTTAATGGGTTTCATTTCTCCTCAGCCGGCTTTCGAGATGACGTTTCACGCCGGGCCACTCCGTGGCAAGCACGCTGTACATCACGGTGTCGCGCACGCTGCCGTCGCGCCGCGTCCAGTGATGGCGGATGACGCCGTCCTTCTTCGCGCCGAGCGCCTCGATCGCGCGCTGCGAAGGGAAGTTGAAATTGTCGGTGCGCAACCCTACCACCCCGCATTTCAACGCTTCGAATCCATGGGTAAAAAGCAAAAGCTTGCACGCGGTGTTGACATGGCTTCGCTGAACGCGCTTCGCGTACCAGGTGTAGCCTATCTCGACGCGGTCGGCCGCGGCGATGATGTCGTGATAGCGGGTGCTTCCCACGATCCTGCCCGACGCCTCCCGGACCACCCAGGGGAGCATGTGGCCGTCGTTCTGTCCCTGGAGCGCAGTCTCGATGTATTTCGCGGTCTCGCCGGGCGCCGGCACCGAGGTGAACCACAGCTCCCAGAGCCTGCCGTCGGCGGCGGCCTCGGCCAGACCCTTCTCATGCTCTCTCGACAGAGGCTCGAGGCGCACTCCGTGCCCTTCGAGCATGACGGGTTTCGGCGTGATCACGCCGCTCCTCTCAGGAGGCCGTCCTTTCTGAACATGTCGCGAATGCCGCGCACCGCCTGGCGCAGCCGGTGCTCGTTCTCGATCAGCGCGATGCGCACGTGGTCGTCGCCGTAGTCGCCGAAGCCGATGCCCGGCGCCACGGCGATCTTCGCGCCCTCGAGGAGCCGGCGGGTGAATTCGATCGAGCCCAGGCCCGCGTAAGCGTCGGGAATCTTCGCCCAGATGTACATCGAGGCCTTCGGCACCTCGACCATCCAGCCGATGTCGTGCAGGCCCTTGACCATCACATCTCTTCTTTTTTGATAAGTAGCTCTTATTTGCGAGACACAATCCTGCGGCCCCTCGAGCGCCACGATCGATGCGACCTGGATCGGGGTGAAGCTGCCGTAGTCGTGGTAGCTCTTGATGCGCGCGAGCGCGTGGACCAGCTCCTTGTTGCCGACCATGAAGCCGATGCGCCACCCCGCCATGTTGTAGCTTTTCGACATGGTGAAGAACTCGACCGCCACGTCGCGCGCGCCCGGCACCTGCATGATCGAGGGCGCGCAATTGTTGACCCACCCGCCGTCGAAGACGATATCGGCATAGGCCAGGTCGTGAACCACGAGGATGTTGTGCTGGCGCGCGAGCGCGACGATCCGCTCGAAGAATTCGAGTTCCACGCACTGCGCGGTCGGGTTCGAAGGAAAGCCGATCACCAGCATCTTCGGCTTGGGCGTGAGCTCGCGGATGGCGCGCTCGAGCTCGGCGAAGAAATCCACCCCGGGCGTCATGCGCACCGAGCGGATGTCGGCGCCGGCGATGATGGCGCCGTAGATGTGGATCGGGTAGGACGGGTTCGGCACCAGCACCGTGTCGCCGCGCTCGAGGCACGCAAGCATGAGGTGCGCGAGCCCCTCCTTCGAGCCGATCGTGACGATGGTCTCGGAATCCGGGTCGAGCTCGACGCCGTAGCGGCGCTGGTACCAGGTGCCGATCGCGCGCCGCAGGCGCGGAATGCCCTTCGACACGGAGTAGCCGTGCGTGTCCTGGCGCTGCGCCGCCTCGACCAGCTTGTCGACGATGTGCGGCGGCGTCGGCCCGTCGGGATTGCCCATCGACAGGTCGATCACGTCCTCGCCGCGCCGGCGTGCGTTCATCTTCAACTCGTTGGTGATGTTGAAGACGTACGGCGGCAGCCGCTTTATTCTTGAAAACTCGTGCATTGCTTAGAATTCTAGCGCATGAAGCTTCACGCCTCGGCGCCGAGCGGCGCGCAAACGGTCAACGCCTACGGCGACGACTACGTCACGGTGAACGGCGTGCGCTACGAGCAGAGCATCGTGGTGCGGCCGGATCGGGTGCAGCCCTGGGATGCGCGCAGCTTCGAAGCGCTCACCGAAGCCGATTTCGCCGCGCTTCTGCAGGCGAGCGCGGAGATCGTCATCCTCGGCACGGGCGCGAAGCAGCGCTTCCCGCATCCGCGGCTCACGGCGCCGCTCGCGCGGGCGGGCATCGGCCTCGAGGTGATGACGCTGCAGGCCGCCTGCCGCACCTACAACATTCTCGTCGCCGAGGAGCGCAAGGTGGCCGCGGCGCTTTTATTCCGATGACGCTCTTCCCCGGTTTTACCCGCCGCCGCGTGCGCACGTCGGGCGCGACCATCCACCTGGTGTCCGGGGGAAACGGTGACCCCGTCCTCCTTCTTCACGGCTATCCGGAAACGCACGCGATGTGGCACAAGGTGGCGCCCGAGCTCGCGCGCGACTACACCGTGGTGTGCCCGGATCTGCGCGGCTACGGCGACTCGTCGAAGCCGAAGGGCCTTTCCGACCACTCCAATTACTCCAAGCGCGCGATGGCGCAGGACATGGTCGAGGTGATGCGCGCGCTCGGGCACGAGCGCTTTCACGTCGTCGGCCACGACCGCGGCGGCCGCGTCGCGCACCGGCTCGCGCGCGACCACGGCACGCGGGTGCGCACGCTCACGGTCCTCGACATCTCGCCCACGCTCAAGATGTACCGCAACACCACCATGCAGTTCGCGAAGGCCTATTACCACTGGTTCTTCCTGATCCAGGAAGCACCGATTCCGGAGCGCATGCTCAAGGGCCAGGCGCCGTTTTACGTCCTCAAACGCCTCGGCCGCGGAAAAAGCGGCCTCAAGTACTTCTCCAAAGAGGCCATGGCCCAGTACGTGCGCGCGTTCAAGGACCCGCGCACCATCCACGCGACCTGCGAGGACTACCGCGCCGCCGCCACCATCGACCTGATGCACGACCAGAAGGACCTGGCGAGGAAGATCCGCATGCCGCTGCTCGCGCTCTGGGGAAAGCAGGGCGTGATCGAGGCGCTCTTCGACTGCCTGGAAAACTGGCGCGAGGTCGCGACCGACGTGCGCGGCCGCGCGCTCGCCTGCGGCCACTTCATTCCCGAGGAGAGGCCGGAGGAGCTCGTGCGCGAGCTGCGCCGTTTTCTTCGTTAGCGAAAGCCCTTTGGTTTCAGGCCCCTACGCCGTGCTTGCAGCGGTAAAGAAAAACATGTTCAATGAAGCCGTTACATCGAGTTCCTAAGAAGGGTCTCAAGACCACTGGAAATGCTGGGCAAGGCGGTAACGGACTTCAGCCTCGCTTCCACCGACGGCACGACGTTCACGCTCTCCGCGCGGCGCGGCGAGAAGCTCGTGCTGTACTTCTACCCCAAGGACGACACCCCCGGCTGCACCGCCGAAGGCGCGGATTTCCGCGACCTGCACGGCCAGTTCCGGCGCGCCGGCGCCCGGGTGTTCGGCGTCTCGCGCGACTGCCTCGCGTCGCACGAGCGCTTCAAGGCAAAGATGCGGTTCCCGTTCGAGCTGCTCGCGGACCCCGATGAGGCGGCCTGCAAGCAGTTCGGTGTCATGAAGATGAAGAACCTGTACGGGAAGAAAGTCCGCGGCATCGAGCGCAGCACCTTCGTGGTCGACGCAGACGGGGTGCTCGCGCGCGAGTGGCGCGGGGTCAAGGTCCCAGGTCATGCCCAGGAGGTATTGAACTTTGTTAAAGCCCTATGATGTCGAGCTGTCGGAGCCGCATTCCCCTTCCCTCCCCGTCCTGATGTCCAAGAAGCCCGCTACCCCGCGCAAGCAGAAAACCCGCAAGCTTTTCGTGCTGGACACCAACGTCCTGATGCACGACCCGACGAGCCTCTTTCGCTTCGACGAGCACGACGTCTACCTGCCGATCGCCACGCTGGAGGAGCTCGACGCGCACAAGCGCGGCCTCTCGGACGTGTCGCGGAACGCGCGGCAAGCGAGCCGCTTCCTCGACGAGATCGTGAGCGGCAGCGCCGACGACATCAAGAAAGGCCTCGAGCTCAGGACGAAGGACGGGCAGCAGTCGGGCGGGAGGCTGTACCTGCAGACCGAAGCCATCAACGGCAGCCTTCCGCAGGGCCTCGCCACCGGCAAGAACGACAACCAGATCCTCGCGGTCGTGAATTTCTTACAGGAGCGCGAAGAGCAGCGCGGCAAGCAGGAGAAAGAGCCCGAGCGCGAGGTCGTGCTGGTGTCGAAAGACATCAACATGCGCATCAAGGCGCGCGCGCTCGGCCTGCCGGCGGAGGACTACTTCAACGACAAGGTGCTCGAGGACGCCGACCTGCTCTACACCGGCGTGCGGCACCTGCCGAAGGACTTCTGGGACAGCCACGGCAAGGACATGGAGTCGTGGAAGAAGGAAGGCCACACCTACTACCGCGTGCGCGGGCCGCTGGTGCCGAAGCTGCACGTGAACGAGTTCGTCTACGACGAGTCCGGCGAGCGCCCGCTCTACGCGCTGGTGAAGGAGGCCGCCGGCCGCATGGCGGTGCTCGAGACGCTGCGCGACTACACCCACGCCAAGAATTCCGTCTGGGGCATCACGGCGCGCAACCGCGAGCAGAACTTCGCGCTGAACCTGCTCATGAACCCCGCGGTCGACTTCGTTACGCTCCTCGGCCAGGCAGGCACCGGCAAGACGCTGCTCGCGCTCGCCGCCGGGCTCACCCAGGTGCTCGACGACAAGCGCTATTCCGAGATCATCATGACGCGGGTCACGGTGCCGCTCGGCGAGGACATCGGCTTCCTGCCCGGCACCGAGGAGGAGAAGATGCAGCCCTGGATGGGGGCGCTCGAGGACAACCTCGACGTCCTCAACGCCTCGGACGAATCGGGCGGGGAATGGGGACGGGCCGCCACGCGCGACCTGGTCCGGTCCAGGATCAAGATCAAATCGCTCAACTTCATGCGCGGCCGCACGTTCGTCAACAAGTGGCTCATCATCGACGAGGCGCAGAACCTCACGCCCAAGCAGATGAAGACGCTCGTCACGCGCGCCGGCCCCGGCACCAAGGTAGTGTGCCTCGGCAACATCGCCCAGATCGACACGCCGTACTTGACCGAAGGCAGCTCGGGCCTCACCTACGTCGTCGACCGGATGAAGGACTGGGACCACGCCGGCCACGTGACGCTCGCGCGCGGCGAGCGCTCGCGTCTCGCCGACCACGCCGCCGACGTGCTGTAGCGCTTATCGCTCCCCCTCTCAGGGGGAGCGATCTGTTCCGCCACCGCGTCAAATCTTTCTGCTAGATTCGCAGCCTTCTCGCGAGGACCTCCATGACTCTTTCCGTACGCAGTGTTGCTTTCATCCTCCTTACGCTTGCCGTAGGGACCGCCGCGGCGCAGTACCAGCCGCAGGTCGGACAGGCGGGCAAGGACGTGATCTGGGTGCCCACGCCCGACGAGGTGGTCGACCGCATGCTGACGATGGCCCAGGTGACGCCGCAGGACTTCGTCATGGACCTCGGCGCGGGCGACGGCAAGATCGCGATCGCGGCGGCAAAGAAGTTCGGCGCGCGCGCCGTCGGCATCGAGTACAACCCGGAAATGGCGAAGCACGCGAACGCCAATGCGGCCGCGGCCGGCGTCGCGGGCAACGGCGCGGGCAAGGCGACCATCCGCCAGGCCGACATTTTCCAGACCGACATCAAGGAAGCGACGGTTATCACTCTGTACCTGCTGCCGGCGCTCAACATGAAGCTGCGCCCGCAGATCCTCGCCATGCGTCCGGGCACGCGCGTGGTCTCGCACTCCTTCACCATGGAGGACTGGGAGGCCGACGAGATCTCGTCCATCGACGGTCGCCGCGCCTACTTCTGGATGGTGCCGGCGCAGGTGATGGGCAACTGGACGCTGGAAGCGAACAACCAGCGCACGGACCTCGCGCTCGAGCAGACCTTCCAGAAGATCAACGGCTCCGTCGGAATCGGGCCGGTGCACGCGGGGCTGCGCGACACGCGCCTGCGCGGCCCGTTCATCCAGTTCTCCTACGTCGGACAGGACCGCGTGCGGCGCGACTTCACCGGCCGGGTGGACGGCGCGAAGATGGAAGGCAGCTTCCGTGACGAGAAGGGCGGCGAAGGCAAGTGGACCGCGGCCAAGAAATAGCGCTATCGGCCAAAAGCGGACACTAGGCAACCGCAACCGGCATCACGACAAAACCGGCGCGCGGGAAATGCACACAGAGCTCTCCGACCGCGGGATCGCTGCGTCGGATGACAATCTCATGGACGCTCGAGGCGACGAGCTCGCCGACGACCGGATCGCGTCCGGTATCATCCGGCGTGACAGTTACTGTCTGACCAGGCTCCCGACCGTTCGGATCTCGCGGATCGAGGATTACGTTGGCGATCGGCGTAGCGTCCCTCGCCGCATCGAGCGCTTTTTTTGAGGTCGTTGGGCTCCGTCTGCCGTGGCCGATTGCGGCAATGCGCTCGGCCCAACTCAGCAGCCTCGGAAAGCCGTCGAGCGGCACCGCCGTTGGCCCGAAACTTAGTTTCAAGGTCCAGATCGGATGGTAGGCGGCGAAATCGGCAACGCTGGCGGCAGAGCCCTGCAAGAATGCACGTCCGTCGATCAGCATCTGATCTAGCCAATCGAAATGCGCGCGCAACTGATCGAGCAGGTTCGGTACTGCCGCCATCATCGCGGCCGGATCGATATTTCGGCCGGAGAATTTAGCCCGGTCTTCGAGAAATCCCTTGGGCAACGTGTCGAATTTCTTCGCGAACTTGACGCTGACCGCCGGGCTGAACATTGTCTTCTCGGCCCACCAGGCAAGCGCATCGGCCGCGCCGTGGCCGGCGGGATAAAAGCTCGGGGTGGGATACCGGCGCTCGAGTTCGCGCATGATCAACTGGCTATCGCAATAGATGTCTGCACCGATCTGCAACACCGGCGTCTTGCGGTAGCCTCCGGTCAGCGCAGTCAAGTCCGGTTTTGGCATGATCTGGGGGACTTCCACCGATGCCCAGGCCAAGCCCTTGAGACCAAGCCCGAGCCGAACTTTCTCTGAATAAGGGGAGCTCTCGTAGTGATGCAGGACGATATCGGTCATTGAGTGGCTCCTCGCCTTTCACTCAAGCCTGCCGGTTTGTTCATCGCCGTTTTGAAGCCGCATCGGAAAGCAAGGTAAAGAACGCAAAACAAGTCGTCCTCTATGCTTTGGCCTTCTTGTGCTTTTCCCAAAAGCTCTGCGGCAAGAGCTTCGATCTCTTCGGTGTCTGCGTTTTTCCATGCTTTCTCGATGTAGGTGTCATCAAGTCCTTCATTTCGTCCCATGCGTAGCGAGCTCACCGTGCGCGATATGTTTCGAGTACATCACAGCATGGTGCCGCGGCGCTGTCGAAATCTTTAGCGATCGCGCTCGCCTCAAGCGTCCGCCATAGAACCTTCCCCAGGAAATCCTGACCCCTCCAGCCCCTTCGACGTACTATCATCGAACGTGGCTGAATTCAGCGTTCAATCGCTCCTGAACACCCCAACCGTCACGGTGCGTGACGTGTGCTGTCGGGGAGGGTTACGCGGCCAATGTGCCGAAGAGCACGCCATTGAGACGCAACTGGTGTTCCCGTACCGTGGCGTCTATGTGCGGCATGTGGCGAGCGACGAAGCGGTGGCTGAAGGGAACCAGGTATTGTTCTTCAATGCGGAGGAAGGATATCGCGTCAGCCATCCGGTATCGGGCGGCGACTCCAGCCTGACGCT
>Ga0075436_100001318_pt1 | contig 16857 bp, 13 predicted proteins | sample RhiMethybrSRZTD5_FD_75303 | JGI IMG/M metagenome (GOLD analysis project Ga0075436, IMG submission 75303) | Populus rhizosphere microbial communities from Tennessee, USA - Rhizosphere MetaG P. TD hybrid SRZTD5 | ecosystem: Host-associated > Plants > Roots > Rhizosphere > Soil | place: USA...
GCCGCTCTCCGAGCTCGTCCTCTACGAGCTGCACGTCGGCACCTTCACGCCCGGGGGGACGTTCGACGCGATCGTGCCGCGGCTGGCCGAGCTGCGCGATCTGGGCGTTACGGCCATCGAGCTCATGCCGGTGGCGCAGTTCCCGGGCCCGCGCAACTGGGGGTACGACGGCGTCTTCCCCTACGCGGTGCAGAACTCCTACGGCGGCCCGGAGGGTTTGAGCCGGCTCGTCGACGCGGCTCACGCGGCGGGGCTGGCGGTGTGCCTCGACTGCGTGTTCAACCACCTCGGCCCGGAGGGCAACGTGCTGCCCCGATTCGGGCCGGTCTTCACCGAGCGCTACCGCACGCCCTGGGGCGCCGCGATCAACATGGACGGCCCCGGCAGCGACGGCGTGCGCGCGCTCCTGATCGGCAGCGCCGTGCGCTTCTTCGAGGAGTTCCACGTCGACGCGCTGCGGCTCGACGCGGTCGACCAGATCGCCGACGCCTCCGCGACGCACTTCCTGGCGGAGCTCGCCGACGCCGTCGCCGAGGCCGCCGCGCGGGCCGGGCGGCCGCTGCACCTGATCGCCGAGAGCGACCTGAACGACCCGCGCATGATCACGCCGCGCGCCGCCGGCGGCCTGGGGATGGACGCCCAGTGGAGCGACGACCTGCACCACTCGCTGCACACGCTCGTCACCGGCGAGGAAACGGGCTACTACGCCGACTTCGCCGGCCGGGGGACGCGGATGGCGGCCCGCGCCTACCGGGACGCGTTCGCCTACACCGGCCAGCGGTCGCGCCACCGCGGCCGCCGCCACGGCGCCCCGGCGGCCGGCATCCATGGCAGCCGCTTCGTCGTCTTCGGACAGAACCACGACCAGGTCGGCAACCGCATGCTCGGCGACCGGCTGGCGCAGACCGCCGGCTTCGAGGCGGCCAAGCTGATGGCGGGCGCGGTGCTGCTCGCCCCCCAGGTGCCGCTCCTCTTCATGGGCGAGGAGCACGCCGACGACGCGCCCTTCCCGTTCTTCACGAGCCACGCGGGGGCCGACCTGATCGAGGCCGTGCGGCGCGGCCGGGCGGAGGAGTTCCGCTCGTTCCGCTGGGCCGGCGAGCCGCCCGATCCCCAGGCCGAGGAGACGTTCCGAGGCGCCGTCCTGCACTGGGACACGCGCGGCGAGGGCGGGCACGGCCAGATGCTCGATCTCTACCGCGAGCTCCTGCGCCTGCGTCGTGACCTGGCGCCGCTGCGCGACCTCGCTCCCGACCGGGTCGAGATCGCGCGGACGGACGATCCCGCCGTCGTGTGGATGCTCCGGGGCGACCCGGCGAGCGAGACTGTGCTCGTGTGCCTTCACTTCGGACCCGAGCCGCGCGTGCTCGACATCCCGTTCGCCGGCGAGCGGACGGCCCTGATCGACTCCGCCGATGCCCGCTTCGGCGGACCCGGCGCCGTCGCGCCGTCCGGCGGCGCGGTCACCGCCCAGCCGCAGTCCTTCGTCGTCCTCGGCGGCGCCCGTGGCTAATCTGCGCGTCTGGCCCGGTGGTCCGTACCCGCTGGGGGCGTCATGGGACGGCGAGGGCACCAACTTCGCCCTCTTCTCGGAGCACGCCACCGGCGTCGAGCTCTGCCTCTTCGACCGGCCGGAGGACGCCGAGGAGTCGTACCGGCTCGAGGTCGTCGAGCGCACCGACCTGATCTGGCACGCCTATCTCCCCGACGTCCGTCCGGGCCAGCTCTACGGCTATCGCGTGCACGGCCCCTACGAGCCCGAGCACGGCCACCGCTTCAATCCGCACAAGCTCGTGCTCGACCCGTACGCGAAGGCCGTCACCGGACAGCCGCGCTGGGACGACTCGCTGTTCGGCTACACGGTCGGCGACCCCGACGCAGATCTCTCGTTCGACACCCGCGAGAGCGCCGGCGAGATGCCGAAATGCGCCGTCGTCGATCCGGCCTTTCCGTGGGGCGACGACCGCCGCCCGGGAGTGCCGTGGAACCGATCGGTCATCTACGAGTGCCACGTCCGCGGCCTGACCATGCTCCACCCCGGCGTGCCGCCCGAGCTGCGGGGCACGTACCTGGGCATGGCCAGCGACCCGATCATCGATCACCTGCTCTCGCTGGGGGTGACTGCCGTCGAGCTCATGCCCGTGCATCAGTTCATCAACGACCGGGCGCTCGTCGATCGCGGCCTCACGAACTACTGGGGCTACAACTCGATCGCGTTTCTCGCCCCGGATGCCCGCTACGCGGCCGGGGGCACCCGCGGCACCCAGGTGAGCGAGTTCAAGTCGATGGTGAAGGCGTTCCACCGGGCCGGCATCGAGGTGATCCTCGACGTCGTCTACAACCACACCGGCGAGGGCAACCACATGGGGCCGACGCTCTCGCTGCGCGGTGTCGACAACGCGTCGTACTACCGGCTCTCGCCGGAGAACCCGCGCTACCACATCGACTTCACCGGCACCGGAAACAGCCTGAACGTCCAGCACCCGCGGTCGGTGCAGCTGATCTTCGACAGCCTCCGCTACTGGGTCACCGAGATGCACGTCGACGGCTTCCGCTTCGACCTCGCCCCCGTGCTCGCCCGTGAGCTTTTCGACGTCGACCGGCTGGCGGCGTTCTTCGACATCATGCAGCAGGACCCGACGCTGTCCCAGGTCAAGCTGATCGCCGAGCCGTGGGACGTCGGCGAGGGCGGCTACCAGGTCGGCAACTTCCCGGTCGGGTGGGCGGAGTGGAACGGCGTCTACCGCGACTCCGTGCGCGCCTTCTGGCAGGGCGACAACGGGCGATTGTCCGAGCTCGCGTCCCGCGTCTCCGGATCGAGCGACCTCTATCAGGCGAGCGGTCGGCGTACCTACGCGAGCGTGAATTTCGTGACGGCGCACGACGGCTTCTCCCTGACCGATCTCGTGTCGTACAGCCAGAAGCACAACGAGGCCAACGGCGAGGACAACCGCGACGGCGCCGACGACAACCGGAGCGCGAACTGGGGCGTCGAGGGGCCGACCGACGATGCGGCGGTGAACGAGCTGCGCTGGCGGATGCGGCGCAACTTCATCGCGACGCTCGTGTTCTCGCAGGGGGTGCGGATGCTGCTCGGCGGCGACGAGCTCGGCCGCACGCAGTGGGGCAACAACAACGCCTACTGTCAGGACAACGAGATCTCGTGGGTGAACTGGAACCTCGACGGCGACGACCGCGAGCTGCTCGACTTCACGCGCGAGACGCTGCGGATCTTCCGCGAGAACCCGGTGTTCCGGCGGCGCGGGTTCTTCGCTGGGCGGCCGGTGCGCGGCGGCAGCAAGGACGTGACCTGGCTGCACCCGGCCGGGCGCGAGATGACGCAGGCCGACTGGGACGATCATGCTCAGAAGGCGGTCGGGATGCTGATCGACGGCGAGGCGACCGACGAGGTGGACGAGCGCGGCCGGCCGGTGTCGGGCCAGACGGTGCTGCTGCTCTTCAACGGCGGCGAGGGATCGCGCCGGTTCGTGCTGCCGGAGTCGGGCCAGGCGGGGGTGTGGGAGGAGCTCGTGAACACTGCCCGGCCCGGCCGCCGGGTCGTCTCGCGCTCCGCGGTGAACCTGGTCGGGCGCTCGTTCATCCTGGCGACGCGAACGAGCGCGCCCGCCGGGGCATGAGGCTCCCGGCCTCCTGCTACCGCCTCCAGCTCTCGCCGGAGTTCACGCTCGACGACGCCCGCCGGGCGGCGCCGTACCTGCGCGACCTCGGGGTCGGCGACATGTATCTCTCCCCGATCCTGGCCGCGCGGCCGGGAAGCATGCACGGCTACGACGTGTGCGACCCGTCGCGGGTCAACCCGGAGCTCGGTGGGCTCGAGGCGCTCGAGCGGCTGGCGGGCGAGCTTGACCGGCTCGACATGGGGCTCCTGGTCGACATCGTCCCCAACCACCAGGCCGCCCACCACTCCAACCCGTGGTGGTGGGACGTGCTGCTGCGCGGCCGGGAGTCCGCCTGGGCGCACGCGTTCGACATCGAGTGGGACGCCCCCGGCGCGGACGGCCGGCTGGTGCTGCCCCTGCTCGGGTCGGAACTGGCCGACGCGGTCGCGCGCGGCGAGCTGCGGCTGGTGGAGGAGGACGGCGAGGCCCGGGTCGCCTACTTCGACGGGCGCTATCCGGTGGCCGCCGGGACCGGGGGCGGCGACGTCGAGGCCGTGCTGGCGGCCCAGCACTACCGGCTCGAGGACTGGCGCACCGGCGCGCCCAACTACCGCCGGTTCTTCGACATCGGCGACCTGCCCGCCGTCACCGTCGAACACGAGGACGTGTTCGCGGCGACGCACGCCGAGATCGTCCGGCTGGTACGGGCCGGCATCGTCACCGGCCTTCGCATCGACCACATCGACGGGCTGCGCGACCCGGCGCAGTACCTCGAGCGGCTGCGCGACGCGACCGACGGCGGCTATGTCGTGGTCGAGAAGATCCTGGCCCGCGACGAGTCGCTGCCCGAGGGCTGGGAGACCGCCGGGACGACGGGCTACGAGTTCCTCGCGCTGGCCGGCGGGCTCTTCGTCGATCCGGACGGGTTCGCGCGGATGAAGGCCCTCCACCGGCGGCTGACGGGGCAGCCGGAGCGGTTCGAGGACATCGCCGAGGCGGCGAAGCGCGCTGCGCTCGACGGGATGCTCGCGCCCGACCTGGCCCGTGTGGCCCGGTCGGCGCCGGCGGCGGTCGCGACCGAGGCGGTGCGCGGCCTGACCGTCACGCTCGACGTGTACCGCACGTACGTCGGCGACGGCGCGGCGAGCCCGGCCGACACGGCGAGGCTACGGGCGGCCGGGGAGCGCGCCGGCGGCGATGCGGAGGCACTGGCGGCGGCCGTCGCGCGTCCGGCGGAGGAGCTGCGCCCGTTCGTCGCGCGCTGGCAGCAGCTGACCGGCCCGGCCGCCGCCAAGGGGGTCGAGGACACCGCCCTCTACGTCGACGCCGCCCTGCTCGCCCGCAACGAGCCCGGGTGCGCGCCGGACTGGCCGTTCACCGATGTCGCCGAGCTGCACGCGCGTCTGGCCGAGCGGGCCGGCGCCCATCCGCTGAACGCCACCTCGACCCACGACACGAAGCGCAGCGAGGACGTGCGCATGCGCATCTCCGCCCTCTCCGAGCTGGCGGCCGACTGGGAGGAGGCGTTCGGCCGCTGGCACGAGGGCAACGCGCCCCTGCGCCGGCGTCCGGACACGGCGCCGGACGCAAACGAGGAGTGGCTGCTGTACCAGACGCTGGTGGGCGCCTGGCCAATTGACATCCACCGCGTGCGCCAATTCGTTCTAAAAGCGCTCCGAGAAGCGAAGGTGCACACGAGCTGGGCCGCCCCGGACGAGGCCTACGAGGCCGACGTCTTCGCGTTCGCCGAGGCCATCCTGGGCTCGCCGGAGTTCACCGGCGACCTGGCGGCGTTCGCCGGTCGATGCGCTGCGATCGGCGTCCGCAACTCGCTCGCCCTGCTCGTGCTCAAGCTGGCGGCGCCGGGCGTCCCCGACGTCTACTGGGGCAACGAGGACTGGGACCTCTCGCTGGTCGACCCCGACAACCGCCGCCCGATCGACTTCGCCGCCCGCAGCGAGAGCGACAAGCGCACGATCACGAGAGCCGGCCTTCAGCTGCGCCGGCGCGACCCCGAGCTCTTCGCCCACGGCGCCTACGTGCCGATCGAGGTCGCCGGCCGCCATGCCGACCGCGCGGTCGCCTTCGCCCGCGCCCACGAGGATCGCTGGGCGCTCGCCGCCGTCGCCCGGCTGACCGAGGGTCTGGACGGCTGGGCCGATACCCGGCTCGTCCTCCCCGACGGCGCCCCCGAACGCTGGCGCGACGTCCTCGCCGACCGACCCGCCGCCGACCTCTCAGCGGCCCACCTCCTGGCCTACCTGCCGGCCGCCCTCCTCACGAGCGAATGACCCCAAGCGACCCGGACCCGCCAAACGGGGTCTGACCCCGCGTGGCGGGTCCAGGCGGCCAGGCGCCCGTTATTCACGCACGTGGCCGTCGCCGTGCACCACGTACTTCGTCGTCGTCAGCTCCTCGAGGCCGACCGGGCCGCGCGCGTGCAGGCGGTTGGTGGAGTTGCCGATCTCGGCGCCCATGCCGTACTCGCCGCCGTCCGTGAACCGGGTCGAGGCGTTGACGTAGACCGCGGCCGCGTCCACCTCGGCGCAGAACCGGGCGGCGGCCGCCTCGTCCTCCGTCACGATCGCCTCCGAGTGGCCGGTGCCGTAGCGGTTGATGTGCTCGATCGCCTCGTCCAGCGAGTCGACCGTGCCGACCGCCATCCGCATGTCGAGGAACTCGGTCGCGAAGGCCTCGTCGCCCTCCTCGAGCTCCACCCCGGCGGACTCGAGCTCGGCGGAGATCCGCCCGAGCAGCTCGGGCAGGTCGCGGTGGACGAGCAGCGTCTCCGCGGCGTTGCAGACACCCGGCCGCTGCACCTTCGCGTTCACGGCGATCGCGACCGCGCGGTCGGCGTCGGCCGCGGCGTCGACGTAGACATGGCAGTTGCCGCCGGCCGCCGCGAGCACCGGGATGCGCGACTCGCGCAGCAGGAGCTTCTTCAGCTCCTCGCCTCCGCGAGGGATGACCACGTCGGCCGTGGCCGGGTCGGCGATCAGCGCGGCCAGTTGCTCGTGCCCGCCCTCGACGGACGTGACGGCATCGGCCGGCAGCCCGGCCTCGGCCAGGCCGGCGCGGACGATGTCCGTGAGCACCCGGTTCGTGTTCGCGGCCATCCGCGAGCCGCGCAGGATGCACGCGTTGGCGGACTTCAGGCACAGCGCCGCGGCATCGACCGTCACGTTGGGCCGGGCCTCGTAGACGACGAGCACCACGCCCAGGGGCACCCGCACCTTCTGGATGCGGATCCCGCTCGGCGGCCGCAGCTCGCGGATCTTCTCGCCGACCGGGCTCGGCAGGGCCGCGACAGCGCGCACGGCGGCGGCCAGCGCGGCGACCCGATCGGGGTCGAGCGCGAGCCGGTCGCGGATCGCCGGCCGCTCGCCCGCCGCGGCCTCGCCGTCGAGCGCGTTCGCCGCCAGGATCTCCCCGGCGCGGGCCTCGATGCCGAGCGCGATCTGCTCGAGCGCGGCATCGCGCTCGGCCTCGCTCGTCGCCGCCAGTCGGCGGGCGGCGCCGCGGACGTCCGGCCTCGCGGGGGCAACGCTCACAGCAGCACCAGGTCGTCGCGGCGCACGGCCTCGGGCAGCCCGCGGCGGCCGACCGCCTGGGCCAGGTCGCCCGCGCCGTAGCGGCTCACGCCGACCGCGAACGCACCGCCGTCGGGGCCGACGAGCTCGACCGCGTCGCCCGCGCTGAAGGTGCCGTCCACGGCCACCAACCCTACCGGCAAGAGGCTCGTGCCTCGCTCGGCGACGGCCTGGCGGGCGCCGTCGTCGCAGACCAGTCGGCCGCGCACGGGCGTGCCGTGCCGCAGCCACAGCTTGTACGCCGAGGGCAGCTGGTCGGCCGCCGGGACGCGCGTCCCGGACGCCCGGCCCGCGACTGCGGCCGTGATGGCGCCGGGAGCGAGACCCGAGGCGATGACCGCCTCGACCCCGCCGGAGCTCGCCATCCGGGCCGAGCGCAGCTTGGCCGCGATCCCGCCCGAGCCCCACCCGGACGTCCCCGCCGGCGCCTCGTCGGCGACGGCGTCGACCTGGGCCTGGTCGAGGATCTCGGGGATCAGGCGCGCGTCCGGCCGGGCCGGGTCGCGGTCGTAGACGCCGTCGGTGTCGGTCAGGAGCACGAGCAGCCGCGCCTGCAGCATCACGGCGACGTGGGCAGCCAGCGCGTCGTTGTCGCCGAAGGTGATCTCCTCGGTGGCGGTCGAGTCGTTCTCGTTCACGACGGGGACGACGCCCCAGGACATCAGCCGCCGCAGCGCCCGTCGCGCGTTCACGTAGGACGCGCGGCGGTGGATGTCGGCCTCGGTCAGGAGCACCTGGCCGGTGCGGACGTCGAGCCCTCCGAACGCGCGCTCCCAGTGCAGCTGGAGCAGCGTCTGCCCGAGCGCCGAGGCGGCCTGCAGGTCGCCCAGACCGCGCGGGCGGATCGTCTTTCCGAGCTCGCCGATCCCGAGCGCGACGGCGCCCGAGCTGACGACGACGACCGGCGTGCCGGCCGCGACGAGCTCGGCGCACTCGCCGGCGATGCGGGCGAACACGGGCCGGCGCGGCCGGCCCGCGTCGTCGACGAGCGTGCTCGACCCGATCTTGACGACGACGATCCGGCGCAGGCCGGGCCGCCGGTCAGCCACCGGACACCGCCGATCGCGCCCGTGCCAGCTGTGCGTGCAACGCCTCGAGCGGCTGCCGCGCGGCGGCGGCCTCGGCGGCAGTCGGCGAGTCGAACCGCTCGCCGGCGGCGATGCGGCCGGCCACCTCGGCGTGGGCGTGACGGAAGGGCATGCCCTCCAGTACGAGCTGCTCGGCCAGATCGGTTGCAACCGTCGTGCCGTCGCCGGCCGCGGCCGCCATCCGGTCCGTGTCGAACGCGATCCCTGCGACGCACACGCGCAGCGCCGCCAGCGCACCCTGGAGGTCGTCGACCTGGTCGAAGCAGGCCCGCTTGTCCTCCTGGAGGTCGCGGTTGTAGGCGAGCGGCAGTCCCTTCAGCGTGGCCAGAAGGCCCGCCAGCCGGCCCACCGCGGTGCCCGCCTGCCCCCGCGCCAGCTCGGCCGGGTCGGGGTTCTTCTTCTGCGGCATGATCGAGGACCCGGTCGCGGCCGCGTCGTCGAGCTGCGCGAACCCGTACTCGGCCGACGTCCACAGCACGAGCTCCTCGGCCAGCCGCGACAGATGCACGAAGCACAGGGCGCATGCGAAGAGGAGCTCGGCGCAGTAGTCACGGTCGGCGACGGCGTCCATCGAGTTCTCGAAGACGGCACCGAAGCCCAGCTCGGCCGCCACCGCCGCCCGGTCGATCGGCAGGCTCGAGCCGGCCAGCGCGCCGGCCCCGGCCGGGCTCGTGTCGGCGCTCGCGCGCACGGCGTCGAGCCGGACGAGGTCGCGCCGCAGCGACCACACGTGCGCGGCCAGGTGGTGGCCCAGCCAGACCGGCTGCGCCCGCTGGCCGTGCGTGTAGCCCGGCATGAGCGCCTCGCCGTCGCGGTCGGCGACGTCGAGCAGCTCCAGCGCGAGAGCGCGAACGCCCTCGGACAGCCGCCCGCAGGCGTCCTTCACCCACAGCCGCATCGCCGTCTGCACCTGGTCGTTGCGGCTGCGCCCTGCGTGCACCCACGGGCCCAGCTCGCCGAGCAGCCGCTCGATGGCGGAGTGGACGTCCTCGTCGGTCGCGTCCGGCTCGATCTCGACCGTCGCGAGCGCCGCGCAGAGCTGCTCGGCCTTCTCGGCGGGGATCAGGCCCTGGCGGGCGAGCATGCGCGCGTGCGCCGCCGACGCCTCGAGGTCGAACGGCAGCAAGCGCCGGTCGACCTCGAGGGAGGCGGTGAAGTCGAGGACGGCGGGGTCGAGCCCGCCGGCCAGCCGACCGGCCCAGAGCGCGGAGCTCACGCCGGTGCGGCCTCCTGGGCCGGCTGGGTCGACTCCGCCGCCTCCGTCGCGGCGGCCCACGTCTTCGTGGGGAGGGACCAGACGTGGATGAAGCCTGCCGCCGCCCCGTGCTGGAAGCTGTCGCCCTGCTCGTAGGTGGCGAGGCCGTGGTCGTAGAGCGACGAGCCGGCCTTGCGCCCGATCACGGCGCAGCTCCCACGGTAGAGGCGCACCCGGGCGGTGCCGGTGACCGCTGCCGCGGCCGTGTCCATGAACGCGGCCATGGCAGCCCGGAGCGGCGAGAACCAGAGGCCGTTGTAGACGAGCGTCGCGTAGCGTCCGGCCAGCTCGGCCTTGGCGTGGGCCAGGTCGCGCTCGCAGACGAGCTCCTCGACGCCCGCGTAGGCGGCCATCAGCAGCGCCGCCGCCGGCGTCTCGTACACCTCGCGGCTCTTGATGCCGACCAGGCGGTTCTCGATCATGTCGATGCGGCCCACCCCGTGTGCGCCGGCCAGCGCGGCCGCCCGCGCGATCAGGTCGACCAGGCCGAGGCGCTCGCCGTCGATCGCGACCGGCACGCCCGCCTCGAACTCGACCTCGACCTCGTGCGGGGCGGCGAACGCGCGCTCCGGCGCCATCGTCAGCGCATAGGCCTGCTCGGGCGGCTCGAGCCACGGATCCTCGAGCGGGCCGGCCTCGATCGAGCGGCCCCACAGGTTGTGGTCGATCGAGTACGCCGCGCCGGACTTCACCGGCACCTCGATGCCGTGCTCGTGCGCGTAGGCGATCTCCTGCTCGCGGGTCATGCCCCAGTCGCGTACCGGCGCGAGCACCGCCAGGTCGGGCGCCAGCGCGGCGACCGCCGTCTCGAACCGCACCTGGTCGTTGCCCTTGCCCGTGCAGCCGTGGGCGACCGCCGTCGCGCCGTGCTCGCGGGCGACCCGCACGAGCCAGCGCGCGATCAGCGGCCGCGACAGCGCCGAGACGAGCGGGTAGCGGCCCTCGTAGAGCGCGCCCGCCTGCAGCACCGGGAGGACGTATTCGGCCGCGAACTCGTCACGCGCGTCGGCGATCACGACCTCGCTCGCGCCCGCGGCACGGGCGCGGCGCTCGACCTGCTCCGCGTCGATGCCCTGGCCGACGTCGACGAGCAGCGCGATGACCTCCGCGCCGTACTCGTCGGCCAGCCAGCGCAGCGCCACCGACGTGTCGAGACCACCCGAATACGCGAGCACGATCTTCTCAGCCACGGTTCCGCCCTTCCGTTTCATCTACACGATCATGGCCAGCAGCGCCTTCTGGGCGTGCAGCCGGTTTTCCGCCTCGTCCCACACCGCCGAGCGCTCTCCCCAGAGCACGTCCTGCGTGATCTCCTCGCCGCAGTGCGCCGGCAGGCAGTGCAGGACGACGTGCCCGGGGGCGGCGCCCCGCAGGAGCCGCGCGTTCACCTGGTAGGGCGCGAGGGCGGCCAGGCGCGCCGCGCGCTCGGCCTCCTGGCCCATGCTCGTGAACGTATCCGTCACGACCGCGTCGGCGCCCGCGACGGCGACGGCAGGGTCCTCCACGACCTCGACCGCGTCGGCCGCCGGCCCGAGCTCGTCGGCGAAGGGCTCGTAGCCGTCGGGCGCCGCCACGACGACCTCCATGCCCATCGCCACGGCGGCCGCGGCCAGCGAGTGGCACACGTTCGAGCTGCCGTCGCCGACCCACGCCAGCCGCCGCCCGGCCAGCCCACCGAGCCGCTCGCGCAGCACCTGCAGGTCGGCGAGCGCCTGGCAGGGGTGGTGCTCGTCGGTGAGGCCGTTCACGACCGGCACGGACGCGGCAGCGGCCAGCTCCTCCACGCGTGCATGCGCATGCGTGCGGATGACGATGGCGTCGAGGTAGCGCGAGAGCACCGCGCCCGTGTCGGAGATCGGCTCGCCGCGGCCGAGCTGGCTCTCGCCCGCCGACAGGTGGACGGCGTGCCCGCCCAGCTGCACCATGCCCACCTCGAACGAGACCCGGGTGCGGGTGGAGGGCTTCTCGAAGATCATGCCGAGCGTCCGGCCGGCCAGCCAGGGATGCGGCAGCCGGCGGGAGTGGAGCGCCTTCAGGTGGTCGGCCAGGTCGAGCACGGCCTCGATCGCGGCCGGGCTCAGGTCGTCGACGCGGAGGAAGTCCTGGCCCTTCAGGCCGGCCGCCGCGAGCGGCGAGTCGAAGGCGGGGTCATGCGTGAGCATGCGCAGCCTCCGCGCCGATCCGGTCGCACAGCTCGAGGATGTCCGCGCCGGAATACGGCTCGCGGGCGACGACGAGCACGACGTCGTCGCCGGCCACCGTCCCCGCCACCTCCGGCAGGTCGGCGACGTCGAACGCCCGCGCGACCGGCATCGCGTTCGCCGGGGCCGTCTTCAGGACGGCGAGGGTGCCGGACGGCTCCATGCTGCGGACGAGCACGAGCGCGTCCCGCAGCCGCTCCATCGGATCGGCCGGCTCCTCCTCGGCGGGCAGGGCGTAGACGAGGTGGCCGCCCTTGCGCACCCGCACGGCGCCGAGCCGCTCGAGGTCGCGCGAGACAGTGGCCTGGGTGACGTGCACCCCCTGGTCGGCGAGGAGCGAGACGAGCTGGGGCTGCGACGTGACCGAGACGCGGTCGAGCAGCGACGAGATGAGCTGGCGGCGATCGGGCATTGCATGACTATACACATATGCGGATTTTCATGCGAAGGTGATGCGGCCCTCGAGCATCGCCTTGCCGACGATCACCGCATCCGCGCCCGCCGCGACGGCGGAGTGGACATCGTCCGCCGAGCCGACGCCGCCCGCCGCGAGCAGCAGCCCCGGGACGCCCGCGCGCACCGACGCGATCAGGTCGACGTCCGGGCCGCGGCCGGTTCCGTCGCGGTCGATTCCGGTGACGAGGAAGTCGCTCACGCCCGCGCGCGCGAGGCGGGCGACGAGGTCGGCGGGCTCGAGCCCGGCGTCCTCGAGCCAGCCGTGCGTCCGCACCCGGCCGTCCCGGCAGTCGAGGCCGGCGACGACGCGGCCGGTCTCGGCCGCCAGGCGGCCGACCAGGTCGGGATCGGCGGCGGCGAGCGTCCCGACGATCACGCGGTCGGCCACGTCGGCGAGCGCCGCCCGGATCTCGGCCTCGTCGCGCAGGCCGCCGCCGAGCTGGATCCGCAGGCCCGGCACGGCCCGCAGCTCGCGCAGGAGGGCCGCGTGCTCGGGCGAGCGCACACCCGAACGGGCGGCGTCCAGGTCGACCACGTGCAGCCACGGCGCGCCGGCCTCGGCATAGGCGCGAGCCAGGGCCGCCGGCTCGACCGGATATGCCGTCACCCGGTCGTAGCGGCCCTGCTCCAGGCGGACGACGCGGCCGCCGAGCACGTCGACGGCCGGCACCGCCCGGCCCTCCCGGAGATCGACCGCTTCCCGCCCACGTATTAGCATGCTAAAATGCTAGCACGATGGCAAATGGCGCTTCCCTCGACGCCAATTGGCGCACGGCCGAGGTCGACGACCTCTGCGACGCGCTGCTGCTCCTGCGCTCGCGCGACGAGGTGGCGGCGTTCCTGCGCGACGTCTGCTCGCTCCACGAGCTCGAGGTCCTCTCCCACCGCTGGCACGCCGCCCGCCTGCTCGATCAGGGCGTCCCCTATGCCCAGGTCGCCCAGCGCGTGCGCGGCTCCACCACCACGGTCACGCGCGTGGCGCACTGGCTGCGGCACGGCGAGGGCGGCTACCGGCTCGTGCTCGACCGCAGGGCGAAGCGGCGATGAGCCGCCGCTTCCGCCTGGCGCTGCCGTCCAAGGGCCGCCTCCACGACCCGGTGCTCGACCTGATGCGCGGCGCAGGCTTCGAGCTCGAGGGCAACGGCCGCGCGCTCTACGCGCAGTGCTCGCAATGGGACGTCGAGGTGCTCTTCACCCGGGCCGAGGACATGCCCGCCTGGGCGGTCGACGGCGCCGTCGAGGCGGCCGTGGCCGGCCGCGACCAGGTGCTCGAGGGCGGCGCCGGGCTCGACGAGCTCGTGCCGCTCGGCTTCGGCCGCTGCTCGCTCCAGGTGGCGGTCCCGGCCGAGGGCGTGGCCACGGTCGAGGAGCTCGACGGCGGCCGGGTGGCGACGTCGCACCCGCGCATCACGGCGGGCTACTTCGCCGGCCGAGGCATGCAGGTCGAGACCGTGGCGGTGCGCGGGTCGGTCGAGCTGGCGCCGCGGCTGGAGGCGGCCGAGGCCGTCTGCGACCTCGTCCAGAGCGGCGAGACGCTGCGCCAGAACGGCCTGCGCCCCATCGCGACGGTGCTCGAGTCCGAGGCGGTGCTGGTGGCGCGCCCCGACCTCGACGACGAACAGCGCCGCGTCGCCGACGAGCTCGCCACCGTCGTTCGCAGCGTGATCGACGCGCGCAGCCGCCGCTACCTGATGCTGAACGCGCCGGACGACTCCCTCGACGCGATCGTCGGCCTCCTGCCCGGGCTCGACTCGCCGACCGTGCTGCCGCTGGCGCGGCCGGGCTGGCACTCCGTCCACGCGGTCGTCGAGCGGCGCCAGGTGATGGAGCTGCTCGCCCCGCTGCGCGCCGCCGGGGCGCGGTCGCTGCTGGTGCTCCCGATCCACCACCTGATCCCGTGAGCGCGATCGACGTCATCCGCCCCGAGCTGCGCGACCTGGTCGGCTACCGCTGGCAGGACACGCTGCCCGCCGACGCGCCGCTCATGCGCTTCGACATGAACACGTCGGCCGTCGCGCCGGAGTGGTATCCGCGGGAGCTGGCCCGGCTCGCCAGGGTCATCCCGAACTCCTACCCGGACGCGACCTACCTGCGCCTGCGCGAGGCGATCGCGGCCTACTCCGGGTTCCCGGTCGAGCAGATCGTGCCGACCGCGGGCGCCGACGAGGCGCTGCTCCTGTGCGGCCTCCTGGCGCTCGCGCCCGGCCGGCGGGCGTACGTGCGCCGGCCCGCGTACGGCTACTACGGCGTCGTCACCCGCCTGGCCGGCGCCGACCTCGTGGACGACGCGGACGCCGAGGTCGACCTGACCTGGGTGTGCGCGCCGCACAACCCGACGGGCGCCGACGCCTCGGCCGACGACGTGGCCGAGCGGCCCGGGCTGGTCGTGATCGACCAGGCGTACCTCGAGTTCGGCGGCACCGACCTCTCGCATCTCGTGCGCGAGCGGGAGAACACCGTCTGCGTGCGCACGCTCTCGAAGGCGTTCGCGCTGGCGGGGATCCGGGTCGGCTACATCCTCGCCCCGGCCGAGATCGCCGAGCGGCTGAACGGCGTGCGGCCGCCCGCGTCAATTGGCGTGCATGCGGCGGCACTTGTCGAGATCGCGCTGCGGCCCGATCACGTCGCCGAGATGCGCGTGCAGGCAGCGGCGACCTGCGCCGAGCGCGAGCGGGTGGCCGAGGCGCTGCGCGGTGCGGGCCACGCCGTGTCGCCTTCGTGCACGAACTTCGCCCTGGTCGACGTCGGCAAGCCGGCGGAGGCGTTCGCCCGCGGGCTGCTCGAGCGCGGCCTGGTCGTGCGCACCTTCGCCGACCCGTTGCTCGAGACCTCGATCCGCTACAGCGTGGCGACACCGCCCGAGGACGACTGCCTGCTCGAGGCGCTCGGCGCCGCCGTGCCGGCCCGCCGCGAGCCGGCCGCTCCGGGCCGTACGGCGACGGTCGAGCGGCGCACGAACGAGACGGACATCCGCTGCCGGGTCGCGCTCGACGGGGGCGGCCGCGCGGCGGTCGCGACGGGCATCGGCATGCTCGACCACATGCTCGGGGCGCTCGCCGCGCACTCGCTGCTCGACCTCGACCTGGCCTGCGCCGGCGACCTCTGGGTCGACGAGCACCACACCGTCGAGGACGTCGCCATCGTGCTCGGGCAGGCGCTCGACGGGGCGCTCGGCGACAGGGCCGGGATCCGCCGCTTCGGCGACGCCCGGGCACCGCTCGACGAGGCGGCCGTCCACGCGGTCGTCGACCTGGGCGGCCGCGGCGCCGCCCGCATCGAGCTCGCCTTCGCCGGTGAGCGGGTCGGCGGCATCCCCGCCTCGCTCGTCCCGCATCTCTTCGACAGCCTCTCCCGCCACGGCCGCATGGCCATCCACCTGACCGGGACGGGCGCGGACGACCACCACCTGCTGGAGGCCGCGTTCAAAGCGCTCGCGCTGGCGCTGCGGCGGGCCTGGGAGCCCGACCCCGGCCGGGCCGGCGCCGTGCCGAGCACCAAGGGCAGCCTGTGACCGGCGTCTGCGTGGTCGACTACGGCGCGGGCAACCTGCGCAGCCTCCGCACCGGCCTCGAGCGGGCCGGCGCCGAGGTCACGGTGACCGACGATCCCGCGCGGGTCGCGTCGGCCGGGCGCGTGCTCGTGCCCGGCGTGGGCGCGGCCGGCGCGGCGATGGCGGCGCTCGACCGGCGCGGCCTGGCCGGCGCGATCCGCGATGCGGCGGCAGCGGGCGCCTACGTCTTCGGCATCTGCCTCGGCCTGCAGCTCCTGTTCGAGGCGAGCGACGAGGACGACGTGCCGTGCCTCGGCCTCCTGCCCGGCCGGGCGGTGGCGATGGGCTTCGCCGAACGGGTGCCGCACATGGGCTGGAACGACGTCACGCCGCAGGCAGATCACCCGCTCGCCCGGGCGCTCCCGGCCGTCTGCTACTTCGCCCACTCCTACGCGGTCGAGCCGGCGGCGGCGGACGCGGTGCTGGGCACGACGGAGCTCGACGGCCGCCCGTTCGCGTCGGTCGCCGGCGCCGGCCGTGTGGCCGGGACGCAGTTCCACCCGGAGAAGAGCGGCCCCGCGGGGCGCGAGCTCCTGCGCGCATTCCTGCAGTGGAGCGACCGTGCTGCGTAAACGCGTCATCCCGTGCCTGGACGTCCGCGGCGGGCGGCTCGTGAAGGGCGTGCGCTTCCGCGAGCTGCGCGACTGCGGCGACCCGGTCGACGCCGCCGAGCGCTACGCCGCGGCGGGCGCCGACGAGATCGTGTGGCTCAACATCGCCGCCGAGGCCGAGGCCTGGCGGGAGCTGCTGGCCGCGGTCGAGCGGGCGACCGAGCGAGTGGACATCCCACTGACCGTCGGCGGCGGCATCGACCGGCCGGAGCGGGCCCGCGAGCTGCTGCTCGCCGGCGCGGACAAGATCTCCGTGAACTCCGCCGCCCTGCGCACACCGGAGCTGATCGACGAGCTGGCCGGGCGGCTCGGCAGCCAGTGCGTGGTCGTCGCCATGGACGCCGCCCGCGGCGACGGCGGCTGGTGGACGTACTCGCGCGGCGGCATGCAGGCGACCGGCATCGCCACCGTCGAGTGGGCGCAGGAGGCGGCCCGGCGCGGGAGCGGCGAGCTGCTCGTGACGAGCATCGACTCCGACGGCGGCCG
>Ga0075436_100001321_pt1 | contig 16851 bp, 15 predicted proteins | sample RhiMethybrSRZTD5_FD_75303 | JGI IMG/M metagenome (GOLD analysis project Ga0075436, IMG submission 75303) | Populus rhizosphere microbial communities from Tennessee, USA - Rhizosphere MetaG P. TD hybrid SRZTD5 | ecosystem: Host-associated > Plants > Roots > Rhizosphere > Soil | place: USA...
GTGGTTGGAGGCGCACATGGCACCACTTATGCCCGCCCTATTCTTCGGCCACGGCAATCCCATGAATGCGCTGCTGCGCAATCCCTACACCGAAGCGTGGGCAGCCATTGCAGCCGAGCTTCCGCGTCCCACAGCAATCCTGTGCATATCGGCGCATTGGTACATCCAAGACGCTGCGGTCACAGTGAGCACTGCGCCTCGAACCATTCACGATTTCGGCGGTTTCCCGCGGGAGCTTTATCAGGTGCAATATCCCGCGCCCGGTGATCCCCAGCTGGCGGATCGCGTGCAGAAGTTGCTGGCCTCCATTACCGTTCGTCTCGACAATCATTGGGGCCTTGATCACGGCACCTGGTCGGTCCTCACGCACGCTTACCCGCAAGCTGACATTCCCGTCGTACAGCTAAGTATTGATGAATGCCGCCCCGCTTCGTTCCATTTTGAGATTGGCCAGCGGCTGGCGTCCCTCCGCGAGGAAGGCGTGCTCATTATGGGCAGCGGCAACCTGGTTCACAACCTGCACACCTATGCCTGGGGAAGGCATAGGGTCGAGCCCTTCGACTGGGCCATCGCTTTTGAAAAGCGGGCGCGTGAGCTGCTTCTTGCGCAAGAGGACCAGCCGCTGATTGATTATGAGAACAAGCTCGGCCGCGAAGCCTTACTGGCCGTTCCCACGCCCGACCATTACCTCCCTCTGCTTTACGTAATTGGCGCCCGCCTTCCTTCTGATCCCATCTCGTTTCCCGTGGAAGGCGTGGACGGCGGTTCCATCTCCATGCTCGCGGTCAAAGTCGGTCGGTAGCCACGGACAGTTCGCTCGCTGTTCAGCGAATATCATTCTTCACCGGGGATAACATCTCGCAAAAGTCTTTTTGCGCGAAGAGCCTCGACAGGAGCGCAGAACATTTGGGACAGCGGCTCAACCTCCTTTCGCCATCTAATTTTGCATGGCAACTACCCAGGGCAGGAAAACCACGCGGGGCAGCCGCGTCCGCATTTCGGCTGGCGCCGTTCCCGAAGAAGCTCTCGAGGCGCCTTTCCCCGAAATCAAGCTATCCATCCGCCCGCCCTATCCACCGATGGAGGCCAAATCGGTCGCCGACCTTCCCCGCGGTGAACACTGGCAATACGAGCCCAAGTGGGACGGCTTTCGCTGCTTGGCTTTCCGCAGCGGCACGCAACTCCTGCTGCAATCCAAGTCCGGGCAGCCGCTGGGCCGCTACTTTCCTGAACTCATCGAGGCGCTGCGCCAGCTGCATCCGGAGCAGTTCGTCCTCGATGGCGAAATCGTCATCTTCTCCGGCCAGCAGCTTGCGTTCGACGAGCTGCTGCAGCGCATTCATCCCGCCGAATCCCGCATTCGCAAGCTGGCCCGGGAAATTCCCGCCACGCTCATGTGCTTTGACCTGCTCGTGGATGAACAAGGCAAATCGCTGGTCGCGCTGCCCCTCTCAGAACGCCGCCAGCGGCTGCAGGCATGGTTTCGCGGTGCAGGGTACAACGAGCGCGTGCGCCTCTCGCCTTCTACCGTCGATCGCCGCCAAGCCGAGCGCTGGATGCGCGAGCTTGCCCCTAGCGGCTTGGATGGAGTCGTGGCCAAGCTGGCCAATGAACCTTATCACTCCGGCGATCGCGCCGGTATGGTCAAAATCAAGCGTATTCGCACGGCCGATTGCGTGGTAGGCGGCTTCCGTTGGGCGGAGAAAGGCGGCCAGGTTGGCTCGTTGCTGCTCGGTCTCTACAACGAAAATGGCCTGCTGGATCATGTGGGCTTTTCTTCCAGCTTTACCGCCGAGCAGCGCCGGGAATTGAAGGGAATCGTCGAGTCGCTCATCGCGCCGCCCGGCTTCACCGGCAAAGCTCCCGGCGGGCTGAGCCGCTGGAGTACCAGGCGCTCCATGGAATGGCAACCGCTCCAGCCCAAACTGGTCTGCGAAGTTCGCTACGATCATTTTTCCGGCGGGCGCTTTCGTCACGGCACCAAATTTTTGCGTTGGCGTCCTGACAAGAAGCCTAAGGACTGCACCTTCGCCCAGGTGCTCGGCAGCCGAAAACTCAGCGGCGCCACAGGGTGGGATTTTCTATCCAAGGCAGGGTAAATAGCAGGTTATGGACCGGGCGGGAACCCAGTCTGGCTTGGCACAGAGGAGACGCAGTAAACCGTCCAGCGTCTTTCCTTTGTAACCTCTACCCTTAATGTTCTACTGTAACGGAGTGAAATTCGGGCACTGCTGCGCATTGGGCGGCGTGGTGCTCTTGCTGGAGTTGGCATCCCAGCGAATCACGTTGTCCTCCGTAGAGCAGAACAGCCGCACGCCGGACTGGTTGAAGGTAATGGGCGCAGCTCCGGCTACGTAGCTGGTATTAGAGCCGTTTACCGGATTCCCTCCAATCGCCGCAAAGCCATATCCGCTCTTAGTGCCGCCGGCCAGGCTTTGGTCAATCAGGCAGGCATTGGCGGGCGTTGGACTGCAGGGACTGGCCCCGCCCAGGTTGGCGAGTTGGCCGGCGTACCCATTGTTGGGATAAGAGGTCTGGTACGACAATTCCGCCTGGTTGATGGTGCGGATGGACGAAACCGCCGAAGCTTCATTGGCGGAAATCTTGGCCCGCAGCAGGTTGGGAATGGCGATGGCGGCAATGATCAGAATGATGGCCACCACAATTAACAATTCGATGAGGGAGAAGCCTTTAGCTTGTCTTGAGCGTTTCATTAGAAATCCGTGTCTGCTTTTAAAATTTTCCTCTAGCGGCCCCAAAGCCGCGCCCGACAGCTGTTTCCGGCAACAGCCGCATAGACACCTGTTGCAATCTTATGGCCAGAGCTGCCCTTAAGGCAAAGAACAACCTATCTACAGACAAGGAACGAGCTAAGCGCAAGAATTTGCGTCAGAATTGCGGACTAAGCGGCGATAGCCTTAGCGCTAGCCCTCGTGCTGCGCAGGGCAGCGCTCAAAATGCCTTGGCTGTCAGCGGAAAAGCACAAATCGCTGGCGCCCGCCTCGACCATTTCCGTCCACATCTCCTCGTCTGCCAGTCGGTGGGTGCAAACCAGGCAAAGACCCGGAAATTCCCGCCGCAGCCACTCCACTTCCGCCCGCGGAACCAGTTCCAGATCAACAATCAGAATGTGCGCCCGGTACTTGGGGACGGCCGCTTTAGCTTCTCCCAGGTTGCGCGCTAAGTAGATGAAACTGAAATGACTCTGCAGCGAATTCTGCAGGGTTTGAGCGAGTGACACATCGCTCTGCAGAACAACCACGTTCAACGGGTGCATAGTTCCCCCTGATGTTCGACCGTCGCCTACGCAACGGCAGCGTAAACACCGCACTCCAAACTGCGGCGGTTGTGGTCAAACGAGCATGACGAAAACGCGGGGGGCTACTTCCTGGATTCCGCCTTCTCAGTCAAGGGCTCGAAGGGTTCCGCTTGTATTTTCCCGTTCTGTTTCAACAAGATCTCGACTTTACCTTCGGCCTGCTCTAATTCCTTGCGGCAGGTTGTGGAAAGCTGCATGCCCTCCTCAAAAAGCGCCAGCGACTTCTCCAGGGGGATATCCCCTTTTTCAAGCTCGCTCACGATATTCTCCAGGCGCTGGAGGCACTCCTCAAACTTCGGCAACCGAAATCCCCTCGCCTATATTTTAATGCACATCCCTGCATCTTTTGCGCAGGAAAATTTAGTACTGCGTCCTGGGAATTCGGGGTTGGGAGTATGCCCGGAAAGGCAAAGCCTAGCCTTGGGCGGCGGCTCCACCTGCGCCCAGTGCTTCCAGCACGTCCACCGCAGCGCTGTACTTGCCAAAGGGGGCGCTGATCTGGGCTCCCTGCACCAGGCCGCGCAGGGCGAGCAGCATCTCGCGAGCGATCGCAACTCCTTCATGGCGTGCGGCTTCGGCGTTACTGGCCGCCCCCATGCGCTGAAAAATGGCATCCGGAATGGATACCCGCAGCTCGTTCTTCATGAACTCGGCGTTGCGTACGCTGACCAGTGGCCAGATACCGGCAATAACCGGTACCCGGCAATGCTCAATTCGCCGGAGGAAATTCTCCAGCAGCCCGATGTCGAACACCGGCTGGGTGACGGCATATTCCGCTCCTGCTTCCACCTTGTATTCGAAGCGGCGAATTTCTTCGTCAATATTGGGGACTCCCGGATTGGCGCCGACGCCGATCACGAATGAAGTGCCGTTGCCTAGGGGATTGCCGCCTATATCCAAGCCTCGATTTAGGTTGCGAACGATGTTCACCAGGCCGATGGCGTCCACGTCGAAAACGGCGGTGGCGTCAGGATAATTACCCAGTTTCGGCGGATCTCCCGTGATGCAAATCAGGTTGCGAATCCCTATGGTGGCCGCTCCCAGCAGGTCAGACTGAATGCTGAGCACGTTGCGGTCGCGGCAGGTGTAGTGCAGCACCGCTTCAATGCCTACTTGCTGCTGGATCAGAATGGAGAGCGCCTGGTTGCTCATGCGCGCCGACGCCCGCGGGCTGTCAGGAATGTTCACCGCATCCACACCCACCGACTTGAGAAAGCGCGCTCCCTCCAACTCCTTAACGATGTCGGTGCCCTTGGGAGGCACGATTTCTACCATGCTGACAAACTCGCCGGCAGCCAGCTTGGCTCCAACTCGCGACCTTTTTTCCAGTTCCGGTGGCTCATGTGCGGCCGGCTTCACCGGAGTCGCAGCCAGGGGAAAGGTGCTGGTGCGGTTGCGCGCCTTGCCCACCTGCAGGGCAGACTTCATGGCGCGGATGTGGTCGGGGGTGGTGCCGCAGCACCCGCCCACCAGGCGCACTCCGGCTGTCACAAACTTGCGGGCATAGCTGGCCATGTATTCCGGCGAGCACAGGTAAATGTTTCGGCCTTCCACGCTGCGCGGCATGCCGGCGTTGGGCTGGGCGGCCAGCGGCACGGTAGTCACTTGGCGCACCCGTTCCATGGCTTCCAACATGGCGACCGGCCCGACGCTGCAGTTGCAGCCCAGCACATCGGCGCCCCATTCCGCCAACTGAGGGGCAAAGGTTTCCGGGCTGGAACCATCCAGGCAGTTGCCGTCGTCATCAATGGTGACTTGCGCCACCACCGGAATTTTAGGACTTACCTCGCGGGCGGCCAGCAGAGCCTGGTGCAGCTCTTCCAGATAGCCGAAGGTTTCCAGGATGAGTAGATCCACTCCGCCCTCGGCCAGCGCCGCGATCTGCTGCTTGAAGATGGAGCGCGCTTCCTCGCGCGAGGTCTTTCCCAGAGGCTCAATGCGGATGCCCAGCGGCCCCACCGAACCCGCGACCCAGCCGGCAAAGCTCTTGGCGGCTTCGCGCGCTAGGTGAGCCCCGGCCAAATTGACCTCGTGCACGCGCTCGGCAAAACCGTGGCGGGCCAGGCGTACCGCATTGGCACCGAAAGTATTGGTTTCAATAACTTCGGCTCCCGCCTGCAGATACTCGTGATGTATGTCCCGGATCATGTCCGGCTGGGAGCAATTCAGTTCGTCATAGCAGCGGTTAATGAACACTCCCCGGGCGTACAGAAGCGTGCCCATGGCGCCGTCGCACAACACTGGTCCCGTCTGCAATCGGGAAAGAAACTCAGAGGACATGGGAAAAAGAATACAGGATTCGCTTAGCGTCGGCTAATTACGGCGGGTGATTACGGCACAGTTACTCGTAACGCAGGGCTTCAATGGGGCTCAGGCGGGCCGCCTTCCACGCAGGCCAGAAACCGGAAACCATGCCTACCAGCGAAAGGATGATAAACGATACAGTCACCACGCTAACCGACATGTGCAGGAAGACGTCACCCTGGTGATTGGCGGTTTTGTACAGCGCGCTGTAGAGGGGCAGCGGCGGTATAGCGTGGGTGAGCACCAAAGAAAAGACAATTCCCGCTAGGCCGCCCAAAAAGGTCAGCACCAGAGCCTCAAGCAGAAATTGAGTAAGAATATGGAACTGCTTGGCGCCTAAGGCCTTGCGCAGGCCGATTTCCCTGGTCCGTTCGGTCACGGAAACCAGCATGATGTTCATCACGCCGACGCCACCCACAGCCAGGGTGAGGGCGCCAATAATTCCCAGCACCACCTGCAGTCCCAGGCTGAAGGCTCGGATCATGCTCTTGGTTTCAATCGTGTTCCACTCCGGGGTGGCTTTGTCGTCCTTCGGATTGAAGTGGTGCCGACGGGCAAGAACGCTGCGTACCGCTGCAAGCGTCTTGCCATCCAGCGATGGGTCCAGTGGCTGGAACACGATCATGTCGGGGTCGCGCTGGCTCTTCAGATCCTGGTAGCAGTCGAAGGGAATGAATCCATCCTGGTTGTCTGGCCCCTCATACATGGAATCCTGGATCTTTTGCTTCATCACCCCAATAACATCGAACATCTGCCCGCCAATTTCGACCGACTGGCCCACTGCGGGGGCGCCCTGAAAGATTTTCTTGTTAGCGTCGTAGCCGAGAATCACTACCCGCCGGTGCTCGGTAAAGTCGGAAGCATCGAAGTAGCGCCCGTCGCCGATTTCCAGCCGGCGCATCTGGCCGTAGGGAAGTTCCACGCCGCGGGTTTGAATAGAGACAACGCGCGTGCCCAGCTTGTAAGGCAGTTGGTCAGTGGATTCAGCGCTCACCGCTCGCACCAGCGGCACCTCATCGCGGATGGCTTCCACGTCGGCATACTCATACTTGATTTTCTTGCCGGCCCGCTGGCCCCCGGCCTGCATGCTGGTCTGGCCGGGCCAGAGCACGATCACGTTGTTGCCCATCGCCGAGAAAGCCGCCAGGATGCCGCCGCCCAACCCCTGCCCGTAAGAGAGCAGGATCACCACCGAGACCAGCCCCCACGTGATGCCCAGCATGGTGAGCACCGAGCGCAGGCGGTTGCGCATCAGCGCTTGCCAGCCTTGCAGGATCAGTTCCTTCAGCATCATGGGATGGTGACAGCCTCTGCTATGTATAGCTACGATATTTGAGAGTTTCGAGTTTCAAGTTTCGCGTGTCAGCAAACCGAAACCCGAAACTTTGAAACCCTATTCAATCTCAATATTCCCTGACCCGGTGCGCACTTCCACCAGGCTGCCGCCATTGCCGGCCTTGCCATGAATGGAGTGCCGCGAGATATTGCCGGAAACCGCCACCGTGTGGCTCAGTTCGATGTCTCCCGAACTGGTGGAAGCGTCCAGGTCAAAGCCGGCCTGGCTGGGAATTCGCAGCTTGATGGAGCCGGAGCCGGCGCTGAGCTTCCATTCGCCGCCAGGAGTGCCTTCGACGCTGACGTCGCCGCTGCCGGTGTCGGCGTTCACCATGCTGCGCACGCCGTTTAAATCAACACCTCCGGAGCCGGTGCGCACGCGAACCTCGCCGGCAGCCGTCTGGCGAAGGGTAACGTCGCCACTGCCGGTCTCCGCATCGAACCCGCCGGCCACGCCGTCCCCCTGAATGTTGCCGCTGCCGGTGCGAGCCCGCACGTCGCCGCTGATGCCGTTCATCTGCAGGTCGCCGGAGCCGGTGTGCGCTTCCAAGCGGCTGCCGATGGTGGATAGGTGCATGTCACCCGAACCGGAACGCGCCTCCACGGGGCCTTTGATGCCATCAATTTTTTGGTCACCGGAGCCAGTATGCGAGGTCAGGCTGGTACTTTGGGGAACCACGATCTGGTAGTCAATAGACACATTGCGCCGCAGTTCCGGGTCGGTGATATAGCCGATGCGGATGCTGTTGCCGTTCTGCTGAATCGGAGGGGTCTGTTCCAGCTTACGGACCTTCTCTTCGCCGTTGTCACCCCAGCCGCTGACCTTAATGCGGCCCGTAACCTGCACGGATCCCACTGCCCCGGCGCGCACGTCAATGTTGCCGGAGCCGGTAGTAACGTCGAGGTCCACGGGCCCGGTGACCGTCAACGTACGCTGAAACGAGCCGCGGGCGGCGGCCTGGGCGGGTATCGCAGCGAGCGAGAAACTCGCCGCCAGGGCCATTGCCAAAGCTAAAAACAGGCTTTTTTGTGTGCGCATTAGCTTCCTCCGCTAAAGAGACGTATGACAAGGCCGCAGGCGAGCAAGATTTTCATTCATAGCGCAGGGACTCGATGGGCTCCATTTCCGCCGCTCGTTGCGCCGGGTACACGCCGGCGGTCACCGTGATCAGCGAGAGCGTAAGCACCGAAGCCACCAGCGAGGCCGACGAAATAATCGGATGGGGAACGAAATCGGGGAGGGGAATAGCGCCCATGGCGACGCACAGCCCGATACCCACGGAGAGCCCGATAGCTCCGCTGAACACGGTCAAAATGGCGGATTCGGCGAAAAACTGGCGCAGAATGTCGGCCTTGGTGGCGCCAATCGCCTTGCGCATCCCGATTTCCCGGGTGCGCTCGCTCACCGAAACCAGCATGATATTCATCACTCCAATCCCACCCAGGCACAGGGTCATGATGGCCACGCACCCAAAGAAAATCGTGATGACGTCAAAAATGCGGCTCACCAGTTTCGCGCCCTCCATTGTGTCCCAGATGAAGAGCGCGTCTTTGTCGGCGGCGTCGAAGTGGTGGACGCGTCCCAGAACGCGTCGCACCTGCAGGACCGCGGCCTCGTGTTCGTCAGCATTGGCCACCTCGAAAACAATGTCGTTGACCCAGCCGCGCTGCAGCGTGCGCTTCTGGCCCTGGTCGTTTTCCGACGGCGGCAGGTCGCGAGCCACGGCGGAGAAGGGCGCGTAGAGGTTGTCGTTGTCTGGGCCGCTGTAATTGGAGTTCTGCTTTTTCTTCTCCAGCACTCCTACCACAGTATAGGGCCAACCCAAGATGGAGATGGTGGCGCCCACCGCCGGCTGTCCATTGAATAACTGCTTGCTCGCTGCATCGCCCAGGATCACCACCCGCGCGCCCTGGCCCTCATCGTCTTGGGTGATCAGCCGCCCCTCGGAGACCTTCAGAGAACGGAAATCCTGGTACTCGGGCCACATCCCCACCACCGAACGGTTGGCCTGATTAAAAGCGCTGACCTCGGGCACCGAACGGCGCAGCTCCGGGCTGACCGCCTTCACCAGATAGCATTGCTGCTTGATCAGGACAGCGTCGCTGACGTTGAGCGGAATTTCGCGCCCCGCCGCCAGGCCGCCTGCCTGCGCGCTGGTGCGGCCGCCCCACATGATCACCAGATCCTTGCCCAGGCTCTCCATGCGCTTTCTCTGGTCTTTGCTGAAACCCTGGCCCAGGCCGACCAGGATGATGACCGAGGAAATTCCCCAGATGATGCCGAACATGGTCAGGAAAGTTCGCGTCTTATGAGCGCGGAAAGTAGAGAGCGTCTGCCGCATTAGCTCGATGAGGTTCATGGAAAAGCCGCGGCTAGCTGCTAGCTCCCAGCTTTTAACTTATCTGCTTCAGGAACGGCCGCCAGACCTCTTTAGTTCAGCGTGATACCAGGCAGCCTGGTTTGGCCCACTGAAGCCAGGAGCTAATCAGCTACAAGCTAGTGGCTGGGTTCTACTGCAGCACCACTTGTTCGCCTTCCTTCAGCCCGCCCAGCACTTCAGTCTTCGCGCCATTAGAGATGCCGACGTTGACCGCGATCTTCCGCATGCCATCCTTGGCATGGGGGTCGGGCACCTGCACGTACGACTTTTTGTCTTTGTCGTAGATCAGCGCGCCTTCAGGAATCTGCAGCACGTTTTTGTGCTCTTCCAGGATGACTTCCGCGTTGGCCGTCATGTTGGCCTTGAGCTCGCCACCGGGATTGTTGATGGAGACCCGCACCTCGAAAGTGGTGACGTTGTCCTTCTCCACGCCCATGGGCGCAATCTTGGTGACCTTGCCATAGAAGGTTTTGTCCTTGAAGGATTCCACCTTGATGCGCGCCGGCTGTCCCAAATAAACTTTGCCGATATCGCTCTCGTCCACCTTGCCTTTCACGTAGACTTGGCTGGTATCGCCCAGAGTCATGATGAGGGTGGCGGATGAGCCAAGCACCAGGATGGAGCTGACGGCATCGCCCATCTCCACGTCGCGAGAGAGGACTACGCCATCAATCGGCGAAGTGATGGTGGTGTAACTGTACTGTTCTTGCAGTTGGGCCAGGTTGGCTTTGTCCTGCTGCACCTGCGCGGCAGCCTGCTTTTCCTTCGCGGTCAACACCAGGACCTGCGCTTTGGAGACGTTCTGCTTGTTGAGCGCTAACTCGTAGTTCTTCTGCGCATCGTCCAGCGCCGATTGCGAAACCACGCCTTCCTTGGCCATGTTCCGGGCCCGCTCATACGCCCGTTTCAGCAGCGGGACATCTGGACCTTCGGCATCCACCTTGGCCCGCGCCAGATCGGCGGTGGCGCCGCGTTCGGCGGCTTCGGATGCCAGCGACTGAGCCTTGGCGGAGTTTACCTGCGCCTGAATCTCCTCGCGGTCCAACTCGCACAAAACCTGGCCCTTCTTGACCCGGTCGCCGGCGTCCACAAGCAATTTCTTAACGATGCCGCTAGCTTTAGACTTGATTTCCACCTTGGTGATGGGCTCTACCTTGCCGGTGGCGACCACGCTTTTAGCCAGATCGCCGCGCTCCACCTTGGCCAGCTTGGTGGGATCAATCTTGGTCCCGCCGCGGGTGGCGGCTGAAACCGCGAGCACGATGAGAACCAGGGCTATCAGCGATCCGCCGATGTAAAGCAGCCGTTTGTGCTTCTTCCTTTTGCCATTACCATTGCCATTGGCCACAGTGGTCCTCCTGCTGCGAACAGATCGCCTTCACTCTCTACTACGCCAGCCACTCGCTATTTGTTCCTCAAGCGCGGAGAAAATTTGCGGCGGAATTACGGTTTAGCCGTTCCGACCTTGGTTAGACCGGAACGGCCGGAAAAGGGAAGCAAGAAGCTAATTGGGGGTACCTTCTGACCGGCACGGCCAAGGAGGCGTGAGGCGCCGGGTAGATCGACTGGTTTTATTGTGCTTGCTTCTCTGCAACTGAAGGATAACACAGACCATTACGTCCATAGGCCTGCGGGAGGAAGATGTTAGAATCTAGTTTTACATGGTTAGTTTTCTGCTGCTGCGGGTGTTGCTGGTCGTGCTGCTGGTGGCGGCCAACGCATTCTTCGTTGCCGCCGAATTCGCTCTGGTCAGCGTTCGCGATACGCGCCTGCAGCAGTTGGTGGAAGCCCGCCGCATCGGCGCCCGCACTGTTCAAAAACTGCACCAGCGCCTGGCCGAAGTGCTGGCCGGAGTGCAATTCGGGGTCACGCTGGCCAGCCTGCTTCTGGGATGGATTGGCGAACCGGTGGTGGCGCGCATGTTGCAAGGCGCCCTGGCCAACGTACCCCATGCCAAGGTTTACGCCCACACCCTGGCGGTAGTGATTTCCTTTTCGCTGATCACTTATGTACTGCTGATTCTCGGCGAAATTGTTCCCAAATCGGTCGCCTTACAGCGCGCCGAACGGGTGGCGCTGGCGGTGGCCGGTCCCATGGACGTCTTCCTGGCCATCTCGTGGCCGTTTCTTTACGTGATGAACCGCTCGGCCGATGCGGTATTGCGCGCGTTCGGCTCCCGGCAAATCCGCAGCGGCGCGGCACATTCGCCCGAGGAATTGAAGCTGATTGTGGCTGCCAGCCGGCGCTTTGGGCTGATTCCGCCTTTCGAGGAAGAAATTGTTAGCCACGCTCTTGAACTCGGTGAGGTGACGGTGAGGGAAGTGATGGTGCCGCGGCCCAACATCTTTTCTTTTCCCGCCGACCTGACTCTGGACGAGGCAGTGGCGCGAGTGGTCGAGGAGCAGCACTCGCGCATCCCGGTTTATGATCCGCAGCGCGGCCCCGAGCACATTGTGGGGATTCTCTATGCCAAGGACCTTATGCGCTGGATGCGGCTGCGGGTGTCGCTCTCCCCAGCCCAACCGGCGGCGGCGCGCGTAGCCAAGATGCCCATCAGCCAGATCATGCGCGATGTGCTGGTGGTGCCGGAGACTAAGCCCCTGGGCGACCTACTCACCGAATTCAAACAGCGCAAGCGCCACCTGGCGGTGGTGGTGGATGAGTTCGGTTCCACAGTAGGCGTGGTCACCGTCGAAGATGTGCTGGAGCAATTGGTGGGCGAAATCGAAGACGAGTTCGATGTGGCTGGCCTGGCGCCACTGAGAGCGGGCGCCACCATGGTTCTGGAAGGCTCGGCCAACATCCTCGACCTGGAGAGTCAGTACCAGCTCACCCTGCCGCGCGACCAGGGATTTGAAACTCTGGCTGGATTCGTGCTCTCCCGCCTTCAGAAGATTCCTGCTACCGGCGATTTTTTCGATTATGCGGGCCGCCGCTTCACGGTCGTGGAGATGGGCGGGCACCGCATCGCCAAAGTGCGCATTGAAATCCTGCAGGAGCGGTCGCAGGTGGTGAGCCGGACTGGGGATTAAATCCGGCTTAAACTTAGGCTTTTTAGATGGTGCCCCATGCGCCTGCTCTCCCTCGCTGCTACTGCCGCTTTTGTCGGTCTCTCGACTGGCGTATTCGCACAGGATGGGCCCGCAAGTCAGCCTGCGAAAGTGTGCGTCGCGGTCGTGGGCAACGCGAGTACGACCTCCGCTTTTGTGGAACACTTAACAGAGCGCCTGGTCAAAAGCCTTAAGCAGAACAAAGTGGGTGCGGTCGCCATGGATTCATCCACGTCGTCGCGATATCCCTTGCAGCTAAGCAAAGAAAACGGACATGAATTGCAGCAAAAGAACTGTGACTACGTTCTGTTGACACAAATTCGCGACCCACGGCAGCATCCGCTGGACCCGCGCGCCCCGCAGATTTCGATTGGCGGCCGTGTTCCTAGCGTGGACGCGAGCGATCCCCTGGGGGGCTCGAGCGGTCCTGTGCACCGGGAGAATTTGGAAGTAGCCTTCGCGCTGTTTCGAATTGGGCGCTTTAAGCCGGTTCTCGACACTTCGGTTCTGGAAAGACGTTCCGCGAACGTTTCCGATACACTCCTGCCGGCAATGGACCATGAAGCCAACCGTGTGGACCACGAAATGAAGAAGCACTAAGGCGGAAGCATGGTGGCGAGGCGGTGTTGTCCATATTGCCCTGGGTTACCGCAACCGTATTCCCGCCCAGCTCTCAAAGCCCTACAATAGCTCCAACTTCGTTTCATGAGAGCCACGCTCCGCTATCTGGGTGTTCGCCTGCTTTACACCCTGCCGGTCATCTGGCTGGTGGTATCAATCGTTTTTCTGCTGATTCACCTTGTGCCCGGTGATCCCATCCAGCAGATGCTGGGCGAGGGGGCGGCGGCAATGGACATGCAGGCGGCGCGCCACGCTTATGGCCTGGATGTGCCGCTCGGCAAGCAATACATTAATTATTGGGCGGGTGTGCTGCACGGTAATTTGGGACCGTCGCTGCGTTTCAACCAGGGTGTGAGCAGCCTGATCGCGCAGCGGTATCCCTATACGCTGGAGTTGACGGTGGCCTCGCTGCTGCTGGCGCTGGCGCTTTCCATCCCGGCGGGCGTGCGCTCGGCGCAAAGGCGTAACCGCTGGGATGACCGGCTGCTCAGCGTGGTCAGCCTGTTCGGGCTATCGTTCCCTAATTTCGCGCTCGGCCCAGTGCTCATTTTGTTTTTTGCCATTGAACTAGGCTGGCTGCCCGTATCGGGCTCAGGCTCTTTCGCGCACCTTGTGCTGCCGGCGATTACCATGGGCAGCGCACTGGCCGCCATCCTCACCCGCATGGTGCGCACTTCCATGCTGGAGGAGTTGGGCCAGGACTACATTCGCACGGCGCGCGCCAAAGGCCTGCCGGAGCGCACGGTGGTTTACCGGCACGCGCTCCGCAATGCCATGATTCCGGTGCTTACCGTGGTGGGTTTGCAGTTTGGTGCGCTGCTGGCCGGCGCCATCGTGACTGAAACCATTTTTTCCTGGCCAGGCATTGGGCGGCTCACCATCCAGGCAATTTCCAACCGTGATTATTACCTGGTGGAAGGCTGCATCCTCGCCATTGGCTTAACGTATGTGGCGGTAAATTTTCTGACGGATTTGCTGTATTCCGTGGCGAATCCGCGCATTCGGCAATAAGAACGTTTAACGCAAAGGTCGCAGAAAGAAATTAGGGAAGGGCGCGAGTGAGACGAACAAACGCGGATGGGGATGGATTTCGTAAACAGGCTTTAAAGCGGTTTTCGCTGATGTCTCTCCGCGACCTCTGCATTGATATTTTTTGACCTATGGCAACAGTAGCCCAGGCACCGGCCCTGACGCGTGCCGCCAAGCGCAATTGGCTGGCGACCATCGGCGTGGTTCTGGTCGCTATTTTCGTGGTGTTCGCGCTGTTTGCGCCCTGGATTGCGCCGCAAGACCCGGCGCACCTTGAATTGGCATCACGCCTGGCGCCCCCGTCGGCCGCACATTGGTGCGGTACGGATGAATTGGGGCGCGACATCCTTTCCCGCCTGATTTATGGTGCCCGTATTTCCATGCTGGTGGGCAGCAGCGTGGTAGTAGGGGCGCTCTTCCTGGGCCTCGTCATCGGCTCCGTTGCCGGGTATTACGGCGGCAAGGTGGACCGCTTCGTTAACGTCATCCTGATGAATGCCTTCCTGTCGTTTCCCGGAATTCTGATTGCCATTTCCTTTGTGGCTTTCCGCGGGCCCGGTGTCTTCAACCTGATTCTGGCGCTGTCGCTGGGCGGCTGGGTGGGCTATGCCCGCCTGGTGCGGGCGCAGGTGCTGGCCGCGCGCGAGCGCGAATACGTGGAAGCGGCGCGGGCCTTGGGCGCAAGCGATTGGCGCATTGTCACCCGGCATATCCTGCCCAACATCATTCAGCCGGTGATCGTGCAGGCGGCCATTGGCATGGCGGGCGCGGTTCTGGCTGAAGCCACCATGAGCTTTCTGGGGCTGGGCGTGCCACCTCCAACCGCGAGCTGGGGCTCCATGCTGAATGACGGGCGCGCCCATCTGTTCGATGCGCCTCATCTGGTGCTATTGCCCGCGGCAGCGGTGATGCTGGCGGTGCTTTCCTTTAATTTTATCGGCGACGCACTGCGCGACTACCTGGATCCGCGCTCGCGCATCGAAGTGGGACTGTGAAGATAGCTAAGTTTGCAACTTGTACTTTGGATTGCGGCCAGCGCACGCTAAGGAGCGAGGTTCTGGTCAGGTTGGCGTTTGCCGCGGGTTTGGGCGCTTCGCCGAAGTTGTTCTGGGTTGGCGGGTGACCCGCCGGCAGGCAGTTGATTGGGCACGCGGCCGGTGCTGCGCGCCAGATCGTAGAGCTTATCGGCGGTGCGCTGGCGCAGCCGGTTCTTCAGTTCACGCTTTTTCATAAGCCAAACATAGGATGCAGAGAAGGCGACCCGGGTCACGCGTCCCAGGCTGGACCGGCAAATTTCTTCGTTACATGTGCGCCCGCCATTAGCGCTAGCAGCCGCCCCCCTCAGGCTAAGTACCTAGACAATCTGAGTAGAACATCGGTGAAACCATCGTTCGGTTCTGAGGCTTTTTGCGAATAGGCTTTGTTCCGGCTGTCTGATATTCCTGAGTCACTCAAATAAAAGATTGTTGCAAATTGAGGCGGCAAAGAGCACGCCCTGCCGCGGAGTTCCCCCCAGGCAAGAAACGCAAGACAACTCACTCATATTGAAGGAGCTCACCTGATGCGTTTTCTTCTAAAGCTCATCGCGGTTTTGTTGCTGGTTGCCGCTCCCGCCCTGGCGGTATCGGTAAGCGTGCAAGCGACAGGGTCCACCTCGCCGGCTGACATCGTTGCCAGCGCCAGCTCTTCGCACGCGATCACCGGCTGGTGCATCTACGTGGATTCGGTACTGGTGTTCCGGCAGAACACTTCCGCCACCAAAATCAGTCAATGGGTGAGCATGAGCACGGGGAGCCACAACGTGGTCGTGACCGCGTGGGATAATACTGGAGCTAACGGAAGCGGATACCTCACCGTCAACATCGGAGGAAGCGGTGGGACCAGCCTGATTCCTGCTCCGCCCTCCAACGCCAAGTTCTTCAACAACATTGACAATATGACCGGCTGGATTGGCTGCACCGTTTGCGCCAATGGACCGGTAGCGCAGTACTGGATGAAGCAGTTTGTTAGCAGCCCTTCTCTGGATGGCAGCGGGATCGAAGCCTGGATCGGAGGCTACGTGCCCTGGGCTGATGACCTGTTCGTGAAAAAGTTTGGGCCGCAGAACTGGGCCAACCACATCGAGTACACCATGAACTTCCAGTGGAATGCTTCCAAGACCAGGCAGTCTAATGGCGCGTATGTGGTGCAGGCTGTGGAGTTCGACGCCTACTTCTCCACCAATGGTTTCAAATACATGTTCGGCTCGCAATGCGATTACGCCACCGGCCATTGGGATATCTGGAACAACACCGGGCGTTACTGGCAGCACACCTCGGTCGCCTGCGCCAGGTTTGGTCCCGGACAGTGGCACAAGGTTACCTGGTATCTCACGCGTGATCAGAACACAAAGTACCTGCACTACGTGGCGCTGCAGGTTGACGGCACGCAGTACAGCATCAACACCTGGGTGCCCGCCGTGGGCAGCAGCTGGGGCGATGACTTCGGCGTGCAATTCCAGCAGGACACGGACAGCGCCGGCGACCCGTGGTACGAATGGGTGGATAAGGTGAACGCGGCTATCTGGTAAAAAGCGAAGGTCCTATGGCGGAGAACCGGCCCGCGCTGCCAGAGTGGCGCGGGCATTTTTTTATTCTGAGGGCGGCGTCTTTTTGCTCTTTCCAGGTAGTCCGGCCGGGTTTTCGTGAACCCGCTCGCGGAAGCGCGCGTTTAAGCCTCCGCCCAGTTCCACCGCTGATTCTCCGTACTTGTCGCGTAAATGATCGGCAGCCGAGAGCGCCTGCCGCCAGCGGCGCTGCTTATCGCCTTCCAG
>Ga0075436_100001322_pt1 | contig 16848 bp, 12 predicted proteins | sample RhiMethybrSRZTD5_FD_75303 | JGI IMG/M metagenome (GOLD analysis project Ga0075436, IMG submission 75303) | Populus rhizosphere microbial communities from Tennessee, USA - Rhizosphere MetaG P. TD hybrid SRZTD5 | ecosystem: Host-associated > Plants > Roots > Rhizosphere > Soil | place: USA...
TGGAAGTCGAGCTGATGGCGCTCGAGCTCACGAACCTGCGCTTCCTCGACCAGCTGCGCGGCGGCAAGCCCCCCGGCGCCGAGGTGTCGATGCTCAAGATTCGCGGCACCGAGATCCAGCAGGCGCTGACCGAGCTCGCGATGGACGCCGCCGGTCCCGCGGAGGTTACGCTCGCGAAGCGCTACTGCAATTTCCGCAAGACGTCGATCTACGCCGGATCCAACGAGATCCAGCGCAACATCATCGCCAAAATGAGCCTGGGGCTCGGATGAAATTCGACTACACCGAAGAGCAGCAGCTCGTCGCCGATTCGGTGCGCCGTTTCGTCGCGCAGGATTACGCCTTCGAGACGCGCAAGCGCATCGTCGCCTCGAAGGAGGGGTGGAGCAGCGCGGTGTGGGCGAAGCTCGCGGAGATCGGCTTGCTGGGCCTGCCGTTTCCTTCGGAATACGGCGGCTTCGGCGGACGCGCCGTCGACCTCATGAGCGTGATGGAAGCGTTCGGAGAGGCGCTCCTGGTCGAGCCGTATCTCGCGACCGTCGGGCTCGCGGGACGCCTCGTCGCGACCGCGGGGACGGAGGCGCAGAGGCGCGAGCTCATTCCCGCGATCGCGGAGGGACGCCTCGTGCTCGCGTTCGCGGATCTTGGCGAGGCGCAGAGCGACGGCTCGAAGCTGAACGGCCGCAAGCGCGTCGTCATGCACGCGCCCGTCGCCGGCAAGCTCGTCGTGTCCGCGCGCAGCGGCGCCTCCGCCGGACTCTTCCTCGTCGACGCGCGCGCGAGCGGCGTCTCGATGACGCCTCATGCGACGCTGGATTCCATGCGCGCCGCGGACGTGGATTTCCGCGACGTCCCCGCCGTGCGATTGGGCGAGGGCGACGCCGCCGCGGCCATCGCGGAAGCGATGGATTACGCGACGGCCCTACAGTGCGCCGAAGCCGTGGGCGCGATGAAATCGGCCAACGACGCGACGCTCGACTATCTCAAGACGCGCAAGCAGTTCGGCGTCCCGATCGGATTCTTCCAGGCGCTGCAGCACCGCATGGTCGACATGGTGATCGACTGCGAGCAGGCGCGCTCGATGGCGAGCCTCGCCTGCGCGCGCGTCGACGCCGCGGGAGATCCGGGAGAGCGCGCGCGCATCGTGTCGGCGGCGAAGATCAAGATCGCGGATGCCGCGCGCCGCATCAGCCAGGAATCGGTGCAGCTGCACGGCGGCATGGGAATGAGCGATGAGCTCAAGGTGAGCCACACGTTCCGGCGGCTCACGGTCATCGCGCGCGAGCTCGGCGATGTCGACTACCACCTCGAGCGTTTCGCCAGATGCTGAACAAACGCGTCCTCCTCGCGAGCCGCCCGCAGGGCGCGGTCACGCCGGACAACTTCCGCGTCGACGAGGCGCCGCTGCCGCAACCTGGCGACGGCGAAGTGCTGGTGCGCAACGAGTGGCTGTCGCTCGACCCCTACATGCGCGGACGCATGAGCGACGCGAAGTCGTACGTTCCGCCCGCGGAGCTCGGAGCGCCGATGGTGGGGCAGACCGTCGGCGAGGTCGTGGAATCGAAGCATCCCGGATTCAAGCCGGGCGATCGCGTACTGACGTCGCTCGGCTGGCAGCAATACGGCGTCGCGAAAGGCAAGGAGCTGCGCGTGGTCGACGCGAGGCGCATCCCCGCGTCGTATTACCTCGGCATTCTCGGCATGCCCGGAATGACCGCGTGGTTCGGGCTCTTCGACATCGGCAAACCCAAGGCGGGCGAGACGCTGGTCGTGTCCGCCGCATCCGGGGCCGTGGGCAGCGTCGTCGGGCAGCTCGCGAAGAGCGAGGGACTGCGCGTCGTCGGCATCGCCGGCGGGCGCGAGAAGTGCGACCACGTCGTGAAGGAGCTCGGCTTCGACGCGTGCATCGACCATCGCGCGGGCAAGCTCGCCGACGACCTGCGCGCGGCGTGCCCCGACGGCATCGACATCGATTTCGAGAACGTCGGCGGCGAGGTGCTCGAGACGGTCATCCGGCAGATGAATCGCTTCGGCCGCGTGATCGTCTGCGGCCTCATCGCCGAATACAGCGCCACGCAGCCGCACGCGTACAAGTCGCTGCGCGCGATCCTCGTGAACCGGCTGCGCGTGCAGGGCATGATCGTCTTCGACTGGAAGGACCGCTACGAGGAGGCGATCGCCGATCTCGGCGCGCGCGTCGCCGCGGGGAAGCTCAAGTACAAGGAATCGATCGTCCAGGGTCTCGAGAACGCGCCGCAGGGGCTGATCGCGCTCCTCGGCGGACGCAATTTCGGCAAGCAACTTGTGAAGCTCTAGGGGAGGAGCCATGCATTCAACGTCACGACGCACGTTCCTGAAGGCGGGTGCCGCTACGGCGATCGCCGCCACATTCCCGCGCGTGAGCCTGGGCGCGGATCCCGTGCGCGTCGCGCTCATCCTGCCGCTCACGGGGCCCTTCGCCTCGACGGGACGGCAGATCGAAGCGGCGGTGCGCCTCTATATGGCGCGCCACGGCGATACCGTGGCCGGCCGCAAGATCGAGCTGCTGGTGCGCGATGACGGCGGGCTTGCCCCGGAGACGACGAAACGCCTGGCGCAGGAGGCGATCGCGCGCGACAAGGTGACGTTCCTCGCCGGCTTCGGCCTGACGCCGCTCGCGTTTGCGACAGCGCCGGTCGCGACCGAGTCGAAGACGCCGATGATCGTGATGGGCGGCGCCACTTCCGTCATTCCGCAACGCTCCCCGTTCATCGTGCGCGCGGGCTTCACCGTGCCGCAGATCACCGCGCCCATCGCGCAATGGGCGACGAGGAACGGCATCAAGCGCGTCGTCTCCAGCGTGACCGAGTTCGCGCCGGGTCTGGAGTGCGAGAAGACCTTCATCCGCTTCTTCACCGAGGGCGGCGGCACGATCGTCGAATCGATCCGCACGCCGCTGCAGAACCCGGATTTCGCCCCGTTCCTGCAGCGCATGAAGGACGCGAAGCCGGATGCGGTCTTCATCTTCGTGCCGTCGGGGCAGGGTGCGGCGATCATGAAGCAGTTCGCCGACAGGGGCCTGAAGGAAGCGGGCATCAAGCTGATCGGCACCGGCGACATCCTCGACGACGACCTGCTGGAAGCGATCGGCCCGCCGGCGCTGGGCGCCATCACCTCGCACCATTACTCGGCGGCGCACGACTCCCCCGAGAACAAAGCGTACGTGGAAGCTTTCATGAGGGCCAACGAGGGCAAGCGGCCCAACTTCATGTCCGTGAACGGCTACGACGGCATGCACGTGATCTACGAGATGCTGAGGAAGACCGGCGGCAACGGCACCGGCGAGCAGCTCGTCGAGGCGGCGAAGGGCGCCTCCTGGATGAGCCCGCGCGGCCCGATCTCGATCGACCCGCAGACGCGCGACGTGGTGCAGAACATCTACATCCGCCGCTGCGAGATGAAGGACGGCAAGCTCTGGAACATCGAGTTCGACAAGATCGAGAACGTGAAGGACCCGGGCTGAGATGAGCGCGCGCAACAAGCCCCCGTTTCGTGCCGACCACGTCGGCAGCTTCCTGCGCCCGAAGGAGCTTCTCGAAGCGCGCGACAAGCACGCGGCGGGCAAGCTTTCGCGCGAGGAGCTGCGCCGCGTCGAGGACGAAGCGATCCGCGGCATCGTGAAGTTCCAGGAGGATGTGGGCTTGCAGGGCGTCACCGACGGAGAGTTCCGCCGCACGTTCTTCCACATCGACTTCCTCGAGCAGCTCGACGGCGTCGAGACGCACACCGGATTCACCTCGCAATTCCACACGAAGAAGGGCGACATCGGCTTCGCGCCGCCGGTGCTCAAGGTCACCGGGAAGGTGAAGCACGCGAAGCCGATCCAGCTCGAGGATTTCAAGTTCCTGAAGTCGGTCACCAAGCGCACGCCGAAGGTCACGATCCCGTCGCCGACGATGCTGCACTTCCGCGGCGGGCGCGAGGGCATCAGCAAGGATGCCTATCCCGATCTCGACGAATTCTTCGCCGACGTGGCGAAGGCCTACCAGGACGAGATCAAGTCGCTCGGCGACGCGGGCCTCACGTACCTGCAGCTCGACGACACGAACCTCGCGTACCTGTGCGATCCGAAGATCCGCGAGGCGGCGAAGGGGCGGGGCCTCGACCCCGACCACCTGCCGCGCGACTACGCGAAGCTCATCAACGCGGCGATCTCGAAGAAGCCCGCGAACATGACGATCTGCACGCACCTGTGCCGCGGCAACTTCCGGAGCGCGTGGGTCGCGGAGGGCGGCTACGAGCCGGTCGCGGAGGTCCTCTTCAACGAGCTCGCCGTCGACGGCTACTTCCTCGAGTACGACGACGCGCGCTCGGGCGACTTCCGGCCGCTGCGCTTCCTGCCCAAGGGCAAGTCGATGGTGCTGGGCCTGGTGACGACCAAGCTCGACGACGTGGAATCGAAGGACGCCGTCAAGCGGCGCATCGACGAGGCGGCGAAGTACGCGCCGATCGACCAGTTCTGCCTGTCCCCGCAATGCGGCTTCTCGAGCACGGTGCACGGCAACGAGATCCATCGCGAGGCGCAGGCGAAGAAGCTGCGCCTCATCGTCGACATCGCGAAGGAAGTCTGGGGCTAGCTACTCGGCGGCGACCACGGCGAGAGTGCAGCGCGAGACGCACACCGGCTTGTCGTTCTCGTCCGCGATGCGAACCTGCCAGACCTGCGTCCGGCGCCCGACGTGGACGGGCGTGGCGACGGCGGTGATCATCCCCTCACGCTTGCCGCGCAAGTGGTTCGCGTTGATCTCGAGCCCCACGACGCGCTCGCGCGACTGATCCACGTTCATCCACGCGCCGGCGGAGGCCACGGTCTCTGCGAGCGCGACCGAGGCGCCGCCGTGCAGCAGGCCGAACGGCTGGTGCACCTTCGGCGTCACCGCCATGCGCGCGACGACGCGCTCCTTTCCAACTTCGACGATCTCGATGCCGAGGGTCTTGAGTAGCGTCTCGGCGTTCGGATCCGGGTGCGTCACACTTCCAGCCATTCGCGCCTCACTGCTTCGTTGCGCCGCAATTCGTCGGCAGAGCCTTCGAACACAATGCGCCCGTGCCCCATCACGTACAGCCGGTGGGAAATGGCGAGCGCGATCTTGAGCCGCTGCTCGATGAGGAGGATCGCGATACCGCGCCGGGCGATGTCCTCGAGGAGGGAGCGCACCACCGCGACCACTTGCGGCGCCAGGCCCTCGGTTGGCTCGTCGATCATGACGAGGTCCGGATCGCCCATGAGCGTTCGACAGATCGCAAGAATCTGCTGCTCGCCGCCGGAGAGGACGCCGCCCGGCGTGTCGGCGCGCGCCGCGAGCATCGGGAAGAGGGCGAAGAGCTGCTCGATCGACCAGCGCCCTCTGGCGCGGGCGGATTTCGATCCGAGCAGCAGGTTCTCGCGCACCGTGAGCGTGGGGAAGATGTCGCGGTTCTCGGGCACGTAGCCGAGCCCGCGCCGCGCGATCTCGTGCGGCTTCAGCCCGTCGATGCGCGCGCCCTTGAAGCGGATCGCGCCGTGCGGCCGGACCTCTCCCATGAGCGTCTTGATGGTGGTGGACCGGCCCGCGCCGTTGCGGCCGAGGATCGCGACGATCTCGCCGTGGCGCACGTGGAAATCCACGCCCTGGAGGATGTGGCTCTTGCCGTAGTAGGCGTTCAGCCCTTCGACCTCAAGCATCGGCGTCGCCCAGGTAGGCCGAGCGCACGGCCGCGTTCTCGCGGATGCGCTGGGGAATGTCGGTGGCGATGATCTCGCCGTACACCAGCACCGAGATGCGGTCGGCGAGGGTGAAAACCACGCCCATGTCGTGCTCGACGATGACGAGCGTGCGGCCGGCGGAGATCGAGCGGATGAGCTCCACGGTCGATTCGCTTTCGTGGCGGCTCATGCCCGCGGTCGGCTCGTCGAGCAGGATCACGCTCGCGCCGCCCGCGATGGTGATGCCGATCTCGAGCGCGCGCTGCTCCGCGTAGGTGAGCACGCCCGCCGCGGCGTCGCGCCGCGCGGTGAGGCGGATCTGCTCGAGCGTGCGCTCGGCGAGCGCGTTCGCATCGCGCAGCTTCGCCACGTCGCGCCAGAACGCATAGCGGTAGCCGAGCGACCACAGCACGGCGCAGCGCACGTTCTCGAACACGCTCATGCGCGGAAAGATGTTCGTCACCTGGAAGCTGCGCGAGAGTCCGCGCCGGCTGATGCGGTACGGGCGCAGCCCCGCGATTTCCTCGCCGTGCAGGCGGATCGAGCCCGCGCTCGGCGCGAACCGTCCGCTCACGAGGTTGAAGAGCGTCGACTTGCCCGCGCCGTTCGGGCCGATGATCGCGTGCCGCTCGCCCGCGGGGATCTCGAGCGAGACGCCGCGGATGATCTGCGTCGCGCCGAACGACTTGCGCACCTGATCGAGCCGCAGCGCCGCTTCAGCCATTCACCGCCTCCCACTCGGCCGCGATGCGCGGGCGCACGCGCCGCCACGCGACGTAGCCCGCGGCCCAGGTCGCTGCCGCGATGAGCCAGGGCCACGGTGTCGAGGTGTCCATCGCGATCCAGAAGAGGCGCATGTGCGTCCCGGACTCGGGCGCGGTGGAGCGCCGGTACGCCATCTCGATGAGCGCGATCGCGCCGAAGACTTCGGCCGCAACCGGCACGAAGGCGAGCGCGTAGGCGCGCAGCAGCCGCCCGGCCGAGCGCGCGCGCACGAACGGCGCGTGCAGCGTGACGATCCCCGCGAGGCCGCCCTGGACGTAGAGGACGATCGCCATGAAGAACAGGCCCAGGTAGAGCAGCCACGCGGTCGTGTAATCCGAGAGGCTCACCTGCAGCCACGTGATCGCGATGGCGCCCAGGATCGCGCCGATGAAGTGATGCACGCCGCCGATGTACGCCATGAGGAGGACGACGCCGGAGCGTTCGGCGCTGACCGCCTCGGCGGCGACGATCTCGTAATTGATCGCGTGCAGCCCGCCCGCGAGCCCCGCGAACATGGCCGACACGGAAAAGACGACGAAGCGCACGCGTTGCGGGTTGTAGCCGATGAATTCGGCGCGCTCGGGGTTGTCGCGCACGGCGTTGCACATGCGGCCGACGGGCGTGCGCATGAACGCGTACATCGCCGCCGCGGCGGCGAGCAGCCAGAACGCGATCACGTAGTACACCTGCAGCTGCGAGCCGAAATCGAGGCCGAGCCAGTGCGGCGCGCGCGTGCGGCTCGCGGTGACGCCTTCCTCGCCGCCGAAGAAGCCCGGCAGCATCAGCGTCGCGGCGTGCACCATCTCGCCGATGCCGAGCGAGATGAGCGCGAAGATGGTGCCGGCGCGGCGCGTCGTGACGGCGCCGAGCACGATGCCGAAGGCGAGACCCGCGGCCGCGCCTGCGAGCGGCACGAACGGCACGGGAATCGGCAACCCGCCGTTGATGGCGCGCAGGAAGTGGATCGCCGCGTATCCGCCGAGCCCGAAGTACACGGCGTGGCCGAAGGACAGCAAGCCCGTCTGTCCGAGGAGCAGGTTGTACGAGAGCGCGAACACCGCGGCGATTCCCATCTGCGTGAGGAGCGAGCGGCTGAAGCTCGAGTCGAGCCCGGGCACGAGCGGCAGCACCGCGAGCGCCAGCGCCGCCGCGATCCACCACGCGAGGCGCTCGCGCGTCATGTGTCGCGCGTCCCGAGGAGCCCGCGCGGACGCACGACGAGCATCACGACCAGCAGCACGTACGGAATGATCGGCGCCGCCTGGGCGATCTTGATCGCGGCCACCTCGTAGAGGCGATCGGCGCGCGTCAATGTCACGCCGAACGCGCCCAGGAGATCGAGCATCGAATAGTCGAGCGCCACGGCGAAGGTCTGCACGATGCCGATCAGCATCGACGCGTAGAACGCCCCGGGGATCGAGCCGAGGCCGCCGACCACCACGACGACGAACACGATGGGGCCGAGGTTGGCCGCCATGTTGGGCTCGGTGAGGAGCGCGAAGCCGCCGATGACGCCCGCAAGCCCCGCGAGCGCGGAGCCGATCGCGAACACCAGCACGAAGAGCCGCGGCACGTCGTGGCCGAGCGCGCCCACCATCTGCGGATGCGTGAGCGCGGCCTGGATGACGAGGCCCAGCCGCGTGCGCTTGAACGCGCCGTAGAGGAAGGCGAACATCCCGACCGAGATCGCCGTCATCAGCACCTTGTAGAACGGGTAGCTCGTGCCGAACAGGTGGAATGCCGCGAAGTCGATCATCGCCGGCACGCGGTTCTCGATGGGATTGCGGCCCCATCCCATGATGACGAGCTCCGCGATCACGTAGGAGAGCCCGAAAGTGAAGAGGATCTCGGCGACGTGGCCGCGGGCGTGGACCGCGCGCAGCCCGTAGCGTTCGATCGCCGCGCCGATGAGGCCGCACAGGAGCGGCGCGAGGACGAGCGCCGGGGCGAAGCCGACCCAGCGCGAGAGCTGCCAGGAGAAATACGCGCCCAGCATGAACAGGCTCGCGTGCGCGAAGTTGAGCACGCCCATCAGGCTGAAGATGAGCGTGAGGCCCGAGGACAGCATGAAAAGGAGCAGCCCGTAGACTGCTCCGTTGAGCAAGGAGAAGGTGACGAGCTCCATTAGTCGCTCCCGCGCAGGCGGGAGCCCGATTGGATCCCCGTCTCCACGGGGATGACCTTAGGGCCGCTGCATCTTGCAGGTCGTCGGCAGCGCCGTCTTGTCGGCGTCGATCTTCGCGTCGGTGACGAAGCCGAGGCCGCTCGCCTCGAGGTCGTATTTCGTCTTGTCGGAGAGCGTGGAGACGAAGAGCGGCTGCAACAGCTGGTGGTTGTCGGCGCGCATCTCCATGGGCCCCAGCGGCGTGTCCAGCTTCATGCCCTCGAGAGCGCGCGCGAGCTTCACGGGGTCGTTCGAGCCCGCCTTCTTCGCCGCCGCCTCGAGCATCGCGAACATGTTGCGCAGCCGCCAATAGTAGAGCTCGTCGGCCTTCTCGGTGAAGCGCTTCTTGAACGCGGCTTCCTCGGCGGGCAGCGCGGGCAGCACATTATTGTGATACTCGGTGATCTGCTTCAGGCGCCCGACGCCGTCCTTGCCGATCGCGGGCACCGAGCCCAGGCCGCCGCCGTAATACGTGAACCAGTTCACGTTGAGCCCCGCGTCCTTGCCGGCCTTGAAGAGCAGCAGCATGTCGTTGCTCCAGTTGCCGGTGATCACGGTGTCGGCGCCCGAGGCCTTGATCTTCGCGACGTAGGGCGAGAAGTCCTGCACCTTCTGCAGCGGATGCAGCTCGTCGCCGACGATCTGGATGTCGGGGCGCTTCTCCTTCAGCATGCGCGTCGCGGCCGCGGCCACGGCCTTGCCGAACGAGTAATCCTGGTTGATCAGATACACCTTGTGGATGTTGCGGTCCTTGGTGATGACATCCGTGAACCCGTGCATCTTCATGTCCACGTCGGCGTCGAAACGGAAGTGCCAGAAGTTGCATTTCTCGTTGGTGAGAGCGGGGTCGATCGCGGCGTAGTTGAAGAAGAGCACTTCCTTGCCGGGATTGCGCTCGTTGTGCTTGAGGACCGCGTCCGTGATCGCATGGGCGACCGAGCTGCCGTTGCCCTGGATCACGATGCGCGCGCCCTCGTCGATCGCCTTCTTCAGGACGATGAGCGACTCCTGGGGACTCACCTTGTTGTCGTAGGAGAGCACCGTGATCTTCTCGCCGTTGAGCCCGCCGCGCGCGTTGATGGCGTCGGTGAAGAAAACGACGTGCTTCTGCGCGCTTACGCCGGCGCTCGCCGCCCCTCCCGAGAGCGGATCGATGAAGGCGAGCTTCAGCTCGGCGTGGGCGGCGCCCACGGCGAAGGCGGCGCAGAGGCAGGCGAGCAGGCGGTTGCGCATGGCGGTCTCCCCAATGTCTTGTTTGCAGCCCGGGAAGGCGAATCTTAAGCTAGTTGGCGATGCCTCCGTCGCCGCCCGTTCCCACACCCCCGCCGGACCCCTCCCCGGGGCAGCAGCCCCGTTCCGGCCTGGGCGAATACGTCCGAGGGATCGCGCTCGGGACCCTCTTTGGCCGGATGATGGCGCCGGTCGCGGCGACGTACCTCGCGATCGGCGGCATGGTCCTCGCCATGGACTGGAACCTGGGGCTCGGCCGGTTCGTCGACGCGAAGTCCGTGGAGACGTACACGGGACGCCAGCAGGCGCACATCGTCGAAAGCTGGCTCGCGCTGGACCTCAGGGTCGACGAGATGGGCGACAGCAAGTACTGGGTGGCCTTCGCGCGCGCTTCGCCGTGCGTTGTGGTCGAGGTTGAAGGCGAATGGGCCGGCACGCATGCCTTCTGCGGCGCGCCCCACTGGGTGAACGACAGGGATTACACCATCCACGACCTGCGCCAGATCACACCGGGCGTACCGTTCGATTTCAAGCGCGACGCGAGCGGCTTCCCGATGCCCGAGTTCCGCCTCGACCGGCGCTCGATCGCGTACCTGGCCTCGCACGAGAGCCAAAGCATTTTCTACAAGGGAACCGCCCTCGACGAGCTCAGGAAGCGCTTCGACCGGCCGGTGGAGCTCGCGCTCGCGAGCTGGACCAATGCCCGGCCCCCGGCCTTCGCGCTCGCGATCGATCCGGCGCGCCCGGCCGAGCCGCTGCCGGCCGCCTACGTCGACATGCTGCGCGGCCGCCAGCCGGAGTGGTTCCAGGCGATCTTCCTCTCCGTCTTCGGCATTGCGTTCTGGCTCGCCGGCATGAACATGCTGCTGAGCGGGCTCGTTCCCGTCGGACGGGTCGTCATCGGGCTGCTGCCGCTGCTCGCGCTTCCGTGGTGGAGCGACTGGCTGCCGAAGGCGATCGGCCACGTGCATGCCGACGTGGGCGCCGAGGTGCGGCGCATCTTCGGCGACATCGATCCCGAGGCGCAGCTCAAGCGCAGCACGGCGGGCGAGGCGATGCTGCACGACGGCACTCGTGTCGTCTTCGGGCTGCAGGAAGGACTGTACGCGGACACCATCGGGCGCTTCACCTTCACGCCGTCGCGGCCGATCCCCGTGTCGCCCGACACCGCGCTCTCCATGATTGCAACCGATGTCGCGGAGGCGTTGACCAGAGTCGATACGGCGCTTCGCGTCGAGATCTTCGAGAGCCTCACGCGCGACAAGAAGGCCGGGCTGGACCAGGCGGGGCTCGTGTTCCTGCCGGCGGGCAAGGAAGCGCTGATGGATCCGAAGTCGAGCGAGGAGCTGCAGCGCGCCGCGCGGCGTTTCCTGGTGAACTGGACCACGACGCCGCTGCCGGAGCCGCGGCGCGGACAGCCGGCCTTCGAGGAGCGCGTGAAGCTGTTCCGCAGCCTCACCGACATTCCCGTCGACGTGATCGCAAACTCCGCGGCATCGATCGTGGAGAACGCCGAGCAGTCGAAGGAGCCGGCGAAGAGGCGCCGGCGCTAGCGCGAGACGACGCGCTCCCCGTCCTTCTGGATGTCGATGTACTTCCAGAAGTTGTAGGTCATGATCGGATGGCGCCGGTAGCCGACGACCTGCGGGTACCAGAGGTCGGTGCGGATGCGGTGCGTGTTCACGCGCCAGGGCACGTAGGCGACGACGAGCTTCGTCATGTCCTGGTAGATCTTCGTGCGCTCGGGAGTGTCGGGCATCGAGCGCGCTTTTTCGTAGAGCTTGTCGAAGGCGGGCAGGCGGAAGCGTGCGAGGTTGTTCTCGGGATTCTTGCCCCAGAGCGAGCTCAGCCACGTGTCGGCATCCGGGGACGAGGCCGTGCCGCCCAACTGCCAGAACTGCACCTTGCCCAGGCGCGCCGATTTGAGGATGTCGGGCCACTTCGCCTTCTCCATCTCGATCCTGATGCCGATGTCGTCGAGGCCGCGCTTCCACAGCTCGTCGAACTGCTGGTCGCGCGAGGTGGGAGTCGAATAGCGGTGCAGGACCAGCGGCGAGCCGTCGGGCATCTCGCGCCAGCCGTCGCCGTCGCGATCGACGTAGCCGAACATGTCGAGCAACGCCTTCGCCTTGGCGGGGTTGTACTCGTTCATGGTGGTGTGGAAATTGGGATCGTAGCCCGCGACGCCGGGCGCGTACGGCGTCTCGGCGGGGATCGCCTGGCCCTTGCGCAGGATCGCGATCTCGTCCTTCACCTTGTATGAGAGCGCGATCGCGCGCCGCAGCGCGACCTTCTCCGGCGTGTAGCCGCCGACGATCGGGTCGTCCATGTTGAAGTAGCTGTAGGTGATGTCGAGCGTCGGCAGCCGCTCCATCCGGATGCCGCGGCGCTCGAGGTTCTTCGCGAGCTTGTCGTTGGGGAACGCCTGGTAGGCGAACTCCTCGGGGATGAGCCAGATGAGGTCCATCTCCTCGTTCAGGAACGAGAGCCAGCGCGGCTGCGTCTCCTCGATGACCGACACCTCGACGCGGTCGATCACCGGCAGGCGCTTGCCTTTCATCTGCCGGTTGATCTCCTGCGCGCGCGCGTCGCCGGCCGGCGGCTCGGCCTCGAAGTACTCCTCGCGGTAACCGGGGTTGCGCTCGAACACCATCTTCGACGAGCGCTTCCAGAACGCGAGCTTCCACGGCCCGGTGCCGACGGGGTGGGATCCGAAATCGTCGCCGTACTTCTCCGCGACCTCGCGGGCGACCGCGCAGGCGATGCGGCAATCGGCGAAGTTGTAGATGAAGACGTAGAGCGGCTGGTTGATCCGGACCTGGAAGGTGTAGCGGTCGATCACCTTCAGGCCCTCGATCGGCGCGTCGTAGTCGAACCTGTTCTCCTTGCGCGCCGTCTTCGCCGCTTCCTCGGCGCCGACGACGTAGGGCTCGATCTCGGCGATCTGGGACGCGCGCACCCTGGGGTCGAGCACGCGCTTCAGCGAATAGACGTAATCCGCCGCCACGAGCTCGCGCTTCTTGCCGTGGAAGGCGGGATCGTCGATGAAGTAGATCCCCGGCTTGATGCGGATCGTGTACGTCATGCCGTCGGCGCTCACTTCCGGCAGCGCGATGGCGGTGTTGGGCTTGAGCTTGACGGGCAGCGCGAGGTAATCGTAGGTGAACGGGGCGTCGAACATCCCCTGGTTCACGATGTTCGAATAGACGTCGCTGATGCGGTGCGGATCGAAGCTCGTCTCCGCGATCTCGAAGGCGTAGCGGAACACCTTTTCCGCCGCTGCGAGCCCCGGCGCGAGGAGAGCGGCCGCGAGCGCAGCCGCGCTAGCGATCCGACCTGCGGTGTGCCGCCATGAACTCACGCAACGCCCTCGCCGTGTGCCCTTTTGCCGAAGCTCTCAGGAACTCCTCGGGCGGGGCCGCCGTCACCACGCGCCCGCCGCCGTCGCCGCCCTCGGGGCCGAGGTCCACGATCCAGTCGGCCTCGGCGATCACGTCCAGATTATGCTCTATCAGGACGACGCTGTTGCCGGCGTCGACGAGGCGGTGCAGCACGCGGATGAGCTTCTCGACGTCGGCCATGTGCAGGCCCACGGTCGGCTCGTCGAGCACGTAGAGCGTGTGCTGCGGCGCGGAGGCGCGGCCGGGACGCGGCGCCTGCGGCCCGCGCACTTTCGCGAGCTCCGTCACGAGCTTGATGCGCTGCGCCTCGCCGCCGGAAAGCGTCGGGCTCTGCTGGCCGAGCGTGAGGTAGCCCAGGCCCACGTCCTGCAGCAGGCGCAGGCAGTGATGGATCGACGCGTGGTTGGCGAAGAACTCCACCGCCTCGTCCACGCTCATGGCGAGCACCTCGCCGACCGACTTGCCGCGAAGATGCACGGCGAGCGTCTCGGCGTTGAAGCGCGCGCCGTTGCAGACCTCGCACGCGACCTTCACGTCGGGCAGGAAGCTCATCTCGATGGTCTTGATGCCCTGGCCGTCGCAGCCGTCGCAACGCCCGCCGGCGGTGTTGAACGAGAACCGGCTCGCGGTGTAGCCGCGCATGCGCGCTTCCTGCGTGTCGGCGAAGAGCTTGCGGATGTTGTCGAAGAAGCCGACGTAGGTCGCGGGGCACGAGCGCGGCGTCTTGCCGATCGGCGTCTGGTCGACCTCGAGCACGCGCGACACCCACTCGAGCCCCTCGATCGACTTGCAGCCGAACCATGCGCCGTTGCTTTTCCTGTCGCGCACGGCGGCGACACGCTTCACCGCGTTGTCGTGCAGCACGTCGCGGGCGAGCGTCGACTTGCCCGAACCCGACACGCCCGTCACGACCGAGAGGCGCCCCAACGGGAAGCGCACGTCGATGTCCTTCAGGTTGTGCAGGCGCGCGCCGCGCAGCTCGAGCGCCGGCGTGGAGCGGTTCACCGTGCGGCGCGGCTGCAGCGGATGCTTCAGCGGTTCGCGGAGGAACCGTCCCGTGAGCGACGAGGCGTGGCGCTCGAGATCCTGCGCGGTGCCTTCGGCGACGATCTCGCCCCCGAGGCGTCCCGCGCCCGGGCCGAGGTCGATCACGTGCTCGGCGCGGCGGATCGTGTCCTCGTCGTGCTCGACCACGACGAGCGTGTTGCCCTTCGCGCCGAGGCGCGCGAGCGTATCGAGAAGCACGAGGTTGTCGCGCGGGTGCAGGCCGATGGTGGGCTCGTCCAGGATGTAGCACACGCCGCGCAGGTTCGAGCCGAGCTGCGCCGCGAGGCGGATGCGCTGCGCCTCGCCGCCGGAGAGCGTCGGCGCGCCGCGGTCGAGCGACAGATAGCCGAGCCCCACCTGCTCGAGGAAGCCGAGGCGCGACGCGAGCTCGGCGAGCACGTCGCGCGCGATCTCCTGCGCGCGCCCTTCGAGGGTGAGCTTCTCGAAGAAGCTGTGCGCCTTGCCGATGGACTGCGCGCTCATGTCCGCGATCGACTGGCCGTGGAAGCGCACCGCGAGCGCCTCGGGATTGAGGCGCTTGCCATGGCACGCCGGGCACGCCGACTCGATTTCCAGCCACTCGACCCACGAATCCAGCACATGGTCCTCGGTGCCGGTGCGCGCGCGCTCCTCGTCCCACTCCACCTCCTCGATGTCGAGGCCGGTGCCGTAGCACGCCGCGCACCAGCCGTGCTTCGAGTTGTACGAGAAGAGGCGCGGATCGAGCTCGGCGAAGCTGCGGCCGCACGAGGGGCACGCGCGCTTCACCGAATACACCTGCACCTCGCGCCCGCCCCAGCCGCCGCCGCAGACGTGCACGACGCCCTTGCCGAGCTCGATCGCGCTCTCGACGGCGGCGCGCAGCGCCTTCTCGTTCTTCGGGTCGACGCAGACCTCGCCCACGGGCAGCTCGATGGTGTGCTCGCGGAAGCGGTCGAGGCGCGGCCAGCCTTTCGTCGGCATGTACTCGCCGTCGACGCGCAGGTGCGACACCGCTTTCGCGAGCGCCCATTTGGCGAGGTCGGTGTAGAAGCCCTTGCGGTTCGTCACCAGCGGCGCGAGGAGGGCGATGGTCTCGCCGCGGCGCTCCTTCATGAGGCGCGCCACGATCGATTCGACGCTCTGCGGCTCGATCGGCACGTCGCAATCGGGACAGTGCTGCGTGCCGAGCTTCACGAAGAGCAGCCGCAGGAAGTGGTGGATCTCGGTCTGCGTGGCCACCGTGCTCTTCGAGCCGCCGCGGCTCGTGCGCTGCTCGATCGCGACCGTCGGCGGGATGCCGAAGATCGCGTCGACGTCCGGCTTGGACGCGGGCTGCACGAACTGGCGCGCGTAGGCGTTCAGCGACTCGAGATAGCGCCGCTGCCCTTCCGCGAAGAGGATGTCGAAGGCGAGCGTCGACTTGCCCGATCCCGACACGCCGGTCACCACCGTGAATTTGTCGCGCGGAATCTCGACGTCGATGCCTTTCAGGTTGTGCTCGCGCGCGTGGCGGACGCAGATGCTGTTACTCCCGCGATCATTTCCACCCCGGCGAAGGCCGGGGCCTAATCTCGGCTCTGCGGCAATTGGGCCCCGTTCTTCAACGGGGTGGACCAACGCCTTCTCGTACTCGCGCAGCGCCTTCCCCGTATGCGACTTCGCGTTCGCCATCACCGCTTCGGGTGTTCCCACCGCGACGATCTCGCCGCCCGCATCGCCGCCCTCGGGACCGAGGTCGACGATCCAGTCCGCGGCGCGAATCACGTCGAGGTTGTGCTCGATGACGATGAGCGAGTGGCCCGCGTCGATGAGCTTGCGGAACGCGGCGAGAAGCTTCGCAACGTCGTCGAAATGCAGGCCCGTGGTCGGCTCGTCGAAGAGGAATACGCGCGATCCCGCGGCTCCTTCCTTCGGCCGGCGCGGCAGCGCGGAAATCGGGCGGCCGGCCGCTTCTGCGAGATGTCCTGCGAGCTTGAGGCGCTGCGCCTCGCCGCCCGAGAGCGTCGGCACCGGCTGGCCGAGGCGCAGGTAATCGAGGCCGACCTCGACGAGCGGCCGCAGGCGCCGCACGACCTCGTTGTTGTCCTTGAACACTTCGAGCGCTTCGGAGATGGTGAGCTCGAGCACGTCGGCGATGCTGCGGCCACCAAGCTTCACTTCGAGCGTCTCGTCGCGGTAGCGGCTGCCGTTGCAGTCGGGGCAGCGCAGGTACACGTCGGAGAGGAACTGCATCTCGACGTGCTCGAAGCCGTTGCCGCTGCACGTCGGGCAGCGTCCGTTGCCGGAGTTGAAGCTGAAGGTCCCCGCGGTATAGCCGCGGGTGCGCGCGTCCGGCGCGGCGGCGAAAAGCTCGCGGATCGCGTCGAAGGCGCCCACATAGCTCGCCGGGTTCGAGCGCGTCGTGCGGCCGATGGGCGACTGGTCCACGAGCACGACGTCGTTCACGTGCTTCGCGCCGGCGAGCTCGCGGAAAGCTCCCGGAGTCTCGGTGGGCTTGCCGAGATGCTTGAGGAGCGCCGGGTGCAGCACGTCCT
>Ga0075436_100001325_pt1 | contig 16834 bp, 16 predicted proteins | sample RhiMethybrSRZTD5_FD_75303 | JGI IMG/M metagenome (GOLD analysis project Ga0075436, IMG submission 75303) | Populus rhizosphere microbial communities from Tennessee, USA - Rhizosphere MetaG P. TD hybrid SRZTD5 | ecosystem: Host-associated > Plants > Roots > Rhizosphere > Soil | place: USA...
CGGAGATTTGGCGACAAAATCGGTTTCACAGCGGATATCCAGCAAAACTCCTGTCTTGCCGTTAGAATGGACATAACTGTCTACAATCCCCTGCTTTACCTCGCGATCTGTCTTTTTACCAGCTACCTTTGCTCCCCATTTTTGTAAGAACTCTTTTGCCTTGTGGACATCATTGCCAGCTTCTTTTAAAGCCTTGTTAATTTCATTGAGTGAAACTCCAGTTTCATCTCGTAATTTTTTGATGTCTTCGATGTTTGCCATTACTTTGAGTTGAGAATTGTTTCTTTTACTTTTTCTAAGATATATTTTACTGAGCTAATTGCATCGTCATTTGCAAAAATAGGATAATCGGCAAAATTAGGATCAACATTCGTGTCGGCTACGCCAATGACCTTAACCCCCTTGCGCTTGGCTTCCCGGACGGCTGTTTCGTCCTCGCGCATGTCCAGAATTAATGCGGCTTCGGGTAACTTATCCATGTTACGGATTCCTTCAAATTTCACTTTGAGAGAAGCAATTTCTTTATCAATGTTCAAGCGTTCTTTTTTAGTATGTTTTTCAAAGAAACCTTGAGCACGCTTGATTTCTAAGTCCTTAAAATATTGTACCCGTTTTACAATTGTTTCAAAATTGGTAAATGTGCCGCCCAACCAGCGCTCGGTGACATATGGCATATTGCAGGCTTCGGCGGCTTCTCGAGCAAACTGCTTCATTTGAGGCTTGGTGCCAACAAATAAAATAATTTTGCCTTCTCCCGTAAGTTTGGCAATGTATTTTAATGCCCGTTCAAATTCTTCAGCCGTTTTCTTGAGGTCAATGATGTGGACATTATTTTTAATACCTGAGACATACGGCTTCATTTTAGGATGTAACCTGGAAACAGCATGGCCAAAGTGCAGGCCAGCTTTTTCCATATCTTCAGTATTTAAATTGATTTTAGTATCAGTTGCCATTATTGAGTTTTAGTCTTACGCGCCTTACTTATCTTAGCCTTTTTAGGTTCAGTACTCTTTTTTGAAAGCTTTTCTTTAAACTTTTGCACCCGTCCCAAGGTATCAATTACCTTTTCTTGTTTAGTATAAAATGGGTGGCATTTTGCGCAAATTTCAGTTTCAATATGTTCTTTGGTAGAGCCGACAAAAAAACTGTTACCGCAAGCGCAGGTAACTTTTGCTTTTGGATAATATTGTGGGTGGATATCTACTTTCATTGGTTGGATTCACCCAGTTAAATAGCCCTACGGGCTAATTTCGCTAAAGCGAAATTATTTAACAGGGTAAATATCGGTCTTCATAGATAACTAACATACTAGCAGTTTTTTTGTGATGGGTCAAGAGCCTTGGTGGATAAAAAATGCGGCCAGGAACTCCCCAGCCGCTATAAGGCTACCACAGTGAAATCGGCTCTCTTATTCCCGGCATCATTTCAACCTCGACCGCGTTTCTTAGGTCAAAGTTCACGATCTTTAGTTTGGGCAAACAAACTTTGCTTTTTTTCCTTCGGCGCCGGCGCATCGCCAGAAACAAAAAATAAGCCTTTTTTAACTTCTTACGAGCCATGGTATCTCCTTGTTAAACAGCTGTTTCCAAAAATCAACCCTTGTGCTATATTACTCAAATGGAACAAGAAAAGCAATCAGAAGGAAGCCCTTCGAATGCCTCAGGGCAATTATCACGCCAAAGCGTGATAATTGAAATTAGAGCCGGCCAGGGTGGTGATGAGGCCGGGCTTTTTGCGCGCGACCTCTATCGCATGTACTCAAAATATGCTTCCGGTCAAGGATGGGGACAGAAAGTATTGGACAGCAACATGTCAGACATTGGCGGATACAAGTCAATTTCATTTGAATTAAACGGACCACAAGCTTATGATCAACTGCAAAATGAAGGTGGTGTCCACCGTGTCCAACGTATTCCAAAAACCGAAAAACAAGGGCGGGTTCATACTTCTACCATCACTGTTGCGGTTATGAAAAAACCCCAGCGCACCGAATTTGAGATTAACCCAGCCGACATCCAGATGGATACCTATAGGGCTTCGGGAGCAGGCGGACAACACGTTAATAAAACCGAATCTGCGGTACGCCTTACCCATAAACCCACAGGCGTGGTAGTAACCTCGCAATCAGAACGCAGCCAGTTACAAAATAGAGAAAATGCCATGCAGCTGCTGACTGCCAGAGTTTTAGCAGCTCAAGAAGAAGCCGATGTATCAAAATTAACCGAAGAACGTCGGGCCCAAATTGGCTGGGCTAAGCGTGCCGAAAAAACCCGTACGTATAATTTCCCCCAAAACCGATTAACCGACCACCGCATCGGCAAATCATGGCACAATCTTGAAGATATTATAGAAGGCAACCTTACTCCGGTTATTAAAGCGTTTAAAAAGCAATAAAAAAATCAGCCGGCTAAACCTGCTTTGTGGGGGTTCCCTGGGATCCGTCTGAACCCAGGAATTTTCACAGTGGCAAGTTTAAACCGGCTGAAGATTGAAAGGGCTTCGTGCTCTTTTTTTGTTCGGCGGGGGTGAAACGGGAGACTGCGCGAAGCAATCTGGACTCACAAGAGGTTCCTGGTAACGCACCAGGAACTTACGCCATTTCGGTGTGGCGTAAACCAAGTTCTTGTCCAACTATCCCGTCTCACCCCCTCTAAAAGAACTAGTGAATCTGGACTACCGATGAAAGATGAGGACAGACCCTCGAGATGAGGATAGACCCTCGATAAAAGGTATCCCAGATTCACGGTGAGATCATAGTAACAAACTCATGACGTCATGTCAATACAAAAGCCGCGGCGTGCCGCGGCTTTTGTATGCAAGGTGTTTAGTAGTAAATTTTTTGGACTAACAAATGAAGAAGATTTTTTACTTGTAATTGGGCATCTTCTACGCTTTTACTGTTCACAAACTGATCCCATTGGGCGATGATTTGATTATCATTAAGGGCTCGCACTTCATTTTCAAGCTTTAAGCGGTCATCAAAAGAAATCTCTTTTTGTGACTCCAATACTTTTTGGATGAAAAGATCAAGAAAATTAACGATTTTATCATTGACGCGCTCTTTTTGAACCTGATCTTCAAGCATATGTATCTTTTGTCGCTGAGAAAGATATCCTCCTCCCAGCACAACAACACCACAAGCTAATATAATGATGGCTGCGAGGATAATAATCCGCTTTCTATCCATTCTGGTTACTGTTGGGGCTGCATTGTCGAATTCCATTGTTGTTTGCTGTGTTTTTTATCTCTATAAAAATTATATATCAATAAGAGTATTACCACAATCAACACTACGGTCTTCCAATCAAGATCAATGCCCAAGAATGAATATTTTGGGTGAAGGGGAATATTAATATGCACTCCCCCGCCCTCATTCACGTCAAAAGGCTTTCCATTGTAACTTTCAAATCCTGACTCATCGACCTTTAGGTAATACTTTCCATTAGGAACTAAGAACGAATAGGTGCCCCGTTCGTCGGTAACTTGGGGATTTTCTTGCTGAAAATCTTTGGCTGGCCACAGTTCATACTGATTACTGGCCGGATTCAGCCAAAACAACGATACGGTCGCTCCCGACAATCGTGTTTCCAACTCCCCCGTTTTTTTATAGACATAACCCTCGGGGTCAACCACCATAATCATCGTCAATTCTTTGCGAACAACTGATTTGTCGGCGTACTCGATAATGGTAACAATTTGGTATTGGCCTTCGGGAATCGGAGTTTTTACCGTTGCCGCATATACCCCGTTGCCGGTATTTTCATAATCAAACTGGGCAACAACCAGGTCTGTCTCGGTCACCGTTTTTATGTCAGGTTTTTGTGGTTGTACTGGTTGGATCTGCTGGGTCACGGGGTTTTCAGCCAATGCGGCAGTGGTAGGAGGGTTACTTGCCGCCGGTGCCGTATTTTCAGGGCCCCGCGACTTAAAGACAATATATCCGGTCATTTTCTGCACCGCTTTTTCAGCTCTGACAACAAACTGAAGCGGCTCACCGGAAACCGTTTCCATTTTTTGCTGGAGATTTGTAGTATTTGGCGCCAACGAGAGCGCTACGTTAAAATCGACAAGCCCGCTTTTGTCTTTAATAAAAAGAATTTCAGACGGGATGCGCAGTTTTGCTGATTCAGTAAGTTGATTAACGGGAATTCCTGCATTAGGTATCTTTGAAACAGGGAGCTGAGTTCCACGTGCAATTGACTGACTCAGCGTAGGAAGCGAAAGTTGAACGGTGCGGATTTTTGAAAGATGGCCCAATTGGGTTACATTTGCCTTGTTAAACGTTTGTGCCAATTGTGGGAATTTATCAGTCAGTCCGGTAACCTCCTTGGGCAACGAAGCAAAGACAAAATCCTCAACGGGGCTTTGAGGAATGGTATTTTCTTTCAACTTAAATGCGAGTGGAGCCTCTTTGGGGACCGTGACTACCGGAGGGGGTTTAGGAGAAAAAATATCTTTTATGGCACCTCCTATATTTTGCAAAAAGGGTGTTGCTTGATTACTGACCGTGAAGATAATGTGCTGGGTTTGTGAAATATTTCCGGCGGGATCAGTCGCGGTAAGGTCTGCGGTATGTGAACCAACCGAAAGAATGCCCATGTTTAATGACCACGTTCCGTTGGGATGTGCCGTAAAATATCCCGAACCATTATCTACTAAAAACAATAGTGTACTATTAGATTCGGTGGTTCCTTCAATAAGTACTTGCTCGTCTTTATAATAACTCTGTTTTGCCGAAGTAATGGTAATAGTTGGAGCTGCAGTATCAAGAATTATATCTGCGGAAACCTGAACAAATCCCCCGAGGCCAGAGATTTTAACATAGACGGTTTTTTTACCATCACCATCAGAGAGTCTCCATGTGCGTGATGAAACATAAGAATCTTGAACAGATCCTGTAAAATCGGAATTATTAGAAATATCAAGCGATGAGTTGCCGGATCCTCCGCGGATTGTTAACGTAACATCTCTACTATTCGTCGATTGATTTCCATTATTAATGAGCAATTGCGCGCTTGCTCCGCTTCCTATTCCACCGCTACCACCCCCGGGTCCTCCGGTTGTACTTGTACTGCTGCTCCCACTCGTTCGGAAATTAGACGGACGGTAATCAGTGGTCACATGACACTGTGAACAGGAAAAATTAATGGCAACACCGTTATCTCCGGTTGCCGTTGTTCCGGTGAATACTCCGCTGGAATTGACGAGTGCTCCGGTAAAATTAATCCACCCTGTTCCCTGCATCCACGCAGAACCCGATAAGTTTCCATTTGCATCAACCGTAACGCCGCTTTGAGAAGGATGTAATGTTATCCAGCCCCTATTTTCATTCCATGCCGATCCCGCCATACCTGAGTCGGCAATTGTGGCTGCGCCGCCGGAAACACCAAAATTAACCCACCCAATTTGGGCTGACCACGCATATCCAGAAACCGTACCGTTCGTAGACGAGGCAAAAGCTGCTAAGGGCGTAGCCAGAAGCACTAGAGATATGATCAATAAAATTTTCTTCACAAATTTTATTTGGCTACTTGTTTTTGTTCTGAAGGAGGAAGTAATGTGGCTGATTGCCCACTGGGAGTGACGGTCACTGGTGGTTTTTGCGCTAATCCGTCAAGAGCAGCTTTGCCTGCCCGGAGATTTTCGACAATCTTTTTAACTATTTCGTTATTGGGATTACTTTGGGCAACTCGAGAAAACATTTCCATTGCTTTAACCTTTTGGCCTTGTCGGTCATAGGTAAGCCCGGCATAAAATAATGCGTCGGCATAATCGGGATTCAACGAGAGGGCTTTTTGAAATTCGCTTTGGGCCTCAATCCAGTTATTTTCCTGATAATAAACAATCCCGATCTGTAATAAAGCTGAGGGATCGCCCCCGGCATATTTTTCTGCCATCAAAAGCATAGCGTGTTCCTGGGTGGTATTTCCATTAATCTTGTGCGCCATTGCTATTTGGAAATACGCAGCAGGATAATCTTTTTTAAGATCTGTGGCTTTTTGGAATTTTGTAATTGCCTGGGTAATAAGCTGACTTGGATTTTGAGCGCTTTGCAACTGAGCCTGGGCAAGGTACACGTTTCCTTCTTGTAAGAAAAGATAGGGATTAAACGGATCAAATTCGAGTGATTTATCATATGAATCAAGGGCGCAGGTGGAAGCATCTTCAGAAATGCCAATAAAGTTTTGGCATACATACGCCTTCGTTGACCAGTTATCGGGATTCCGTGGCCCCACGGCAACACTTACGTTTGCTGCGTTAATTGCATCAGAAACAATACCCTGGATCTGAGTTTTATCTACCGAACTATCGCTCAGCTTTGACATTGAAAGAAGAGCGATCTTATTAAAATACATGTCCACATTAGGGTTATTACTCGCTGCTTTTTTAAGATACACTAATGCGGTGTCTATTTTTGTAGCGCGCAGCGCTTGTTCATAAAAAACTTCGGCGATATACCGCTGGGCATCAAGAATAACAATGCCGGCATCAAAAATAAATACGAGGGCGAAAATCAGCGTAAAAACCATCGTGGTGAGAGATGAGCTTTTAAGCTCGAACTTTGCGCGCTTATGAAATAAGACTGCCGATAGTACCGCAAGCAAGAAAAACCACATGCATTGCAAAACAAAGCTTGCCGGATACATGAAAAAAATTACTATTCCCGTTACTAATGACGGTAACGAGAGCGCCGCCATGTTCATAACCACGGGTTCCTGTTCTTGTGTACGTAATAAGTACCGGATGCCATAGAACAGTGGCGCAAGGAGAAGAAGAATAAATATAACGATCCCCACCCCTCCCAATTCTGCAAATTTTGTCATTACCTCCGAAGCTGCTGCGGGAAATGTTATGTTCCACAGCTGGGTCTGGGCAATAGAGGGATCTTTGTATTTTGCAAAGTCGTAACTAAAAGTTCCCGGTCCCGTCCCCAGTATGGGAGTGTGTAAAAGAGCTTTCTTCCCCATCGTGAAACTGGCCTTCTGTGAAAGCGAAATTTCAATGGTATTTATTTTCCAGGGAAGATAAAAATTAAAAATAGCGAACAAGAGCGAGACGATCAGTAAAAACATCGGTATAAACAACCAGCGGCCATCAAAAACGTGGCGCTTTGCTACCCAAAACAGCAATACGGCGGCACACGCGGCAAAACAAGCCCACCACACGACGGGATAATTAATAAGCAAGAAGATTACAAATGCTGAAAGGACGTTTGCTAAAAAGAGAATCCGCTGCCATCCTTTTGAATTAATCCCCAGAATCATAAAGAGGGGGAGCACAAATGCAGCAAATAACCCCAAACTCCCTACCGAGCCGATGGTATTAAACGATCCGCTCAGTCCAATGCCAAACGGGATGATATGAATACCCACCATTTGCAATATGGCGTAGGCGTGGACGCAGAGCACTGAAAACCCAAGGATAATCCACGAAAACGAAAGCTCTTTTTCTGAAAAGAGGCTATTAACCAGGAAAAAAAACGTTATAAAGCCGGCACACGAGAGAAAACTTGATGCCGTAGTTAACGGATACCCCCAAAAACTTCCGTACCCCATGACTGAAAATATCGTAGAGATAAGACATACTATGCCGAAAAGAAAAACGAGAAGATTAAGGTAGCTTTTCCGTAAGCTAAAAATTCCGCTTGCTACTGTCCGCACTATCCACGCCACTAACCCGAAAGAAACAAGGCCAATCAAAAGAGCCTGTTTATTAAAATCAAGGGCGTCAGACGTAAACGGAAGCGCAATTAAAGGCACAAAGAACAATACAAGATATACGGTTATTTTTGCTACCGAATCAGCAATAATGGCTGTCTTATGCAAGAAATTATGTTCTTTTGGCATACGTACGCAAAAATTAGGGCGCACTGAATACGAAAAATCCAATGCTGTTGTGTTTAGTATATCATAAAAACTACTGTCAACGTGTGGAAAAGTAACTCAAAAACCCCCTGAGGGGTTTTGATTATTTTTGTCCTTTTGAAGGTTCGAGTGGAGGCACTGTAAATGACCGTTGCGCAATATCTTCTTCCACAATAGCTTTGGGTTTGCCATATTTCAACTTGGATATTTTTTTAACGGGATCAGCAATTTCAGGACGGCCTTCATGAGGAGGATAAATTTCCATCTTAAACGGCGCAGAAGTCTTGTTATTGAGCATCATTTTCATAATAAGATTGAAATTATCAAGATTAACCAGGTCATAGCGTGAAAACTCCGGCTCAAATTGTTTTTCCAAAAATTCAGCGTCTTCGGCTCCAATACGGAATGCTCCAATTGACCCGACGTTGCCTAATACCGCATTTTTAATTTGATCGGTTAATTGGGGAATATATTGGTGCGCCAACACCAAATTGAGCTTGTACTTGCGGGCTTCCGATAAAATGGTGGCAATGGAATCAGTGGTAAAGTTTTGGAACTCGTCAACATACAAATAAAAATCCTTACGCTCGGCTTCTTTTACGCGCGCACGCTTCATGGCGGCCATTTGCATCTTTGAAACCAAAATCAGTCCCAACAAGGAGCTGTTTACCTCTCCTGTTTGGCCCTTTGAAAGATTGGCCAAGAAAATTTTCCCTTCATCCATAATCTTTGACAAATCAAAACTTGAGCGTGATTGGCCAATAATATTGCGCATCATCTCGTTTTCAATAAAGCGCCCTACTTTTGAAACGACATAGCCGAGCATGTCCGACCGGGTACTTCCCGTTGTTTGTGCCCATTCTTTTACCCAAAAGTTACGCACCACAAGATCTGAAACTTTTGCCAAACGCTGCTGCAAAAACGCCGGATCAGTGAACATTTTGGGAATTTCAACCAAAGTGCCGGGATTCTGTTGGTCGGCCATAAGCGCAAGCATGGCATTGCGCATATAGTGTTCAAACATAGGGCCAATGATTTCAGGCGGAAAGAGTTTATAAAAAATAGCAATCATTTCCTGGACAGCAAAATCTTTTTGTTCGGGTGTTTCATATTCAAGCATATTAAGGCCCATGGGACGGCTCATGTCAAAGGGTTCAAAAACTACTACATCGTCCACGCGGTTTTTAGGAATATTGGCCAACGTATGTTCTACCAGTTCGCCGTGCGGATCAATAACCGCAACGCCCTGCCCCTGCTCAATGTCTTGGCGGATCATTTCCCGCAGAAGGGTTGATTTTCCGGTACCGGTTTGCCCAATAATATAAAAATGGCGCCGCCGGTCTTCACGTGACGCAAATGAAATTTGTTTTTCCTCACCGCGAAACACTGACCGGCCTAAGGTATTAATGCCATGGGTAGGCAAATCAGAGGGAGGTGGTGCTGAATGTGATTTTACTGCCTTGATATACGGAGTTTCAGTAAGATGACTGGGAAAATGATAGAGGCTGGTTATTTCTTCAATATTTAAGACATTCTTTTGTTTTCCGTTGAAAATACGAAAACTGAATTCATAAATAAATTTCTTAAGCGAACCAGCTTTTACGTCAACCGCTAAAAATCCATTGAGTACTGACAATGAAAACTGGCTAAATGAGGCGAGCATATGCTCAAGAATATCTTGGGCGCGCTCTTGAGTAGGCGCTGAAGATACCAGCCTGATGTTTGTTTCAAAGGCCTGCTTTGAGATCTTGCTGGCAATGGCGTCGTAACTCAACTGGTCAATTCCTTGCTCCTTGGGAGTTGTAAGTTCTTTTTCTTTCTCTTTTTTTGGCGAGGTTTTCAAGAGTTCGCCAAATATTTTCGCACCTTCACTTTTTACCGCTTCTCTGACTGCCGACGTGGCTTTTTTCCCTTCTCGGATTTTTTGGAGCGCTTTTTCTCCCGCTGAGCGCAGATTTACCTTTGTAGGCCTGATGATGATTTGGATAGCGGCTCCCTCATCAGGCTTAATCTTACTTAACGTATTGGTAATAGCGCTCACGGGATCTTTTTCAAGTCTTTGATACGTGTTAATGGGAAAGAGAAAATTTTCTTTAAGTTTCAGCCATGCCCCAGCGGTTTTTCCTTGAGGTTCAAAAATCGTGTAATCAGAAGTTACTTTTTCTACCACTGCTTTGGGATATACACCCTGCACATATTTTTCAAAAACGCTTTCTAAATATGAGGGTACTGCAATATAAAATGAAATATCTGATCCGCCGGTGCGCGAAGCGATTTCAAGAGCTATTGCAGGCCGCGCTTGCAAGAGCTTTGGTTTTTTCAGAACTAAAAAATTAGCCAATACCTGTTCCATATGTGAAACAAGTACTTTTTCTTCAGTCGGTGGAGCACCCTCTTTTACCTGCTCATGCTGAGGCATGAGTACTAAAAACAGTACGGTATCTAAGCCTTTGACAAGAATGTTCCGTTCAAGGCCGTCTTCATACAAAGCAACAAAAGCCGCGCATATAAGAAGAACAATAATCAGCAGAAAACTGATGAGAAGCAAGGACATGCACCAAAAAGATTAAATTTTGAATTTTTTATAGTATCCGCCGTCAGCAAGAGCATCATGGAGAGCATCAACAAGATAGGCATCCCCCGCCTTGCGGGCCACATGGACGGCATAGGCAATGCCTCGGGAACCTGCAATTTCAATAAGCTTTTGTACCCGTTCTGTTTCGGGAACATCTTGGATTGCTTGAGCGTGACTGGTAACTTGGAGTTTCAGCGAATCGTCAATGTCGGTTTTTTCAATCTCCTCTCGCAGAGCTGCAGTGTCATCATGGCTTAGCTGTTCGCGCTCAACAGATTCTTGCGCTTCGGGAGCCGCTTCCACGTGTTCAACGGGCTGCTGAGGTACGGGAGTTTGTTCAATATTTTTTTCTTCGTCTGGCATAATAGTTATTTTCACTTAACAAGAATATCAAGAATTGATTCTGCTTTTGATGGCTCGGTGACCTTTACCTGAGCCCTCAATGACGTTGAAACACGAGATACTTCATAATATTTCACGCACGGCACGGGAGAAAACTGGGGTTTTAACACGCTTCCACATAAATCAGGCCGCGGAAGCCAGCTATATGCTTTATCATTAATGCTGGTAAAATGTCGGCCCGTAGAATCAATGAGATCACCTACGTCCCACGCATAGAGCGGAGTATTGGTTTTCCCTAGGTTTTGCGCACCTACGGTTAGCTTAATAAAATGGTCGGAGGTTGTCAGATCGGTATCGTAGGCATGGGGAGCTTTGAGGACACCGCCCATATCTTCAGCTGTTTCAAAAAGAAAACGAATATTGCCGGCCTTTGTGTCGTAGGTGGGACCCGCGGGCTGTCCTTGGGTTTGCTGTGGAGGTTTTTTATTTTTTGCTTTCTGATAGGAAATAAACGTCGTTACGGCATATAAAACCAACACGAATGCAAGGCATCCAACAGCAATAAAAATAAGAATACGAGACACTTGGCCAGACTGGCTTTTAAAGACGTTCTTTCGCATGCTTTTATTATACAACTTCAGCTTTGTTCAAGGAAGTCTTTGTCTTCCACAGCCCATGTTCCAAACAAGCACTCTCGGCTGTGACGAGGTGGTTTATCTTTTTTTATCAACGCAACTGCTTCTGTAAATATTTCATAGATTTCGGTTGGATCAGTCTTGATTTCCACCAATTCTTTACGAAATGGAATACTATCAACAAATCCGCGATCGGCATCAACAATATAAAATGCCATATAGGCCTTAGGCCGGACGGTATATCCGTTTTTGGAAAGTAAAAAGGCGTATGCATCCATTTGGAGCTGGAATTCATCATACACCTTAGATATTTTCTTATTCGTTGCTTTATAGTCCAGTGGCGCCAGCGAACCGTCGGAGAATTCCAGAATATCATCCACTGCCCCCAATAATGTTGCTTTTAATTCTCTCGGTGAAAATTGCAATCCCCGTTTACTGTCCCTCCACCGTTCAAGGAGTTTTTTATTGCTAAAGAGTTTTGCTTTTATTTTATTTTTCTCAAGCAATGGATGTTGCTCGCCACGTCTCCGGTAATAATCAAATTCTTCCTGCATAAGAGCATCCATTGTTTGGTTAAGATCATACGGAAAAGTCTGCGGACGCTTAACCCCCATCTTTTTATCCAACCAAAAACAATGGGGACACTCCAGATAGAGGCTCAAAGACCGTGGTGATAATGTAATCGACATATACTTTATCTTATCAAAATTTTCACCCATCGCCATGTATTAAATTGATCCTTGTAGAATTCCCCGTGCTGATAGCCATATTTTTTGAGAAGTTTGGCTATGGCTGGCTTTTGAGGGGTATCAAACTCCATATAGATGACACCATCACGAGCAAGAAAGTTTTTTGCTTGTCCTAAAAACTTATCAATGAAAAATAATCCATCCCCTCCCCCAAACAGGGCCGTGTGTGGCTCATGTTGCAGTGCTGATGCTTGCACCTTATGCTTATTTTTTGTTGGAATATACGGTGGATTGGCAACAATAACATCAAACTTTCCTTTTAGGTTTTTAAAAATATCTGATTGGATAATTTCATATTGGGCTGGCGGGATTTTATTAAGTTTACAGTTTATTTTTATTTGATCGATCGTATGTTTCTCAGAATCAACAAATACTACCTTTGCATGTTTAACGTGTCGCATAATGGATATGCCGATAGCTCCTGATCCTGCAAACATATCTAAAACTCTCACCTGTTTCTTTTTTTGCAGGTCTTCAATCACTTTCTCCGTCCAAAATTCTGTTTCAAGCCGGGGAATCAACGGTTTTTGCGATAAATCTATTGTACAACCCAAAAATTCTACCCAGCCAATAATATAATCTACCGGCTCCCCTTTCATAAGCCGTTGAATATCTTTTTGCGCAGCAGTAGTCATTCTACCGTTATATTTTTCCTGCAGAATCCAGCGTTTTTGATTTTCGATATTTTTTATATTCATGAGTACCGTCATATCATACTTAATCCAAAAGAAAAAGCCAGCGATGTACCGTCGCTGGCTTGCATGTTTCACTCCCATTCAATTGTTCCCGGTGGTTTGCCAGTACAATTGTAGGTTACGCGGGCAACCTGGCGGACTTCGTTAGTCATCCGCTGACTTGCCCGCTCGATGACTTCCCACGGCAGGCGGACAGGTTCAGCCGTAAACCCATTCACGCTGTGGAAAGCCCACATACAGACCACCCACCCTGAGGTAGCATCATCACCCTTGCTACAGCTGGCTACCGATGAAGTGATGGTCACTCCCGCCTGCCAGATCTTTTCGTAAAGGCCCGCCCGATGGATTTCCTCCATGAAAATCCCATCGAGTATCCGAGCACCATGGAGTTTTTCTGGTGTCACCTCGCCCTCGATGCGCACCACGAACCCGGGACCAGGAAACGGATGGCGGGTCAAAAGGACTTCGGGTACACCGATAGCTCGTCCGATGTTGCGCCCGGTATCCTTGACCTGGTCGCCGAGTGGCATAAGCTCCGGCACTGAGAAGTCGAGCCCTACGTTGTGATGCACCTTGATTTCGGCCTTACGCACCCCTGCAACAGCATGGCCGTGGCCGCTTTCAGAGATATCGGTGTAGAGTGTGCCTTGGGCGACGAAGGAAGCATCTAATCGTAACCGGTACTGCTCTAATACATCCTTGTAGACCTTGCGCACCGCCATGCGTTTTTCGCGGCTCTTGGTAACTCCTTTGAGGGCCGCTAAAAATTTATCGGTGGCATCGACGATATGCAGGTCAATCCATGACTCACCACCAAAAAAATCACGCACATGAACTTCATCTTCGGGCCGATCGATGCCTTTGATATAGACTCCATGGAGGTGCTTTCTCGCATAGAGACGATCACTGTCGCACACAGCTCTGCCGAGCAGATAGGCGACCGTTGAGGAATCCGATCCCCCTGATAGTGCCAACAGTACGTCCATGTCGCCGATGCGCTGTGTCAGCTCCTCGATCTTTTGTTCAGCGACCTCCTCGGCTGGGTAGCGATCTTTGGCACCGCAAATGGTAAAGCAGAAGTTTTCGAACATCTGCTGGCCGTGGGCAGTTGCTGTCACTTCCGGATGAAATTGCACTCCCCAGAGATGCCCAAACTGGGCAGCGGCAAAAGGTGTATGCTTCGTGCGACCAAGAAGCCTAAAACCTTTATCATATGTTTCCTGTATCGGATCTACGGTGTCCCCATGGCTTTGGAGCACTTTCATTTTGGACGGACACCCTGCAAAGAGCGGTGAATCACTTCTCACGACGAAGGTATGCTTGCCGAATTCCCGTTTATGAGCAGGAAAAACCCGGCATCCGACGTGTTGCGCCCATAGTTGGAAGCCCAGGCAGATGCCCAAGACGGGTATGCCAAGGTCAAAGATCTTAGCGTCGAACGGCGGCGGATCGTGATAGACCGATACCGGACCGCCCGAAAGGATGATTCCTTTTGGGTTCACCTTCGCGACATCTTCGGCCTTCAGGGTTGATGGATCGGCCACAACACAGAAGACGCCGAGTTCTTCCATCTTCATCTTGATGAGGTGGTCAAACTGGCTGCCGAGCGGAAAAAGCAGGAAAACCTCATCGGTTTTGCGGATGCCTTTCTCCTCTTGTATCTCAGCGAGCGTTTGTTCGTTCACCGCGGTAAGCGTTCGTATCATGGCTTTCTCCCTTGTTGACAAGGTTCAAAAACGATTATTCATTGTAGTGTATTACTTTTGGTTGTCAATGAAAAAGGCCCAAGAAGTGTTCCTTGGGCCTAGAGGGATTTCTTCGCGTTTACGCGAGTGCAGCTTCCTCTTTTTTCTTCTCGACTCTTCGGGCGACCTTCGGGTTCGGGATCATCAGTGTTCCATCTTCTTGACGGAACGCGACTGCTGGTCGGAACTCGCGCACCGATTTCTTTTTACTGCATGAGCAGAAAAAGTAGCCTGATTTCTTCTTGCTGTCTTCTGAACCAGGCGACGCGGTCACTGTGGTTTCATCGAGCTTAGAATTGAATGGGAGAAACTCAAACGTAGTGACGGCCACACCAGCCTTTTTACAGTTTACGCACTCGATGATATCGTCCTCCGCACACGGGATGTCAGGGGGCTCGAGGATCTCAAGCTCGGCGGTCTTGCTCATACATCACCTCCTTTTTGATGTGACAAAGTGCTATGAAAAAATCCGCAAACGCGGATTTTTACTTATCAATGGAAACAACTTCAACTTCGGTGAATTGCTGTCGGTGTCCGATTTTTCTCTTGTATCGTTTCTTGGGCTTGTATTTGAAAATAATTAGTTTTTCTCCCTTCACATTACCAAGGATTTTTCCTGTTACCGTGGCTCCTGCAATAAAGGGGGTCCCAATTTCCAATTTCTTGTTTTTTTCAAGCATCAAAACTTCAGGAAAGGTTACTTCCTTCCCTGCTTGGGTTTCCAGCTTTTCAATTTTGATTTTGTCTCCTGGCTGGACAAGATACTGCTTGCCACCAGTCTTAATGACTGCAAACATGGTAATTCTTTACCAGCTTAACAAAAATTTTTCTATTCGTCAAGAAGGGGCTTTTGCACTTCTTCAATAGTGATTGCTTTTTCCCCGCCGGTGAGTTTAACGACGTCTTTATCTATCTTACCAAGTTCCTTATATGCCGTGTTGTACGAATTAACGGTCGTGCTTAAATTACTGCCCATTTTTTTCATATATTCTTCATATGCAGTGATGTGTCTTTGTAAAACACCGACATTTTTAAGAATTTCTTTAGTTGATTCTTCAATTTGCAATGCCCGCAAACCCTGCAGAATTGTTTGCAATTGGGCTAAAAAAGTCGTTGGCGAAACAATAGTTACATGCTTTGAAAAGGCGTACTCAATGAGATCTTGGGTATTAACTTTCAGAGCTCCAACTTGACTGACGAGCAAATCATAAAAAATAGCTTCATGAGGAATAAACATGACGGCAAAATCCATCGTTCCTTCGGCTGGTTTGACGTATTTTGAAGTTTCATCAATACGGAGTTTTAAATCCGCTTTAAATAATTTTTCGAGGCGCTCTTTTTCTAAGGGATTTTGTTCCTCAACAAGACGATTATAATTTTCCAATGAAAATTTTGAATCTACGGGGATAATTTTGTCGCGTACAAAAACCACGGCATCAACAATCGTACCGTCTTTAAAAGCATACTGCATTTGATATGACCCCGGCGGCAAGACGTTCTTTAATACGGTTTCTAAATAATATTCACCCAAAATTCCCCGTTGCTTTGGGTTTTTTAAAATATCCTGCAGGGATTTCAATTGATCAGTAAAACCCACTACTTGGCGATTGGTTTCATCTAATTTTGCAAGGCGCTCACGCACATCACCTAAAATCTTTGATGACTCGGTAAACTGATATTGGGCACTTTTATGGGATTCAGTCAGTTTTCCATCAAGCACTTGTGACAAATGGTTTAACTGCTGGTGAAGCATGAGCAGTTGCCCATCATCTTTTTTAGATTCTTCTTTTTTACGGAGGAGCAAAAAAATGACTACTCCTAGGGCGAGGATAATGATGATAATCGCTATATCCATATTGAGATATTACTACTTGATGAATATTTCTACAAGGAGAAACACGACGTACAGCCCCAAGAGTACAAAACTTTCCCGTTTGACGATTTTACGGCCAGTTCTAATGAAAATCAATGAACAGATGGCGGCAATGATAAGAAAAACGCTTGCCATACTGAATGGCGCAAAATTATGGATGTGAAACGGAAACAATAGTCCAATAAGACCCAATACTAACGTGGCACAAATAATAACTGACCCCATAAGATCACCCAATACCAGCCAGTTTTCCTCTTCACGCGCGGCAACAATAGAAAAATACAGTTCAGGGAAACAGTTTCCCAAGCCAACGATAAGCACTCCCACAAGACCAATCGAGATACCCAAGTATCCT
>Ga0075436_100001326_pt1 | contig 16827 bp, 10 predicted proteins | sample RhiMethybrSRZTD5_FD_75303 | JGI IMG/M metagenome (GOLD analysis project Ga0075436, IMG submission 75303) | Populus rhizosphere microbial communities from Tennessee, USA - Rhizosphere MetaG P. TD hybrid SRZTD5 | ecosystem: Host-associated > Plants > Roots > Rhizosphere > Soil | place: USA...
GTGGATTCCCCGGCGCGCCAGTTCCTCGCGGAAGGCTAGAATCGCCGTAACGGGGTCCTCAATGCTCATAGGCTTCTGCTCAACCAGGTACTGCACGTCGGGCTTGTAGAAGAGCCACCCATCGTGGCCGAGAATGGCTTTCTCGCCGGGATTCCGCAGCGCCAGGTAGGTAAGATACTGCATCCAGGGCCGGACCTGCTGTGCGTACACCGACGATCGCTCCAGATCTTTTTCGAATGCTCGCAGATTTTCCTTCGTGGGGATTGCGGCGAACACGTCGATCGCCTGCGGACGGCCGCCACGATACATTTCCAGGCCAGCCTGTGAGAGCGGCACACCATAGATGATCAGGAGGAAGCATCCGATGAAAGCGAGTTGGAATCGGCGCGGCATAGGTGCTCAGAACTGAAAGTAGAGAAAAGGATTGAGCCCTTGTGTAAACATGGCGGCGATAGCCAGCAAGAACAGCGGCACCAGGGCAAATGCTCTCGGCCAATCCAGTCCTTCCACCCAGTCGTAAACTTCCAGCCGCTGAAAAGAGAGAAGCGCGCACAGCCCGAGAATCGCAAGCGAGTAAGGCGTGTAGATTTCCGCTCCCAACAATATGGCGGGCCCCGCGGAAGAGTTGGCGCCGGCCATGGCGCCCAGATAATGCATTGCGGCCGTGATAGTGGGAGAACGAAACAAGACCCAGGAAATGAGCACCAGCACGAACGTGAAAGCCACGCGTGCGCCGCGCGGCAGCCAGTCGTAAGGCGCGGTCTTTCCTCTCCACCGTTCAAAGGCCAGAAGGCTCCCGTGATAGGCTCCCCAAACTACGAACGTCCAGTTCGCTCCGTGCCAGAGGCCTCCCAGAAGCATGATCGCCGCCAGGTTGATGTAGGTGCGGCATGGTCCCTTTCTGTTGCCCCCCAGCGGAATATAAAGATAATCGCGCAACCAGGTGGAGAGCGAGATATGCCAGCGCCGCCAGAAATCGGTGATGCTTTCCGCGAGATATGGCGAAGCGAAATTCTTGGGAATCACGAGACCGAACATGCGGCTGAGTCCCACGGCCATGTCCGAGTATCCTGAAAAGTCAAAATAGATCTGGAAGGCGTAGGCGACGACACCGACCCAAGCGTCTAGAGCCAGCGGAGATTGAGCCGCAAAGACGGAGTCCGCGACTGTGCCCATGGGGTTCGCCAGCAGGGTCTTCTTCGCGAACCCGAGGATGAACAGGGCAATGCCGTGCGTGAACTTCTCGGGGGTGTGTTCGCGGTAAGCAAGCTGGTCGGCAACCACGTTGTACCGGACGATGGGGCCTGCCACCAGGTGTGGAAACAGGCTAATGAAGCAAGACAAATCAGAAAACGATCGTGCCCGTTGCACCACCCCGCGGTACACGTCGATCGTGTAGCTCATGCTCTCGAAGGTGTAAAAGGAAATACCGATCGGAAGCGTGATTTTTAGTACGGGCAGCGCGCCGGCCCCAAAGACGTGCAGCAACACATTTAGATTCTCCGCCGTGAATACGTAGTATTTAAAGAACGCCAGCAAAGCCGTGTCGCACACGATGGCCGTTACCAGAGCGGTGCGCCTGCGGGTAACACTCGCACCCGGAGTGGCGATAATGCCGCCACAGATGTAATCCACCACCGTGGAGGTCATCATCAACAGCACGAACCATGGCTCCCACCAGCCGTAAAATACGTAACTCGCAATGGTGAGGAATGCGTTTTTGTACCGCGGCAGGGCGTAGTAGATCAACAAAACCAGCGGTAGAAAATAGAAGACAAAGATGTGGGTGGTGAAAACCAAGCTAGTCGGTCTTCAAGTTCGTCCAGACCGCCCAATAACGAACGCCTTTCTGTTGGAAATATTTGTCCACCACTCCGCCCATCCAGAAGTTGTCGAGAGGCGCTTCGAGCGCCATGCGATGCACGTCACCCGCACGGAAGCGATCCAGATGGCCGCCCACTTTGCCCGAGAACTCATCCTGCGCAGTCGATCGCGGCTTCAGCGGATTGTAGTGCGCTACCAGAATCTCGTCTCCGTCCAATTTGCCGCGGTGTACCGCCAGGACCTTGTACTTCAGGACATAACCGTAGTTGTAAAGGTCGTTGGGGGGAAATGGACCGGGAATCTCGACGAGTTTCGCGGTAACCTCAATGGCGCCGAGAGTCGTGACTTCGCGGTCCACGCCGGAATCACCGCGCTTCGCGCAGGAGAATGCAAGGAGGGCCAGCGCCAGGCCCAGCCAAAACGAGCGGGATCGGCTCACTTCTTCCCCGTGGCCTCCGCATAAGTCCAGTGAGGCTCCCAGCCCTCGGGTAGCGGCAGAATCGGCCCGTCTTTGGTGTGCGGGAACAACTTGCGAAGCGCCTTGCTCTCGCCCCCGATCGTGGGCGCGTCTTCGATCCGCATCAGCGCCATAGGAGCGCCTGTATCATGAGCTCCCAGCCCGCCATCGACGGGTGATCTGCTGAAAATTACGTAACGTCCGTCCGGAGAAAGTGCCCCGCCGTAAATGTGCCGGCCGTCCTCTCCATAAACCAGGCTCCCGCGGCTTCCGTCTCCGTCCGCCATCCACAGTTGTGTCCAGCCGTATCCGGGTCTCTGCCCCATGCTGCTGGCCAACTTTCCTCCGTCCGGCTCCTCCTGATTCGCCGGCCGCGACGAATAGATCAGGCGTTTGGAATCGGGAAACCAGTCGGGCGTGCAGTTTTGAAATTTGGCTACCGGATTCACCTCGCCAGTAACCGCGTTCATGCGAACCACTGTCCAGCTTTCCCCGAAATGATTCGCGGTTCCGGTGAGCCACTGACCGTCCGGCGACCAGAAGAGCTGTTGATAGATCCCTTTCCGGTCGAAATTACGAAGCACTTTCTTTGTAGCGAAGTCACGAATCTCGATGCCGGCTTTGGTCAGGCAAGCGAGCTGCTTTCCGTCGGGACTCCACGAAGCCCATGCGAACTCCCCGGCGTTTCCATAGACGGTGGCGCCGGTGCCGTCCGCGTTGGCGACGATCAGCTCCCCCATGGCGCCCCAAACGTCGTGATTGATCTTGGAATCACTGGGAATCCGGCGGTACAGCATCTTTTTGCCGTCGGGCGAAAAACGGCCGCCCAGCTCGCTGAACGCCGGCGTATTCGAAATGTTGTGCCGCCCGGATCCGTCGGGCCGCATCAGGAACAAATCCCAATCGCCGCGCTCGGTTCGGGCGCTGTAAACGATCCACCCCTTGGCCTGAACTTCTTTAGCCAGCCGTGAAACCCTGGCTTCGGCCGGGATTGTGGCGCCCCACACTGAAACGCCATACAGAATGGCGAAAGAGGTGGCAATGAATAAGCGTAGATTCCTCAAAGTGGTAGGATACTAAAGATCATATCTTTTGGCGAGTTTTATGGCTCAGAGATATGAGCGATTGGAATGCAAAGACGCAGCTTCCGCAACGGGCGGTTGAGTGAGTTCGCGCTGCTCGAGATTCAGCGCATGATCGCCGAGGAATACCCGGCGCCGGGCTCTCGGATACCCAGAGAAGTGGCACTGGCGGACCGCTTCCAGGTCAGCCGGATTGTGATCCGCGAAGCCATGAAGATTTTGGAAGACCGGGGCGTCGTCGAGGTTCGTGCCGGACGCGGGACGCTGACGGTGGCGCCCAAGCCCGACCGCGTGAAAGAGTCGCTTTTGCGCCTCTTTCGCGACCAGCCGGTACCTACTATCCAGGAAATGGAGCGCCTCCTTGAGTTGCGTCAAGTCCTGGAGGAGACCACCGCAAGCCTGGCGGCGGTGCGGGCGACCGCAGAAGATCTGCGTGAAATTGGCGCAGCATTAGCGGAAATGAAGCAGGAAGCCGAGGACCTGGACTGCACCATCTCCGCCGACCTGCGATTTCACCGAAGCGTCATGCGCGCCGCCCACAATCCGTACATTGAAATGGTCCTAGATCCGCTGATGGAGGTGTACCTGCAGCAGATCAAACTCACCAACAGTTTCAACACGGCATGGGAGCAGCATCGTGAGATCTTGGTCGAGATCCAGGCACACAACCCGGTCGGCGCGCGTCAGGCGGTGCGCCGCCTGATGAAGACAACGCTGACCGATTCCCGCAACGCGTTGAATAATATAACCCAGCCGTAAATCCTCCGCTCCTCAGCGCTTGCCCCACTAATCCAGGCCGCACCGAAAAGCCTTGACAGCGCGATGACTGAAACATATGATATTTCAAATCGTCTCAGCTGAGGTGCTCAAATGTTGCGGCCGCCGATGTCCCGTTCTTTCTATGATTTCCGCCGAGTGGCGCTTGCGGTAGTTCTATTGTTGGGAAGCAGTCTCATACAGGCGCAGATCAATACCGGCCGCATCATGGGCACGGTGCGCGATGCGAGCGGCGCGGTAATTCCTGAAGCTCGCGTCCTGGCTACGAGCGACGCCACGGGAACGGCGACGACTGCGCAAAGCACTGAATCCGGCGACTACGTTGTGAATTTTCTGATTCCCGGCACATATCACGTCGCGGTAGAAAAGCAGGGCTTCCAACGCAGCGTGGCGTCCGACGTAGTAGTGAACGCCGGCGGGATCACGCGTATGGACTTCAGCCTGGCGCTGGGCGCGGTGCAGCAGGCCGTCGAGGTGATCGCCAATCCGTTGAGCGTGGCGACGGAAACCTCGGAGTTGTCCAAGACTTTTGGTTACAAAGAACTCGACCAGCTTCCCAACATCGACCGGAATCCGTTGTACCAGATGAACCTGCTGCCCGGAGCCAACAACGACTCCGGCAGCGGCAACTATCTAACCAACGGTGGCGAGAACGGCTCGGCTGTGGGTTTGACGCGCAACCAGTTGGCCTCGCTGGGCGGCGTGGACGCCAATGCCAACAGCGTCTTCATCGAAGGAATCTTCAACCGGGAGCCGCAGAACGCCTATATCGGCCTGGTGCCGCCGATTGAAGCGATCCAGGAAGTGCAGGTCTACACGGGCAAGTACAATGCCGAGTTTGGATTTTCGGGCAGCGCCGTGATCAATGTGGTGACCAAGTCCGGCAGCAACGAGTTCCATGGTGCGCTTTTCGAATTCCTGCGCAACAACGCGGCAGACGCGAAGAATTTCTTCGCGCAGGACGCCACACCGTTCCGCCGCAACCAGTTCGGCGGTGCTGTGGGCGGCCCCGCGATCAAGAACAAGCTCTTCTTTTTCGGCGATTATCAAGGCACGCGATACAGCTACAGTCAGCCTGGCTACACCACCGCGCCGACCAACAAGATGTACAACGGGGATTTTTCCGAGCTGTACGATGCTACTCAGCCCAACGACGCGGCTGGAGGCACCTACGGCCAGCTTTACGATCCCGCATCACGAACGTTTGATTCCAATGGAAATGTGGTGTCGGCTACGCCCTTCGCCGGCAATATCATTCCAGCTTCCCGCTTCGACCCGGTCACCAGCAAGATGAATGCCGACAAGATTTTCGGCGTCGCCAACCTTGCAGGGCTTTCCAACAATCAGTATTACCTGTACAAAAATGTGCAGACTGTGGATCAGGGCGACGGACGAGTGGATTACAACTTCTCCGACAAGGACCGCTTCTTCTATCGCTATTCCCGCTTAAATTCGAACAATGATAATTCGACCACCGTGAACCAGTTCTGGCAAAACGGGCAGGCCGACTCGAACACCGTCAATCAGAACATGCAGCTCACGTATCTGCGAACCCTGGGCGCCAGCATGTCCAATGAATTGCGCCTCGGCTACAACCGGTCGCACGTCAACACCAGTAACAAATCGATGAGCAAGCCCTGGAACAATTCCTACGGCGTTCCCAACGGAAACCTCGGCGACCCGATCACCCAAGGCATCTTCGAAGTTGATCTGACGCCCATTCACAACATTGGCGACCCGGACTGGGTGGCTTTCATCATCAGCAACACCATCGCTGTTACTGAGAATTTCAGCTGGGTGAAGGGCAAGCATAACTTCAAATTCGGAACCAGCTTGAATCACGTGGAGGACACGTCAGCCGACACGATCGGCGGCGACGACCCGCGGGGCAGAATCAGTTTCGACCCGGCCATGACCTCCTTCAATGGAGTGGCCGCGCCATACGCCTATCCGAGTTTCCTGCTGGGTAACCCGACCAGCATTGCGCGCGCCCGCTTCGTGGGCGGCTGGCCGTACCAGAGCTACTGGCAGAACGCGTGGTATGCGCAGGACGACTGGAAAGTTCTGCCATCCCTGACCCTGAACCTGGGCTTCCGCTACGACCTATACACACGGCCCATCGAGCGCTACAACCGGCAGTCAAACTGGGATTCGCAAACGAACCAGCTCGTGGTAGCTACCAAGACCGACCGAAGCCCGGCGCTCAACCTCGACAAGGGCGATGTGGGTCCGCGCGTTGGCTTTGCCTGGACACCCGACCGCGGCAAGACCAGCGTGCGCGGCGGGTATGGCATTTCCTACTGGCAGGCGTACTGGTCGGGGCCGCTCACTATTCTCGGACTCACGTACCCAAGCTACGTGAAGCAGCAGTTATTGACGCCAAACAACCTGACGCCATCGTTGTCCATCTCAAAGGACGGCATTCCCATCTCGAACGCGCAGTACGACAGCTCCGGCAATCTGGTGATCCCGGCCAACGCGGTGATCCGCGGCACCGCCATCAACTGGAAGAACCAGCGCGTGGACCAGGGCACGATCAATGTCGAGCGTGAAATCCGCCCTGGAATGATCGTGGATGTCGGCTACGTACACGTGCAAGGACGCAACAACAACCACGGCGTGAACATCAACCAGGCGCCTCCGCAGCAGCCCGGCGTTGATTACAACCTGGCGCGGCCGTTGTACGGCACCTATCCGCAGTTAGGGGATGTACCCGTTCAATTCTCGACTGCCGGCAGTTGGTACGATGCCCTGACTGCAACTTTCAATGCCAAGGTCACGAAGTACATCGACGTCTACGCCACCTACGCCCATGGCCGCAATTTCTCGAATGGCAACAACAACGATCCAAACAACGGCGCGTACTTCGGTGATCCCAAGAACCTTTACCAGTACTACGGGCCAACGCCGCAAGACATTTCGCACGTTCTCAACGCGCAAGTTGTCTTGCAGCTCCCATTCGGTCGTGGTAGAACGTATCTCTCGAACATGAACCGGGGGCTGGATGCAGTCCTCGGCGGCTGGCAGTACGCGGGCCTGATTCACGTGCGAAGCGGCACACGCTTTACGGTATCTTCAGGAGTGAGCCTGCTAAATAATGGCCAAGGCAACCGGCCGAACCGGATCTGTAACGGCGCGATCTCAAACCCGTCACCGAATCTGTGGTTCGACACGAGCTGCTACGTCGACGACACGGTGCCCGACACCTACGGCAACTCGGGCATGAATACGCTTCACGCTGACGGCCAGCAACAACTCGATTCGTCGCTTTCGAAAACCTTCAACGTCACCGAGCGGATCAACCTGCAATTCCGCGTAGACGTTTTCAACACGTTCAATCACACGAACTTCGCCGCGCCGGACTCGGGCGTGGGCGATGGCTCCGAAGGCCAGGTGTTTTCGACCTCTGTGGATCAGCGGCGCATGCAGTTCGGTCTGCGGCTGCACTTCTGACGCAGAAGCGCAAACACATCGAGCCAGGAATCGAAAGAGGGTCCATGCGCCTTGTCCATTGAACCCCGCCTGTTGATCATCGGCGCCGGCGGTTTCCTGGGGCAGCACCTGGTCCGCAAGGCCGCGGAATGCTTCGACGTGTATCAGGCGGATCTCGGGCTGACGCCCAGTGAGCGCGCCGTGGGGATAGACGTCACATTATCCAGCAGCGTGGATTCAGCCTTTGAGCAGGCAGCGCCAGACGCCGTTGTTCTGCTGGCTGCGCTTTCCGACATCGACGTCTGCGAGACCCGGCCGGACCTGGCCGAGGCAGTCAACGTTGGCGGCACGGCTCACGTGGCCGAGGCTTGCGCTCGCGCCGGCGCCAGGCTGGTGTTTCTTTCTTCAGCGGCTGTGTTCGACGGCATGCAGCATGGCTACCGGGAATCCGACGAAATCAATCCGCTAAGCGTTTACGGCCGGACCAAGGTCTGTGGCGAACAGCTGGTTGCACGAAAGCTGCCCTCGGCATTGATCCTCCGCCTGGCGCTGGTGGTGGGCTTCGCGGAGGGCTCCGGCACGAATGCCATGCTGAACAAATTCGCCGCAAAGCTTCGCGCCGGGGAACGCGTTTCGCTGCCCGATTTTGAATACCGCAATCCTATCGACCCCGATACACTAAGCGAATTCATCGTCGAGCTGATTGGGTCGGAAGACGCGTCCGGCATCTTCCATATCGGCGCTCAAGAATCCATCTCGCGCTTCGAGCTCGGGGTGCGGCTGGCGGAGGGAATGGGCTACTCCAGTGACCTAGTGCAACCGCAAACCCAGCCTTTGCCGGGGCGCGCCGCACGCGGTTTGAATCATTTTCTTCTGACGGATAGGATTCGCACGGTATGCCGGACGCCCGTCCCCACTTGCGGCGAAGTCATAGAAAGAGCCATCCATGGATCTCCCCAAAGCAATCTATGAACTCGAGTACGGCCACGGCTCGGTGTACGGGCCGGAAGAAGAGGCGGCGCTGGTCGAAGTATTGCGCGCCAGCGCTCCTTCGTGCGGGCCGAAGGTAAAGAAATTCGAAGAGGCCTTCGCCGCATATTGTGGCGCCACGCACGGTCTTGCTGTCACGTCAGCTACAGCGGGGCTGCAACTTGCGCTGATCGCGGCCGGAGTTGGGCCAGGCGATGAAGTCATTACCACCCCGATCAGCTGGATCTCGACGGCCAATGCCGCGGCGGCACAGGGGGCGAGCGTGGTCTTCGCCGACGTGAATCCGCGGACATTGAATCTCGATGCGGCCTGTGTCGCCGGGAAGATTACGGACCGTACCAAGGCAATCATCGTCGTCCACCTCTACGGCCAGTGTTGCGATATGGACCCGATCATGGAGTTGGCCCGACAGCGAGGCATTCTTATGATCGAGGACTGCGCGCACGCGGCTGGCGGCGAATACAAAGGCCGCCGCGCCGGGACGCTCGGCGATATAGGCGTGTTCAGCTTTCACCAGCAGAAGAACATGGTCACGCTGGGCGAAGGGGGCATGATCACCACCAGCCGGAAAGACCTCTACGAGCGCATGCTGTCGTTCCGCTCGCTGTGCTGCTTGACCTACGATCCCAAGGGCAAGTACCTGCCCATCGATGAATCGAAACAGCCCATGGGGAAGCGCTACTGGTTCCTGGATTTTGACGATGTCGGCTTCAACTTTCGCATGACGGATGCGCAGGCCGCTGTCGGTGTGGAACAGTTGAAAAAGCTGGACGGCTTCAACGGCCGCCGGATCGAGATCGCCAATCAATATTGCGAGCGGCTCGGTGGAATTCGCGGCCTCACATTGCCGTACGTCTCACCTGACGTGAAACACGTTTTCCACATCTATTGTGTCCTGGTGGAGCCCGAATTCCGCCTTAACAAGGAAGACTTCATGTGGGATCTTTACACCGGAAAGCGCATCAAGGTGTGGTCGCATTACATGCCCATCCACCTGACCACGGCCTATCGGAGGCGCGGGCATCACGAAGGCGAGTGTCCGGTGGCCGAGGCGCTGTTTCACAAATATGTGAGCCTGCCCATCCATCCGCGGATGACGGAAGCGGCCATTAACTATGTAACCGACAGCATTCGGGAGCTGGCGTGACGGCATTCGAGAGCGAAGTTCGGCGCATCCGCGGGGAACGCCTGTTCTTCTCGCCCGGCTGCCCGGTTTTTATTGGACGCTCGCCGGGACGCCTCGACGTGATGGGCGGCAATGTCGATTACACCGGCGGTTTAGTCTTCGAGGCGACCATCCGCGAAGCTACCTGGGGCGCAGTGCAGTTGCGCGCCGACCGGCGAATCGCGTTCTGGAATCCGCAGATGGCGCAGCGCGGATGGCGGGACCACGTCGAATTTGAATTGGACGCGCTGACGGATGAGGAAGCCGTGCGCCGGATCGTGAATGCAGATCCCGGCCATCGCTGGACGGCTTATGTTGTTGGAATTTTCTATCTGCTGCGGCTTCGATACCCGGAAGCGGTGCAAACAGGCGCCAACGTCTATATACGCTCCGAGGTCCCACTTAATAAAGGTGTGAGTTCGTCGGCGGCGATCGAGGTCGCGGTGATGAAACCGGCGGCCCGCGCGTATGGAATCGATCTCCACGGCATTGAACTGGCGGAAGCCTGCCAATGGGTGGAGAATGTGATCGCGGAATCGGCTTGCGGCATCATGGACCAGGCCGCGGCCGTGCTTGGGGACGAGGGTTTCGTGCTCCCGCTTCTTTGCCAGCCGTGCCAGCTTCGTCCTCTGGTCCGGCTTCCGGATGAATTACGCTGCTGGGCGGTAGACTCGGGAGTCAGCCATGCGGTAACAGGAATTGAATACGAAGCTGCACGCGCGGCGGCGTTCATGGGCTACAAGCTGATCTGCGACTGGGAAGCACTGCCGGTTACCCGCGACGGCAACAGTCAGATCCCGCGATTTACCGATCCTCGCTGGTGTGGATACCTCTCCAACGTGACTCCCTCTCTCTTCCGCGCGAAATACGAGTTACGGCTTCCCGAAACCATGTCAGGCTCCGAGTTTCTGCAATACGGCGAGTTTCACCCAGACCCTTTCACTTCGGTCCGTCCCGAGATCCAGTACCGCGTCAGGAATTGCACCCGGTATGCCATTGAAGAAAACCAACGCATCCAGCTATTCGTCGAACTGGCTCGCGGAATAGAGACGAAGGTTTTCGAGGATGCCTCGCGCCTGATGGGCGATCTGATGTTTCAGTCACACTACTCATACACCGAGTGCGGGTTGGGCAATGCGGCCACCGATCTGCTGGTCGATCTCGTCCGCGAACAGGGGAGCGGTCTCTACGGTGCAAAGGTGACTGGCGGCGGTGCGGGAGGAACAGTGGCCATCCTTGGCCGCCGGGATGCGCGGGAAGCGTTTGATCGGGTGGTCCAGCGTTATGCTGAAGCTCGAGGCGTGGCGCCATACGTATTTGACGGTAGCTCGATGGGGGCCGACCGGTTTGGCGTCATCGTACAGGAAGGATGACAAGATGGCGACGACCGCTGAAACGGCCGGACAAACTCACAAAACGCGCATGCTCGGTTACTTCACTTTGCTGGCCATGGCGTCGCTCATCTGGTCCGCTCAGGGCACGGCGGTGAAATTTCTGGACCGCCAGATGGGCCCTGTCGCCATCACGTTTGTTCCTTTTTACATCACCACCGTCCTGCTGGTGCCGCTGCTCATTCAGAAGCGGCGGGCGAATCCTGGGGCTCAGCGGCCCACGTGGTCCGATTGGGGCAAGTTCACGCTCGCCGGCGTAGGGGGCCAGGTGCTCGCGCAATTGGGCATGACGTGGGGAATCTATAAATCACTGGCTTCTAACGGCGCCGTGCTCAACCTGATGATTCCCGTAATCACCGCGGTGCTGGCTTCCTTCATGCTGCACGAAAAGCTGAGCCGGCTGCGCATCGCCTCGCTCGGCATCGGGCTGGTGGGAGTACTCCTCATGTCGGTTCAGGATTTGCGCGAAAGCTCGTTCCTGGAAATGAAGTACATCGCTGGAAACGCTCTTATTCTGGTCGGCTGCTTCGGCTCCTCGTTCTACAACACATATTGCAAGGGCCTGATGCGGCGCTTTCAGGAAATCGAGATTCTGATTTTCAGCTACATCACCGCTTCGCTGGCCAGCGTGCCCCTGCTGATTTGGGTGGAACCGTTCCACTGGAGCGTATTCGGCGCGTTCGACTGGAAAGCCTGGGCCGCGTTCGCATTTCTGGCGATCCTCATGTATGGCGCATCGATGCTGTTTTTCTTCGCCGCGCTCGAACATCTGGACGTGACGGTGGCTTCGGTTTCTCTCTACCTGGTCCCGATCTTTGGTGTTCTGCTGGCGGCCGTTCTTCTCGGCGAACGGCTGAGCACGCTCGCGCTGGTGGGTTCCGGGATCGTGCTGCTAGCCACGCTTCTGATCGTGAAATACGACACGAGTTACTAACCATGATGCGATTTCGTTACGCCGCTGTGTTGCTGATTGCAGGCTTGGTTCGGGGCGAGGAGCCGTTCAAGATTATCTCGACCGTTGACGCTCCCACGATTGCCGGCCGGCCTGTCGAGCTGGATGCCGGCGGCAAGCTTCTGCCTTGGCCCATGCCAGAGAATACGGGCTATTCCTATAGCTCACATTTCCTTACGCAGTGGAAGATTCTCTGGGACCAGTATAACCGGCAGCGCTATCACTACTTTTTCTGCTGCTTCGACTTTGACCGCACCACTTATGAGATGCAGCCTGACTGGCACTGGGCGAACTCCACGGCTTATCTCCGCGCCATGCTCCAAGGCTTCATCGAGCGGCTCTATCCCTATACCGGCGATCCCGACACGATCGTGTTCCTCCAGGACTTCATCGATTACGAACTGGAAAACGGGCTGACTCCGGAGAACTACGTCTGGTCGCGCGTGCCCTACACCTCAGCCAATCCCGGAGACCATCGCTATACCGGCTGGAGCCACCACGGCGAGGATTACATCGAGCCGCACGTGGTCGGCGAGGACGGCTACGCTTATCTTCGCTTCTATGAGATGACCGGTAACACGAAATACCTGCAGGCTGCGATTCGCTGCGCCGACGCGCTGGCCAAGAACTACAAGCCGGGCGATGCCGCCAACTCGCCCTGGCCGGTTCGCTGCTACGCGCGCGACGGCAAGATCAGCGGCCCAGGAATGGGTCCATACTCGGCCAACGTTGTCGAGCCGGTCATGCTGTTCGACGAACTGATCCGGATCGAACAGGGCGACGTCGCCGCGTACCGGCGAGTGCGCCAGGCGGCATGGGAATGGCTGCACAAGTACCCGATGAAGAACGATGTGTGGGTCGGCTATTTCGAAGACGTCCCCCCCAGAATGGAAAACATGAACCAGGTGATCCCGCTGGAGTACGCGCGGTATGTGCTGCTGAATCCGGAGAAGGACCTGGAATGGCGCGATCACGCCCGCCACCTCATCGAGTGGGTCAAGACCACGCCGAAGTGGCCCAAGTACATGGTGCACGGCGCCACCGTCACCACCGAGCAGGGCGACGGGAAGAGCTTTTGCTGCGGCGCTCCGAATGAATGCTGCGACAGTCACACCTCGCGCCTCGCCGCCATCGAGGCGCTGTTCTACGCAAAGACTGGACAGGCGGCTTATAAGGAGGAGGCGTTTCGTTCCTTCAACTGGGTGACTTACTTTCAGGGTATGCCCGCCAAAGCGCACACCCCGTTCGGCAATCAATGGTGGTTCACCGATGAATTTGCCGACGGCCCCCGCCGCCTCATGGACGCCTTTTGGGCTGTTCCCGAGTGGGCCCCGGCGGACGAATCGCACCTTCTCGGTTCCGGTTCGGTGGTCACAAAAATTGCCTATGGCAAGGGTTCGGTGACGTATTCCACGTTCGACCCGTCATCGACGGACGTTCTGCGTTTGACCTTTGCGCCGGATTCGGTCTCGTCCGGTGGCCGCCCCCTGGCGCGCCGCGCCGATCTCAAGCAGGAAGGCTACACGTTCGATGATGCCACCCGCGTGCTGCGCATCCGGCATGACCGGTCGCGCGACGTAGATGTTCAAGGTGCCGCGGCTGAGCCGGTTCCGTTGGTGGTGGATTTCGATAATCCCCACGTCGCCGCCAATTCTCTGTTGGGCGGCCAATATCCCTCCGGAGTGATCGATTGGGGCGAAGGCCACTGGAAAGTATGCCCGCCGGGCGGCCGCATGAGCACCTTCTCGCTGTGCGCCGCCGATTCCACAGGGACGAAAGCGCATTTCCGCTTCTTCCATCCGAGAGTATTCCTGCGCGCAGAAGTTTATAACCCCACCGACAAGGAGATTGTATTGACGATCCGCGCGCCGGAGATGCGGGAGGTCACATTCACGCTGAAGCCGGGCAGCCTCCAGCGTATCAACACTGGCTGGATGAACCGTGCATCAACCGTTAGCCTGGAAGCCGACAGCCTCTCCAGCCTCCGCTTCGACAACCTCGCTTATTCATCCTATATCTGGGCGAGGGTTAACTGGTCCGAGTAGGCATCCGCACGCCTGTAGTTTGACAGACCAAACCGGCCGCAGATGGTGCGTCGCAGCGGGGATGGAGGCTCGCTGCCACCACAGGGCCAGTGGGAGCACACTTGGTTCCCGCTAAAACTCCAGCCGTGCCGAGAACTGAATGATGCGCGGATCGTTGGCCTGTATGCTCAGGTTCATCAGACCCGTGCTCCCATTGGGATTCACGTCGTTCGGGTGGTTGAAGAGATTGAAGAAGTCGGAGGTGACTCGCATCTTTATCTTCTCCGTGATGTCGAAGTACTTGAAGACCGAGAAATCTTGATTCCACGCGCGTGGCCCCAGCAGGAAATTCTTTGGGGTCCAGTTCAGAAGGTCCGTGACACTGGTATTTCGGATGGTTCCATCGGCGAGCCGGAACGGAAGCCTGCCGCTGAAATCGGATCCCAGGGGATGCAGCGCGCGCTGCGAACGATCCACCGGAACCAGCGCCTCCAGTTTCGCCAGGTCCACGTTGGTGGCTTGCGTCGGATCGAAATCGCCCTTGAAATACAACTCCTCGTTGTGACCGAAGATGTTCATGGTCAGGCGCTGGCTGGGGTCGAGGTGCGGATTGGAGAACATATACCCGTTCGCGCCTATCCAGAATCCGCTCCGCCACGTGCCAATGTAGGCCAATTGCCAGCCGCCAACGACCTCGTTCAGGGCGCGAGAGACATGACTGGCGAATCGCTTGCCGCGGCCGAACGGCAGCTCGTAAATGCCGTTCCAGCTCATGGTGTGAGGCGGAACCCCTTTCGAGTTGTAGTAGACCAGCTTGAGCTGCTGGCTCCGAGACAGGTTCGGATCGCCAAGGATGTCGTTGTTGGTTGGCGTCCGGGCTCCGCCGGCGCCGTCACCGAAACCGTCTTCGTCGGTCGTCGTCAGAACATGGTCATAAACGTACCACCACTGGAAACTCAGGCCGCTCGAGAAGCGCCGCTGGACTTCCGTCTGGATGGAGTGAGAATTCGAATAGCCGACGTGCGAAGATATGGTGCCGTTCCAGTTCGGGTTGAGGCGCCGCAAATCCGAGTTCACCGGGGCCGCCAGTCCCGTTCGGGTCTGGTAGTTCCACTGGGCTTCCGCGGTGTTGAAACCTTGCAGTTGCTCCAGGTTGCTGCCGTGGTTGCCGATGTAACTGAAGCGCAGGGAGGTATTCCTCATCAGCTCTCGCTCGACGGTGAACGTCCACTGCTGCATCCGGTCGTCCGCCCAGTTGTGCGGGTCGAAAATGAATATTCCCCTGGATGAGACGCCCAGGCTCTGCACACCGGTCACAGGGACCTGCACGTTGGGCATGAGGTCGACCGAATTGTCCGGCGCGATGAGCAAGGAACGGTTGGGGAACAAACCGTTGAGGTTATCACGATGTTGATTGAACCTCAGGTCCAGCGGTGGATTGCCTCTCGCCGCCTGCAGGATCTGCGATAACGGCATGGGCCAGTAATACATGCCGTACCCGGCGCGCAGGACCCATTTGTCGCTCAGCTTGTAGGCGACCGCCAGCCTGGGCCCGAAATCGCTCCAGTATTGGGGAATCAGGGCGCCCGGGAAATGCGCCTGATCCGCCGTCTCCCATGTCAAACCTCGTGCGGCCCAGGATGCCAGCACTCCGGAGGGAATGTTGGGCATGCTTTCCATCGTGACGTTGTGCGGAGTGATGACCTCGAACTTGCCGAGGTAGTTCAAAGGATCCAGATTGATCAGCCGGTTCTGCTTCTCGTGGTAAGGATTCCAGTGGTCCCAGCGCAGTCCCAGATCCACTGTGAGCCGCGGGGTCAGCTTCCAAGTATCGTTGATGTAAGCGCCGATTTCCTTCTGCTGGAAGTAGAAGTAGCCGCGGTTGTAGACATCCCGCAGCGCCGTAGGCAAGCCCATCATCAGTTCAGCAAGGCCTGAACCGGTATACGGAGTGATGCCCTCAGCGCTCGGATCATAGAGCCCAGTCCAGGTGGAGTAGAAACTGTGGGAGCCCTCCGCCTGCTGCAGCTCACGAATGTTGTTGTATTCCTGGCGGCCCTTGAACCCCATCTTTAGAGTGTGCTTGCCTTTAATCCAGGTAACGTTATCGTTGATCTCGAAGGAGGTCAGGTTTTGGTTGTGGAAGTTGTCTCCGTCCCAGCATCCGTAATACAGCATGCTGTAGGCATCGCTACAGATTGTCGGCCAGCCCTTTGCGCCGAACGGGTTCGGAAATCCCAGTTTGGTGGCCCAATTGAGGCTGTCGCCCAGCGTTCCATAATGTGTGGGCGAGCGGTGGGCCGAGAGCTGCAGCTCGTTGAGCAGAGTCGGCTTGAACACATGGTTCCATCGAACGTACTGCGAACGGACGGCGGCGTCCTGTTCGCCACTGCCGCCACAGTTGGTGCAGCCAGGCGGGGGATAACCATACCGGCCGCCATACAGCGCATAAAAGTAGGGGGAACTCGTAAATCGCCCCGAGAGACTGTCCTTCTCCGAAAACGTCTGGTCGATCTTAATGGTCCAAGTGTGCTGGTTATCTACTTTCGGGTAGTAAGTCTGAAAATTCTGCGCGATCCACGGGTTCAGGTTGCCGCCAATATTCGGAGTGGGCGTAACGCTCTGCATGATGCCGGAAACCGCGTTTATGCGGCTTGATGGAATCTGATTATTGGTAAAAGGGGTTCGCGTGCCGTCGGGGCCGCTGGTGCTGTACGGGTCATACAGCGTGTA
>Ga0075436_100001327_pt1 | contig 16820 bp, 14 predicted proteins | sample RhiMethybrSRZTD5_FD_75303 | JGI IMG/M metagenome (GOLD analysis project Ga0075436, IMG submission 75303) | Populus rhizosphere microbial communities from Tennessee, USA - Rhizosphere MetaG P. TD hybrid SRZTD5 | ecosystem: Host-associated > Plants > Roots > Rhizosphere > Soil | place: USA...
CTACGCCGGCGGTCCGCGCGGCTACATCGACTATCCGACGCGTGACGCCGTGCCGGCTTCCGTCTGACTCTTGAAAAAAGGGGAGAGCACCATGAACATCGGAATTCTAGGCACTGGAGACGTGGGCCGAGCGCTCGGCACCGGATTCGTGAAGCACGGCCATGCGGTGAAGCTCGGCGCGCGGGAAGCGGGCAACGAGAAGGCGGAGGCGTGGCGCCAGGCCACCGGGAGCAACGCTTCCAGCGGCACCTTCGCCGAGGCCGCGGCCTTCGGCGAGGTGATCGTGGTGTCGACCGCCTGGAGCGGCGCCGAGAACGCCCTCCGTCTCGCTGGCCATGAGAATTTCGCCGGCAAGACCGTGATCGACACCACCAACCCGCTCGATTTCAGCACCGGCGGCCCGCGGCTCGCGGTGAGCGGCTCCACCTCGGCGGGCGAGGAGATCCAGAAGCAGATCCCCGGCGCCCGCGTGGTCAAGGCGTTCAACACCGTGGGCAATGCGCACATGGTCGATCCGCAGTTCCCCGGCGGTCCGCCGGACATGTTCATCGCCGGCAACGACGCCGGGGCCAAGCAGGCCGTCACCGGCATCCTCGAGGACTTCGGCTGGAACGTCATCGATCTCGGCGGCATCGAGAGCGCCCGCTACCTGGAGTCCCTGGCGATGATCTGGATCCTGCACTACCTCCAGACCAAGAACGGCAACCACGCCTTCAAGCTGCTCAGGAAGTGACCTCCACACCCGTGCTCTCGATTCGCACGGGTGTTCCTTCTTTCCGCACCTCGTCTATGGAAACCGATCAAAGTCACGGCATCTGGGACTTCGGCCTCTACTGACGTGCCGCGGTTTCCAGAACATATATTTTTCGGAAAGTTTGCCTGGGCCGAACTTTCTTGCGGAGGAGGTGGCGGAGAGCCGAAAAGAAAGTGGCTCCCGTCCGCTCGAACCTGCAAAGACGTATGGCCGGTTATCTTTTTATTGAATTGACGCACGCTCGTGAGGATTCCTACTATGCGGAGCGATGGCGCCCCGCAAAGAGAGCAAGAAGCCGGTTGAGCCGCCCGTCGACCCACTGAGCCCCTTCGTGGGACCGTTGCTCTTGCACGCAAGAGAGGTTGCCGGGTTGAAGCAGGAGGTCGTCGCACGAAAGGCTGGTATCAGCGACACGACCTTACGCAGGATCGAAAACGGCGTGGGGCCGCTGCGCAACGATTACCTGATGGACATCTGCAAGGTGTTGGGGTTGAACCCTGATCTGGTCTTGCTGGAGGCGCTCACCCCTTTGTGGCTTGCCGTGGCGGAGAAGCTGGCGCGGGATCCGATGGGGCCCGTTCCCTTTCTACGGGAGAAGGTCATGGCAGCGGTCGATGCGCGTCATCAGGCGGAGCGCAAGGAGATCGACGCCAAGCTCTTCTGGGACAGTTTCCTGTTCTTCAAGATGAAATATGTGAGCTCGGAGTGATGTCCAGGCCGCCGTGTCGTCGAGTCCGCGCACGGGCCTTGGCGGTCTCGATCTCGCGGTTGCGTGGAGCGCCGTGGGTGACCAGCGAAGAGAGCAGCGCCTGGGCTGCCGCGGCGACCTGATCGACCGCCGCCGTGAAGGCCTCTTCGTTGGCCTTCGACGGCTTCGTGAAGCCGCTGACCTTGCGCACGAACTGGAGCGCCGCCTTGCGGATCTCGTCGTCCGTCGCCGGCGGCTCGAAGTTGTACAGGGTCTTGATGCTTCTGCACATGGTGCTCACCTACCTGCGTTTGGCGAAGCGCCGGACAGTCGCCGTGTCCGTCTTCGGCGCGGCGCCGCCGGTGCCGAGGACTTCGCTCTTGATCTCTTCGCGCTGCAGCCGCGCGAGGCGGCGGGCAGCCATGGCAAGACCCCGCCGGCGCATGCCGAGGACGACCAGGAACTCGAGGACGATCAGGGAGACCCCGAGCGTGATCTCGCCGGTGACGGCCACGACCAGGGCCATGGCGCAGAACGAGAGTACCACCATGTAGATGACGGTCACGATCCGCGAGCGGGCTCCGCCCAGGTTGGCGAGCAGGTGGTGCAGGTGCTGGCGGTCGGCGTGGAACATGCGCAGAAAGCGCGCGCCGAGCGGTCCTTTCGGACGGTCGAGGAAGCGCACCGCCATCACCAGCAAGGTGTCCATCACCGGCACGCCGAGGGCCAGGACCGGCACCATGATCGCGACGGCCGCGGGCGCTTTGAGGGACGAGTGGACGGTGGCTGCGGCGAGCAGGAAGCCCAGCGAGAGGGAGCCCGAGTCGCCCATGAAGATCCGTGCCGGCTCCCAGTTGTGGCGCAAAAAGCCGATGCACGCGCCCGCGGTCGCCGCCATCAGCAGGACGGTCCCGGTGTTGCCCTGGAGGATGGCATAGCCGAGCAGGCTGGTGGAGATGATGGCCACCACGCCGCCCGCGAGGCCGTCCAGGCCGTCCAGCAGGTTGATCGCGTTGGTGACCCCGACGATCCAGACGATGGAGACGAGGCCGCCGAGCCAGCCGAGCTGCACCTCGCCGAGGCCCGGCAGGCGGAGGACCGTGAAGGACCAGCCGATCCGCACCAGCAGCCAGGCGGCGAGGAGCTGGACGAGGAACTTCTTGGCCGCCGAGACTCCGATCAGGTCGTCGATGACCCCGATCAGAAAGACCAGGCCGGTGCCGAGGGCGAGGGCCACCATCTCGCTGCGGCGCATGCCTTCCCACTCTCCCCACCGCGACAGAGCCGCCAGCAAGGCGCCCAGACCGAGACCGGTCATGATGGCGACGCCTCCCAGGCGCGGCACCGCGCCGGGCTGATGCTTGCGGCCGTCGGGATGATCGAGGGCGCGCAGGGCGAGGGCAAGACGCGTCACCGGCGGCACCATCACGTTGGTGAGGAGCGCGGCGATCACCGCCGCGCCCAGGGCATAGAACAGGATGTGATCCATACAAGCGCCGCTCTCCGACGCGGCCGAGGTTCCGCTCTGCGAATCCCCCTAAAGACCGATTCCGTTTGGGTCTACAGAGAAGTGTACGACAAAACGGGACTGCAAGGGAAACTGTGCAACTCACCCCACTCTCATCCAATTGGCGCCGGCGGCGGCTCGCCGATCTCTCCCAGCGCGCGCGCAACCCCTGCCGGATCGCCCGCGTCGACCCGCCGATAGCGCTCCGCCGGCAGGCCCTGGACGCAGAGGAGGTGGACGTCCGACCGCTCGCTGCCGATGAAGAGGACGGGGCGGCCGGATCCGACGCAGCCGTGGACCTTGGAAGGGAGGACGTAGCCCACGAATTCGTCGCGCAGGGTGATGAGATGGGCGTCGGGGGTGACCAGGAGGCGCGGCAGCAGGTCGAGGGCGACCGGCCGGCTGCGGTGGACGGGCAGTCCTTCGCGGCGCAGGAGGTCTTCGACCCGGTCGGCTTTGGCGCCGGTCGCGTTGAGCCAGAGGGCGACGCGCCCCGATCCTTCCCGGTGGTGCCGGCGATAGCCCTCGACGAAGGTCTCGTGGTCGTGGGCGACGCCGAAATTTCCGGAGTAGAGGAGGATGCGGTAGCCGCGCAGCTCCGCGGGAGGCTCGAGGGGCAGCGTTCCCGGCGGGATCTCCACCGGCGACGGATCGCGCTTCAGGACGATGCGCTCGGGCGCGATGCCGATCTCGAGCAGGCGGCGGCGCTGGTCCTCGCCCAGTACCTCGAAGCGGTGGACGCGCCGGCGCAGCGCCACTGTCAGGCGGTGGAAGAGCCGGAGCGCCGCCGGCACCCGCCCGAGCTCCGCCATCAGGCACTCCGGATGGAAATCGGTGATCCGGTAGGTCAAGCGCTTGCGCAGCAGAAGGTTGAGGGGCACCAGGAGGTGGACCAGGAACGGCGGGCTGCCGGTGAAGAGGATCTCGTCCGCCTGCACGAGCTCGCGCCGCACACGCCAGACCAGCCCGAGGCCGGAGCGCGCGGTCCACAGAGCCCGCCGCCGGAAATCCCCTTTGTCGTAGACGGCGGCACGCCGCCGGACGATGCGCAGCCGGCCAGCGCCTACCGCCTCCTCCACCTGGGCATCGGCCGTGGACGAAAGGCCGGCGAGGACGACATCCTCCCCTGCGGCGGCGCGCTGGCGCGCGAACAGGAGGCTGTATTGGCCGACGGCGCCGAAATCGGGCGGCAGCCAGTCGCACAGATAGACGACGCGGTGCACGGGGCCGCCGGCCGGTCACCGCTCGGTCAGCATCTCGGCAAGGTAGCCGTTGACCGCCTCCCGTTGCCGGCTTCCAAAATACCAGTCGATCGTCCGGTGGAGCCCGTCCATGAACGTCATCCGCGGCTCCCAGCCCAGGAGCTCGCGCGCCAGGCGGTTGCTCGCCACCCGGTTGAGCGGACCGGTGGGCATGTGGGGAAGGAGCTTGATGGCAGCGCTGTGGCCGGTGTAGCGGAGGACCTCGCGGACGGCGTCGATCACCCGCGTGCGTTCCTCGGTCCCGAGATTGACCGCTGTACCGTCGTCGATCGTCTCGGCGGCGGCCACCATGCCGCTCACGATGTCGCCGACGTAGGTCCAGTTGCGGATCTGGGTGCCGTCGCCCCACACTTCGAAGGGATCCTGGCGGATGAAAGCGCGGGCGATCATGGCGATGACCGCGTGGTTCTCGACGCCGCGCTCGCCATAGACAGTGAAGAAGCGGCAGGAAGCGGCCTTGAGGCCGAAGTCGCGGGCGTAGGCCTTGAGCGTCAACTCGGTCATCAGCTTGGCCCAGCCGTACATGTTGTCCGCGTCATAGGGCGGGCCGACCATCTCCTCGGTCAGGTAGAGCTCTTGGCTGACGTCGCTCTGAAGATGGTTCGGATAGACGCAGCCCGAGGAGGCGAAAACGAATTTCCCGACGCCGGCCTCGTGCGCCGCCTTCACCAGCATGCCATCCATCGCCAGGTTTTGGGCGCAGGCGGCCTGATGGAGGTCGACGAAGCCGCGCCCGCCGTGGATGGCGGCGAGGTGGAAGACGACGTCCATTCCCTCGACCATGCGCTGGGGCACTCCCGGGGCCAGCAGGTCTTCGGCGCGGAGCTCGACGACGCCCGAATCGATGTGGCCCTGGATGTTGGCGCGGCGGCCGCTCGACAGATCGTCGACGACACGGATGGCCGTCGCCCCCTTGGCGACCAATAGATCGATCAGGTGCGAGCTGATGAACGAGGCGCCGCCGGTCACCAGGATCTTCTTGCCATTCCACTCCATGCTTGCATGCCCTTCTTGCGAAAATTGACTGGCCAGCGCTGTTTCACCCGAGTGTACCGGGATCGGTCGGTCCCTGCCAAGGCCGGTCCTTTCAGGGCCTCGCCCGCCTCCCGGCGAGTTGCAGGCTCTTCTCGATCAGCTCGGGCCGTACCACGAAATATACCGCCAGTCGGGCCACGGGCCATCCGGTCCGTTCCGCGACGGCGAGGACCATGGCGGCGTGGCGCTCGGCCCACGGCCGTTCGGAATCCGCGATGCGGAAACCGGCAGCCAGATTCCCCGGCTGGCGCGGACAGAGGCCGGGGAGCAGCAGGGCCGTGGAGGGTGGCGGAGAGTCCCACGGCAGCGTCTCGGGCCAGGGCGCCGGTTCGCGGACGTCGATCCGGGCGGCCGGCAAATGGACGTCGAGGCTGCCGCAGACCCGGACTGTGTCGAGAGCCGGCTGGAAGAGCGGATGGAATCCATGGTCGGGGCCCGGCGGTGTGAGGAACTGCCAGACCAGGGCCGCCCGCGGCGTCAGGGCGCCGCGGTACTTGACGGCGTAGTGGGCTTGGAAGACGAGGGGGCTCACGGCCCAGAGCAGGGTGAGGGCGGGCAGGAACCGCCGGACGCCGGGCTTGGCCAGGAGCTGCGGCAGGACCATCGCCGCGGTCTGGGCGCAGAGGGACCAGAAGAGGAACAGGCAGTAGCGGACCGACGGAGCCGACAGGAACCAAACCGGCAGGGCCACTGCGAAGGGTAGGAGCAGGGCCGCCGGCGGGCGCGTCTCCACCTGCCGGCGGCGGAGGAAGAGCCAGACCGCGCTTGCGGCCGCGGCCAGGACGAGCGGGATCACCGCCTCCAGCAGGCTGACGCGAAGCTCGGCGCGGATCCAGAAGGGGAACCACTCCGCGAAGCCCGGCGCCGTCATCCGTTCCCAGGCTTCGGGCATCCGCAGATAGGCCCGGGTCCACCAGACGATGCCCTCGGCGTGCTCGACTGGCAGGCGCCAGTCCACCGGGAAACCGGCCACCGCGGCCGGGAAGAGGGGATACCCGCTCAGCATCACGTTGCGCGCCAGCCAGGGGAGGATGGCGATGGCGGCGAAGGCGACGGCCGTCCCCCCTCCGTCCCCCCTCTTCCGCCAGCCCTGGCCTCCGCCCTTGCGCGCCAGCCAAAGTCCGCAGACCACCACCCACGCCGTGCCCGCGAACACCGCCGCCGTCGCCTTCAGGCAGGGCGCCACGGCGAGGAGCGAGAGACCAGTGAAGAGATGCGAGCCGGGCCGCGCTGCCTCCAGCCGCCCCTCGGCGAGTCCTTCGGCAATCAGGCACCAGGCCGCGAAGACGGCGGCGGCCACCGGCAGATCCGTGGTGGGGCTCGAGATCCAACTCGCGGCGGACCGGTTGATCAGCATGACCGTCGGGAAGAGGAGTGCCAGGGCGGCGGCGTGCCGGGATCCGGGGCGGCTGGTCCCGCCGCACAGGTCGCCGAGGAAGCGCGCCAGGAGGAGCAACAGGAGGAAGAGCAGGAAGCCGTTGGTGAAATGGTGGCTCCAACCCGCCATGGTACCTGGTTCGAAGAGCGCCGCAAAAAGGAGCCCCGAGGAGCCCAGGCCATAGAGCGGGTTGAGGTTCGCCAGCCCAGGCACCACCGGATCGCTGCGGTACCACCGCACCAGGGGGATCTGGTAGTTGGCGCTGTCGTAGGAAAAGCACGGTCCGATGGAACGGTCGGCCAGCCAGATGGCGGCCAATCCCAGGGTGATTCCGAGGACCACGCGAACGGAGCGAGGCAGCCGGTCGCCGGAGAGGGCAGCGCCGCGGCCGGCCCACCATCCGGCGGCGCTCAGGATGGCCAGGAAGGCCAGGGCGCGGCCATCCACCGGCAGGGCGAAGTGCCAGACCTGGAGGACGGCGATCGTCGCGGCATAGCCGGCCCAGGCCGCGGTGGTGAGGTCCGGCGCCTCGGTGCTGCGGCCTGCCATGAGGCGGAGCAACCCCCAGCCGAGACCGGCCAGGAGCACGAGCATGCCCATCCAGACCGCGAGGACGCAGCCGATGGCGAAGGCCAGGTCGAGCGCCTCGCGCATCAGGAGGGGCATGGGCTTATCATCGCAGCGCCATGACCCAGCCCGCGGAGCCGGCCTCCGCCATTCGCATCGCGAGCCTGATCGGCCACGCGCACGTCGAGCTGGCGATCCTTGGCCTCGGCAGTCTCCTGCACGGCTCGGCCGAGCCTCTCGCGCTGCGCCTTCACGACGACGGCACGCTGACCGCTGAGGATCGCGAGCGTCTGGCCGCGGCGCTGGGCGATCCGCTGTTCGTGATGCGGTCCGAGGCCGACGAGCGCGTCGCTGGCGTCCTCGCCCGCCGCCCCGCCCTTGCCGCCTTCCGGCGCCGCAATCCCCTCGCCCTCAAGCTCGTGGACGCCGTGCTCTATGCCGGCGAGACGCTCGCCTACTGCGACACGGACATCCTCTTTCTGCGCCCCTTCAGCGGCCTGTTTTCTCCCGGCGAGGCCGGCGCGGTGTTCATGGCCGACCGGCAGAACGCCTACTCCGTGCGCTCGTGGGACCTTCTGTGGGACCGCCTGAGGGAGCGCCGGCTGCGCCTCTCGCGGCGCGTCAACTCCGGGATCCTCCGGTTCCCGACCGCGGCCTGGGACCCGGACCTCCTCGAGTGGTACCTGGCGCGGCCGGAATTCGGCTTCGCCCCGGTCTGGATGGAGCAGACGGCCTGGGCGCTGCTCGGCGGCGCGACGGGTTGCCGTCTGCTCGACCCGGCGCAGATCGCCATTCCGGAGCCCGGCGAGATCCCGGCCGAGGGACCGTCCAGTGATCGGATCGCCCTCCATTTCGTCAGCCCGGTGCGAACCCTCCTGCCGTTCTGGACCGCGCGGGCCGTGGTCCGCGGTGATTCCCGCCCGCCGGTCGCCGTGCGCCGTGTACCGGCCGGGCATTGCGGTTTCCTCGGCCTCGCGGCCACCGAGGCGCGGCGCCTGCTGGGACGCCTGGGTTGAGCCCTGCCACAGGAACAGGTGGACGACCGCCTTGCGATAGGGAAAGCTCGCGACGGCCAGGGAGCCCTGGCGGTAGAGATCGAGGCTCGCGTAGGGCACACCGGCGCGGCCGCCCAGGAGGACGTCCCAGGAGGCTTTGGTCTGGTCGAGCACACCCAGGAAGTAGACCCGCCCGCCGCGTTCCCGGGCCGCAGCGGCTTCGCGGATGAGAACAGCTCCCACGCCCTCTCTCTCCTGAATGGCGGTGGCGGGGAAGTCGAGTTGGTGGCGGCGCGGGCTCAAGCCCCAGACCGCCGTGTAGAGGACCGAGATCTCGTCCCAGTCGTGGACGACGAGGTCGCGGTCGGTGGTGAGCTCGGCGACCCGCCGGGCCTCGGCCAGGAAAGGGGTCTCGCGGCGATGCGCCGGGACGGCCCAGGCGAGATTCGTCGCCAGGACCACGATGAGCACAGCGGTTCCCGCGATCCGCCAGACGCCGGCCTGCCGTGGTGAAGGAAGACGGGTCACAGCGAGGGCGGTGAGGAAGCTCGCGCAGGCGAGTGGCTGCAGCCACAGCTTGTCATAGAGGGGGTCCCAGAGCGCCGGCCCAACGAGAGCGAAGGCGAGACCGGCGATGCCGCAAGCGAACGCTGCGCGCTCGCCGGTCGAGAGCCCCGCCCAGGCGCGCCGCAGGCGTGTGACGAGAAGGAGGGCGAGCGCTACGACGGCGAGGGAGGCGGTCGCCGCGCCGACAGCGGCGAGCCCGCCGTGCGAGCGCAGCAGGCTCCGTAGCCCGGCAAAATCGTCGGGCAGGACGGATACGAGATTGGTGGCGAGCCCGAGCGGCACGAGAGCGAGGCTGCGCGCCGAGAGCCCGCCGAAGGCGCCATGGCCGCTGATCATGCGGAAGCGGTCGATCTTCGCCGCCAGCCCGGGAACCCCCATGGCCTGGTAGGCGAAGCCGTACACCGTGAAGAGGCCGGCGAGCCCGCCCGCGGCGGCGGCGGCGAGCCGCGGCACGGAGGCGCGGACCGTGTCACGCCGGCTGCCGCGGAGAGTGACGCAGAGGAGCGCCGCGAGCGGTGCGATCAGGATCGTGCTCTGGTAGGTCGCCATGGCGAGCGCGAGGAGCGCTCCGGCGGCGAAGGGCCGCCACGGACGGCGGTCGCCGTGGGAGAGCGCGAGCAGGAGGAGGGCGAGCGCGCTCCACAGCACCCCGACCATCGGCTCCGCGGCGTTGGTGGCATGGAGGAGGAAGGCGCGGGAGAACGACCACAGGCAGGCCGCCGCGAGCGCCGCCCGCCACGATCCGGTCGCCAGCCAGGTCAGCCGGTAGAGCACCGCGGCACACCCCGCGGCGGCGGCGGCATTCATCACCTGGGTGAGCGCCAGATAGTCGAGCGGCCCCGCCGCCCGCACCCCGAACAGGGCGAGCACGCGATGCCACAGGAAGACGTCGGCCGGATAGAGCAGGTGGTTGTTGCCGTGGAAGAAAAGCGTCTGGCGGTGGAACACCTCGAGGCAGCGCACGGCGCCGTCGACGGCGGTGAAGACCCGGCTGCGCAGAGTCAGGAAGACGAAGAAGAGGACAACTCCCAGCAGGGATGCCTGAAGGCCTGGGGACGTCCCGGCGAGGGCTCGGCCTCTCCCCGTCGTGCCCGGCGTCTCACTCATCGCGGACCCTCCGGACGGAACCCGCGGCCGTCCAGGCGCGCGATCAGCCATGGCTTGAGCATCGCGTACCAGTCGCGCCCGGCCCGGATCTTCGAGTACGGACCGCTCGGCGGATAGCGCATGGTGACAGGGACCTCCAGCCAGCGCAGCCGGCGGTCGAGGAGGACCTTGGCATAGAGGTAGTACTCCAGCCCATAGGTCCTGAGCCAGGGCGCATGCCAGTCGAAGCCCGCCCGCCGGACGATCTCCAGGCGGTAGGCCCGATACCCGCAGGTAGCATCGGTCAGGCGGGCGCCCGTGCAGAGCCAGGCGAAGAGGTTGACGAGGGGGATGGAGCGCCGGCGGAAGCCCGGCAGGTGCGGCGCGTCGCCCCCCGGCAGGAAGCGGCTGCCGGTCACATAGTCTGCCTCGCCCCGGAGGACCGGACCGAGGAGGCGCGGCATCTCCGCCGGCAGCATCTTGCCGTTGCTCGCCATCGTGCCGAAGACGTCGAAGCCGTGCTCGAGCGCCCAGTCGAGCGCCAGCATGTAGCTGTAGCCAACCCCCTGGTTCCGCGGCAGGTCGAGGTAGGGATAGCCGCTCGCGCGCACCAGAGCCTCCGAGCCGTCGGTCGAGCCGTTGTTGACCAGGAGCACCGTGTCGCAGGCGGGACCGCTCGCGCGCAGCTCGGCGAGGACTCCCGGAAGCTCGCGGAGCTGGTTGTAGACCGGCATGAAAAAGACGCTCTTCACAGGGATTCGAGGAGGGAGGCGCGCCGGATTTTGCCGTTTTCTGTCCGCGCCAGCTCGGCGACGAAGCGGAATTGCGCGGGCACTTTGTAGGATTCCAGGACGCCGTAGAGATGGCGCTGGAGATCGGCCGGCTCCGGCGGGTGGAGCGGGTCGTCCGGTTGGATGAACGCCACCAGCAACGTGGCGTTGGGCGCCCCGGGGTCCGGAGAACCGACCACGGCGGCATCTCGCACGCCGGCGATCTCCACCAGGCGCCTCTCGATCTCTTCGGGCGCCACCTTATAGCCGCCCAGGTCGACCAGATCGCTCTGCCGGCCTACGGAGTACAGGAACCCCTCGGGATCGATCTGTACTCGGTCGCCGGTCCGCCACCAGCCCTCCGCCGTAGCGCCCTCGCCAGCCAGCGATGGATTGGCGTACCCGGAGCAAACGTGCGCTCCGCGGACCTTGAGGCCTCCTTCGAGGCGGTCGCCGACTTGCCGGGGATCATCCAGCGCCGCTTCGACGCCGGGCGCCGGCCGGCCCAGGCTGTCCAGCTTGCCCCGGCGTGCGAGATCGCCGTACTCGCAGAAGATCGAGCGCGAGGCCTCGGTGAGACCGAAATGATGGCAGATCCGCGCCTGCGGGAAGAGCGCGATCACCTGCTCGCGCTCGCCGACGGTGAGGGCGGCGCTGCCGATCTCGATCATGCGGATTGACGCCGCGTAGGAACGCGCCCGCTCGCCGAATGCCAGCATCAAGCGGATCCCTGCCGGCACCTGGGCGAAAACAGTGGCCTCTTCGCGGCGGATGGCATGGAGCAGGCGTTCAGGCCGGAAGATTCCCGGCTCGACGAAGCCGGTCGCACCGGCGACCAGGAGACAGCGCAGGCGGCCCAGACCGAACGAGTGATGCAACGGCAGCGTGAGGATCTCCCGGTCGCTGGAGGCGAGGCCGGTGAAGCGGTTGATCTGGTTGGCGGCGGCCGCCGTGGCGCGGTGCGAGAGCTTCACACATTTGGGCTCGCCCGCGGTTCCCGACGTGCACAGGATGAGCGCCACCGCGTCCGGGTCGCGCCGCCCTGCGGGTTCCGGGGGCTGTGCGCAGATCTCGCCCCACAACGCTTCCTCCGCGAGCTCCGCCGGGCCGTACCAGCAGACCGGCCGCAGCACCTCGGTCACCGTCGCGATCAAGGCGCGTCCGGCATCCGGCGCCAGGGGCACCGAGATAGCGCCCAGGGCCATGGTCGCCAGATGGAGGATCACCGCTTCCGGAGTCCGGTCCATCGCGACGGCCACGGCATCGCCGGCGCGGACCCCGCGCTGCCGCAGCAAGGTTGCCGCTTGCTGTACGCGCTCACCGATCTCGCCATAGGTGAGCCGGAGGTCCGGCCAGATGAGGGCGGGATGGTCGGCGCGGCTTACCGCGTGCGCCTGGAGCGCGTCTTGGAGCAGCACGGCGACTTCCACTTTTCAAGGCCCCCCGACGGTCACCCAGCGCACCAGGCGGTCCACGGGCAGGAAGCCGTCCCAGATCCACTCGAAGTGGGTCATCTTGCCCACCTCCGGCAACCGGCAGACCCCGCGGCCGGCGGCCGCCTCGGCAAAGGCCAGGCGCCGCTCGCCGGAGAGGGCCAGGCCGATCGACTGGACGTCCGGATGCGCCAGGGACGCCGCGCGCAGGACGTCGTCGACGGGCCGCACGGTCACCACCCGCCCGTAACACGGCTCGGCCAGACCCTTCTCCTCGTCGTAGAGGACGGTCCAGGCCAGGTCGTCGCTGTGCCAGGCCTGGTGGCGCATCGCGTACTCGATGCGCCGCAGGCGGATCGCCTGGGCGATGCCGGCGTCCCAGCCGGCGGGCGGGATTCTCCCGGCGGCCCTGGCCATCTCGCCGGCCAGGTCCGCGGCGAAGGTCTCCGGCGTGACCTGTCCCCCGGACTCCACGAAGATCGTATGCGGCGAGGAGCATCCATACTGGTCGAAGACCGAGCAGTCCACGGCGGCGTGACGCAACAGACGGCGGTACGCGCGCTCCGGGGCCAGCGCCTCGCGGCCGATGCACATGTAGGAGAGCTTGGGACCGAAAAAGACATCCTGGCAGTCGTACCGCCGGGGCAGCCCGGCCAACGCCTCCATGGCCTCGCGCCCGCCCCATGCGACGCGCACGTCGGCCGCCCGCGACAGGGCCTCGGCCGCCGGATGGCCGTGATCGTGGTACACCACCGCGATCGTTTGCGCCAGGTCCCGGCCGCGCACAATCCCCTGGGGGAGCCTGACCTCGCAGCCGGCCAGCTCCCGCACCATGGCCGGGAGCACGTGACGCAGCGCGCGCGGCACCTTCACGACGTTCAGATTGCGCGTCAGGATGGTCTGCACGAGCACGAACCAGCCGATGAGCGGCACGTTGCCCGCCACCCAATGGGCGGCGAGGCCACGCGGGACGAGGAGGAGCTGCGCCCGCGCATTGACCGGGCTGGGCACGGGCCCGTCGAGAGCGCCGCGCTGGCCGCGCAAGGCGAAGTCGAGCATGCCGCGCAGCTCCCGCGGGTTGCACCAGCGCGCCAGGAAGTCCAGGCCCTGCGTGCGGTACGGAGCGAGCTCCGGCGCCGCGAGCCAGCGCTCGGCGGCCTGCGCGAGGAGCGCGATCAGACCCTCCAGCGGCACCCGCTTGAGCCAGTCGTGCGCCTGGTGGAGCTCGGCGACGAGGGCCTCGGGGGAGAGTGGGCGGGCCGGCTCCACGCCGCGATGGAGAAGCACCTGCCATGTCGAGTCGGCCGCGTCGCTCGCCGCGTGCGGCCGGCTGTGCTCCAGGTACTTGTCGGCCAGGATGTCACCGCAGCCGCGGATCTCCGACTGCGCCGCCCGCCCGGTGACCCGGAAGGCTGTCCCCAGCCGGCCGCAGGCGCAGTCGTCGTGGCCGATGATCACCGCCAGGTCGTCGGTGACCACGGAGATGCCGGGGTAGGAGTGGGGCAGGGGGCAGACGCAGTGGAGCAATCCCTCCCGGCCGTCCGGCAGCAGCTCCAGGGTGACCGGATCGCGCACGAAGACCTCGCCGAAGGCGGGCACGTGCTTGTTGCCTGCGGCGCATTCCGGATAGTTCATCCCCATCTGCTCGGTGAAGCCGTAGACGTCGACGATGCGCTCGGCGGCGACGCCAAGCACCTCGACGGCCATGGCGTTGAACCTCGCCGGGTCGACGCTCTCGGCGGCCAGCTTCTTCCAGCCGCCGATGTGCAGGACGGCGCTCTCGGGCGGCAGCGCGAGCCGGCGGCCGGCGCCATGGTAGGGCCGCAGCAACAGGTCGAAAAGCACGTAGGTGAAGCCGAACAGCACCGGCGGCTCCGCGGTGTTCGCGGCGTTGGCGGCGGCGAGACAGGCCGCCGCCAGGAGGTCCTCGTCGAGGAAGAGCCGCTCATCGTCCTCGCGGGCGCGCAGCACGAAGTGGCTGGACGAGGCCTGGCGCATATACCCGAGCACCGCCGCCCGTCGCGCCCCGATCAAGTGCGGCGTGATCTGAGGGTCCACGTCCACAAAGATATAGGGTCGGCGCCGCGGGCCCAGGAAGGCGCCGAGCACCCGGCCGAGGGCACGGGTCTGCCGCTTCGCGGTGATGGCGTCGACCAGGACCTGGCTGGGAGCGCCGCTGCTCGCCGAGGACGCCAGCGTGAAGCGGACGTCCGCCGGCGGAACGGACAGCAGCTCGGGTCCCAGGCGCTTGAACGCGATGGCCGGCAGCAGGGGATAGTCGGCCAGGGGGCGGGCGGGATCGGCTACGTCGATCCCGCCGCGGGCGCACAGGCGCCGGAAGTCCGCGTTGTGCTTCAGGTGATGCGCTAATTCGGTCGCCATCGCAGCCTGCAGAAGGTCTCTCTTGTCCGCCGCCGCGACGCCGTACGGCGGCAGATCGAAAAGGGCGGTGAGGGCCGCGTTGGGATCGTCCTTGGTCATAACAGGGCTCCGGTCGCCCTCTCCAACAACCGCCGATAGTCGTCCACCGTCAAGTCCACGGGATGGAACCGCGTACAGACGTCGGCAAGCGCATCGGCGCACAGCGCCGCCTGGTCCGCGCTGTCGAGAACCGCAGGGTCGAGCCGGGCGGGCAGGCCGCCATAGACCTGAAGATCGGCGAGGAGATCCTCGACGCGGGAAAGGCCGGCGGCGCGCTCGAGCTGCGCCAGCCGTGCCGCGGAAGGAGCGTGCGCGCGATGCGAGGCGAGCACCGCCGGAAGGAACACGCCGTTGGCGGTGCCGTGACCGATGCCGAAGCGGGAGAGCTGGTGGGCCAGCGCGTGACAGGCGCCCACCCCCTCGAGGTTCTGAACGAGGCCCGCGAGGTAGGCCGCCAGTTGCAGGGCGAGGATGCGCTGTGGATCGTCCGGCTCGCCCCGGTAGGCGGGGAAACCCTCGACCACCATCTGCACGGCCTTTTCAGCGAAGGCGTCGGCCAGCGGGTTGGCGACCCGAGACAGATAGCCTTCCACCGCATGCGTGATGGCGTCGACGAGGCCGGCGGCGAGGATGGGTGCCGGAATCCCGGCGAGGAAGGCTGGATCGAGGATCGCCAGGTCCGGCAGCAGGTCGTGGCTCACGATCGGCACTTTGCGCGGCGGGTCTCCCAGCGTCAGCAGCGCCGCCGAGGAGCACTCCGAGCCGCTGCCGGCCGTCGTCGGGATGAGCGCCAATCGACAGCGCCGCCGCACCGGGGGCAACGAGAAGGGTCGGACGTACTGGCCGAGATCGATCTCCGGAGCTTCCGTCAAGACCAGCAGCAGCTTGGCCGCGTCCAGGCTGCTGCCCCCGCCGACACCCACGATGAGGTCCGGTACGCGGCCCGCGGAAGCGGCGGCCGCCATGGTCTGCACCTGGTCCACCCCGGGCTCGCCCGGCGGTCGCCGGACCACGGTCACACTGGCCGCCTTGAGCCGGCCGCGGAGCTGATCCAGCAGCCGCGGCGCCAACGACGTGCCGGTCACCACGACCGCATGGGAAGCCGGCAAGCCCTGCAGGGCGATGCTGGCCTGCGCTCCGAACACCGTGTCTCCGGGCGTCGCCAGGCGAGGGAGGGGGATGGGGAGGCGGATCACCTTCGCGTCTCAAATCGAGCCGTTGTGCAAGCGGTCGACGAGATCGATCAGATCGGCAACGCCATCCAGATCGACCACGTCGTCGAGATCGAACACGAGGTTGAACTCCCGCTCGACGGCCAGGACGACGGCCATGTGATTGAGGCTGTCCCACTGCGGGACGTCCCCCATCGTGAGCTCCTCCGTGACGCTCTCCTGGGGCAGGCGAAGGGCGCGGGAGACGGTCTGGATCACGCGCTGTCGGGTATCGCTCACGGACAGGTCAGCTCTTCACGCGCTTGATCGGCCGGGCCGGATTCCCGCCTGCCAGCAAGTGGGGTCCGATGGACTGCGACACCACGCTGCCGGCGGCGATCACGCTCCCCTCGCCGATGGAGAGGCCGGGAAAGATCACGCTGCCGGCGCCGATGCGCACGCCATTCCCGATGCGGACCGTGGGCGCCTCGTAATAATACTGTCCCTCCCTCTGGCCCGCCTCGTCGTCCGAGACCAGGCCGGCGGCAAGGAGCGCGCCCGGCATGTGGCGGCTGGCCACGAACGTCACGCCCGGCCCGAGGAAAATGTCGTCGCCCAGCTCGGCGTCCTCACAGATCACGACGTGCTCCATCATGCGCACGTTGCGCCCGAGGAAGGCCCCTTCGCGGATCACCGTCCCGATCCCCAGCACGCACCCCGCGCCGAGAGTCGCGTGCTCACGCACCACCACGTTGTGCGTCACCTGGCAGCCTTCGCCGAGCGAGCTGTGTTGGTAGATCACGCTGTGGCTGCGCACCCGGCAACCGCGCCCCAGAATCGTTTCGACGAAATCGTTGCGGCGCCTGCATTTCGAGGTCCCGCAAGGGTAGGCCAGGTACACACCGGGATCGAACACGCAGTCCTCGCCGATCGTGCACGGACCGAGACAAACGGGCTCGACGAGCATACGGCGGCACTGTATCACTGCACATTACGGCCCTTGGTCGACGCCCAGCCATGATCTGACCGGCCGGTCAGGAGACATGACCCGCCGGTCAGGAGTGCTGACCCGCTGGTCAGGTGATCTGACCGACGAATCGCAATGCCTGACCGGCGAGTTGGGTTGCTTGACCCGCCGGTCAGATGTCCTGACCGGCGAGGCGCGATGCATGACCAGCGGGTCAAGTGTCTCAACCCGCCGGTTGA